>Ga0066477_1000455_pt1 | contig 12698 bp, 11 predicted proteins | sample LakWasM115_HOW13_2_FD_59554 | JGI IMG/M metagenome (GOLD analysis project Ga0066477, IMG submission 59554) | Freshwater sediment methanotrophic microbial communities from Lake Washington under simulated oxygen tension - Sediment Metagenome 115_HOW13 | ecosystem: Environmental > Aquatic >...
CTGCAAAGCCAACCGCAGCCATTGCCGCATACGACGGGAACACTCTCCACGCAAGCGCCTTTCCGTCCAACGACGTCAACAGGACAAGTTTGGTGGCTTGATTGACGGACGCCGCGATGAACAACGCCAGGGTGGCCGATGCGGCGGTGACGGCGCCTTCGTCTACCAGACGGCCAATCGAGAGCGTGATCGCATCGACGTCCACAAGACCCGAGGCGGCGGCGGTGAGCATGACTCCGGCATCCCCGAAGCGATCGGCAAGAAAGCGGCCTGCCAGCATCACCGCGGCCAAGAACGCCGCGAAATGTAGCGCGGAGCGCAGTTGCAACGGGTTTCCAAGTTGCAGTTCGGGCAAGTCTTCGGCGGACGACCGCGCCGCCAAGAACGTCCCCACAACGCCGCCAACTGCGGCCATGGCCACAAAGATGACCACCGGGCCCCAGCCGATGCCGGGGGCCGCGATGGCGACGAGGGCCGCCATGCGGGCAAACATGGCTGCGCACGCGAGCGCCGCACCCGCCGCTGCCAGTGGACGCCACCCTGGCGTCTGCCCGGCCCACCGAGCCAACGTGGCCGTGGTGGCGGTGCTCGACACGATCCCCCCGAGCAGCGCTGTGAATACCAGCCCTCGCTTCCTGCCGAGCGAGCGCATCAGGACGAACCCAGTGAACGACAGCACAGCCAGCAGGACAACGGCCCACCAAAGGCGATAGGGATTCAGCGCCTCATAGGGGCCAAAGCCACGGTCAGGGAGCACAGGCAGCACGACCACGCTGATCAACAGCAACTGCGTGCCGCTGCTGATCTCCGCCTCCGACAGCTTGCCGACGCCGGCGTGCAAGAACTGCTTGAAACGCAGCAGTGCCAGCACGACCACGGCCGCGACCGCCGAGACTTGCCAAGCGCCGCTCGTCGCCAGCGCCCCGATGGCGAATGTCGCAAGGGCGGCGACGGATGTGGTCAGTCCCATCACGGCATGCATATGCGCCGTCACCAGGTAGCCGACCGCCAGATACAACCCGACGAGTACCAGCAGCGCGATGAGCATGCCGGCTCCCCAGCGCTGGGCCAGCAGGCCACCAAGGCCGCCGAGCAGGCCGATCAGCGCGAAGGTGCGAACGCCCGCGACCCGATGCCCCTCGGGCCGCTCACGTTGCTGCCAACCCCGTTCCAGGCCGATCAGGAGCCCCGAAGCGAGCGCCAGCCCAAGCCCGACCAGCATGGGATCATTGAGTTCACTCATCGCCGAACCGGGACGCGATCGCGGATGAAATCGCGCCGCAGTCCCAGGGAAGAGTCGGTCCGCGCCATCGACACCAGGGGATCGGCCTCGATGCCGCTCAACGCACGAATCGCATCGATGGTTTCGGGAATCACGATCGCTTGGTTGAAGACCTGGTAGGTGTAGTACACCTGATCGCCATCGACCGAAAGGACGTCCTCCCACAAGGCGACCTCCCACAGGTCGCCGCGCGGGCGGCCAAGATCGGCCATGAGTTCCACCGTGCTGTTGAGGGCGACCAGACCATCGGAGGAACGCACGAACGCGATCCGTGGTGCCGCGCGAAAGGCCGCCAGCACCTCGTCGCGCGTCGCCGGCCTCGTCAGTTCGACCCACCAGGTATGCAGGTGGCTGCTGTTGTGCGGCGCCTTGACCGCGATCGTGACGACGTCCAGGTCCGGGATCACCGTACGCGCGTCCGGTCCCTGATGGCTGGGAATCGTCTTCTCCGGCACGAGCGTGTTGATGATGCCCTCCGCATGCGCCTCCCACGGGTCGGAAGCCCGGCGGATTAGCGTCCCGCGGGCACGCTTGAGCAGGCCCGCTGTCCGAAGCGCCCCCAGGGTGCGCACGATCGACGTCGTGTTGCAGGACACCACCCGGGTGGAGGTGCGGCCGATCGCGGTTGCGTAGTTCTCCTGCGCGACGAACGAATGACCGGTCAACGCATGGGACTCGCCGCCATGGAAGATGGACTTCACGCCGGCAGCGTCGTACACACCCTTGTTGACCGCGGCGACTTTCTTAGGTGTGCAGTCGACCACGACGTCCGCGTGGGCGAGCAGGTCGGCCAGGTCGCCCGCCACAGGAAGTCCAGCAGCACGCATCGATTCTCGTGCTTCAGCGGTCGCCGCGTGTATCGGGAACTCGCGCTGCGCGGCGACCTGCAGGCGATAGTCGTGCACCACGTCCGCGACGCCAGCCAGGGCCATGTCCTCCTGGAGCGCGACCGCATCCGCCACCCTCTTGCCGATCACGCCGTATCCGTTCACCGCCACTCTGACCTTGTTCATGCCTGACTCCTTGCTTGATGAGGCGCCTCAGCCGCGGCTGCGCGCGATGGAAAACGTGAACCGGATCGCCAGCGCATAGCCCAGCAGTGCGAGTACCAGCATGTCGCCCCAGCGCGGGCCCACGCCGTGCTGCATCAGCAAGCTCGAAGCGATGTACAGGCCCAGCGTCACGAGCGCCAGCGCGATGCGCCGGCCGAGGCGGTCGATGCCGCTCAGCATCCTGGCGTCGGGCTTGATCGAGAGTTGCAGCAGCTCGCGCTGCCGCAGGACGCTGTGCAGTCGCCGGGCCAGCAGCGTGGGCAGGGCGTTGGCTGCGTTCCCCAGCTCGTAGGGCAGACGCTGCGATGCCGCAGACTTGCGCTCATCGAAGACGCCCGTGGTCGTGTGGCGCGAGATGGCCTTGATGATGGAAAACTCTGGTGCCAGCAGCCGCACCGTCCCTTCCAGCAACAGCAGGGTACGGGTGAGCACCAGGAGGTCCCTGGGCAGCCGGACCTCCTGGGTCCGGCCGGCTGCCACGAGTTGCGCGAGCGCACCGGAGAGCGACCAGTCCTTCAGCGGCCGCTGCGCGCAGTCCGCGACCAGGGCACGCACCACAGGCACGAACACGGCCCGATCGGTGCCGTCGCCGAGCAGGCCCAGGTCGAGCCAGGCATCGATCACCCATTCGGCATCCTGCTCGACGAAGGCCAGGGCGAACGCCACCAGCGCGCGCCGCATGTTGCCATCGACCCGCCCCACGATGCCGAAGTCGTGCAGGCAGATGCGGCCATCGTCCATCACGAAGACGTTGCCGGGATGGGGGTCGCCGTGGAAGAAGCCATCGCGGAAGATCTGGGCGACGTAGCTGTCCACGAGTTTGCCCGCGGCCGCCACCGCGGTGGGCGAAGGCAGACCGTGCAGGTGGGCACCGTGGCTGAACTGCTGGACCATGACGGTCGGCGTGCACAGGCCGTCCACCACGTCGGGGATCACGATGTCGGCAGAGCCCCGCCACGCGTCGGCAAACCGCCGCACGGAAGCTGCCTCGCGAGACAAATCCATCTCGTAGCGGAAGTTGGCCGCGACCTCGTCCACGATGGCTGCCAGCCCCCAGCGACGCAGCGAGGGAATGAACCACTGCATGGCCAGCACGAGCCGGCGCAGGATGCGCATGTCGGTCTCGGCCTGCTCGGCGGCGCCGGGACGGCGGATCTTCACCACCACTTGCGTCCCGTCGGGCAGGGCTGCACGATGGATCTGGGCGATAGAGGCCGCGGCGAGCGCGTGCATGTCGAAGCGCGCGAAGACTTGCTGCCAGGGGCAGCCGAGCGCCGCCTCGATCTCCTGGACAGCCTGTTCGGGAGGAAACGGCGCCACATGCGCCTGCAGGCTGGCCAGAGCCTCTTGCGCATCGGGCGGAAGAATGTCTGCCCGCAGGCTGAGGTGTTGGCCCAGCTTCACGAAGGTCGTGCCCAATCGCTGCAACACTTCGGCGAAGCGGTCGGCCGCCCGGTGGGTGTCGCAGCGCATCAGTCCCCGGTGCCAGGCCACCCAGAGCAGGAAACCCGTCAGGGCCATCGCGATCTGCGTCGCCCGGCGCAGCGCCGAACGTTGCGGTGTATGGCCCGGAAGGCGTGCGGCGGAAACGGGGCGGTCCGGGCGCGTCATGGCTCATCCACCCTGTTGCGCAGCCGACCCGCATGCCAGGCGGCGATGTTCGAGACGGTCTCGTCAAGGATGCGCGCGATCGCCTCGGATGTGTTGAACCCGACATGCGGTGTCACGAGCACACGCGGATGGATCAGCAGCGGGCTGGATGCCGTCCAGCCGGTATCGCAACCCAGTCCGCCGCAGCCCGTGGGCACTTCGGGAGACAGTGCCCCTTCCTGTTCCAGCACGTCCAGTCCTGCTGCCGCGACGGCACCTTCTTCCAGTGCGTGCAGCAAGGCGGCCTCGTCGATGAGCGCTCCCCGTGCCGTGTTGATCACTACCATGCCCGGCTTCATGCGCGCGAAGGCCTGGCCATCGAGGAGGTGGTGCGTGGCCTGCGTGGCCGGAACATGGAGGCTCAGGACATCGCTGCTTTGCAGGATCTGCTCCCACGTCACCAAACGGATGCCGGCGATAGGCTCTGCCGTGGCGTCGAGGGATGGGTCGTGGGCGAGAACGTCCATGCCGAAGCCCAGGGCGATACGGGCCACGTGGCGCCCGATGCGACCCAGCCCGACGATGCCCAGCGTTTTGCCGTCCAGCTCGAAGCCGGTGAGGCCGCGGTAGGCGAACGAGCCCTGGCGCGCCCGCTCGTGGGCCTGTGTCAGATGGCGGGTCACGCCCAGCAGCAGCGCGAAGGCATGTTCGGCGACACTGGCAGACCCATAATCCGGCACGTGGCACACGGCAATGCCGCGTCGGCGGCAAGCCTGCAGATCGATGTGATCGAAGCCCGCGGAGCGCGTTGCCACGAGCCGCAAGCGCGGCAGCAACCGGAGCACCGATTCGTCCACGCGCGTGCGCACGAAGACGCACAGGACCTCGATTGCTTCATCGCCGGCGTCGGACGCCACGAGGCGTTCGCTTTGGACGAAATGCGCGTGCCAGCGGGGCGGAAGACGCAGCTGCAGCGCGGCCTGGTCCGCTGACGCGATGTCGGAGAACAGAACGGTGAGACGGCTTTGGGCGCTCATGAGGCATCCTTGGTGGCGCGGTACAGGGACAGGATGCCGAAGGCGGTGATGAAGTGCCGTGTCTCGGCGACTTGCGCGAATCCCGCCTGCGCGAGCACCGTCGGCAACCGGCCGGCGACCGCATCGCGCGTGGTCTCGAATCCGTCGAGCAACTGAACCGCGAAAAACGCCGCGCGGCTGACCGGTCCGTGCGCGTGGCCCCAGTCCGCGACGTGCAGTTGGCCGCCTGAGCGCAGCACACGATGCATCTGCCGGGCCGTGGTCCGCTTGTCGGCGGGTCTCAGGTGGTGGAAGAAGAGGCTCGACACGACCCGATCGAAGGCGCCATTGCCGTAGGGAAGCGCCGTTGACAGGCCTTCATCGAACCGGACGCACGCCGACGCGCCCGCGGCCTTCCGGCGGGCTATTGCCAGGATGGCGGGGTCGGCATCGAGCCCAATGACACGGGCCAGTGGGCACGTGGAAGCCGCAAGGAGGGCAAGCGTTCCCGTCCCGCACCCCACATCCAGCACGTCGTGCCCCGGCTGGATCGACGCCTGTGCCACAAGAGCCGGCTTGAACGCGTGCTCCCGCGTGGTCAGCGTGACCACCCGGTCGTACAGGGGGGTGAGCGCGTGGTAAGCGAGTGCGGGCTTGAATCCGGCCGGGCGGTCTGTCATGGCACGGCCAGCCTCGTTCGGGGTACATGGAACTGCCACAGCACGATGATGCTGAGCACGGCGGCGAAGAAGCACCACACCGAGATGAACCAGGTTGCATAGAACAGGTAGGCGGCGACTGCGGAGACAAAGGCGGCCACCCCGAAGGCCGCCACGCGCCGGTGGCTGGAAACCATCAGACTTGCGCAGGTGCCGATCAAGTACAGGGCCATCGTGGTGAGCACGTAGAAGTGCGGCGAGTCGTAGAGGATGTGCTGGCCGACCACGCGGGCCGTGATAGGCAGCTTCACCAGCATCGCCAGCAGGTACAGCCCGACGAGCGCGCCCGCGACTGCAATGGCCACAAGCACCCGGCGGCGCCAACGGACGGTCTCCAGCGCCAGGGCGGCCAGCGGCACGTAGATCGGCCACAGGACATGTGAGAAGAACGAGTAGAGATGCGTCAGTCCCGCGTTCAGCAAGGGCGCGCGGTCGGGGAATGTCAGCCACAGCATGCCTTCGAGCAGTTGCTGGATCCCGAACAGCAGCGGGATGGCGGCATAGGGCAACTCGCGCCGTGAGCGGGCTCGGCGCATGGTGACGGTCCCCAGGCCCAGCAGAACCGCTGCGGCCGTGAAACTGGCGGGTGCAGAAAAGCACATGGGCGGTCATCTCCCCTCGATCGTGAACGTCATGGCGAGCGCGGCGCAGCGGCTCATGGCGCGCCGGCTTCCATCAGTTCCTGCACCGCTGTCGCCAGCGGTGCCACCACGCTGATGCCGTTGGAAACATGCGGCACGGTGTCGCAGGTCACCACCCGCTGGGGCCCTGCCGCAAGAAGTGCGTGGTACGCGTCGGCGGCGAACAGGGCGTGCACCCCGATGCACACCGGTGGCGGCAATCCCACGCTGCGCACACTGGCGATTGCCTGGATCATCGTGCGCGCGCTGGACACGATGTCATCGATGAGCACGGGCTCGCGGTCTGCCAGGGCCGCGGTGTCGGGAAGGCTGACCTCCACGTCCTTGTCGCCCCGGCGGATCTTCTGCAACACCGTGAACGGCGCGCCAGCCAAGCGCGCGACTTCCTGGACCCATTGCTCGCTTTCCGCATCGGGTCCGATCAACACGGGACGGTCCACATGGGCTGCGACCCAGGCCGCGATGGCGGGCGCGGACTGGACCACACGGGTCGGCACCCGGTAGACCTCGCCGAGCGAGCGGTAGCGGTGCAGATGGGGATCGACGGTGACGATACCGTCGAACACCGTCGACACCAGCGCAGCGAACGTGCGGGACGTGATGGCTTCGCCCGTGTTGAAGCGCCGGTCCTGACGCAGGTACGCCAGGTACGGGGCAGCCAGCAATACGCGGGTGGCGCCGAGGTCGCGCGCTGCGTCCGCGGCGAACAACAAGGGCAGCGCCTTGGCGTCCGGCTGTGCCAGGCTGGCCACGATCACGACGGTGCGGCCGGTGACGTCGGCGTCCAGCCGCACCAGCGACTCGCCGTCCGGGAACCGGTGCAGTTGCAGGGCAGCCCGCTGCGCGCCCAACGCCCGGATCAGTCCATCGGCGAAGTCTTCGTCGCCCGGCAGGTGAAAAACGAGAGGTTTCATAGGTTCTCCGAAATCTGGAAGATCGGTGGGCGCGAGCGGACGAACTGCAGCGCATAGGCCAGCTCGCCCGGCGCCTGGGCGTGCAGCGTGAAGAGCGGCTGTCCCGCTTCGACCTGGTCGCCCAGGCGCGCATGCACGTCGATGCCGGCGGCAGCGGCGGTCGGTGCTCCGGCGAGCTTGGCCGCCCGCGCGAGCAGCCGGTTGTCGATTCGGGAGACCCGTCCCGTGGACGGCGATGCGACGGTGTGCCGATGCGTTGCCACCGGGATGCTGCGCAGGCCGCCCTGCTCAGCGCAGATCGCCTGGAACGTGGCCCAGGCGCGGCCGTCGGCCAGCACCAGCGTGGCGAGCGTCAGGCCGCCGCCGGCGGGCGCTGCACCGCCCATTTCGAGGATGTCCGCCGCCAGCCGCAACGCTCGCTCCCGCAGGTCGGCCGGGGCCTCGGGCGTCCCTTGTAGGACGGCCAGCACGTCGCGGGCCTCCAGTGCCGGGCCGATCCCGCGGCCGACCGGCTGCTCACCATCGGTGACGCGCAAGGCCACGTGCAGGCCGATGGCGCTGCCCACCTCCTGCAGGCGCCGACCGAGCGCCGCCGCGGCCTGCGCGCTGCGCACTTTGGCGGTGGCACCCACGGGCAGGTCGATCAGCACATGGGTCGAGCCCGCAGCGGCCTTCTTGGACAGGACCGAGGCGACGAGCTGGCCCTCGCTGTCCAGGTCCAGCGGCCGCTCGACGCGGATGAGGATGTCGTCGGCGGGGCTGAGCCGTACCGAGCCGCCCCAGACGATGCAGCCGCCCGTGCGTTCGACCACGCGCCGCATGCTCCGCACATCCAGGTTCACCGGCGCCAGCACCTCCATTGTGTCGGCCGTCCCGGCCGGCGAGGTGATGGCGCGCGAGGAGGTCTTGGGCATCGTGAGGCCGCAGGCGGCCACGATGGGCACCACGAGCAGGGTCGTGCGGTTGCCGGGCAGGCCGCCGACGCAATGCTTGTCCACCACCAGCGGGCGCCCCCAATCGATGCGGTCACCGACGCCAATCATGGCTTTCGTGAGCGAGACGGTCTCCGCGAGGTCCAGGCGATCGCCGGCGCAGGCGGTGATGAAGGTGGCCAGATGCAGGTCAGAGTAATGGCCCGCCGCGACGTCGGAGATGATGGCGCTGAACTCGGCATCGCCCAGGGCATTGCCGTAGACCTTGGCCCGGACATGGCTGAGCGAATCCAGCGGCGGTGCATGGGTCACCGTGACCAGCTGGCCCGGCTGCGCCCCCAGCGACGCCCATGCCGATTCGGACAGGCCAGCGACGTTCTCGGCCAGCCAATCCCCATCGACGACGCTGAGCGTCGCCACGATGCTGCGGCGGCCGGCCGTCAGCTGCACGCGCGCCTGGGTCGTGAAACCCTCCGACCGGCAGACAGGGCAGTCGCGCCGCATGTAGACCACCGGCTCCTGATGGGTGTCGATGCCGGTGCGCCACGCCTGCAGCGTGTTCACGCCATCCTCTCCGGTGCCGGTCCCGGTCTCGTGCAGGTGCGCCGTCATACCAGATCCACCGTCTGCAGGTACTCGGGCACGGCAACCGACCAGCCCAGTTCATGGTCGATCCGCGCGCGCAGCGCATCGGCCGCCTCCGGCTCGCCGTGGGTCACGAAGGTTCGGCGCGGTGTTTGCGTGAAGCCGCGCATCCACGCGAGGATCTCGTCGGCATCGGCGTGGGCGGAAAGGTTGTCGAGCGAGGCCACCTCGGCGCGGATCGGCACGTCCTGGCCATGGATGCGGACGGTGGACGCGCCGTGCACGATCGCGGCGCCACGGGTGCCGCCCGCCTGGTAGCCGGCGAACAGGATGGTGTTGCGATGGTCGGGCGCGAATGACTTGAGGTGGTGCACCACGCGTCCTCCCGTGGCCATGCCACTGGCGGAGATGATGACCATCGGTCCACGACCGGCGCTGAGCGCCTTGGACTCCTCGACCTTGTTGACGATCTTCGCGGCATGGCACATGCCCTCGCATTCCTCGGGCGAGAGCCGGTGCTCGTCGCGATGGGCGTGGTACAGCCGTGTGGCATCGATGGCCATCGGGCTGTCCAGGTACACGGGCAGGTGCTGGTGGATGCGCCCTTGCTTCTTGAGCTGGTAGATGCCGTACATCAGGCTCTGCGCTCGGCCGACAGCGAACGCTGGGATGACCACGACCCCTCCACGGGCGGCCGTCTTGTTGATGACAGTCTCCAGCTGCGCCAGTGCGTCGGACGCTTCATGCTTGCGGTTGCCGTAGGTGGATTCCACCAGCAGGTAGTCGGCGCCGGGGACCTGCACCGGCGGGCGCAGCACCGGGTCGTTGGGCCGGCCGATGTCGCCGGAGAAGAGCACGGATCGCCGGCCGTCGTTGAGGTGCACGAAGGCCGAGCCGAGCATGTGCCCGGAAGGCGTCAACCGCGCGGTGAGTCCGGGCAGCGCCTCGAAGTCCTGAGAGAACGGACGTGGCGCGAACAGCTTCAGGCAGCGCTCGGCGTCCTCACGGGTGTACAGCGGCAGCGCGGGCTGGTGTTTGGAGAAACCGTGCCGGTTGGCGAACTTCGCCTCTTCCTCCTGCAGATGGCCGCTGTCGGTGAGCAGGATCTTGCACAGCTCGTGCGTCGCGGACGTGCAGTAAACCCGGCCGCGAAAGCCTTGTCGCGCCAGCAGTGGCAGGTAGCCGCTGTGGTCGATGTGGGCGTGGGTGAGCACGACCGCGTCGACAATCTTGGGCGCGACCGGCAGCGGCTCCCAGTTGCGCAGGCGCAGTTGCTTGAATCCTTGGAACAGGCCGCAGTCCACCAGAATGGTCGCGTCGCCATGGCGCAGCAGGTATTTGGAACCGGTCACGGTGCCGGTGGCACCCAGAAATTGAAGTTGCATGGTAGGTCTCCAAGGATGTTGTCGTTCAAAGAAGGACCGGCCGATCCGGCAACTCGTTGCCGTGGTCCGCGCCCCGCGGAAAGTGCTGCACCAGCAGGTGGCTGACGGCCACGATGCCTTCCAGGGCTCCGGCCTCGAAGCGTCCCTGCGCAAACTGGGCTTCCATGCGCTGGCACACAGCCGACCACCTTTCGGCACCGCAACAGGCATGGATGCCGCGATCGGCCACGATCTCCACGGCCCGGTCGGCCAGCAGCACGTAGATCAGGACGCCGCTGTTGTGCGCCGTATCCCACACACCCAGGCGTGCGAACAGGTCCAGCGCCCGCTCGCCCGGCGATTGGTTGCGCCACAGTGGCGATCCGTCCAGCGCACCCTCGACCACGAAGCGCAGTTGGCCCCCATGCTGGAACTCTCCAGTGCGGATGGCCTGCTCGATCGCATCCAGGGCACGCGGGGGGAAGGCGCGGCGGACTGCGCGATCCGTGGTCGCAAGGTGGCGAAGAAGTCGTTGCATGTTCATCTCACCACCGTCCTGACGCGCCGCCGCCACCGAAGCCGCCGCCGCCGCCGCGGAATCCACCGCCACCACCGCCCAATCCTCCGCCCGGCCAGCCGCCTCCCCGGTGGCGCCCGTGCAGGCCGCCGTGGCCACCCATGCCGATGCCCAGCAGCGTGACGAGGAATCCCGCCAGTCCAGCCACCGCGGCCACCGCGAAGGTGCCCACCAACAGCCACGCAGCGGCACCCAGCACGCCAGCCGTGACCAGGGAGCCTGGAAGGCGGCCGAGGGCGTTGCGCAGCACTCCGCCCAGCATCAGGGCCGCGACGAACAGGAAGGGCCAGGCCTGCCCGATGTCGTTGGTCTGCCCCTGCCGCCGTGGGTCCGCCGCAGGCAGGGCCTCGCCATCGATCACCCGCATGATCTGTTCGGCGCCTGCGGCGATGCCGCCGTCGAAATCGCCCTGGCGCAGGCGCGGCGTGATCACCTCGTCGATGATGCGCCGCGATACCACGTCGCTCAGCGCACCCTCGATGCCGTATCCGACTTCGATGCGCACGGTGCGGTCGTCCTTGGCCACCAGGAGCAACGCGCCGTCGTCCACCTTGCGACGGCCGAGCTTCCATTGCTCTACCACCCGCAGGGCGTACTGCTCGACGGGTTCGGGCCGCGTCGAGCGGACCATCAGCACGGCGATCTGCACGCCCTTGCGTTGCTCGAAGGCCCGAAGCTGCGCATCCAGCGCGGCGACACGATCGGCGGCGAGCGTTCCCGTGAGATCGGTGACGCGCGCCTGCAGCGGGGGAACGGCGACCAACTCCTGCGCGGACGCGACCGAAAGGAACAGGCTCAGCAGCAGCCAGGCCAGAGCGTGGGCCAGCCGAAGAGGGGCCGCCGGAGAGAGCACCGCTGTTCTGGGCGTTCTCATGTCAGGGGCGCGCCGCCGGCGCCGAGGCGCCGAAATCGACCTGTGGCGGCGCCGCCATGGCCTTCTCGTCGGCGACCGAGAAATTGGGCTTGACGACGTAGCTGAACAGCTTGGCCGTGATGTTGGTCGGGAAGCTGCGCGTGAGCACGTTGTAATCCTGCACCGCCTTCACGTAGCGCCCACGCGCCACGGTGATGCGGTTCTCCGTGCCCTCAAGTTGGGCACGCAGGTCTTGAAAAGCCTGGTTCGCCTTGAGTTGCGGGTAGTTCTCGCTCACCACCAGCAGCCGGCTCAGCGCGCCGGACAGTTCGCCCTGTGCCGCCTGGAACTTCTGGAACGCCTCGGGGTTGTTGACGAGTTCCGGCGTGGCCTGGATCGAGGTCGCCTTCGCGCGGGCCTCGACCACCCGGGTCAGCGTCTCCTGCTCGAAGTTGGTCTCGCCCTTGACGGTCGCGACGATGTTGGGGATCAGGTCGGCGCGCCGCTGGTACTGGTTCAGCACCTCGGACCAGGCGGACTTGGTCTGCTCGTCCAGCCGCTGGAAGTCGTTGTAGCCGCATCCGCTCAGCGACAGGGCAAGCGCTGCGAGCAGGGACATCAGGATCAGTCTCATGGTTCGGTTTCCGTGGAAGTGAGAAAAGTGCGGGACGGTGAAGCGCTCACCAGGACGGGGTTGGCTGGCCACCAATGCCGCGGAATGAGCAGCAGCGCGAGGGTGGCGGCCAGTGGAATCGACAGCCACACAAAGGTGCTCTGCATCACAGCGCCGAATAGCCATCCGGTGGCGGCCGATCCCAGTGTTTGTCCGAGGCCGGCTGCCGCGGCGAGCCCTCCCATCGCGATACCGAGCCGCCGCGCCGAGGTGCCGGCAGCGAGGTAGGCCAGGGTGGGGAGCACGAGACCCGTGCCCGCAGCCGTGAAACTCACGCCGACGTACAGCCACATCTCGCTGCCATGGCGGGCCAGCATCAGGAGCCCGGCGATGCCCAGGACCATGCCGCAGGCCAGTACGCGGCGTGGGTCGGCGCGCTCCAGCAGGCCGGTGAAGAACAGCACCGCGTTGACGCCCAGCATCACCAGACTGCACTCGGCGAACATCAACGACACCTCTCGGGAGGAGAGATCGGGGTGGCGCTGGCCCTGCAGCACGAT
>Ga0066477_1000460_pt1 | contig 12644 bp, 11 predicted proteins | sample LakWasM115_HOW13_2_FD_59554 | JGI IMG/M metagenome (GOLD analysis project Ga0066477, IMG submission 59554) | Freshwater sediment methanotrophic microbial communities from Lake Washington under simulated oxygen tension - Sediment Metagenome 115_HOW13 | ecosystem: Environmental > Aquatic >...
AGCTCCCAGGCCAGCTGCATGGGGTTGGCGGCCTGGGCATGCTGTTCGACGAGCTCCAGGATCCCGTGCTCCTCCCCATGGCGCCGGATGGACAGCGCGTCCTCGCAGACGCCGTCCGGCCAGTGGGGATTGGCCCAGGCCCACAGCCAGTCGCCGGCCTGGACCGAGACGCTGCCGGCGATCTGGATCGTCGCCACCACCCTGGGCCCCTTGGCGTCCGAGAAGGTCAGGGTCCCGGCCTCGAGGTCGTAGTCGTAGCGGGGCCAGTGGCTGAGCCTGAAATCGGCATAGATGCGGGCGTTCTTCGCCTCCAGCTCCCTCCAGGCCGCCTGTCGCCAGTCGGCGTAGTCCGAGGCGGCCGCCACGCGCCTAGAGGTCCGGCCGCACGATGGTCTTGCCCACGACCTTGCGCTCGGCGAGGCTCTCGAAGGCCGCCCGCCATTCCGGCAGCGGATATTCGTGGTCGACGCGGGGATGGACCTTGCCCTCGTCGGCGAGGGCCCAGATGGCGGCGATGTTCTCGCGGCCCTTCTCGGGGAACTGGCGGCCGTATTCGCCGGCCCGCACCCCCATCACCGAGAAGCCCTTGATCAGGGCCATGTTCACCGGCAGCACCGGCAGCCGGCCGGAGGTGAAGCCGATGGAGAGGATGCGGCCGTTGAAGGCGATGCAGCGGACGCTCTCGTCGAAGACGTCGCCGCCCACGGGGTCGTAGATCACGTCGGCCCCGCGTCCGCCGGTGATCTCCTTGACCTTCTCGCGGAAGCCGCCGGTGACGTTCACCGTGGCGTCGGGGGCGTATTCCTTCTGGACGATGGCCAGCTTCTCGTCCGAGGCCGAGGCGGCGATCACCCTGCAGCCGAGATGCTTGGCCAGGTCGACGGCGGCCAGGCCCACCCCGCCGGCGGCGCCGTGCACCAGCACCCATTCGCCCGGCTCCACCTGGGCGCGGCGGACCAGGGAGACATAGGCGGTCAGATAGGCGGTGGCGTAGCCGGCGGCCTGGCTGAAGGAGAGGTTGGCGGGCTTGGCCCGCAGGGCCGCGGCCGGGGTCACGGCATATTCCGAGAAGCCGCCGATGCGGGCGCCGCCGACGACGGCGTCGCCGAGCTTGAACTGGGTGACGCCCTCCCCCAGGGCGTCGACCTCGCCGGCGATCTCCATGCCGGGGATGAAGGGCAGGGGCGGCTTATGCTGGTACTCGCCGCGGGTCTGCAGCAGGTCGGGGAAGTTGACGGCGGCGGCCTTCACCTTGATCCGCACCTCGCCCGGACCGGGGTCCGGCGTCGGAATCTCCTTGAGCACGCAGCCGCCATAGTCGGCGGCGAGGGCCTCGACCACCAGGGCGCGCATCAGTGGATCCGCCCTTCGAAGCCTTCGCGCACCAGGCCGGCGATCTCGCGGCAGGCGGTGTCGGCGCAGGGGACGGCCCCGGTGAAGGCGGTGAAGCCGTGGGCCAGGCTGTCGTAGCAGCGGTAGACGGTGGGCACCCCGGCGTCCTTCAGCCGCTTGGCGTAGGCCTCGCCCTGGTCCACCAGGGGATCGAAGCCGGCGGTCACCACCACGGCCGGCGCCAGGCCCGAGAGGTCGGGGGCGCGCACCGGCGACAGCCGTGGGTCGGCGGGGTCGTCCCCGGGGCCCATATAGTGGCCCATGAACCAGTCCATCATCGCCCGGCTGAGGGGGAAGGCCTCGGCATAGGTGGTCATCGACGCGGTCTCGCTGGCCACGTCGGTGCACGGATAGATCAGCAGCTGCAGGTCGGGCTGGGCCTCGCCGGCGCGCTTGAGCTCCTGGGCGACGATGGCGGCGAAGTTGCCGCCCATGGAATCGCCGCCGATGGCCGCGTGGCCGGCCGGCGCCCCGAAGCGGGCGGCGTTGTCGCGGCCCCAGCGGTAGGCGGCCAGCACGTCCTCCAGACCGGCGGGGAAGCGGTGCTCGGGCGCCAGGCGGTACTCCACCGACAGCACCGGGCAGCGGGCGATCTTGGCCAGGATCCCGCAGAAGGTGTCGCAGGTCTCCAGGTCGCCGATCACCCCGCCGCCGAAGTGGGCGAAGACCATCAGGGGCGCGGCGGGGTCCTGGTTGTCGGGGCGGTAGGCGCGGGCGGGGATCGACGCCGCGCCATTGGGGATGCTGACGCTCTCGGTGCGCACCCCCGGCTCGGGCGGGCCGCTCAGCGCCGCCAGGCCCTGGGTGTTGGCCCGCCGGGCCTCCTCGGGGCTGAGGGTGGTCATGGCCGGGGCGCGGGCGGCGCCGGCGGCCAGGAACTGCAGGCGCGGATCGAGGGTGCGGCCGCCGCGATAGACCACCCCGCCGCCCGAGAGCAGGCGCAGGATGGGGGCGGGCAGGGAAAGCAGGGTGCGGACCACGAACCGCTGGGCTGAGACGCTGGCCATCCTAGACCGGAGACTTGGGCAGCCCCTTCACGCCCCCCTCGATGAGCGCCACCACGAAGTCGGCGGCGGCCTTGGTGTCGATGGGTCGGCGAGAGACCATCTTCTCGCCGACCTCGCGGGCGATGGCGATGCAGGCCGCCGCCAGATAGTCGGGATCGGCGCCCGGGGCGCCGCCGCGGGCGATCTCGTCGACGATGGCCTGGCGGACCTCGTTGAACACCGCGGTCATTTCCGGGGTCTCGCCGTGCACGTGGGGAATGGGCTCGTCCACCGGGCGCCGCGCCAGCCAGCTTTTGTGCTCGTCGGCCAGGAAGCCGAAATAGGCCTCGATGGCGGCGCGGACGAAGCTCGACCAGTCGGCTGACTGGGCCCGCTGGGCCTTCAGCAGCGGGGTGAAGCGCCGGGCGCCCTCGTCGGAGAGGGCGACATAGACCTCATCCTTGGAGCGGTAATAGTTGTAGAAGGTGCCGGCCGCGAGGCCGGTGCGCCGGATGATGTCGCGCACCGTGCAGGCCTCGTAACCCAACTCCCCGAACACCTCGCGCGCGGCGTCGAGAATGGCCTGGCGATTCTGGACCTTGGTCTGTTCGCGCTTGCCGACCGGTAGATAAGCGACCTGGGACATCTATTCCTGAAATCAAATCGTGACGGGCGTCATACTAGACACTCGAAAGCCGGATCGCCAACCGCGATCAGCCGGGCTTGGCCGCGCCCCAGGTGAGGATGGCGGTGGAGCCGCCATTGGCCTCCGGCAGGGCCTGGATGCGCACCGTGCGGTCGCCGTCCTGGGCCGAGAACACCTTCGATCCGCCCTGGTCCAGGTCCAGGCCCGGGGTCAGGCCGGCGGCCGCCGCGCCCGCCCGATAGCGCGCGACGACGGCGTCGGGGGCGTCGGGGCTGGTGAAGCCCACCGCCCCGCCGATCTTGCCGGGGGTCGAATCGCCCTGGGTACAGAGGGTGATCCTGGCGCCGGGATAGACCGGGGCGTAGGCGGGCAGGCCGGCGCAGGCGATGGCGGCCGGCTTGACCTGCTGGGCCGCCTTGGGGCCGCAGGCGGCGAGGGCCAGGAGGGCGGCGACGGCGAACAGGGGCTTCATGGCGGGGCTCCGGAAAGGATCGGCGGCCACGATGTCAGCCGGGGACCGTGCTCGCAACCGGACTGGGGGCGTCGCACCTGGCGCGGCACTGGCCCCAGGTGGGGGCGCAGTCCTCGGCCCCGTCGCCGGCCAGGCAGAAATAATAGGACTGGGCGCAGGTCAGCCGGCACTGGCCGGCCTCGCCGGCCACGGGCGTCTCGGCCAGGGTGCGCAGGGGGATGGGGAGCTGGGGCGCGAGGTCGACGGCGGGGGTCTGCGGCGTGCCCGCGCCGACGGGGGCCGGCGGGTCGGCCGACTGCGACCCGCGCAGGGCGGGCGCGGCCAGGGCCGGAGCGGCCAGGACCAGGATCAGCGCCACGAGGGGGAGGGCTTTGCGCATGCCCCACCCTCGCAGCGCGATCTTAAGACCGCGTTAACCATGATCAGACCGTTCGCGCGGCCCGGTCCTTGGCGTTCGTGGCCTGGATGGACTCCCTGGCGGCGGCCCACTGGTCGTCGGTCCAGGCCCGCAGGCCCGAGAAGTTGCCCCCCGAGGCCTGCCAGGCGGCGCCGTCGATGGCGATGGTCTGGCCGTTCACATAGGCCGACAGGGGATGCAGCAGATAGACCGCCAGATTGGCCAACTCCCGCATCTCGCCCACTCGGCCCATGGGATTGCCGGTGCGGCTGACCTCCCGGTCGTCGCGCGCCTCGCCGGGATTGAGCCGGGCGCTCATCCCCTCGGTGGGGAAGGGGCCGGGCGCGATGTTGTTGAAGCGGATGCCGTAGGGGCCCCACTCCACCGCCAGGGACTGGCTCATGGTGGCCAGGCCGGCCTTCGACATGGCCGAGGGCACGGTGAAGGGGCCGCCGTTCCAGATCCAGGTGGTGAGGATGGAGACCACCGAGGCCTTCCTGCCCTCGGCGATCCAGCGCTTGCCGGCGTCCAGGGTGACGAAGAAGGAGCCGCGGAAGACGATGTTGGCGATGGCGTCAAAGCCCCGCGGCGAGAGGTCCTCCGTGCGGCTGATGAAGTTGCCCGCCGCGTTGTTGACCAGGCCCGTGAGCGCCCCGCCGTCGGCCCAGATCTGGTCCATCATGTCGGTGATGGCCTCGGGCACGCGGATGTCGCAGGCGATGCCCACCACCTTGCCGCCGTGGGCCGCCATCAGGTCCTGGGCCGCGGCTTCCACCACCCCGCCGCGGCGACCGCAGATATAGACCTCGGCCCCCAGGATCAGGCAGGCCTCGGCCATCACCTTGCCCAGGCCGGTGCCGCCGCCGGTGATCAGGATCCGCTCGCCCTTCATCAGGCCGGGCCGGAACATCAGGTCGTCTTGGGTCAGTTCGGCCATGGCGGCGCTCCTCCTTGTCGTTGGAGGAAAGTCGGCGCGCCTGACGCCGGGTCGGTCAAATGAAAAGGGGGACCGCCTTGCAGCGGTCCCCCTTCAGACGCCCCTTTGGAAGTCAGAAGCTATTTAGAACTCTTCCCAGCTGTCGTCCTCGGCCTGGGGATGTTGGGCGAGGGCGGTGTTCCCGCGGGTGGCGGGCGCGTACTGGGCCTGGGACCGCGGGGCCGGGGCGTGACGCGCCGGGGCGGCCTGTTGACGTTCGGGGGCGCGGCTGACGGCCGCGGCTCCGCCGGAGACCCGGAAGCGGCCCACCAGGCGGGCCAGCTCCTCGGCCTCGTCGGCCAGGACGCGGCTGGCGGCGGTGGATTCCTCCACCATGGCCGCGTTCTGCTGGGTGACCTGGTCCATCTGGTTGACGGCGGTGTTCACCTGGCCGAGGCCGAGCGCCTCCTCCTTGGCCGAGGCGGCGATCTCGCCGACCACGGTGGAGATCTCGCCGACCTGGCGCACGATGCGCTCCAGGGCCTTGCCGGTCTCGTCCACCAGGCCCACGCCCTCGGCGACCTGCTGGGTCGAGGCCGAGATGAGCGCCTTGATCTCCTTGGCCGCCTCGGCGGAGCGCTGGGCGAGCGCCCGCACTTCGGAGGCGACGACGGCGAAGCCCTTGCCGGACTCCCCGGCGCGGGCGGCCTCCACCCCGGCGTTCAGGGCCAGAAGGTTGGTCTGGAAGGCGATCTCGTCGACCACGCCGATGATCTGGCTGATCTTGTTGGAGCCTTCCTGGATCGAGTTCATCGCCACGACCGCCTTGCGGACGATCTCGCCGGACTGTTCGGCGTCGGTCTTGGCCGAGGCGGTGGCCTCGCGGCCGTGGGTGGCGCCCTCGGAGGTCTTGTTGACGGTGGCGGTGATCTCGTCGAGGGCCGCGGCGGTCTCTTCCAGGGTGGCGGCCTGGTGCTCGGGGCGGCGCGACAGGTCGTCGGCCGAGTGGCTGATCTCGCCGGCCCCGGACTGGATGGAGGCGGTGGCGCTGGCGATGGCCGTCATGGCCTCCTCCAGCTTGGCCACGGCGGCGTTGAAGTCGTCACGGAGCTTACGGTAGTCGCCGGGGAATTCGGACTCGACCCGGTAGGTCAGGTCGCCGGAGGCGAGCGCGTCCAGGGCGCGGGCCAGGTTGGTGACCACGTTGGCCTGTTCCTCGGCGATGGCCGCGGCGGCCTCGGCGTTCTGGCGGCGGGCGGCTTCGGCGGAGGCCTCGGCGGTCTCGCTCTCCTGGCGCAGCTTCTCAAGGTGGAGCTGGTTGTCGCGGAAGACGGTCAGGGAGGAGACGATGGCGCCCAGCTCGTCCTTGCGGGCCAGGGCGTCGAGATTGATGCTGTTGTCGCCGCGCGACAGAGCCTCGGTGGCGCTGGCGATCTTCTTGACGTCGCGGCGCAGGGTCAGGGTCAGGCTGAGGGCCAGGGCGCCGGCGATCAGCAGGGTGGCCAGGGCGCCCACCATGGTCATGGTCTGGGCGGTCTTGGCGCGCTCGCCGCTCGCCGCGGCGCTCTTGTCGGTGACCGCCTGGCCGGCTTCCACGATCTTGTGGAGGGTGCCGCTCATCTTGCCGTATTCTTCTTCGAACGGGGCGGCGAAGCCGGCGGCCGTGCCGAAGTCGGCGGTGATCATGGCGCAGATGACGTCGAGGGCGTCGCGGGTGTTGCCGAGCGCCTTGATCAGCTCGTCATAGGACTTCTTCTGATCGGCCGGGGCGGTTTTGCGGGCGGTTTCGACCTCCTTCTTGATGGAGTCGATCTCGGCGAGCATGGCCTTGGAGTCGGCGTCGATCTTATCGACATCGATGGAGGCCGCCTGGTGGGTCAGCAGGAAATAGAGCTGGCCGTGAACGGCGGTGATCCGTTCGGAGACCTTCTGCATCCGCAGACTGTTGGGCATGTCCACCTGGACCACCTGCCGCAGTTCGGCCGCCTGGCCGCGTTGCAGGATGATGGCTCCGGTGGCCAGACAGGCCAGCATGACCAGTGCGAATGCGGGCGCGAAACCGATCTTGATGATCAGCGGCGTATCCACGAGCCTGAAGCGCTTCACTCTAAAATCCCCCGTAAACACGGTTAGCGACGCGGTCACCATGCCGCGAGGTTGCTAACCAAACGTCACCGAAATGAGTTGGGGGCGATTTGGAGGCGGTGCGCCTGACTATAGAGACTCGAAAATGTGATCTTGGTCTTTACTGGTGATTAACCACAAATCGGGTGGTCCGGATCAGACTCTCTTAACCTGAATGCTTCAACCTCCATTTGTCCAAATCTAGAAAGGAGTGGGGCATGAAAAATATCATCAAGATCTTGGGCGGTTGCGCCCTGGCTCTGGCGGTCGCCGGTTCGGCGTCTGCTGGGAGCTTCGAGGACAGCATGGGCCGTTGCCTGACGAAGAACGCTAATACGCGGGACGCGGCCATGGTCATGCTGGAATGCACCGCTGACGCCGGCAAGCTTTCGGGCTGCAAGGTGCTGGATAACACCCAACCCAACAAGGGGTTCGACAAGGCCGCGCTTTGCGTCGCCGAAGCGCTGCCCATGGGGTCGAAGACCGGGGTCGTTAAGGTCCCGATGCGCTTCCCGGGCGGCGGCTAGACCGCAGCTCCAAGAATTATCATTCTTGCAAATCACACCTCCGGCCCCGTGGGCCGGAGGTGTTTTGTTATGGGCGGAGCCCTCGCCAGGGGGTTTGGAATAACGCCGTGCGGCGGATTGTCGCAACCTGGACGGGTCGGTCCGTCCTAGCGGTTCACACGGCTGATGAGCGCCATGGCCGCGGCCGGAGCGCGGACCTTCCCCTCGTGGATGAAGTAGCTGAACACGTCCGCCGGCTGCTCGGCCGGGGCGGTGCGGTCCACCGGCGTCAGGTCGTCGGGGCAGCGGCCCTGGGCGTACTGCGCGAACCGCCGGGCCCAGAGGTCCAGCCCCTCCGGCGGATAGCCGGTCTCGATGTCATCGGAGCCGTCCAGCAGGCGAGCGTAGACGAAGTCGGCGGTGACGTCGGGGATCATCGGATAGCGATCGTTCTCCGACACGCAGATGGCGACGTTGCGATGGCGGCACATGGCGATGAAGGCCACGTCGAGGAAGCTGGCGTTGCGCACCTCCACCACGTGCCGCAGCTTCAGGCCCTCATGGGTCCTGGGCAGCAGGTCGAGGAAGGCCTCGAAGTCGGCGGGTTCGAACCTCTTGGTGGGCATGAACTGCCAGAGGATCGGCCCCAGCCGGTCCCCCAGCTCGACAAGGCCCTGGTTCAGGAACTTGCCGATCGACTCCCCCGACTGGGCCAGGATCTTGCGGTTGGTGCAGAACCGCGAGGCCTTCACCGAGAAGATGAAGCCCTCGGGGGTGGCGGCCTTCCACTTGGCGAAGGTCTCGGGCTTCTGGGACGAATAGTAGGTGGAGTTGATCTCGATCGTGGTGAGGTGGCGGCTGGCGTAGGCGAGCTCGTCGGCCTGCTTGAGACCTTCGGGATAGAAGACCCCGCGCCAGGGCTCGAAGGTCCAGCCCCCGATGCCGGCGCGGATGACGCCTGCCTTCGCCATGCCGCCCGCGCTCCTATTTGCGCGCCGAGGCGGTCTTGTCCCGCTCGGCCTTGAATTCCGACCCGGCCTTCCACTCCGGCCACTCGCGGGAATTGGCGAGACGGGTCCCCAGGTCCAGCAGCATCTCGGCGTTCTGGGCCGCGCCGGTCAGGTCCCAGTCGGCGGAATATTCGTCGGCCGGCTGGTGGTACTTGTCGGTGGTGTAGGCCTTCTGCAGGGCCTCGCCGCGTTCCTTGCCGCCGTTCACCAGGTCCTGGCCGCCCCCGAAGGAGATGGCCGGCACGCCGCGCTTGGCGAAGGAGAAGTGGTCGGAGCGGAAGAAGCTGCCGGCGCCCGGACGCGGGTCGGGGCTGTAGGTCATGTGGTAGCCCTTGGCGACCTCGATCAGGTCGTCCTGCAGGGTGAGCGGCGCGTCGCCCGAGGTGCCGAAGTCCCGCGACGGGCCGTTGACCGACGCGCCGTCCATGTTGATGTCGGCCACGGTGGTGGCCAGGGGATAGAGCGGGTTGGCGGCGTAGTATTCCGAGCCCAGCAGGCCCTTCTCCTCGGCGGTGACCGCCAGGAACAGCATGGAGCGCTCGGTGCGCGGCTGGGCCGCGGCGGCCCGGGCCATCTCGATCAGCACCGAGGTCCCCGAGGCGTTGTCCAGGGCGCCGTTATAGATCCGGTCGCCCTTGGCGTCGGGCAGGCCCACCCCCAGGTGGTCCCAGTGGGCGGTGTAGATCACCTTGTCCTCGGGGTGCTTGGTCCCCGGCAGGACGCCCGCCACGTTCTTCGACACGATCTTCTTGGCGTCGACGGCGATGTCGGTGGAGAAGGTGACGCCCTTCAGGGTCACCGGCTTGAAGTCGCGGGTCTGGGCCTGCTTCTTCAGGGCCTCGAAATCCAGGCCCGAGGCCTTGAACAGCTCCACCGCCGGATCACGCTGGATCCAGGCCTCGATGGGGGCGTGGGCCTTGGTGGGATCGGCGCGGATGATGTCGAAGACGGTGTTGGTGTTGGAGTTCTTCACCGTGTTCCAGCCGTAGGAGGCCGGGGCGGTCTCGTGGATGACGATGAAGCCGACGGCGCCCTGGCGGGCGGCCTCCTCGTACTTGTAGGTCCAGCGGCCGTAATAGGTCATGGCCTTGCCGCCGAAGTCGCCCTGGCCGGTCTCGAAGTCGGGGTCGTTGACCAGCACCAGAGCGATCTTGCCCTTCAGGTCGACGCCCTTGAAGTCGTCCCAGTTGCGCTCGGGCGCCTTGACGCCGTAGCCGACGAAGACCACCGGGGCGTCCTTCACCGTCACATGGTCGACGCCGGTCTGGGGCGCGCGGATGGCGATCTGCTCGCCCTGGGCCCAGGTCTGGACCTGGCCATTGACGGTGACGCTGACCTTGATGGGGTCCTTGTTGTCGAATTGGGCGAGCGGCACGTCCTGGGTCCAGGCCCGGGCGCCGTCCTTCTGCAGGTCGCCGCCGGGTTGCAGGCCCGCGGCCTTGAACTGGTCGGTGAGGTACTGGACCGTCTTGACCTCGCCGGCGGTGGCGGGGCCGCGGCCCTCGAAGGCGTCGGAGGCCAGGACCTTCACGTGTTCGGCGATCTTGGCCGGATCGATGTCGGCGGCGCCGGCGGGGGCGCCCAGGGCCAGAACCGCCCACGCGCATGCGCCGGCCAGGAGGAATTGTTTCATGAATACACTCAGGCAAGGACCAGATTTGCCCTGACCCTAACGAGCCCCAGGGCCGCGCGCTAGAGCGTGTTGGCGCACGGCGTTCGCCGATCCAAGCTTCGCGACGGATGGTTCAAGCTTGAACGATCCAACCCGGAATGAGTGTGACCCGCGGGCCGCACCGGCGCGCGGGCGCGCGATTTGTAACGCCGCTGCAATCCGCCGGTCGGCTTGCTATGATCAAGGGAGCTTCAGCTAACCGCGTCGCGCCTCCCCAAAGCCGATACACTCGGCGGCGATTCGCGGTCTGACAACGACAGAGATCATGCGCCCCGCCACATTCGTAGCCGGACTGGCCTGTCTGACGCTTGCCGCATGCGCTTCGGCGCGCAAGCCCGACATCGCCCTGCCCGCCGCCTTCGAGGCGCCCCAGACCGCCCAGGCGTCCCTCGACGCCGCGGCCCTCGACCGCTGGTGGACCCAGTTCAACGACCCGGTGCTGACCAACCTGATCGAGCAGGCCCTGGTGGCCGCGCCGGACTCGCGCTCGGCCGCGGCGCGGCTGGCCGAGGCCCGCGCCACCTCCGCCAACGCCCTGATCGCCTTCCTGCCCCAGGGCAACGCCGCGGGGTCCACCAAGGAGACCCACACCACCCAGACCTCTGGGACGGTGGTGAACATTCCGGGCTTCTCCACCAACGGCGAGAGCACCACCTCCAGCGCCAGCCTGAACGTCAGCTGGGAGGTCGACCTGTTCGGACGGATCTTCGCGGTGGCCAAGGCCGCCCGCGGGGACACCAACGCCGCCGAGGCCAGCTATGAGGGCGCCCGCGCCAGCCTCGCGGCCAACATCGCCGACACCTATTTCCAGGCCCGCGGCCAGGCCATCCAGCTCGAGGACGCCCGCGAGACCGCCCGCATCCAGCGGGCCCTGCAGCAGGTGGCCAACACCAAGGCCGAGCGCGGCCTGGGGTCGTCCTCCGACGCCGACCGGGTGGCCGGGGACCTGGCCCAGGCGGAGGGCCAGGCCGACGGCCTCGAGGCCGAGCTGAAGGCCACCCGCCGCACCCTGCTGGTGCTGGTGGGCCGCGGGATCGATCCCCTGGCCAGCATCCCCACCCCCGCCAGCGTCGGCGAGATCCCGCCGGTCCCGGCCACGGTGCCCGGCCAGTTGCTGGCGCGGCGTCCCGACGTGCGCCAGGCCGAGGCCGGGGTCCGCTCGGCCGCCGGCCGCCTGACCTACGCCAAGCTCGCCTTCTTCCCGACCTTCACCCTGACCCCGGGAATCGGCCTCTCCACGACCGAGCAGCCGGGCTACGAGTCCTCGACCCGCAACTGGTCGATCGGGGCGGGCCTGGCCCAGCCGATCCTGTCGATCCCCAAGCTGCTGCAGGACCTCAAGGCCCAGGACGCCCGCACCGAACAGGCGGTCATCGCCTATGAGAAGGCCGTACAGACCGCCTATGGCGAGGCCGACAGCGCGCTGACGCGGCTGGAGTCCGACCGCCGCCGCGTGGATCTGCTCACCGACGGGGCGCGGCGCGCCGAGCGGGCCTACGAGGCCAGCCGCGTACGCTACGCCGCGGGCATCGACGATCTTCAGACGGCGCTGGGCGCCGAGCAGTCCTGGCGCACGACGCGGTCAGCCCTGACCAGCGCCCAGGTCCAGGCCCTGCGCCGCGCCGTCCAGACCTACAAGGCCCTGGGAGGCGGCTGGCCCGCCACCCCGGCGCTCGCAAAGCAAGAGGCGCGCTAGACGTGACGAGAACGCCCCAAATCCTCGCGCTCGCCCTGATGGCGGCGCTGTCCCTGTCGGCCTGCGGCAAGAAGCCCGCGGTCAAGGAGACCGACGCCCAACGCGCCCGCGCCGTGCGGGTGGTCAAGGTCGAGCCCAGGGCCATCATCGGCTCGTTGACCGCCTCTGGGGTGCTCACGCCCCGCGAGGAGGCCGCCGTCCTGCCCGAGGTCACCGGCTACCGGGTCGCCCGGGTGCTGGTGGACGCCGGCCAGTACGTCCGCGCCGGACAGACCCTGGTGCAACTCGACGGCGCCCTGATCGCCGCCCAGGTGGAGCAGCAAGGCGCGCTCGCCGCCCAGAGCGCCATCCAGGCCGAGCAGGCCGAGGCCCAGGCCGCCCGCGTGAAGGGCCTCGACGGCCAGGGCGTGCTGTCCCAGGAACAGCTCGACCAGCGCCGCTTCCAGGCCCGCGCCGCGCGGGCCACCGCCAACGCCCAGGCCGCAGCCTACAAGGACGCCCGCACCCGGGCCGGCAAGCTCGCCGTCACCGCGCCGGTCTCCGGCCTGGTGCTGGAGCGCAACGTGCGCCCCGGCGACCTGTCGGCCGGGGGCTCGACCCCCTGGTTCCGCATCGCCCAGGGCGGTGAGGTGGAGCTGCTGGCCGAACTCTCCGAAGAGGACCTGGCCCGGGTCCGCCCCGGCCAGCGCGCCAGCGTGGTGCTCGCCACCGGCTCCAGCGCCGAGGGCTATGTCCGGCTGGTCTCGCCCCAGGTGAACGCCCAGAGCAAGCTCGGCACGGTGCGGGTCCGCCTGCCGGTCCGCGCCGACATCCGCTCCGGCGGCTAC
>Ga0066477_1000463_pt1 | contig 12594 bp, 17 predicted proteins | sample LakWasM115_HOW13_2_FD_59554 | JGI IMG/M metagenome (GOLD analysis project Ga0066477, IMG submission 59554) | Freshwater sediment methanotrophic microbial communities from Lake Washington under simulated oxygen tension - Sediment Metagenome 115_HOW13 | ecosystem: Environmental > Aquatic >...
GGTGTTGTCGCCGTCCAGCTACGGCAAGGGCACCCGCCGCGCGCTGGCCCGGCACCTGTATCTGGACACGGCGCCGGTGCTGCTGGGCTTCACGGTGCTGGCGGCGCTCATCAGCCTGGTGCTCACGCGCATTGTTGTGGTCACGGCGCTGAGCTACGGGCTGTCGCGCTATGCGCTGGAGATGGTGATCCGCGTGCTGGTGCTGGAGCTCATCCCGCTCACAGCCGCCTTGTTTGTGGCCATGCGCTGCACCATTCCCAACGGCTCGCAACTGGCGCACCTGCGGCTCACGGGCCGGTTCGAGGCGCTGCGCCGCCAGGGCTCTGACCCCGTGCGCATCGAACTGCTGCCCCGCGTGATTGCCGGGGTGTTTGCCTGCGTCACGCTGGCTGCGCTCAGTTGCGTGGTGGCGCTGGTGCTGGCGTACCTGGGGGTGTACGGCTTCAACATGGCGGGGCTGCCGAGCTACACGCGCATGTTCGGCCAGGTGTTTTCGCCCAGCGTGACCATGGTGTTTGTGCTCAAGACCCTGTTCTTCAGCCTGGCCGTGGCGCTGATCCCCATGGCTGCCGGGCTGTATGACAGCGGCGAACGCACCCAGCCCGACTCGGAACTGGGCGGCCTGGCCCGCATGTTTGCGGTGCTGCTGCTGATCGAGGTGGCCTCGCTCATGGGCAACTACTACTGACGGCCCGCGCCGGTCGCACCCACCCGCATAAACCCACGACATGAACGACCATCCTCCTCACCCATCGCATGGCCCCGCCGGGGCCGACGCGCCTCCGGTCGAGACCCTGCGCCCGGTGGCCTATCTGGAACTCAAGGCTGCGGCGCTGCTGCTGTTCACCCTGGCCCTCATCGTGGGTTCGGGCCTGTACCTGTTGTATGCGCGGGGCGCTTTTGAGCCCACGCAGACGCTGGTGCTGACGGCCGATGACTCCGAGGGCGTGGTAGTGGGCATGGACATGACCTTCTCGGGCTTTCCCATTGGCCGCGTGCGGCGCATCGAGCTGGCCGAATCGGGCAATGCCCGCATCCTGGTGGATGTGCCCCGCAAGGACGCGCACTGGCTGCGCGAGTCCAGCGTGTTCACGCTGGTACGCGGTCTGGTGGGGGGCACCAACATCCGGGCGTACTCCGGCATCCTGACCGACCCCGCACTGCCCGATGGCGCCGTGCGGCCGGTGTTGCGCGGGGATGCCACGGCGGAGATCCCGCAGCTCATGGCCACCGCGCGCGAGCTGCTGACCAACCTGAACGCCCTGACGTCGCCCGACGCCGCGCTGGGCAACACCCTGATCAACGTCAAGGCCCTCACGGAGCGCCTGAACGGGCCGGGCGGCGCCCTGGGCGTGCTGATGGGTAACGAAGCCGATGCGAAGAAGATTGTGGCCACGCTGGAGCGCACCAACGCGCTGCTGGCGCGCCTGGACGGCATGGCCGCCCGCGCCGACAAGCAGGTGTTTGGCAGCGAGGGCAACAAGGACGCGCTGGTGCCTGAGGTGCGCGCCACCGTGGCCCAGTTCAATGGTTTGTTGTCCGACACCCGCACCAGCCTCAAGAAGGTGGATGCCGTGCTGGTGGAGGCCCAGGCCATCGGCGCCAATGCCCGCGAAGCCACGACGGACTTGGGCGCGCTGCGCGCCGAGGTGGAAAGCAATCTGCGCAAGGTGGAAAGCCTGGTCAACGAGATCAACCGCAAATGGCCCTTTGCACGCGACACGGAGTTGAAGCTGCCATGAACCCCTCTGCTGCACCTCGTTTGCGGGCTGCATTGCGGCTCCTGTCCATCGGCTGTGCCTTCGCATTGGCTGCGTGTTCCCGCCAACCCCCGGTGCCTGACTGGCAGATGAATGCCCAGGGCGCGTCCCAGAAGGCCATCGAGGCCTACCTGTCCGGCAACGCGCGCGTGGAGAAGCTCGAATGGGACCGGGCCCGCGCCGAAGTGGCGCGCACGGGTCGCCCCGATCTGATGGCGCGCCTGGAGCTGATGCGCTGCGCGGCCCAGGTGGCGAGTCTGGTCACTGAACCGTGCGAGCGTTTTGAGGCCTTGCGCTCCGACGCCGCAGCGCCCGAGCAGGCCTACGCCGACTATCTGGCGGGCCGCGTGCAGGCCGGCCAGGTGGCTTTCTTGCCACCGGCGCAGCGTGCGGTCGCCACGGCAGGCAACGCTGCCAGCTTGGCGGGCATTGCCGACCCCCTTTCGCGCCTAGTGGCGGCGGGCGTGTTGTTGCAGACGGGGCACGCCAGCCCCGCAGTCATCACCACAGCCACCGACACTGCGTCCGCGCAGGGCTGGCGCAGGCCGCTGATGGCATGGTTGCTGCTGCAGGTGCAAAGGGCAGAGGCTACCGGGGACACTGCGGCAGCCGACGCATTGCGCCGTCGCGTGGGGGTGGTGGAGCAGTCGGGGTCTACGTCTCGATAGCGTTGGCCGCCACGCTAGGGAGGAGGCCGGTAACGAGCGGTGGCGGGGGCACAAAAAGCTGCCCCAGTTGCTTCAGCAACCGCTACTCAAGCCATTGACCAGGCTGCCAGAAGCTGCATTGCCGCTGCTGGTGGCGTCGTCAGCGCAGGCGAGCCTGCAACTGGGTCTCGATGTCGTCCCGCTCCATGGCGAACTGCTGGGGGCTGATTTCGTTGGACTCCAGCTTGCGGGCTACAGACAGCAGCAACACGGTGTTTTCAAGGCGCGTGTCCTGCTGCAGCGAGGGGGGCAGGGCGGTGAGGCGGTCAAAGCTTTGCTTGTAAAGCTCGCTCCAGCTCATGGCCCCTGCCTGCGCCTGGGCCCTGGCACCGTCGTACCAGCGCGAGAACTCGTCCAAGGCATTGTCGCGGGGGCTTGAACAGCCCGCCACAGCGGCCAGCAACACCATCGAGCCCCAGAATTTCGGGGAGTGAATCAAGAAAAAACGGTTTGCAGAGATGCGAAAACGTGTGGTCACGATCGTCCTCCATTCCAGAATGCCACCGAAAAGTCCCGGTGTGCAGCGCCGAATGGTACTCCGATGCTATGCTTTTTGCTACTGTGTTGCTGTTTGGACCCACACGCGCTGCAGCGCAGCGCCAGCCACTCCTGCACGCATCACAACTCAGTGGTCCAGAAAGCTGGTGGACAAAATCTGGTCGAGCCCGGTAAGCCCGTGCGACATCGAATCCACAGACTGCACGGCCACGTCCGGCATCAGCAATGACACCGCCGCCAGCACTGCCAGCACCACGGTTCCGATGAACGCTATCAACGCGCGCGCTCCCGGCGGTAAGGAATGGCGTTTCATGGTGAAGTCCTTTTGAAAAAAGGGGTGGGGGCCGCAATGACCTCCCGGCGCAACCTCAATGGCTGCTGGCTAGGATTTCAGCAAAGTGCCGCAGTTCCGCGTGTAAGACAAGTGCCATAACAGGGCTCCATGGGCAACTGTTACGGCCTGTTGCCTTTACAAACCTGCCAGAAACGTTCCGCGCCTTGCAAGCGTCCGGAGGTCCGGTTCAGGGCCTTGAGTGGGAGGCGGATGGAGTGCTAAGCGGACGAACTGCTGAGGGCTCCCGTGGAGCCGTCCAGCGGTCATCGCGGCATGCATAGATCAGGGCGCGGGCGTCTGAATCCACGCGGTGATCTGGGCAATGGCCTCCTGCTCGATGCCAATGAAGCCGTGCCAATCTTGGCCAGCACACTCATCAGCGACGGGGTAGGTGCAGCCATGGACTACCGTCAGCTTTTTGACCGGCGCCCGCGCCAGCCCTCTCAGAATGGCGGGCGTGTCGCTGGCCTAGCAGTGTCTGCAGCCGTCCCTGGCATGGTGGTAGATCAGCACCGGGACCTGTATGGCCTGCAGGTCCTGTGTGGGCACTGCACCCGGTGTGCTCCTGCGCACCACGCTGAGGTCAGCACCAGCCCCGCAATCGCTGGGTCGTTGACATGAATGGCCATGGCTGTCGCAGACACTGTCAGGCGCCGAGCGGGGCGCACAGTCGCTGATGTTCAGCCCAAAGCGCCGGGGTCCTGTGTGCAAAAAGCCAGCCCCCACAACAAAAAACCCAGGTGACCGGAATCACCTGGGTTGATATGTGGCGGAGAGGGCGGAAGCCATTTTTCTGCATCATAAAGTCTCTTTTCGTCTCACTTTTGCCATCTTCCCTATGGGAAATGCTCGTCTATCGCTTCATAATGAATCAAGATGGCTCAGAAGTTCGCACCTAAACTGATGGGTGTGAGGATGGGTTAACTGATTGGGGGTTTTAGATGGCAAGAAGAGCTAAACCTTTAAGCGCTTTTAGCGTTGCTCGATTAACAGAGCCTGGACTGCACTTCGTTGGTGATGTGCCGGGGCTCGCGCTGCAGGTGCTTCCAAGCGGTGCAAGAACGTGGATTCTGCGGGCGATGATGGGCACCAAACGCCGTGACATGGGCTTGGGCGGGTATCCGGCTGTGACCCTTGCAGGTGCGCGCGATGCGGCCAGGGTTGCGCGCGCCAAGATTAAAGAAGGCATCGACCCCATCAATGAGGCCCGAGCAAAGCAAAGTGCGCTTCGTGCCTCGGCTAGTTCTGCTATTTCTTTCGAGGAATGTGCGGAGCGCTTCGTGGCTTCTCACTCAGCAGGGCTGAAAAACGCCAAGAGCGAAATGCAGTGGCGTAACACGCTGGCGAAATATGCCTACCCGGTTATGGGGAAACTCTTGGTCCGCGATGTGTCGATGACCCACGTCTTGCAGGTGCTGGAACCTATCTGGCACACCAAAACCGAGACGGCTTCGCGCTTGCGTGGACGCATCGAGGCGGTTCTGGATTGGGCTACGGTGCGCGGCTACAGGGATGGAGCGAACCCAGCGCGGTGGAAGGGGCACCTGGATAAAGCGCTGCCTGCCGCTGAAAAAATATCGAAGACCAAGCACCACCCCGCGCTGCCGGTCTCCGATATCGGCGCATTCATGAAGAAGCTGCGGACCTTGGACGGGGTTGGAGCGAGTGCCCTCGAATTCCTCATCCTCACAGCCACCCGCTCAGGGGAGGTGCGTGGGGCTCAGTGGTCCGAGTTTGATTTGGCTGCGGGGTTGTGGACTATTCCCGCAGAGCGCATGAAGATGAAAAAGCCCCATCGGGTTCCGCTCTCATCCAGGGCGGTGGAGTTGGTCAAAGCACAGCCCAAGCGCTCAGATTCTGAGTATGTCTTCGCCGCCTTGCGCGGGGGGATGCTGTCGGATATGACACTGAACGCGGTGGTGCGACGCCTGGAGGCCCCGGCAGTCCCACATGGCTTTCGCTCTACCTTCCGGGACTGGGCCGCTGAGCATACGAACTACCCGCGCGACGTTGCCGAGATGGCGCTGGCCCATGCAATCGGTGACAAGGTGGAGGCGGCCTACAGGCGGGGCGACCTGTTCCAGAAACGGGCGCGGATGATGGCGGACTGGGCAGCGTTCTGCGATATCGTCCAACCCCCCGGGGCGGTCATTCCCATCAATCGTGCGAGCGAAGCCTAGAGGGGCGGAATGGTCAAGGTTTGGGTAACTGGGCCCTGTGGATAACTTTCTCAACTGAAATGCTTAAATTTTCATCATTGTGGAAGATGGCGCTAGGCCCTTGTGCAGCCTTGTTTTCCGAGCTTGGCGCGTGAAGTTGTCCACAAGGGGATTCAGATACGACGGGCGTTATGTTCAATAGTGTGCTGTTTAATTTGATTCTTTCACATTTACGGGCGTTGATGGCACAATAGCCCAACCGGCAAAGGTAGCGAATGACGATTGATGAGTTTGATACGGCGCTGGTAGCACTGGGCTGGAAGGTGAGCGACTTTTGCAGGGCCACGGGGCTGCACAGAAACACCCCTGGCCGATGGCGAAACGAGGGCGTTGAAATCCCCGAGTGGGTCGAAAAACATCTGGCGCTTTTGCAGGAGGTGAAGCGGCTCCATGCGCAGTATCTGGAAGTGCCGAAAGACTAACGCGAAGCCCTGGCGCGTCTCATCCAGGGGAAAAAGACGGGGCCGGGAGGTGCTGCAAACACCGACCAGCCCCTGACCATCAATCACTGTTTAGGAGTGAGCAAATGGCTAAGCAAACTGTAAATCAATCGCTCAGTAGCGAAGACCTGACCAATATTGACGACCTCAGCAAGAAGTCGGCACAACTGGACGCCCTCATGTACATGACTTACGGGGAAGGCGGTGAAGTGTTTCGCAGGAGCTCGGACAAGGTTCAAGAGAACTATCTTTGGGCATGCGCCGAAATTGCATCCGAGGTCAGAGCCTTATCCGAAAAGCTCGCCCTGGCGTAACGGGCCCCATATCCCGGCACTGGGCCCGAATTGGGGCCATTGAGTCGGAAAAAGACGGGTAGCAAAGGTGTGTCACCACCTATGCCACCCTGACCAAGCCAACCTATTCAGGAGGTCAGCATGGCTTATTCGATTGTCCCCCAAAGCAATCCTTCCACTGCGTTACTCGATGGCGTCTTTCGGTCAGAGGGGCACTACTTCGACGCCTTCGAAGGCTCGATTGGCGCTCTGGTTAATGCGGGATTGATAACGCCTGCCGAGCTTGAGCCCCAAGAGAGGCGCGCCCCTGGCTACACCGCATTTCTTCCTGGCGGGCAGTCGTGCCCGCCTGGCAAGAAGGCATGGCGCACCCCTGGGTATCGAGCGATTCGCCAGCGTGAGTGCGGCACGATTCGCGTTGAAATCACTGTCTCAAAAGAAGTGCAGGCGGAACGCAGAGCCGCCAAGCGCGCCCAAGAATACGAAGCTGAACAGGCTCGAATCAATGACGAGATAGAGCAGCGGGGCCATCTGTTCCGAGGCTGGGAGTTAGCCCAATTCGTTGGCAGCCGGGGGGAAAGCTGGGAGGGCACCAAGACGCAATTGCAGGCCGCTGGGTTGGGGGTTGGTATGCAGTACCCCGGCGAGCCAGGGGCAAAGAAACAGGCGCTGTTCCGTTGTCCTCTTGGCTTTGAATTTCGTGTCTCACTGCCACTAGACCGGGCAAAGGCTGCCGCTGGAATCTACTTGGCATTGAGTGATTTCGCGCCAGGGGAAACACAAGAGCAGCGGCGCGAGGTTCGTCAGGCTGTGAACAACGCGGGCAAATCGAGTGCCGTTTTCAGAGCGGAACGTGCAGATTTTGCCGAGCTGGCACTCAAGCTAATTTGGCGTGAGGTGTTCTGTAAGGCAGATGGCGCTATTCGGTTTGACCTACCAGAAGACGGGGCGATTTATGCCAGCCTTGGCGAAGCCTTCCAGACGGTGCGGGACGCAATCAAGCAAGCTCCCATCATCTCGGATGCGCAACTTGAGGCAGCTCTAAGGGCCAAGGTTGGGGCAGCAGCGGCTAGAAACGACTCTGTGCTGCAGGCAGTGCTTCGTGAAGCCATGAAGCCAAGCATTCCAGCGCCTTTGTCGGATGCAGGCTGAGGTTTGCCATGTCAGCCGAAAAGTTACTCCAGCGGCCAATCTATGGCGGCGCTTTTGGTGACGATGGCAGGTACTCCCTGGCTAGCGTTCCCTGCGTTTCTAGGGGCCTGCACGCAACTCGCTACATGGTGGTTCAGGCCCAAGCTGGTTTGGTGCTCAGCGTGTCGGAGGACAAAACCGAAGCGCTTGCCCTGGCCCGTCAGCGATTGAGCGCGGCTAACGACAAGCGCCAGCCGCCAAACCTTGCGACTGAACAAGGGGAGCTATGGCCCGATGAGCCGCTACTAAGCCCCGTTCCGGCTCCTGCTCCATACGTTTCCCGGCGCAGGCGGGAGATTTTCGAGCGCTCGCTGGGGCTGTGCCACTACTGCCGCACACCAATTGAGCTGTTCGGTAAGTGGCACATTGAACATCAACTACCTCGCGCACTGGGCGGGGGTGACGATGCATTGAATCTAGTCGCCGCTTGTGTTCCGTGCAACCTCAGAAAGAGCGACAGCACTGCCATCGAGTTCGTGACGCAGGGGGCTGGCGCCGCATAGACTAGGTTTGCCCCAGCTAGGCCCGCGAACCGAAGAGCGGGACTCCCTGCCCGCCTGCTGGGGCTTCATTCAGGGCTCGCTTAGGGAAGCGATGACATATCTACCAAGGCTGGCAAGCGTCGCGCAAGCGTGCGAATGGCTAGCAAGCGAAACGGGCGAGGAGTGGACGCTGCAGAGGCTCATGGAGTACCGGTTGCGCCCTTATTTCTGGCTAGAGCATCACCCAGATATCCCACAGCTCACGGGCGGTAGGCCTGAGGGTGTGATGGTGGAGATGGTGTTCGCTGGAGACATTCAGCGGCTTGAGTTCGATGGGGCCAAACCATTCGTAACGATGTTTAGGACTCAGGATGGGCGGTTGCTCAAAACAGAACCTGGATTTCACGTACCTCTTGATGAGCTGCGATTCAAACGAGAAGAAGTCGAAAGCGCTGCATCTAAATCCGTCGATGGCAGGGAAATGATGAAGCAGTTGGACGGCGCAAATTTGGAGCGGCCTATCGCGGACCGGGCCGCAGATGAAAAGCTACCGTTCAGTGTGTACGTGCAGGAGGGGGAGCTTATTGACTTCGCTGCACTACCGCACATCGTGGCGAAAGCCATGTACCCGGGGGACTCTGACCTTAACCAATATGCCGTAACTCGGCTCAACCTGGATGACGAGCTTTTGAATGCGGTTAAGCAAGGGGAGCTGATTGTCCGTAGCCGCTCGGGTATGGGGGAAATCAAATGGGCTATACCAAGGCAGCTAGAGGGTGGGGTGTTGCTGCCCTTCGAGCTTCGCTCGTATCTCCGAAAGAGGGGCATACAGCTCGTTCTTTTGCCTCATGGTAGCGGCCCGAAATACTGGACTATTGAAAACGCGGCAGGCGCGATAGCGCTGCAAGAGGGGATGCACGACGAGGCCAGGGGAAGTCTTCTCGACGCCATGGTGGATGCGGCCAATGCAGACGATATGACGGTGCGCGACCCTCACACTTGCTTGCCGTCGCGCCCGAAGCTCGTCAGGCCGTTTTACGAGTTGGTTACCCATGACGATGTGAATTCTTGGCTAGGACGAAGCGGCGCCCCTTATCAATGGATGAGCGAGGAACCAACCAGCCCAGTCCCACAAGGCCCAGTAGTCGTTATGGTGGATGGGCGCGCTGCGTTACCTGTTCGCGCCATTCCCTACATCACCGGATGGGGGTTGCCTCCCGACGAGATTGCAAAGAACCTGGCGCGGAAGACGGATGCGTTCGCGCGTATGCAGCACACGGTAGCGTTTCATCTGGTTGGCAATACCCCCGTGAAGATGCAGCCCGTTGAATGGGATGCCTTTGCGGTGAAGCTTGATGCATTTGCGGCAGAGCTACGCGCGCGACTTCCAGATGATGAGCCAGCAGACCAGCGAGGCTACGCGGAGTGGCGTCAGAAGGCGGTAGTTCTGCTTCCCGCTGGCGTATTTGTGTGGTTCGATGAGTATGAAAGGGACCACCGCAGAGATTTCTCTGTTGATACCGTTTCTTTCACCGACGAGCGAGGCGGAGAGCGTGCACTGAACCTCGCCCCTTATATGGACGCGGCCACCCTGGCAACGGTCTTAGAAGGCTTTGAGGCATGCCATCAACGCCAAGGCGCAGCTGGCACCCAACCAGCTTCGGACGACTTGATTGAATTCCGGGCATGGTGTGACGCTACGCTGAATGCGGCCGACTGGTGGGCCCTGTCCGACCTTCAGCCAAGTGAAGCGGCGATGCTTCTTTGCCAACAAGACCCACACGCAGCGCCTGAGCCTGAAAAGACCACAACTTCAGAAACGACACCTCTCGACTATCGCAAGTTGCTCCGAGCATTCGAGGATGTCGCGAAAAGCCAGCCTGGCCCCAAAGCCCTGAGCGATTGGCATCAACATGCGAGAGCCGGGAGATTGAAGTATCACAGCTGGATTGATAGGTATTCAATGTCCGTGGAGACGGGCAGCAACGCTGTTGACGAACAACAAGCAGCCGCGAGTACGGAAGGGGGGAAAGTCCCGGTGCCCGACTTCAAGCTGTTAGCCACCAGAGAGCAGCTCATAGAAGCGTACGGTAGGTTCACAGGCATGGATGCATCATGGTTCAGCAACCTCAAAGACGTCCCGGCTCTATTGGCGGCTAGAAAGGTTGCTGGACAGGGAGGCCGTGGGCGTATTGCCGAGCCGTTGTTCTGTCCATTTGAGGTAATGAGATGGCTCTCTGATAGCAAGCGGCGAAAAGGCAGGCCATTGCAGGCGGAAAAAGCTTGGGAGCTGTTCGAAAAAAACTTCCCAACTGTCTACAACGTCCACTCGGTTGCCGACCCCCGCACAGGCGATTGACCGGGGCAAAAACCCATATTGGGCGGGGTTTGGGGCACAAATTGGCCGGGGTTACAGAGTGAATTTGCCCGGGGTTTGCTAGGCACAAGTTACCCCGCCATCGCAATACAGCCATGTTCAACAAACCCAAGGGGTTCTGAAGTGGCTGCAAAGACTATTCAACTTACGCCATTGGCTCAGGAGGTGCGCTCAGCGCTGCCGACTCCTGAAGCCGCTGTGCACCTGAACCGCTCCCAACAAACGCTGCGTCTGTGGTCGATGCGCAAGGATGGGCCATTGGTCCCGCTGCGAATCAATGGGCGGCTGGCTTGGCCTGTTTCCGAACTGCGCCGGGTTCTGGAGGTGGCGCAATGAGTGCATCCAATACAACCAGTTTCGATGCACTGCCCGCTACGGGATTCATCCGGCAGGCCCAGCTGATTCCACATGTTGTGCCGTTCTCTTCGGCAACGCTCTGGAGGCGCTGTAAGTCTGGGGAGTTCCCTAAGCCTGTGAAGCTTTCTGAGCGGGTTACCGCCTGGCGCGTTGGCGACGTGCGGGAATTCCTTGATGCGCAGCAAAAGGGGGGCCGGAAATGAAAACGCCCGACCCCACCAAAGCAGAATCGAGCGCCCCGAACAGCGCAAAGTTTACAGGCACTGACAACCCGCGTCACCTGCGCGCAATCGACGCACTCCTGCGCCGCCCAATCCCCCGTGAAGCACTGGACCGCATTGCAGGGGCCAGCAACTCGCCAGAGCTTGTTGCAGAGCTGCGGCGCCGTGGTCTGGAGATTCCGTGCGAGCGCATCAGCTTCACCGACCGCGACGGCAAGGAGTGCCGCCCTGGCGTCTACAGCCTGACCAAAGCCGACCGCCGAAAAATCTACCAGTGGATGGCACGCCGCATCCGTGGAGGTTGCGGGCATGGCAAACGGACGCTCTAAGAGCGGCAAGGGCGATTCAGGGCGAGATTCCGGGGGCTTCATCGCTCTGCCGTGGTCTGTCCTGGATTGCCCCGCCTACAACCGTCTATCCATGCACGCACGCGCCTTACTCCTGGAGGTGGCCAGGCAATTCGTCCGCGACAACAACGGGCGGTTGTTGCTCTCACGGGCCCACATGCAAACCAGGGGCTGGAAGTCGGCAGACATGCTGAGCAAGGCCAAGCGCGAGCTGCTGGAAGCGGGATTCATCTACGAGACGGTGAAGGGCCAGCGCCCCAACAAGGCGAGTTGGTACGCCGTCACCTGGCGAATGCTGGACAGACATCCCGGCTACGACATGGGCGCGGTTGAGGGCTTTGTGCGGGGTGCGTATCGCAATGCGAGCGCATCCAAAAACACAACCCTTAGCCCGCCCCACGGTACAGGGAGGCTTTCCATAGTACCGCCCCACGGTACAGGCGAGCCCCTCTCTGTACCGCCCCACGGACCTATGAGGGCCAGTTTTGATGCCCTCTCTGTACCGCCACACGGACACCATCTAGATATGCCATCTGCAGTTGCAAGTTAGGCAGCAAAGGAGCAAGCATGCAAACCAAACTCACTCATCACGACCTGGTCGCTGAAGAAGTAAACGACGAACACGGGCGTGCAATTCTGTTGACCCAACAGGACGGGCTTGAAGAGCCGCGTTCGGTAATTGTTCACCCCTGGCAACTGCGGGCGGTCTGCGAAGAGTTCGGAATCGTCGCCAGCGATGAGCAGGCCGCAAAGACTATCCACACCCTGCAGCGGCGCATGACGGGCCTCCTAGGCCGTATTGAGCACCTTGCCGGGTGGATGACGAACCACAGCGACCAGCGACATGCGGACCTCACCTACGAAATAACGCAGTTGCAGGCACTCCACGACCTCGCAAGCGAATGGTGCGCGGAGTTTGCGGACAACGTGCGGACACATTGCGGACAGGATGCGCAGGCCTCTTCGCGGGGTGGAGCCGCGCCGCAGCAACCCGGCTTGCCAGGTCTATAAGGGGTGCGCCATGAATGACCATGCGCAGCAAGTAGAGCGGGCCTTCCGGTTTGGCTTCACCTCTGGCATAGCGGCTGCAGCTTCAAGGCTGACGCTGACGCAGCAGCAACTTAGAGCGATGGAGGTGTGGCACTCGCGGCTGCAGGTGTGGCGAGATGAGCCTGTCGAGTACCCCGAAAAGTGCTGGCCGGATATTGATGAAGGGGCAGGACGATGACCAATAGACCACCACCGCCTGAGTGCCTAGCCTTGGGACGATATGTCGCCGCGCCGGTGGAAAAGTCCCAGCGACCACGAGGCCGCCCCAAGACCAGGACGGACGAGCACTACGCAGCACTACATGCGGAATACCAGCGC
>Ga0066477_1000473_pt1 | contig 12414 bp, 9 predicted proteins | sample LakWasM115_HOW13_2_FD_59554 | JGI IMG/M metagenome (GOLD analysis project Ga0066477, IMG submission 59554) | Freshwater sediment methanotrophic microbial communities from Lake Washington under simulated oxygen tension - Sediment Metagenome 115_HOW13 | ecosystem: Environmental > Aquatic >...
ATGCAGGAACATCCCATGGACATCAGCCGTCGAACTTTCACCCTGGCCGGCCTGGCCGCAACTGCCTTGGCGGGCTGCGGTGGGGGCAGCAGCTCCAACAGCAACCTGCGCCTGCTCAACACCAATGTGAGCTCGCCCAATGCCTTGTCGCTGGAGGTGAATGGCACCGTGATCAGCTCGGGCGTGGCCTTTGGCCAGGCCGGCAGTTATGTCTCGGTGGGCACCGACACCAATACCGTGCGGGTGCTGGACCAAAATGGCACGGCCATTTACAGCTCGTCTTTCAGCCTGTCGGGCTCCAGCGGGCCCTACACCCTGGTGGTGGCGGGGTTCTCGGGCGCTACCCACACCACCACCCTGACCGAAAACCAGTCTTCGGCCGCCAGTAGCCGCGCCTACCTGCGCATTCTTGATCAGTGCCCCGATGCTGACGACATCGATATCTACATGCTGGGAGATGGCGAAACCCTGTCCAGCGCCACGCCGCTGGTGTCGCTGAGCAGCATCACGCTGGCGGGCTACTACACCCTCAATTCGGGCACCTACACTCTGGTGGTCACCGGGGCCGGCAGCCGTGACGATGTGCGCCTCACGCAAAGCGGCATCACGCTGGCCTCCACCTCTGTGCAGACCCTGGTGCTCAGCTCGGCCGCTGGTGGCGTGCTGGTCGATGCCACCCTGCTGCTGCAGCAAAGCACTGCCACCACCTACCGCAACACCCAGTCGCGCCTGCGCGTGGTGTCGGCCCTGCCGTCCCAGGCCGTGGCCAGCGCCTCGGTCACCTCGAGTGGCAGCAGCGTGAGCCTGATGTCTTCTCTGGTGTCGCCTGCCATCGGCACCTACAGTCTGGTGGCCTCGGGCAGCCTTCCGCTGAGCTTGACCCTCAACGGCACCACCACCAGCCAGACCGTGGCACTCACGGCTGGCAACGACTACACCCTGTTGGTCTACGGCGACCCGGCCTCGCCGCAGACCACGCTGCTGACCGACTCGAACCGCCTGCCCACCTCCAGCACCACCGCCAACGTGCGCCTGTACCACGCCTGCGGCACCAGCACGGCCGCCACCGCCCTGAGCATCGGCTACGTGCCCATCGTCAGCGGCGTTACCCTGGGCAGCTCTGGCCTGGGCGTGCTCAGCAACACGCCTTACAGCAGCACCCAGCTCACGGTCAGCGGCGGCGTGTCATACAGCGCCAGCGACATCGCCGTGGCCTCCAATGGCCTGTACTCGATGTTCATCATGGGCAGCACGGCCAGCCCGGTGGGGCAGTTGTACCGGGAGCGTTGAGGCCTGGCGCATGCTGGTGACCAGATGCTGAGGTCACTGGGGACTGGGCAGGCGGAGAAAAGTTTGTTCCTGCAGGGCATGGGTCGGGCGGGTATGAGCTGAACCGCCTGCGGCCCAGGCATCCTGAAGACGGTGCGATATTCGCAGAGGGTTGAGACCCGTCCGATGGGTGGCTGAGCGATTACCAAAAGCCAAGATGGCGCTGGGCTTGCCATAGATCGGTGTATCGGTGATATTCGCTGTTCGCGAATAGCGAATATCAACCCTCGAACGTCTCATGGAACTCAAGCCTCAAGATCTGTTGGTGCTACTCAAAGTGGCAGCCAACCCATCGCAACGTTGGACTTATGCTGCATTGGGCGAGGCCCTGTCCATGAGCAGTTCCGAAACCCACGCCAGCGTGAAACGCGCGCAGGTCTGTGGGCTGGCCGTAGCCCAGGCCTCGGGCGGCTGGGCGCCTGTGCGCAGCACCCTCCTGGAGTTCGTTCTACACGGTGTGCGCTATGTCTGGCCGGCAATTGTGGGTCCTTCCAAGCGGGGCATTCCCACCTCTTTCGGGGTTGAGCCTCTGTCGAGCCAGTTGACGGCGGTGCCTGGCGAAGCTCCAGTGTGGGCACATCCCAAGGGCAGCGCCAAAGGCCCAACCCTCTCGCCCTTGTATCGAACCGCTCCCCAGGCGGCACTGAATGACCCTGCCTTGCACCGTCTGCTGGCTTTGCTGGATGCCTTGCGCGCAGGTCGGGCTCGCGAGCGCGCTCTGGCGGCGACGCAGATGGAGGTCGAGCTTTTGCCCCCAACCTCAGGTGTAGGCCATGCGAGTCGATGACCCCAACTTGCCGGACCTGCGGGTCATTGCCCAGTCATTGGGCGATCTGTGTGAGCAGGTGGTTTTCTTAGGAGGTGCCGTGGCCGGCCTGCTGGTCACCGACCCGCTGGCCGATCCGGTGCGCGCCACCAGGGATGTGGACGCCGTGGTCAATGCGGATCGTGCCCATTTTTTTGCCATTGAAAAGCAACTCGCAACGCGCGGTTTTGCGCGAGACGTGCAAAGCGATGTGATCTGCCGCTGGGTTCACAAAGCATCCTTCATCAACGTACTGCCGGGGATGTTGGCAGAGCCCGAGCGGACTGAGTGGGTGTTGGGGCAATTGAGGGCCTTGAGCCGGTGATAAGAGCAACGGGTGGTTTCGAACGCCGAGTTCGAGCAGACGTGCCGCCACAATCAAGCCTTTCGAACCCATCTCAGTACGGGGCCTGGTCGGCTTGACGTTCTTCAGATCTCGCAGCTTGTTTTCGATTCCATTTTTTCCCGCTCATTCCTCATGCGCCTCCTCCACACCTCCGACTGGCATCTGGGCCAGCATTTCATGGGCAAAAGCCGCCAGGCCGAGCACCAGGCCTTGATCGACTGGCTGTTGCAGCAGGTGCAGGCGCAGGCGGTGGATGCGGTGGTGCTGGCGGGCGACATCTTTGACACGGGCACGCCGCCCAGTCATGCGCGCGAGCTGTACAGCCAGCTGGTGGTGCGCCTGCGCGAGGCCGGGGTGGGTCTGCTGCTGCTGGGGGGCAACCACGATTCGGTGGCCATGCTGGGCGAGAATCAGGCCTTGCTGGCCTGCCTGGGCACGCACCTGGTGGCCCTGGCGGCGGCGCAGCCGGCCGATCAGGTGCTGGTGCTGGCGCAGCGCGACGGCACGCCGGGCTGCATCGTGTGTGCGGTGCCCTTCATCCGACCGCGCGATGTGCTGCAAAGCCAGGCCGGGCAAAGCGCGCAAGACAAGCAACAGGCCCTGCAGCAGGCCATCCAGGCCCACTACGCGGCGGTGTACCAGGCCGCGCTGGTGCGTCAGGCCGAGCTGCAGGCCAGCCTAGGCCGGCGCCTGCCCCTGATCGCCACCGGCCACCTGACCACCCTGGGCAGCAGCCTCAGCGAGTCGGTGCGCGAGATCTATGTGGGCAGCCTGGAGGCCTACCCCTGCGATGCTTTTCCGCCGGTCGACTATGTGGCGCTGGGCCACATCCACCGCCCGCAGCGCGTGGGCGGCCACGAGCACATCCGCTACAGCGGCTCACCCCTGCCTTTGAGCTTTGACGAAGCCGCGCAAGTCAAAGAAGTGTTGCTGATCGACCTGGGCGAAGCCGGCCTGCAGCAGGTCACGCCACTGGCCGTGCCGCGCTTTCAGGGCCTGCAAGCGGTGCGCGGCACCCTCGATGAATTGGCCCTGGCCATGCCCGCGCTGGCGGCCCAGGCCACGGCGGCCTGCCCGCTGTGGTTGGAGGTCACCGTCAGCCAGGACGACTACCTGCCCGACTTGCCGGCCCGCGTGCAGCAGATGACCGAGGGCCTGCCGCTCGAGGTGCTGCGCGTGCGCCGAGACCGCGGCACGGCCAGCGCCCAACTGGCCGCTCAGGCCCGCGAGACGCTGGACGAACTGAGCCCGCAAGAGGTGTTTGAACGCCGCCTGCAGCAAGAAGACCTGCCGCCCGAGCTGGCCCAGGCCCTGACAGACCGCTACCGGGACGTGGTGCACGCCTTGCAGCAAGGCAGCGCAGAAGCCGAGGGGGCTGCAGCATGAGGATCCTGCGCCTGCGCCTGAAAAATCTGAACTCGCTCAAGGGCGAGTGGCAGGTCGATTTCACCCGCCCTCCGTTCATCGACAACGGCCTGTTTGCGATCACGGGCCCCACCGGGGCCGGCAAGTCGACCCTGCTCGATGCCATCTGCCTGGCGCTGTACCACGAGACCCCGCGCCTCAAGACCATCAGCGCCAGTGCCAACGACATCATGACCCGGCACACGGCCGACTGCCTGGCCGAGGTCGAGTTCGAAGTGCAGGGCCAGGTCTACCGCGCCTTCTGGAGCCAGCACCGCGCGCGCGACAAGGTCGACGGCGCGCTGCAAGCCCCCAAGGTGGAGTTGGCGCTGGGCGACGGCAGCATCCTGAGCAGCCAGAGCAAGGACAAGCTGCAGCGCATCGAGGCCATCACCGGGCTCGACTTTGCCCGCTTCACCAAGTCGATGCTGCTGGCTCAGGGGGGCTTTGCCGCCTTCCTCAACGCCAGCGCCAATGAGCGGGCCGAACTGCTCGAAGAACTGACCGGCACCGACATCTACGGCCTGATCTCGCAAAAAGTGTTTGAGCAGGCGCGCCACGCACGCGAGCAACTGGCCCAGATCAAGGCCCGCGCCGACGGCATGGAGCTGCTGGCCCCCGAGGCCCGCGACGCCATGGCCGCCCAGGCCGCCAGCCTGCAAGAGCAAGCCCAGGCCCTGCAAGCCCGCCAGCAGCAAAGCCAGGCCCAGCGCCAGTGGCGGCTGCAACTGGGTCAGGCCGAACAGGCCGCCACCGAAGCGGGGCAGCGCCTGGCCCAGGCCCAGCAGGCCCAGGCCGACGCCGCACCTGCCCTGGGCCGGTTGGCCGACAGCGAGCCGGCCCAGGCCCTGCAACCGCTGCAGCAGCAGGCAGCGCTTGCCCAGGCCCAGGTGCAGACCAGCCTGCAGACCCTGGCCGACTTGCAGGCCCAGCACCAGCACACCGGCACGCAAGAGCGGCAGGCCCATGGCCTGGCCCTGGCCCTGGCCGAGCGCCAGGCCCGCCAGGCCCAAGCGCAATGGCAGGCGCTGCAGGCCGAGCAGCACAGCCTCGACCAGTTCTGTGCCACCTACGCCCGGCATGCCCGCTGGGGCGATGCCCTGGGCGTGTGGCGCCAGGGCCTGGCCGAACAGGACCGCCGCCTGGCCGAGCTGGCCACGCAGCAACAGCAGGCCCGCCAGCAGGCCGACGAGCAGGCCGCCCTGCAGCAGCGGGCCCCGGCGCTGCAGCAGGCGCTGGCCCGGGCCCAGCAGGCCCAGGCCGAAGCCGATGCCACCGTGCAGGCCGCCCAGGCCGGCTTGCAGCAACGCCTGGCCGGGCGCAGCCTGGCCCAGTGGCGCGAGCACTGGCAGGCGGCCCAGGGCCGCCACGCCCAGTGGCAAGGCCTGCAGGCCCAGGCCCAGCGCCTGCGTGAGCTGACCGCCACCGTCACCCGCCAGGCCAGCCGCCAACAGCTGGGGCTGCAGCAGCAGGCCCAGCACGCCAGCGTGCGCGAAGCGCTGCTGGCGCGCTACAAGGCCTTGAAGGCCACGGTGGTCGACAAGCAGCAACTGCTGGCACAAGAGCAGCGCATCCAAAGCCTGGAGTCGCACCGCCAGCACCTGCAGCCGGGCGAAGCCTGCCCGCTGTGCGGCTCACCCGACCACCCCGCCGTGGCGGCCTACCAAGCGTTGGATGTGTCGGCCACCCAAGCCGCCCTCCAAGCGGCCGAGCAGGCCTTGGATCAGGTGCGCACCGAGGGCGAAGCGGCTCGCGAGGCCCTGGCCAGCACGCAGGCCAGCCTGAACGCCTGGGCGCAAGAGCAGCAAGGCACCCAGGCCGAGGCCGAACAGGCCCAGGCCGACTGGCAGCAGGCCTGCGAGGCCCTGGGCCTGGAGCCGCAGGCCCGCCCCGACTGGGCCGCGGCCGACGCCCTGGCCCAGGCCGTAGATCATGCCGGCCAGGATGTGGCTGCCGCCCTGCACACCCTGCAACAGGCCGAGGCCGCCGAAGCCGTGTTGCAGGTGGCCCAACAACGCGCCCACACCCAGGCCCAGGCCCAGCAGGCCGCGCAGGCCCAACTGGCGCTGCTGAACCAGTCGCTGCAGGCGGCCGCGCAAAGCCAGGCTGCCTTGGCCGCCGCCGTGCAGCAGCACACCGAAGCCCTGGCCAGCCAGCGTCAGGCCTTGGCCGCCACCCTGGCCGAAGACGGCTTTGAGCTGCCTGAGCCCGCCCAGGCCGAGGCCTGGCTGCAGGCCCGCAGCACCGAATGGCAGCAGTGGCAGCACACCCAGACGCGCCGCCAGACCCTGGCCACCGAGCTGAGCCGTCAGCAGGCGCTGTGTGAGGCCGCGCAGGCCGAGCAGGCCCGCTGGGCCGAACGCTGGCAGGCCCAGCAGCCCCGGCAACCCGAGCCGCCAGAACCTCAGGGCGGCTTGTTCGATGCCCCGCCCATCAGCGTGCCCGAGCCCGCGCCTTCACTGGCTGCGGTGGGAACCGAGGTCGATCGGCTGAGCCGCGAGCGCGCCGCCCTGCAAGGCCGGGTGTCCCAGTTGCAGCAGGCGCTGGCCGAGCAACAGGCCACGCTGGCCCAAGCCGAGGCGGCCTGGCAGGCCGCGCTGCAGGCCAGCCCCTTTGCCGATGCACAGGCCTATGCCGAAGCGTTACTGCCGGCGGCCGAACGCGAACACCTTCAGGCCCTGCAGGCCCGTCTGGCCCAGGCCCTGCACCAGGCCCAGGCCGTGCACGAGGCCGCGCTGCAGCAGCAGGGTGCTCTGCTGGCCCAGGCCTTGAGCGAAGCCAGCCTGGCCGAGCTCGACGCCATGCTGGCCGAGCAAACCCTTCAGCTGGACGAGCTGCGCCAGCAACTGGGTGCCCAGCAAGCCCTGCTGCGCGACGACGAGCAGCGCCGCCAAAGCCAGCAGGCCCTGTTGCAGCACCTGAATGCCCAGGCCGCCGAATCGGAGCTGTGGCAGCGGCTGGACGGCTTGATCGGCTCGGCCAAGGGCGACAAATTCCGCCGCTTTGCCCAGGGCCTCACGCTGGATCACTTGCTGCACCTGGCCAACCGGCAATTGCAGCGCCTGCACGGCCGCTACCAGCTGCGCCGCAAAGGCACGGGTGAATTAGAGCTGGATGTGGTCGACACCTGGCAGGGCGACACGGCGCGCGACACCCGCACCCTGTCAGGCGGCGAGAGCTTTCTGGTCAGCCTGGCCCTGGCCCTGGCCTTGTCCGACCTGGTCAGCCACAAGACCTCGATCGACTCGCTGTTTCTCGACGAAGGCTTTGGCACGCTGGATGCCGACACCCTGGAAGTGGCCCTGAGTGCGCTCGACACCCTGAACGCCAGCGGCAAGATGATTGGCGTGATCAGCCACGTCGAAGGCCTCAAAGACCGCATCTCGGCCCAGATCCGGGTCGAGAAGGGTGGGGGCGTGGGGCATTCGCGGCTGCGCGTTTGATCAGGTGGTCGGCTGCGGGGTCGTTGGGCTTTCCTTGGCGGCTTGCAGCAGTTGGTCGCACGACGTGATCTGGATTGATCCGTAGCTGATCCGTATCAGCCCGTCACGCTCCCAGCTTTTGAGAATCTTGTTCACGGTGGGCCTTGACACGGCCAGGCAGGTGGCCAGGTTGTCTTGTGAGCCCCAGTAGACAAATCCTCCATTGGAGCGAGGTGTGCAATGACGGACCAGTTTGGTGGCCATCCGTTCGGGGATGGGGCGCGACATGGCCTCCTCGACCCAGCACAACACCCGGCGGTAGCGCGAGGCGACCAGCCGAGCCACATCGCAGGCCAGTGCCGCATCCCGGGCCATCAGTTGCTCGAAATTTTCCCGCTTGACGATTCGAAGGAACGAGCTTTCGATGGCCTCGACGGTGAAGACGTTGTCGCCTTGCAAGAGCAGAAACGCCTCCCCAAGCCAGTTGCCGGGCCCCCAGTCGGTAAATCCGAACTGAGGCTCGGTGCTCGAGAAAATATAGCTTCTGATTTGCCCAGACTCCACATACACCATCGCCTGCTGGCACTGGCTACGGTCCCAGAGGATGTCGCCGGTTTCCACGCGTTTCAGTTCTGAAATCGAAAGCAGCTTTTGTCGGCTCTCCGGCGACAGGGCCCCGACCATCTCGGTGGCAAAGGCCTTGGGCTGTGTATTGTTAAATTTTGACATTCTTTTTATCTGAGGATCGCGTTTGTCTAGATGTGACTTGATCGCAACGGATTGTCAAATATTGACAATAAATAAGACGATAAAAATGAATCAACCCAAGGTGAGTCGCGAGACTGAATGGTTAAAATTATCAATTGCTTATAAAAATATAACAGATATAACGAAGAGGACCGTGCCAGGTGCAGGTGACGGATGTTGCACTGTAATATTTTTTGGGCCCAGCACGCCATCCGGGCAAAATTCTAGAATTTTCTTCAGGACCGGTGGGGTGCCCTGCCTTGGGCGCCAAGGAAGTCGATGGATGCTTGAGTGGCAGTGATTATGAGTTTAACTCAATTCGGAATTTCACGAGGTGTTGATTATTTTCCCTTGCTCAAAAAGCTTGCCAAAGCCGTGTTGCTTAAATTGAATTTCGAGAGTTATTCGGTTCAGGTGTTTGCCGCATCGTCGGCCTTGGTAATTTCATTTTTGATCGTATTGTCTTCAGTGGCTTTCATGGTTTACAGCGAAATCAAGTCCATGCATACCATCAAACTCAAATCGCTGCATTATTTTGTGCAGGAGGTTGATCGGGTCTTTGGACTGGTTCAGGCTTCCATGTCGGCCAGTTGTTCGCCCCAGAATCTTGAGAGGCTGCACGAGGTCCTGCTCACCCATCACTCCATTGTGCATATCGGACTCGGGATTTCCGGGCAGGGTGTGAAGTGCACCACCTTGACGGGCCCGCTGGAAAATGCGGTGAAGACCCCACCTGATCAGTACTCGTTGCCGCTGGATGGATTCATTTCATCATTGCCCGGCAAGGCGTTACTCACCGATATGAGTTCTACGCTCCATTTTGTGGTGCTACAGAGGGGCGATATTTACCTCTTCATGGATGAAGCGCGTTATGCCCATCTCTTCGGTGTGAATCATGTCCGGGTACTGGGCCACCCTCAGAAGATTGGGCCCCACATCGAGGGGGCGCATCAGGGGTGGTTGAAGAATTCTGAGAATGGAACGTTGACGCTCGAATCCAGCCTGCATTGGGCGGTTGGCACCATTGAAATCACATCCAGGTTGGATCCGCCCGACGACGAAATTCGGCTGAGCAGCACCGTCAGCCCCCTCGTGCTGTTGACCGCGGGAGAAGGGCGATGCCTGGGCTTCATTCTGTTGCTTTCCGGCGTGCTGGCTGCTCTTGTTTTCGCTTGCTTACGCTGCCTGATGAGGCGGGTGGATTCCATCGACTTCTACATCCGCCACCTTTGCTCGCCGGACGATGTGCACTGCTTTTATCAGCCGATTGTCAGTGTCCGTGGCGGTCAAGTGCTTGGCTGTGAGGTCCTGACCCTCATATCGCGGCGCAGAGGCTATGTCACGCCCGACGAATTCATCCCGGTGCTCATGAAGAGCGGCCTTCAGAAAGAGTACGACGAGATGGTGTGTCGTCGGGTACTTCAAGAGCTTGCCAGTATTCCAGATTTGCCAGCGGGGTTTCACGTGGCCATCAATTTCTTATCGCACCGCCTGGATGCTCAGTGGATAGAGGACTTGAATCACGGCATTGGAGAGCAGATCAAGTGGGTGATCGAGGTCGCCGAGCATGAATTGTCAGAGGACAGGTTGGTCGAGCTTTTGGAAATCAAAGGCGCCGGGTTTTTGATTTTGGTTGATGATTTGGGTGCCGATTTTTCGGGTCTGGGCGCGCTTGGTAAAGTATCGCCAAATTATCTGAAAATAGATCAATCACTCATTTTCAGTCTTCATGATTCCCCCATGGTTGCCAGTCTGCTGCCGGAGATTGCAGGGATTGCCAAGGCCATTGATTCTGAACTGATTGTTGAAGGCGTTGAGACCGAAGCGCAATTGGAAAAGATCAAGTCATTGCACATTCCTTATGCGCAGGGATGTCTTTTTGCCAGACCCTTGGCATTGAGCGATTTTTATGAATATTTGTGGATGCAAGATTCGCTGCAGCATTGCTCAGTGTATTGATGCGGATGCGCGATGCCCGAGAAACTGAGGAGAAATGATGAATGGTTTGAAAATATCCACGCGGATCATCGGATTGCTGGTGTTGATGTCTGTATTGCTCGCCGCAGTCGGTCTGCTGGGCCTGTTGGGTTTGCAGCAGTCGAATGCGGCGCTGCAGCGCGTTTATGCCGATCGAGTGGTACCGCTGTCCGAGCTGTCCGACCTGCAGCGCTTGATGCTCAGGAACCGCCTCGCTGTGGCCAATGCCGTTGCTTTCAACACGCCGGCCCACACCCAACGGTATGTGAATGAAATAGAGGCCAATATTCAGCAGGTCGACAAGGTTTGGGCACGCTACATGGGCACCAGCCTGACAACAGACGAGGCCAGGTTGGCGAAAGCGTTTGATGTTGCGCGCACCCGTTTTGTGCAGGAGGGGCTGCAGCCCGCACTGGCTGCCATGCGTGCGAATGACCTGGATGAAACTCGGCGGCTGGCCCTGGAAAAACTCCACCCACTGTGGGACCCGGTGCGGGACAACTTGCATGCCTTGCACCAGCTGCAGGTTGATGTTGCCAGGCACGAATATGACGGGGAGATTGCCAATTTCGGCGTGATCAGCGCCTGGTCCATCGCGTCCATTGTGGGTGGCATTCTGGTGGGGGCTGCTTTTGGACTGCTGTTGGTGCGCAACATTGCACGCTCGCTCCAACAGGCCATCGCTGTGACGGAAGCGGTGGCCCAGGGCGACCTGAGCCGACGCATCGAGGTACAAGGCCAAGACGAGGTGGCGCAATTGCTCGCCGCCCTGTCGAGCATGCAGCAAAGCCTGATCCAGGTCGTTGCCAGGGTGCGTGCGGGGGCCGAAGGGGTGTCCACGGCCAGTTCTGAAATCGCCACCGGCAACTCCGACCTGAGCGCCCGCACCGAAAGCCAGGCCAGTGCGCTGGAGGAGACAGCGGCCTCGATGGAAGAGCTGGGTTCGGCAGTTCAACACAACGCCGACAACGCCCGCCAGGCCAATCAGCTGGCCTTGAGTGCGTCGCAGGTAGCGCACAACGGCGGACAGGTCGTGGCCCAGGTGGTGCACACCATGAAGGACATCCACCAAAGCAGCCAGAAGATTGCCGACATCATTGGCGTGATTGACAGCATCGCCTTCCAGACCAACATCCTGGCGCTGAACGCGGCGGTGGAGGCCGCCCGGGCCGGCGAGCAGGGGCGCGGCTTTGCCGTGGTGGCGGGCGAGGTCCGTGCCCTGGCCGGCCGCAGTGCCGAGGCGGCCAAGGAGATCAAGACCCTGATCTCTGCCAGCGTGGAGCGAGTGGACCAAGGCAGCCAACTGGTGGACCAGGCGGGCCAGACCATGGGCGAGGTGGTGGCCGCCATCGGCCGGGTGAGCGACATCGTGGGCGAAATCAGCGCAGCCACCGGCGAGCAGAGCGCGGGCGTGGCCCAGGTGGGGGAAGCGGTGACACAAATGGATCAGGCCACGCAGCAGAACGCGGCCTTGGTTGAACAGATGGCCGCGGCGGCCACGGGCTTGAAGAATCAGGCACACGATCTGGTTCAGGCGGTCAGTGTGTTCAGGCTGGGGGGCATCGACCGTGCCATCCGGGGCAGCACGCTCCCATCCTTGCCTCAGGAGGCCTCCTTGCAGCCCCTGAAGGCCAGCGTGCGGCAGGCAACCTTGCCGCCGAGGGCGGGTCCGTTGATGTCGAGAACGGCTACACGGGTCTCGGTGCAGGTCCCCCTGGCGGTGCCTGGTAAGGCCAGCGCCCCAGCGGCCTTGCCGACGCATGCCCCAGTCGCAGCGGGGCAGAACGATGATTGGGAAGCCTTTTGAACCGTCGCTTGTTCAACTGCCCATGGCGGGCGGGTTCGGCGAGGGCCTGGGGCATTGAACTGCAGACGCATAGGCGCGGGGCCCATGTGCATCTGCATGGGGCGGGCTCCCGGCCTGTGCGGCCGTCAGCCGATCAGCGCGGGTATTGGACGGGGGGGCTCATGGCTGTCAGCCTGCTGCCGAGCGGCAGCCATCAGACCGGTCTCATCCTTGATCACGATCGAGCCGTAAAAAATCTCGATCAACCCCAGCTTTTCCCAACTCTTGAGAAACTTGTTGATGCTCTGTCGGGACACGCCCAGACAGTCTGCCATGCTGTCCTGGGAGGCTCTGACCAGCCGCTGCTGGTTGTGCCGGTGCTCGGAAGACGCGCACAGCAGCATGGCGATGCGTTCTGGCATAGGGCGCAGCACCGAGTGCTCGACCCAGGACAGCAAGCGCATGTAGCGGCTGGCGGCCAGCGTGGCCATGTGAAGCAGCACCTCGGGATCGCTTGTGATCAGTTGCTGGAAGGTGGGCTCGTCCACCACCGCCACTTCACTGGCTTCCACGGCTTCGGCGAAAAAGGGCTGCGAAC
>Ga0066477_1000475_pt1 | contig 12391 bp, 9 predicted proteins | sample LakWasM115_HOW13_2_FD_59554 | JGI IMG/M metagenome (GOLD analysis project Ga0066477, IMG submission 59554) | Freshwater sediment methanotrophic microbial communities from Lake Washington under simulated oxygen tension - Sediment Metagenome 115_HOW13 | ecosystem: Environmental > Aquatic >...
CAAGCTGGAAGCCTACGGACGCCACATCACCTTCGATTTGAGCAACCCCATGGTCATCATCGGTTTGTTCATCGGTGGCCTGATCCCCTACCTGTTTGGTGCCATGGCCATGGAAGCCGTCGGCCGGGCTGCAGGGGCTGTGGTGGTTGAGGTACGCCGCCAGTTCCGCGACATCAAAGGCATCATGGACGGCACGGGCAAGCCCGAGTACGACACCGCAGTGGACATGCTGACCACCGCTGCCATCAAGGAAATGATGATCCCAAGCCTGCTGCCGGTCGTCGCTCCAATCCTGGTGGGACTGGTGTTGGGCCCAGCCGCACTGGGTGGCTTGCTGATGGGCACCATCGTGACCGGTCTGTTCGTGGCCATTTCCATGTGTACCGGCGGCGGTGCGTGGGACAACGCCAAGAAGTACATCGAAGACGGCCACCACGGTGGCAAGGGTTCTGAAACCCACAAGGCAGCCGTCACCGGCGACACCGTGGGCGACCCTTACAAGGACACAGCAGGCCCCGCCATCAACCCGTTGATCAAGATCATCAACATCGTGGCATTGCTGATCGTTCCACTCATGATGAAAATACACGGCGGCTAACCGAGAAGGCAGCTCCATTCAAGCCCGCGCAAGCGGGCTTTTCTTTTGGAACCCTACCCAATCGCCATGCCATCGATAACAATGGACAATAGCGACCATGACTGAACGTTTTAGCCCAAAAGTTATACCGCTGGTCGACCTGCGTGCGGGCACCCTGCCGGTTCCTGCCGCGTCACAGGTGCCGCAGAGCCGCATCAGCGCGCAGGGGCTGTTATCTGACACCATGGGACGCAATCTGCGCGACCTGCGCATCAGCGTAACCGACCGCTGCAACTTTCGATGCAGCTACTGCATGCCCAAGGAAGTTTTTGACAAGGACTACCCTTACCTGCCGCACGCGTCGCTGTTGTCTTTTGAGGAAATCACCCGGATTGCCCAGCAGTTTGTGAACCATGGCGTGCAGAAGATCAGGCTCACCGGTGGTGAGCCGCTGCTGCGCAAAAACATCGAAGTGTTGGTTGAAAAGCTGGCCGCCATGCGCACCGTGGATGGGCGTCCTCTGGATCTCACACTGACGACCAACGGCTCCCTGCTGGCACGCAAGGCCCGGGCGCTGAAGGCAGCCGGACTGCATCGGGTAACCGTCAGCCTGGATGGCTTGGACGACGCCGTTTTTCGCAGCATGAACGATGTCGACTTCCCCGTCACCGATGTTCTGGAAGGAATAGCCGCTGCACAGGATGCGGGCCTGGGCCCCATCAAGGTCAACATGGTCGTCAAGCGTGGAACCAATGACCAGGAAATTCTGCCCATGGCCCGGCACTTCAGGGGCAGCGGTATTGTCCTTCGCTTTATCGAATACATGGATGTGGGTGCCACCAATGGCTGGCGCATGGATGAGGTCATGCCCTCCGCAGAGGTCATTCGATATATTCAGACAGAACTGCCCCTGGTGGCGCTGGAGCCATCCAACCCCGGTGAAACAGCCCAGCGCTGGGGGTTTGCCGATGCATCCGGCTCGCATGACCAACAGGCGGGCGAAATTGGTGTGATCAGCAGTGTGACCCAGGCCTTCTGCGGTGACTGCAACCGCGCGCGCCTGTCCACGGAAGGTCAGTTGTACCTGTGTCTTTTCGCCAGCCAGGGCTACGACCTGCGCAGCCTGGTCAGAAGCAATGCCTCTGACGAAGACCTGGCTTCCGCCATTGGCCACATCTGGGGTGCACGCACGGATCGCTATTCCGAATTGCGCAGCGCCATGCCGGCCGACACTGGCAGCGGCGGGCGCCGTGTGGAAATGAGCTATATCGGGGGCTGATCCAGCGCTTCACGCCCCTTGCGCAATCACACGGCACACCTTGCCGCTGCGCCCGCGGTGCACAGGCTTGTCCAGGTCCGCTTTCACCCGAATCGATGCAAGGCCCTGGCTCGCTGCGAATGACTTCAGCACCGCACGGCAACGCGCCATCGCCGCAACCGCCTCCTCGCCGCGCAAGCCCAGGCGCAACACCAATGTGCGGCCGTCCTGTTGGTTCACCTGAAAATCAAATACCCCGGCCTGGTCTTCCAGAACAGTTGTCAAGGCCAATGGCAGGAGTGTCACCGCCTGTCCAAGGCGTCCTGTCATCACGAGCGGCTCATCCTGACGCCCTTGAACCTCGATCACGGGCAGTGGCGAACCACAGCTACAGGGATGGTGATGCAGGGTAATTTGGTCACCCAAGTCGTACCGGATCAAGGGTTGCAACGTATTGGCCAGATGGGTGAGCAGGACGGTGTATGAAGGCGTGCCCGGGGGCACTGGCCGGTGTCGCTCATCCACCGGCTCCAGGATCACCCAGTCGGCATTGACATGCAGATGTCCGGCGCTGCATTCCCATCCCATGGACAGAAATTCCGAAGCACCATAGCTGTTGCGCACGCTGCAGCCCAACGCTTTTTGTACGCGCTCCCGTACGACCCGGCTCAGATTTTCACCACCGGTCCAGACTTCCCGAACATTGACATTCAGGTTCCCCTTCATCGCCTCATCAGCCAGCAGTGCCGCCGCAGTCGGATAGGTGGCAATCACCGTAGGCGCAAACGCATTGAGCTCTGCGACCAATGCATCCACCGGTTGCAGAATGGAAAAACTGCGCGCGCTCTGCGCCATCCACGGATTGAGTTGGCGAAGGCGCTCCATCGTCACATAGCTCGCAAAATGTCCGCTCGTCGCTCCGACAAAAGCGGTCCGCTCGGTCAGGTACAAGGGGTCCATCCAACGTGCGAGTGGGCGTGGTGTGTGACGGCGCAATGCCTCCAGCGCATCGTATACCGCCATGGTTTGCGCATCCTGCACAAAGATGCCCGGCTGGCCGCTGGTGCCGGAACTCTCCCACACCATGTACTTGTTCAGGAATGCTTCCCCGCTGCATACGGGTCTGGCGGTGAATGACCGAAGTTCCTCCAGCTTCAGCAGCGGATCGGTCACCCATTCGTCAAACCGGTGCATCAGTTCACCGCGGGTCACAACGGGCAGGCTCGACAAGGGTGCGTGCAAGGTGTCAATGCCCCGCAAGCGCTCGCGGTACAGGCTGGAGCCGCGCTGCGCGGCCCTCAGCACGTGCGACAACCGGGTCGCCTGACGCGCCGCAACATCTGCTGGCGACGCGCGGTTGACCGCCATCACATCCAGAGCGACAGCCCCCAAACGCATGGGGTCAAAAACAGCCGTCACAAACCCTCCGCCAGATGCAACTGCCCCACGCTACGTGGGCGCCTATTGCGACGGTTCCCTGCCTGATTCATGGCAACTCCTTGTTGTTGGCACATGTTTGCATGCTAGACCCACGGTTTCATGGTGCATTGCTCAGGATCAAGGGACCTGGGTCCAACATGATGGTGCGCTACGCTGACTGGGAGCCCAACGTCAGGAAGGAGATGTCTCTGGCGTCGTCACCGGCCCGTGACCACTGAATCGGTCCAGCGCCAGATAAATGACTGGCGTTATGTAGAGCGTGACCGCCTGCGAGAAGACAAGACCACCCACCACAGCAAGCCCCAGTGGCTGGCGCAACTCCGCGCCAGAGCCCAAACCAAGGGCAATGGGCAATGCGCCCATCAAGGCGGCCAGGGTGGTCATCATGATGGGGCGAAACCGCAGAATGCAGGCCTCCCGAATGGCCTGCTCGGGTGTCATGCCACCGTGCCGCTGGGCATCCAGCGCAAAGTCAATCATCATGATCGCGTTCTTTTTCACGATGCCGATCAACAACAAAATACCAATGGTTGCAATCACGGTCAAATCCTGCCCGAACAGCATCAGGGTACCCAGTGCGCCCACCGCTGCGGATGGCAAACCCGCAAGAATGGTCAGCGGGTGGATATAACTTTCATACAACACACCCAGCAAAACGTAAATCACCAGTAAGGCCGAGATGATGAGTACCGCCTGGTTGCCTTGAGAATTTTTAAAGACCGCAGCCTCGCCGCCATAACTCGTGATGACGGAGCTGGGCAGGTTGATTGCATCCCGGGCTTTCTCAATGCGGGCTGTTGCTTCGCCCAGTGCAGCGCCCGGCGCCAGATTGAAGGAAACCGTCACCGCCTGCAACTGCCCCACGTGGTTGATCGACGTGGGACCGACGGTCCGCTCGACCTTGGTAAAGGAGGCCAGCGGCACCAAAGCACCCGAGGAAGCACGTACGTAAATGTTGTTGATCGCACTCTCATCGAATTTGGCCTGCGGTGCCACCTCCAGAATGACCTGGTAGCTGTCGGTCGGCAGATAGATGGTTGACACCTGGCGCTCACCAAAAGCACCAAAGAGAGCGGTCCGGATGGACTCAATCGAAATGCCCAGGGCATTTGCGCGGTCGCGGTCAATGTTGAGTTGAGCCTGCAATCCCCGCAACTGGGCATCGCTGGTCACATCTCGAAACAGGGGATCAGCCCGCAATTTCTCCTGCAACTTGACGGCCCAGTCGTTCAACTCGTCCGCGCGCACGCTTTGCAGGATGTATTGAAACTGCGCCTTGCTGGGTCGCCCTCCCAACTGCAGGTTTTGAATGGGGCGCATGAACACGCTGATGCCGGTGACATCGCGCAATTTGCGCCGCAAGCCTTCAACGACCTGCTTCATGGGCAGGCGCTGGTCACGCGGCTTGAGCGTAATGAACATGCGTCCGGTATTTTGAGCTCCACTGCCGCCATTGAAGGAGCTGACCGCGAACACGTTGGCGTCCGCGCGAATGGCCGCCGCCGCACGTTCCTGCAGACGCACCATCTCGGAAAACGACGTGTCTTCCGCCGCCTCTGTCGTGACTGTGATCTGGCCGATGTCTTCTTCTGGAAAGAAGCCTTTCGGAATGACACTGAAAAGCCAGACCGTTACGATAAACGTCAACAACGCAACACCCAGCACCAACCTGCGGTGCGACAGCGCCAGATCCAGTGTCCGCGCATACTGACGCAGGGTTGCATTGAAACCGCGCTCAAAAAGGTTGATGAGGAAATTGTGCTTCTTCTCATGCGCTTCTGCACTCAAAAAGCGGCTGGCCAGCATGGGCACCAGGGTCAACGACACAAAAGCTGATACCAGGATGGCCAATCCAACAACCACCGCAAACTCATGAAACAAAAGCCCGATGACGCCAGGCATAAAGAAGATCGGTATGAACACGGCGATCAAAGATGTAGAAATGGAAATAATGGTGAATCCCACTTCGCGGGAACCGCGCAGCGCGGCATTGAAAGGTCCCTCGCCATTCTCCACATGGCGCATGATGTTTTCCAGCATCACAATCGCGTCATCCACCACCAACCCCACGGCAAGTGTCAACCCCAGAAGGGACACATTGTCCAGGCTGTATTTCATGCCCCACAGCAGCGCCACGGCACCAATCAGTGAAACGGGAAGCGAAAGCGTAGGAATGGCGGTGGCCACGAAGCGCCGCAAAAACAGAAAAATCACCAAAACAACCAGGGCAATCGTGCCAATGAGCGTCAGCGACACATCATGCAGCGCTTCACGCACCGAGACCGAACGGTCATTGACCGACGTCATATTGACCGACTGAGGCATCTGGTCCTTCAACTTGGGCAAGGCCAGTTTGACGGCATCAACCACCCGGACCGTGTTGGCGCCGGGTTGCCGCAGAATGGCCAGGGTAATGGAGGCCTCGCCGTTCAGATTGGCATAGGACTTGACGGTTTCAACACTGTCCTCGACGTTGGCCACATCTTTCAGGCGCACGGGAATGCCCCCGCGGCTGGCAACAATCAGTTCGGCAAACTCGGCTGCACTGCGCAACTGCTTGTTGGCCTGCAACGTCAACAATTGCTGCGATCCCTCCAGCGTGCCGACCGGTGTATTGACGTTGGCAGCACGCAGGGCGGCCGACAATTCTTCGAGGGTGATGTTGCGAGCAGCAACTGCCTCGGGCAGCACGCGCACACGCACCGCAAACCGCTTGGAGCCAAAGATATTGACCTGGGCAACGCCGTCGATGGTCGACAGGGTTGGTGAAATCAAATGCTCGGCGTAATCCTGCAGGTCAGACAGGGGCATCGACGGAGACGTCAGTGCCACCAGCAAGATCGGTGCATCCGCCGGATTGACCTTGCGGTAGGCCGGCAGTTGCGTCATGTCCTGGGGCAAGGAGCGCTGCGCCCGCAACAGGGCGGCCTGCACATCCAGCGCAGCACCGTCAATATTGCGCCCCTCGTCAAACTCCAGCGTCAGTGAGGTATTGCCCAGTGTGCTGGTGGAGCTGATGACCGCCAGCCCCGGAATCGTCTGGAACTGCTTTTCCAGAGGCAGGGCCACAGAGGTAGCCATGGTTTCGGGATTGGCACCGGGCAAGGCCGCAAACACGTTGATCACCGGAGTGTCGTAACTTGGCAAAGCAGCCACCGGAATACTCCGGTAGGCAATCACCCCGGCCAGCACAATGGCCAGATTCAGCAAGACCGTCATCACCGGACGGCGAATAAAGAGTTCAGAGAGGTTCATGATGCCGACGACGCAGCTTTGCGCCCAGCAGGGGCGGCGTCGGGCGTTCGTTCCGCCACAGGTGAATCGGGACGCAGGTTTTGACGGCCCTCGATCACCACCCTGTCACCCACAGACACGCCGGTCACGACAGAGTCCTCACCTTGCGACGCCAAGACCTTGACCGGGCGCAGGGCTGCCCGACCCTTATCCGCTACATAAACAATGGGGCCACGCGCGCTCTGGATGACGGCCGTCGTCGGGATCACCACCGCATCCTTCAAGGTATGCGATACCAGCGCGACCTTGACAAAGGCCCCTGGCCAGAGCTTGGCCTCATGGTTGTCAAAACGGGCCTTGACCTTGATGGTTCCGGTGGCTGCATCCACCGCGTTGTCCACAAACTGCAAGCGTCCCTTGATGTCGCTTTTTGCGTCCGGCAGTTTCGCACTGACCGTTGCGCCCCCCGATTTCAAGCCTTCCAGCACCGCATCCAGATTGCGCTGCGGCAGACTGAAGCTGATGTTGACAGGGTCCAGTTGGGTAATCGTGACCAGTGCCGTTTGATTGGCCTGGACGGCCGTACCCGGATAGACGCTGATCGCACCCAGGCGCCCGGCACCGGAAGCCCGTACGCTGTTGTAGGAAAGTGCCAACTGCGCAGCGTCGAGGGCCGCGCGGTCGGCAACCAGGTTGGCCAGCTGTGCATCCACCTGGGCCTGACTCGTGTCCAGGGCGCCCTGCGAAATGAAGTTCTTGGCCATCAGGTCCCGGCTGCGCGCCAATTGGCGCTGCGCGTCAGCGAGAACCGCTTCATCCTTGACCATTTGGGCGCGCACCTTGGCGACATTGGCCTGGTCCGGACGGGGGTCCAGTGTGAACAGCAAATCGCCTGTCTTCACAAACTGTCCCTCCTGGATGTGGACCCGTGTGACGACGCTGTTGGTTTGCGGTTTGACCTCCACGCTGGAGAGCGCTGTCACGGTACCGATCGCTTCAAGGCTGACTTCAAAATCCCGCTGTTTTGCGGCCGCGGTCGTTACAGAAACGGGGCCACCGGGCGCGCGGCCGGACGCTCCAGCCGAGCTGGCAGCACTGGCGGCGGGTGCGACGCCCACATCCGCTTTTTCGCCACAGGCAGCCAATAAGAAAGATGCTGCGATGGTTTCCAGCAACAAGACGGTATGCAGGGATTTTTTAATCATAGAGAAACAGATTATCGGCGTCGCAGGTGATTTGCCTGCGCTGGAAATGGCAACTTTGCATAACTTTAGGCCCGGGCTGTCGGCGCTGGCTAGAGGGCAAATACCCATCACCGACGCAAGGCCTGCTCCACACCCAAATTGGCCAGTGCATCAGCCCGCTCGTTTCCCGGGTCCCCTGCATGGCCTTTGACCCAGCGCCAGTCAATTTTGTGCCCATTCTGGGAAGCCAACTGGTCCAGTTGTTGCCACAGATCCACGTTCTTGACCGGCTGCTTGGCGGCGGTCTTCCATCCCTTGGCCTTCCAGCCGACCAGCCACTCGGTGATTCCCTTCAACACATACTGGCTATCCAGGTACAGGGTTACCACACACGGTCGTTTGAGTGCCGCCAATGCCTGGATTACCGCCGTCATTTCCATGCGGTTATTGGTCGTGCCCAGCTCACCCCCAAATATTTCCTTTTCAGAGCCATCAGGGGAGCGCAGCAGTGCACCCCAGCCCCCGGGGCCCGGATTGCCCTTGCAGGCACCGTCCGTATAAATAACAACTTCGTTCAAATTTTTGTCTCCATTCAATCCGTCTTATGCGCCTGGTTAGCAACAGACACCGATTCACGTGCGCTCGCCGTGGCAGTCTTCCATCCCGGCTCGAGCAAACGCACGCCGCGCACGCGCTTGACCGCAACCAGAAAATAAGCCGCTCCAAATATCGGCCACCAACGCGCACCCACCTTGTCCATCCACTCCAATCGCCGCAACCATTTTTCACTCGCCATCCCTGGGCGATAGCAGGCAAACTCGCCCACCTCGACTTCAAATCCCAACAGACGCAGCCAGTCACGCAATCGCCAGTAGCCAATGAATTCACCTCCATCGGGCAACAACAGATTGCCAAAACCCATCTTTCGGTACAGGTGACCGCGCCGCTGTTGCAGGCCCCACAAACTGGCCGGATTGAGCCCGCAAATCACCACCCGCCCCTCAGGTACCAACACACGCTCAACCTCGCGTAGCGTCGCGTGGGGGTCAGCACTAAACTCCAGTGTGTGGGGCAACAGCACCAGGTCCAGGCTACTGGCCGGGAAAGGCAGCGCCGCAAAATCGCACAGAACGGCAGCCTGTCTGACGGGGCGATCTTCCGCAACAAACAATTGCTCGGCAGCCAACCACTGGTGCGGCATGCGATTGGCTCGCAAACCATCAAGGTCCGGAACGCCTAACTGCAAAGCGTGATAGCCAAAGATATCCACCACGGCGGCGTCAACACGCGTACGCTCCCAGTCCAGCAGGTAACGCCCTGCGGGTGTCTGGAACCAGTCGTGCATACCTATAATTTGTTCACTCATGAAGTTAATACCGCTGCCCGCATTTGCCGACAACTACATCTGGATGCTCCACGATGGACAAAAGGCGATGGTAGTGGACCCTGGCGACGCAGAACCCGTTCTACAGGCGCTGCAACGTGAAGGTGTTCAACTGCAGGGCATTTTAATCACCCATCACCATGCCGACCACACGGGCGGGGTTGATGTGTTGCGGGAAACCACGGGAGCATCCGTCTACGGCCCGGCCCATGAACCGATGCCAGAGCCGCTGCGCCGCTTGAAGGGCGGCGAAACGGCACGCCTTCTGGATCTGGATTTTCAGGTATTGGACGTACCGGGCCACACGGCCGGCCACATCGCGTATTTTTGTGAGATCAACAGCGAGGCACCCCTGCTGTTCTGTGGCGACACCCTGTTCAGCGGCGGCTGCGGACGGTTATTTGAGGGTACGCCCGCTCAAATGCTGGCGTCGTTGAATCGTCTGGCTGCGCTGCCAGACGCAACTCGCGTATGCTGCGCCCATGAATATACCTTGAGCAACCTGAAATTTGCCCTTGAGGTCGAACCGGATAACCCGCAACTGGTGACTTACGAAGCCAGGTGTCAAACACTGCGAAAGCACAGTCAACCCACCCTGCCCTCCAACATGGAGACGGAACGCCAAATCAACCCCTTCTTGCGCAGTGATCAGCCAACCATCATCGCATCAGCCCAACGGTTTGATGCACACGGCGTAGAGCAAAACGGAACGTTTGCCACGCTGCGCCAATGGAAAAACCAATACCGATGAAATCATTGAAACTCTGGAGCGTCATTGCACTACTGTGGCTGACAGGTTGCGCGACCACCCCATCCACCGTCGACCATGAACACACTGCAACCGGCGATGGCAGCGGCATCACACTGCTGCCCAGCCGTGAGATTGGCACAGGCATGCGGCTTCCCCGCCCACCCTACACCAGTTCGTCCGGTACGCATCCACCCTTCGCCCCCCTGTTTGCACAGCAAACCACGTCCCGTGCGGTTGTATCGTTGGCGCCTCCCGTAGATTTGTGGGACCGTATTCGCAGGGGTTATGCCATGCCCGACCTGGACAATGACCTGGTGCATGACCGCGAGCAGTGGTACGCCACCCGCCCTGACTACATTTTTCGCATGACCGAGCGCTCCAAAAAATACCTGTTCCACATCGTCGAGGAGCTGGAACTGCGCAACATGCCCACCGAGCTTGCGCTCTTGCCCTTTATCGAAAGTGCTTTCAATCCACAAGCTGTGTCCGGCGCCAAGGCGGCCGGCATGTGGCAGTTCATGCCCGCGACCGGCAAGTACTTTGAACTCAAGCAGAATGCATTTCGTGACGACCGGCGCGACGTGCTGGCATCCACCCGCGCTGCGCTGGACTACCTGCAAAAGCTCTACGGCATGTTTGGCGACTGGCATCTGGCTCTGGCGGCCTACAACTGGGGTGAAGGCAGCGTTGGACGCGCCATTGCCAAGAACCAGCGCACGGGACAGCCGGTCGGCTATATGGACCTGAACATGCCCATGGAAACCCGGTTTTATGTGCCCAAGCTGCAGGCGGTCAAAAACATCGTATCCCGCCCCGAAGCCTTCAACTCCAAACTGCCACTGATCGAAAACCACCCTTACTTCCAGTCAGTCACCATCCACCGCGATATTGACGTGGCACTCGCCGCGCGGCTGGCCGAAGTCCCGCTGGAGGACTTCAAGGCACTGAACCCCTCCATCAACCGTCCGGTCATCATGGCGGCTGGCACCCCCCAGGTCTTGCTGCCTTGGGACAATGCCGAGGTCTTTCAAAGCAACCTCGAATCCTATGCCGGGGGCCGCCTGGCCAGTTGGACCGTCTGGGTGGCTCCAACCACCATGCGCACCGCTGACGCAGCCAAACGGGTCGGCATGAGCGAAGCCGATTTTCGCAATGTCAACGCCATTCCACCCCGGGTGGTGATCAAGGCCGGTTCATCGCTGCTGGTACCGCGCTCCAACACCATGAGCCAGGACGTGGCCGTCACGGTGGCCGATAACGGCCAGCTCTCAGTGGCCCCCGAGGTCGTGCTCAAACGCACGCAGGTGCGAGCCGCCAAGGGCGACAGTGTGGCCAGCATTGCCCGCAAATACAAAGTCGGTGCCGACCAGGTGGCTCAATGGAACAAGGTGGGCATGACTGCCAGCTTCAAGCCCGGTCAGCAAGTGGTGGTTTTTTTGGCCCTTAGCCAGGCCAGAAACAGCAATGTCACCCGGGCTGCTCCCCGCAAGGCAGCGCAGCGCAAGGTCGCTTCACGCAAAGCGCCCGCTGTACGAATAGCCAAACGCTGATTCGGCGCCTGGGCCATGCACAGGTTCAGGAAATGCTTCAGCGATAGCCAATGAACAAAATGGCCACATTCAGCGCAAAGGCCAATGACCACACGATGCTGCGAATATTGGCCATTCCGGCGACATACATCATGACGTACAGAATACGCAGCACGACAAATAAAAACGCCAATATATCCAGGCGCCCCTGATGGGCACCCAACTGATGGGCGATGATTACTGCGGCCATGAAAAATGGCAGCGCTTCAAAGCTGTTGGCCTGCGCCGCGTTGGCGCGGGCACGCCAGTCTTTCTGGCGTGCCAGCCAGACCCGCGGGTTCTCGTTATCGTAGCCTCCTTCGCGGCGGGGCTTGCCAAACATGCCCGACTTGGCAAGGGCCGCACAGATAATTGGGAGCAGGGCGGCGATCAGGACGCACCAGTAGGCAACGGTAAAACGGGCAACTGTCATGGTGAGTTTGAATTGAAATGGCGTGGATTATCCTTTATTCGGCTGCTAGCGATGGCGGAAGTACTCCTCTGGCGTGTTGTTGATGACATACATCACTGATTTCTGAATGCAGTCGCGAATCGCCAGCTCCATTGGCGTGCTGCGGTACATGCTCAGGCTAACCGGAATGCCCACGCCGGTGACCGGCAGAAGAGCGGATAGCGATGCCTGCATGGTGATTGCCAGGCCGGGGATGCGCTGCGTTGACAACACCCGTCCCGATACGACGTCCACCACACGCACGTCCAACGCCATATGCGACTCGTTGTATTTCTGGCTAATGGCCAGCGGCGCCTTGGGTATGACGTTGAACCAGTTGGCAGACTTGGCTTGCGGCTCAAACTCGGTCACTGCGGCATAGACCATGATTTCGGCCACATCCATAAGCCCGTCAGGCAATGCACTCTCGGGCCGCGCCATGCTGGAAGGCGACAGCGCCTGCTCGGTCGCCAAACCCTGAATCTCCATCCGCTCCACCACGATAAAGTAGCCGCTATTGAGCAGTGCGGTATGCAGCATCTCA
>Ga0066477_1000476_pt1 | contig 12357 bp, 9 predicted proteins | sample LakWasM115_HOW13_2_FD_59554 | JGI IMG/M metagenome (GOLD analysis project Ga0066477, IMG submission 59554) | Freshwater sediment methanotrophic microbial communities from Lake Washington under simulated oxygen tension - Sediment Metagenome 115_HOW13 | ecosystem: Environmental > Aquatic >...
TTCCAAGATGAGCTGGGGCTGAATGTTTACGACTATGGAGCGAGGAATTATGACCCTGCGTTAGGACGTTGGATGAATATTGACCCATTGGCTGAGAAATATTTTGGTGAAACGCCATATAATTATGTGTCAGGCAATCCAATTGTTTTTATTGACCCGCATGGGATGGACAAATATTTTATTAATCAAAATGGTGTTATGACTCTTGCTTTAATAGAAAATAAACCTGATATACTTTACTCAGTCAATCAAACCGAAACAGGAGTTTCAGGAGTAACTACCACTACCATTAATGATACCAATAAGGATGGAGAAACAAATGATAAGGATGGAATCACTTTTGACAATAGATTTATTTTAAGCCAGTTTGTAATGTTTAGTTCAAAAGATTCCGAAGGTCGTTCAATTTCAAGTTCAAAGGCAAGACTCAACAGTAAAAATAAAAGTGATTATTTTAGACTTTTTAAGTTTATATCCGATAACTCACTTGGAAGTGAATACAGTTTGAACATTTATAATCATAACAGCAGTGACTGGATTGAAATAGCCACATACCATCTTAATGCTGTGGCACCTCATCCTAATGTTGATGATTCGAAAATAATGTTTAATCTACACAACCATTCTGATACAGGTAGTAGCATCCCTTATGAAAGAGGTTCTATGGGAGCGGATAGTAAAAATAATATCTTAAGTGGAGATTCTGACTATTATCGTTCAAGAAAAAATAACACACAATACACAAAATATGTGTATTTCGGAATTTCTAAAAGATTGTATGGGGTAACACAATGGGGTGTTGAATACATTAAAATGATTAATAAGTCCGAAGACTTTAACGTGAATAAATAATGAAAAAATTAGTTTTAATAATAGTGGTAAGTTCTTTTCTTAGCTGTTCTCAAGACAAAGAAAAGCAATTAGGGGATAGCCTAAAAACAATTGTTCTTGATTACCAAAAAAAGTATCCTTTTAAAGATTATGAAAATAATCAAAAGGGTAAAAAGTATGTTTACACAGTAAGTTTTTTGAAAGACAATAACGATACATTAGTTCGTATTTGTAGGTCAACAAACGGTGTGCTACCAAACGAGAAAGGATTTGGTATTTATAAAGACGACATCTTAAAAGAAACATTTGTCTATGATGATAAACAGTATTCAAAAAACTTCATATTAAAAGAAATTAAACATGTTGATAAAAGTTACTACGCTAATATGAAAGGGGCTTTTTATGAGAGTTATCCACCGATGTATAGTTATAAAGTAAAAAGCAAAGAGTTGAATCTTATAAGAATTGATACTTTTTGGAAGCATTGGGATTAGATACCCCCGCGGTAATGTTTCAATGTTAGTGATGAAACAATATTATTGATTTAACATTTTGCAAATCAATAAATAGTGAAATAGTAACACAAAAAAGGAGTGCGTTAGAGCGCTCCTTTTTACATTTGAAAATGTCTTAAATCGAATAAAATGGTAAAAAATGACATCTTGTGTTATAAAGTTAGTGATATAGGTTTTTGTCCGCATTGCAAGTCAAAGGCTATCATAAAAAATGGTTTTACCAAAAACAGAAAACAACAATTTTATTGTAAAAATTGTAATAAGAGAAGTATTGATTTTTACACTAATAAATCATACATGGTAAAAAATGAGTTAATAATTAAATGTACAAAAGAAGGATTAGGAATAAGAAGTACCGCAAGGATTTTGCAAATCTCAACTACCACACTTCTCAAACGAATTGTTACTATTGCCAATAAAATTAATTCTCCTAAAATAGATGAAAACAAAATCTATGAAGTTGATGAAATAAGAAGCTTTTTGAAGCGAAAGGATAATTTAATATGGATAGTCTATGCGTTAGAGCGAAAAACAAAGAAGGTTGTTAGTTTTTCAATTGGTAAAAGAACAAAGAAAACTTTACTATATGTTATAAATTCACTGACGCTTTCAAAACCAAAAGCAATATATACAGATGGGTTGAGACAATATAAGTATATGATTGACTCTAGCATTCACAAAGTAAAAAGATTCGGTACAAATAGAATAGAAAGAAATAATCTCTCTATTAGAACACATTTAAAAAGACTCAATAGAAAAACCATCTGCTTTAGTAGAAATTTTAGCATACTACTTTGCATATTGAGAATCTATTTTTGGAGTTGATACATGTTTGCTATTTATTAAATGTCTCCCCCCGCTCCAGCCTGTATTGATTCAGTAAAATCTCAAGATTACCAATCCTCATATAAAAATCCCGCTATCGCCTTCGACAAAGTATGTTTCAATTGCGCTACATATGCTGAACTCGGAGCAGGATCCTTAGCTTCTAAATATGCTACCTTGGCATTATGTTGCGCTAGTTTTTCAATATTATCAGCACTATAAGTGATATTAAGAGTAACACGCTCTTTAGTGTCCGACTCAATAGCTTCAAGCCCTGTATTACTAATTTTGATATTTTCTAGTTTTAAGATAAGTGAACTCGGAAAATCATGTAAAGTTCTAATCTTCTTATCTCCGGTTATAGGAATAAAAACCCAAAGCGATGTCCCCTTATTTTTCAAAATACCGGTGGTGTAGGGGCGTAACCCTTGTATTAATATTTTTCGATTAAGGTAGTCCAATACAAACAACCCTTTTGTAAAATGTTCGGTTTGCGACAACAGATTTTTGAGTTCACTATCTTTTTCCTGAATCATTTCCGGACTCAAAAAAACCGAATTAATCATATTCAAATTATGCTTAAACGCATTGATTAGCACAATTCCCATAAAGGCACCAGCCTTTTGATGGGCAAACATATTACGCATTTCTCTCGCACTTTGCCATTGGGCAAATAAATCTTTAGAAGAATGCTTTTCTAAACGTTTTAACTTCGAATTCAAATTCTCAAAACCCTCTTTTACCATTCCTAGTTTTTCAAGTTTCAAGGAAACACTTGCTTCAAAAATCCGAGTCGATTTAGCAAAGGCTTCATCCAGTAAAGGGTAATAGTAATAACTAAAATATAGCAATCTTTCAACCACCTTATAATCTTCAACAATTTCCTCGGGTACTAGGCCATGAAATCTCCCTTTTAGAACATACTTGTTTATAAAATCCGTTTCAGATGCTATACCTAAGTAATTCCAAGTGTCGTCAGGTTGTAAAAAGGACATTTTTTTTAATTGTATTTAAAGTAGTTACTCTTGTTGGTTTAGATTCTTTGTTGGTTTACAGATAAGTTATTTATTGGGAATTACAGAATTCTTCATTATGTGTTCAACACTTTTATGGTCAACTTCATAATTTTCTCTAAATTTATGCACATCTAAAAAATCAGTAAATGAAATCATACTGTCAATACCAATTTTTCCGTCGCAATACTTATGATAATCCTCGATAAGATTATCTAGTTTTTTCATTTTACTTGTTCGAAAAAGGAAGTCGTTAATATGAATTATAGTAAGTGGCTTAATTTTATCGGAAAAACTATTTCCAATAGCTTTTATCTCATTTGAAAAAAAATCATTAAACAATTTATTAAAGCCAATTGAGCAGAGAGTACCGTCAGTTACAACTAAAATAGGATAATACTTTAGATTATGTAATTTTTCAACTTTATCAAAAAATTGATACTTACCTTGTTGTGATAATTCAATAAAATTGGATAATTGTTTTACTCCTTTCTTTTTGGTTGATGTTTGATAAAATTTATCACAAATATCTCTTTCAATAGCATCAAAATCTGCTTCAATTTTTAATTTATTGGATAAAAATGAATTTTTGCATTCAATAATATAAACTTTATTGCCATTTCTTACATAGTAATCTGGGAGTGCAAGATTTTCAATTCCTTTAATTTCCTTTTCTTTAATTCGATTTTCAGAAAATTGAATATAGTTTTTCCCAAATACTGCTTTCATTGTGTTGACCAACAAAAAACCTTCAACAAAGTTTTTACTGTAATCTTGATGAAACTTATTAAAACTGGTTTTGCTTGAAAATCCTAACATATCATGGTAGATTCCTGAAAAAAATTTATCAAGAAGATAACCGTTGTCTAAAATCAGGTATTCTTCGTTTTTTAGTTTGTAAAGAGGTTTTTTTATAATTTCAGTGAGTTCATTCCAATCCGAACTATAACCATTATGTCCGGCATAATAGGACAGTAATTTAAAATGTTGCTTTTCTAAATCTTTAGTGAATTTAATGTGGTCAATCGCTATGTCATTAAGAAGGAAAATGATTGTTATAAATTCATACCATGTAACGACTCCAAATTGTTCTAAATAGTTTTTAGCAAAATCTTTATACTTTTCCTGATTACTAATCCATTTTTCAAATTGAACAAACTTCAGAATTTCAGCCCAAACCTTTTTGTTTGGTGCTTCTTGATTGCCTGTTGATTGTACCAATCCCAAAAACACATGAAACCTGATTTCATTTTCTCTTTTATCTAAGTTTTGTAACTTTTCCTTGAAAAGTTTATCTTCTCTCTCTGCAATTTCATCATTAACAGCTAAATAAAACAAAAATAGATTTTCATTTGTATCCTCTTTTTGTCTATTACAAGAGGAAGCTTCAATATTTGACAATAGGATTTCAATAGCTCTTAAAGTTGCTATTTTATTAATGATTTTTATTGAGTTAAAATCAATGATATCAGTGGTGACAGATTGCTTTTTTTCATATGTATTCATGTAACTGTTAACTACTGCATCCTTTAAACTTTGTTTTGAATTTGCTAACCATTCTTTGCAAATAAAAGATGCCTCTTTTACGTCAGTTTCTTGCAACTTATATTCATACTTGTTAATAGCTGCTAGGAACTCGAGAGCTGAGTCAATATCTATATTTTTCAGAAAAGTTAGAGGTTTGGCTTTCTTGAAAAAGACTTCACTATACCCTATCCTTGATATCATTTCTATTTTCATACACCACTTACATAATGCCTAATTTTTGTTTTGCCTTTTCTTTACTCTTTAGGATTAAAACTCATAATTCTAAAGTTCATTATAAATCGAATTATCTTTAACTAAGAAATAGACATGTTCTGCTATTTCAGTTGAATGAAAATTAAAATTTTTAGAGGAACCCATGTAGGTAGTATAATCTCTTTCAAGCCACCTCAACTGAAATAGCTTTTCGATGGTTAGTTCATGAAAAAGATTGTTACTTAGATTTAATTTACTGTATTGTACCATTGTTGAAAGATCAGCTCTACTGTAAATCTTGAACAAGCTTGATAATTCAAAATCGTTGAGTTCTTTTAATCCCTCTATAATAATTAATTCCTTGAAACCTATTTGTTGGCTCTCAGCTAATATTTGCCCAGCATAATAACCCAATAACATTGAACCATAAACTGATTTAGCATTAATGGCGTTTTCGATCAAATCATTAAGAAAGTTGAAATTCCTTTCAACCTTTAAATATTCTTTAAGTCTCTCTGTATTTTCAAGGTTATTAAGATTATAGTCATTCAAACTTTCAGCATATGCTTTCAAAAAGTTTTTAAACTTTCTTTTCTTGTTCAAGGTATATAGAGAGTGTATTGCTTTGATAGGGGTAAAGATAACTTTGGCTGTATCAGTATAGTCCTTGATTGGGTCAAAATACGAATCAACTAGGTTATCGATTTTTTCGATATTATCAATAATGTTTTTGCTAAGGTTAATTAGATTGTCTGTCATTTTTTTAAAGTTATTCTAGTCATAGAAGTTCTTTGTTAAATAAGTAAATCATTTTTAAAATGTTCATAAATCATAACCATTGCTAATGTATCTAACTCACAGTATTTAAGTAATGCCTGTGTAATTTCTTCACGCTCTTTTGGTTTCATATCAACAAACTGTAATTTAGCATATGCTGTTAATGCTGCTCCACCATCTGCAATATTTTCTATATCCGAAATATTTTCTTCTAAGTCTAATTCATTCCAATTGTCAAATAATCGAGGTAATGTTTTGTATGGATTAATAATCTCATCACCATCCATTCCCAACCAAATGTGATTATCAGGAAAATTTTGACTGCTCAATTTGATATTTCCAATAGGTTGACTGTACTTCTTTTTTAAAAATATGCTTGAGTTTATGCTAGCTGGCAAAACTGCTTTGATTGAGTTAGACCCATTTGTATATGGGTTATAATAATAATCCTTTACTACTTTACATAAATCAACCATATTTCTGTTGCCTTCCCAATGATACACTTGATTTTTGGTGGATTTTGAGATTGTTTTTAAGAAGGCGATTAATTCAACTTTATCTTCTTCTCTACTTTCTTCCAATTGAGTAATGATAGCGTTGATTATGGTATTTTCATGGGTTGCAAATTTGAAAATTGTACCACTATCATTTCCAATAGCTTCTTTCAATGCTCTTGCAAATATGAAATTAGGAAACTCTCCGGCAGTATTATTGATATATTGACTTTGGTGCATTATCGTTCCGTTATCATTATATCTATGATGTGAAAATTGGAAAGCAACTTGCTCATAAGGTTTGCGGCCTGAGGTAAATGGCAATGCAACTGTGCTTGTTTCAAAGTCTATAAAATGTAATGGGAATTTCCATTTGTTCATTTTCTGTCTTAAAGCTTCTTTTTCTACATAAATTGAATTATCATTTTTTACTGCTTTTTCTACTTGTATCCATTGTCTTTCGGATGGTGCTATTCTATCTGCTTCGACTTTAATATTAAAATCTTCTTCATTTAATTGTTCCATCAACATACGGTTTTCTTCCATAGCGTTTTTCCTTCTGAAGTTCCATATTTGCATAGCATTTGGTTTATTAAAATCTGAAAATGACCAATTCAATTGTTTGGCAAAACAATATTTAAAACCGGAAAGCAACCCTTGTTGCTCTTGTTCAGGTGTAGTTTTAAATTCACAATTTTTACAAGCACTGAATTGAGTTGGCCAATTTAAATATTTGTCTTCTTGATAGGCTTCTTTGAAAGTTCTAATAGCTTTTTCAAAATTGAGCTTTTCATAACACCTGTATTTGTCATCTATAATATCATTTATGAGAGCATCAACATTTAATTCTGATAACACTGAATTACCAATTTCATTAAGAGAATGCACTCTTCTTTCAATATCTGTTCTAGGATTACCATTATTTGGAATGCGGAATAATTGATTTAAACCATCAATGCTTGCTTTTTTCGTTTTATCTGCCATTAACAAATAAGCCTCAAATTTAAATTGAGGATAAGTTTTTTGCGCCACATACTTTTGAAAAGCTAAATCAAATAAGTAAGGCTTCCAGGAGCTTATTAAACCACCACGATTGCCAACAAAATTATTTTCTTCGGTTGGATTAAACGACTTGGCTTTTACTTCAATTAGCTTAATAGTATTTCCGTTTTTAATAATAATGTCAGTTCTTATAAAAAGGCCATCGAATTGAAAAGCAGCTTCATAAATTACCACATTATCATTTTGTAAAGCTTCTTTTGTTAGTTGAACGGATTTTTCGTACTCATAGTTTTCTGTATCAATGAAAATACCATTTGGATAATGCAATCTTGCTAATGCTTCTACTTGAAAACCACCATTTGCTAGTGCTTGTAAGAAAGGGTCTTCGTTCTTATTATTAGCGTACTCTTTTTTAGAGGTAAAAAAGAGTTTATTAGGACATTCTAACGCTATTTTGAAACGAGATTTTGTTAGTAGTTTCATTGTGGTTGGATTGCTATTAATTAGATTATAAAATAAACCTTTTCATATCTGTTCAAATAAAAAAGGTAGCCCAGTCAGACTACCTTTAATTCTTCATTAAAATAGACAAGTCCATTCCAAATTAGATCACCTTTTAAAGTGTAATAGTTTCGCTTGTGTGTGGCGGTTAAAAATTATCCTTCAAACAAAAAACTTATCATAATCGACAAAAGCCAAATAATTAAAATTCCAATATTTAATTTTCAAACTTAAATCCGCATTCGGTTTGACTGGTTGCAAAACTTTATATTTTAGTCGTAAACTTCTAACGATTTTTTTGCTGTTAATTCTTTTGCTAAGTTAAAATTATCCCATTTAGTAAACCAATATTTTTTAACTTTTTTAAAGTTAATTATATCGTCATGTAAAGTTGTTGGAATATGAAATAACATCATAATATCTCTTTTAAATTTATTGTCAACGAATGGACAAACCAGCATATCAAAAAAAAGCAAAACTAACTCCGCCGATTTCTTCCTTTTATTTTCATCGACATTTTTGATCTTATTTATAATTGCAATTTTGATTGCTTTTTTTACTTCTTCAAAACCGTTTGTAGTTCTTATATAAAACAACAATACTGTAATTACAAAATAGTTTGGTTCAAAGTCAAATTCTAAATGATTAGTGCCTTCATTTCTATTTAACTTAAAATATTCGATTAAATCGTTTTGAGTTAATCTATAATTTTTGCCTAATTCACGTAAAATAATAAATAAGTACAATGTTTCTATTTGAATATGCTTTTCTGATTTATTATTTAGTAATATTAAATTTATTTCATCAGAGATTTTCTTGAAAATCAATTCTCGATTTGAGTTTTGTTCATCGAATCTAGAAAAGTAGTTATATTCTTTCGGATTGATTGGATTGCCCGTTTTAAACTTATATTTTCCTTTATAATAAAGCATTATGCCAGACAAAATAGTTGTTAATTTTATTGTTGAATTAACTCGTGGCGAAACAGTATATAGGAAAAAAGTAAAATCTAATATTTCTATCATAAAGTCTGTAAAAGCTTTTTCCTGTTTTACCATTTTCTTTAACTGATCATCTGATAATTTGTCTTTGCTTTTAAGATTTACTAAATCCGAATAATAATTTTCAAATTTATTTATGCTTCTTTCAACCCTCTTATTTATGATTGCTAATGTATAATTCATTATGTCTTTGTATTCAACATTTGATTCTTTTACCAAGATTTTAAACCTAGTAATTAAATGATTTGAATTACATTCAAAACTTAATTTTTTAAGGACACCATCATCTTCAACGTAATCCTCAATTGAAAATTTAATTTTTTTACTAAATAAGTCTCCCATTTTTTCTTTGGCAATGGTGAGTTCAGTAATTAGTGGTTTATTATAATAATGGGTTTTAGACTCACTAATAGACATTTTATATTGCTTCAGGTTAAGTTTGAATTTTGAAAGAATTTTGTCCTTGGTACTGTCTTTATTATAAAACACAAAGAAATCATCTACATATCTATATATTTCATAGTCAGTTTTAAAAAACAATTTATCTTCTTTTCTTAAATCAGCTTCTACCGCTTTATCGATTTGCTGTAATATTAGTTCTGCAAATATTCTTGAAAATTCAGGACCAATAACAATTCCATTCGTTTCTCCATAATTAACACTTTGCATATAATTATCAAATTGACCAGCGAATGTTTGTTTCGAAAGCCCCAAATTATCTTTTACAATATCTTTATTATAGATTGCCCATCCTATTGAATGTGTATAAATGCTGTCAAAGCATTTTGCAATATCAAATTTGAACATTTTATTGTATTTTTTCTCTGAACGGTGGTAATGATAGTCTTCGTAAAATTTATAAATATTCGAGTACTTTTTATATGTGAAAAAAGTTTTTAAATTCTCATATTCTCTACTGCCATTCTCAATAGAGTCATCATTATCTCCAGTCTTTTTCTTATTGAGTTTGTCGTTGTTAAAAATAAATTTAGCTACCGAAAATGGTTTACGAATAGAAAATTTACTTTCCTTAGAATAATACAATATCAGTTCTTTATATTTTTCATAGAAAGTAACTAGCTCAACTTGACTTTTAGGATGTGGAATTGTCAATTCTCTATAATCCTTCTCTTTATGAGTAATTCTATATATTAATGGGATTTTTGGAGATACCGATTTACTTCTATCGTTAAGAGTAATTACATTGGAAACCCCAGGTTTAGATGCATCGAAAAAAATTTTAATTAATTGTTCTATTACTGCTTCCTTTTTAGCATTATCCTGTTTTTTCCATGAAATTTTCTCATCTCTATCATCTTTGTTAAAATTGATTTCATATTGATCCAAAAAATTATAGAAATATCTATTTGAAAAAGTTAATGGCGTTTCATACGGCAGCGTATCTGAAAGTACTACTCTGTTTTTAGAATATCTTAAACTTTTTTTAGTTTTCTTTTTTTTCATCATTTCCAAGCTTCAACAATTCTTTCGAAATTGTTCATTAATACTTTTGCTGCTTTATATTTTGCTGAACGCAAATCAGGAATGTTTTTCTTTTTTCCATTTATATTATAAAAACTCTTTTCATTAAACCCTTTTGAAAAACTATATTTTTTTAGCCTTTGATTAAGATTTGCATAGTGGGCTACTGGTAATTTAGCATCAATAACATCTATTAACATTTGATCTAACTCTTTTAAACTGTCACAATCTTTTTCTAATAAACTATTCGAATAATAAATCCCAATTAATCCTTTTTTTGGTTGATGAAGTCTTGCATTTTTTGTTAGATAATTAAATCTATGAATTAGTAGTTTCCTTGCGTCTTTAAGATTGTGTTTGTTCTCATTTAGATATCTATCGATGGATTTAGTTATACGTTCTTCATATTTATCTTTTTTATTGTCAGACAATTCTATGCCCTTATATTCCATATTTACAATTTTGAATTTGTATCCTAAGAAGTTAATATTATATGTTCTTGTATTATTAATTAATAAATCAATTTCATGAGTTTTTGAAATTTCTGCTGCAATTGAACCATCTTTAATATTTAATCCTTTGTCTTCTATTATTTTTTTTACCTTTTCTAAATAATTAACCGAGGAGTATTTGGATTTTGGTGTAAAAAAAATAATTATGTCATCAACGTACCTCCCATAAAAAGTGACACTTTCAATATTTCTAATTTCTTCATCAATCTTTCTCATGTATAATTCAGCCAAAAACGGACTCACGCCAACACCTCTAGGGATTCCTTTTCTAAGTTTTTCTTTTACTCCTAATTGATGAGTTAACAGATTATAATTATATAACAGATTTTTAATTAGTGAAATTGATTTTGGGCTTAGTAAAGAATTATTTTCTATTAGTTTTAGTAACTCGTATTGTGGAACATTTTCATAAAATGATCTGACATCGGTTCTGATAATAAATTTTGGAAATTTATCTTGTAGTAAAACTTTAACTTGTTTTACTATTTGATATCTATTAGCTTGTTTTACTTTAAATGTTCTAAAAATATTATACTGTAATTGTTTCATTGCAAAAAATGAAACCGCATCTTTACTAGTAGTATAAATTGTTTTTGAACCAGCTTCAGGAATAAAAGGCGTTAGCTTAAAATTAAAATCACTTTTATTGACTTCGTTTGAGAATCTATTTAAGTCCGTTTCTAAATGATTTTCTTTTAAATCTTCAAGTGTGTTTTTTTGTTCAAAAATTAATTTATAAGCGTCCTCATCTTTAACTAATTTTTTTTTTTCTGCCTTAAATTCTTTTCTTTTAGCTTTTAGTAATGCTGTGGCGATATGATAGGCTTCAGAATAGAAATCATTATAATAATTTCCCTTTCTGTTTTCTATTTCATGAATAATTTTAAAGTTTTCAAAAGAGAATGATTGATTTAACATGTGAATATTTTAATATTTATTAACTCATTTACTTTACTCAATAATTAGTTCTTACCTCTACTTTATATTTGAGATTTGCTCTTTAGCCAATATACCAAAAACATTCTACATCCTGTATAAAGTGTACCCATTCTATCGACTAACGAAAATTATCCTCGATAAAATACAATATTATCCCAACAAAAAAAGCCCCTCTTTCGAAAGGCTTCTCTTAAATAAAAATCAGTTTCATTTTACTATTTATCTTTTAGTAACTTCTCTAAATAAGCCACTTTATCTTTCTCTGCTTGTACAAGTTTATCGTAGAGTTCGATAATCTTTTCAATAGGGTTGAAATTGTATACTGGACCAAAATGTCCTTGACTAGCACTATTGTCATAAAAACTATTGAAATAATTTATGACAGATTCTTCAGAAAAATTCTTGATAGCCTCGGCACTTACCCCCAAAGCCTTCGCAATTTCCTGAAGTCTTTCTTCATCCACACTCTCACTATTCTCAATAGCAGAAATAGTCTGTTGGCTTACGCCTATAGCTTGGGCTAAAGCTTCTTGCTTCATTTGGCGCAACTCTCTAATACGGCTAATGTTGCGGCCTATATGTCTCGGTTTTGTAGTAGTTTCCATATTTCAAATATAAAAATATTTTTACTTTATAACACTATGCAATTTAGTAAAATTACTATACCAAAAGGGAGCGTAAAATACCAAAGCCATTGGTAGCATACAAGCCATTCTGGTTCGGTA
>Ga0066477_1000484_pt1 | contig 12174 bp, 10 predicted proteins | sample LakWasM115_HOW13_2_FD_59554 | JGI IMG/M metagenome (GOLD analysis project Ga0066477, IMG submission 59554) | Freshwater sediment methanotrophic microbial communities from Lake Washington under simulated oxygen tension - Sediment Metagenome 115_HOW13 | ecosystem: Environmental > Aquatic >...
GGCCGCCACGCGCGGTGATGGCGAGGTGGGCGAGGACGTGACGCACAACATCCGCACCATTCGGCAGATTCCGCTGACCTTGCCCGACGGCGTGCCTTCTTTGCTCGAAGTGCGCGGCGAGGTCTACATGCGCCGCGCCGACTTCGACGCGCTGAACGAGCGCCAGCGGGAGCAGGGCGGCAAGACCTTTGTGAACCCACGCAATGCGGCTGCGGGTGCGGTGCGCCAGCTGGACTCCAACATCACCGCCCAGCGGCCCTTGAGTTTTTTTGCCTATGGCCTGGGCGCCATCACGCCGCCTGCCGAGGGTGGGCCCGTGTTCCGCACGCATTTCGAGATGCTGCAGACGCTGAAATCCTGGGGTTTTCCGGTGGCAGCGCAGGTACAAATTGCGGTGGGTGCTACTGAATTGGTAGCATTTCACCAGCAGGTGGGTGCCAGCCGCGATGCGCTGCCGTACGACATTGACGGCGTCGTCTACAAGGTCAACTCGCTGCAGCTGCAGCGGGACCTGGGCTTCAAGACCCGCGAACCGCGCTGGGCCGTGGCGCACAAGTACCCCGCGCAGGAGATGGCCACCAAGGTCGAAGGCATCGACGTGCAGGTGGGGCGCACCGGCAAGATCACGCCCGTGGCGCGCCTGACACCAGTTTTTGTCGGCGGAGTTACCGTCACTAATGCCACGCTGCACAACCTATTCGAAATTCGCAAAAAAGGCGTGCGGGTGGGCGATCAGGTGATCGTGCGCCGAGCCGGCGATGTGATTCCCGAAGTCGTGGGAGTGATGCCCCCACTCACGGATGCGACGGAAGTCATTTCTGTTGATGGTGTGCCCGTCAAGCGGCCTCACGGAAACCCTCCTCGCGAGATTTACGTCCCCAACTTCCGTATGCCCAAGGCCTGCCCCGTGTGTGGCAGCGCCGTGGTGCGCGAAAAGGGCGAGGCCAACCACCGCTGCACAGGCGGCCTGTTCTGCGCCGCGCAGCGCAAGGAGGCCATCCTGCACTTTGCCGCGCGCCGTGCCATGGACATCGAAGGCCTGGGCGACAAGCTGGTGGACCAGCTGGTGGATGCCAACGTGATCCGCACGCTGCCCGACCTGTACCGGCTGGGCCTCACATCGCTCATCGCGCTGGAGCGCATGGCCGAAAAATCGGCCCAGAACGTGCTGGCCGCGCTCGAAAAATCCAAGCAGACCACCTTGCCACGCTTTTTGTTCGGCCTGGGACTGCGCCATGTGGGCGAGGCCACGGCCAAGGACCTGGCGCGGCACTTTGGCACGCTGGACGCCATCATGGACGCCAGCGTGGAGCAGTTGCTGGAGGTGAATGACGTGGGCCCCGTGGTGGCGCAGAGCCTGCACACTTTCTTCCAGCAGCCGCACAACCGCGAGGTGGTCGAGCAACTGCGCGCTTGCGGCGTGACCTGGCCCGAGGGGCCGGTGGCCGAGCGCGCTCCGCAGATCCTGGCGGGCAAGACAGTGGTGCTGACCGGAACCTTGCCCACGCTGAGCCGAGACGCCGCCAAAGACCTGCTGGAGGCCGCTGGCGCCAAGGTGGCGGGCTCCGTCAGCAAAAAGACCAGCTACGTGGTGGCGGGCGAAGAAGCAGGCAGCAAGCTGGCCAAGGCCCAGGAACTGGGCGTGCCCGTGCTCGACGAAGCCGGCATGCTGGAACTGTTGTCAGGCCAGGGTGTCTGACGGAGCACGGTGCACCATGCCCGACTCTTTGTTCGCGTTCTCATTCCCCTTTCTCCTTCCTGACCGGCCCCTGGTGGGGCGGTCCTGAAGCGACCCCCAATCTCCCGGCGATTCATTGATGCACAACTGGCTGCTTTCTTTCCGGGCCCGCATGGCGGGCCTGTTGGCCTGGGTTCCCCGGCCCGTGCGGCGCCTGCTGCTGTGGACGGTGGTGGCGGTGCCCGCTGCGCTGCTGGTGTTCACGCTGGCGCTGGTGCCTTTTACTCCCGGCATCAGCGACATCCGCAAGGCCAAGAGCGAGCTGCCGGCGCAGCTCATGTCGGCCGACGGCAAGCTGCTGGCCGAATACCGCTGGGCCAACCGCGAATGGGTGGAGCTGAACCAGATTTCGCCCAACGTGGTGGACGCGCTGATAGCGACCGAGGACCACCGTTTCTACAAGCACTTCGGGCTGGACTGGCGGCGCACGGCGTCGTCGGTAGTGCTGACGCTGCGTGGGGACCCGCAGGGCGGCTCCACCATCACCCAGCAGCTGGCGCGCAACCTGTTCCCGGAGGAAATCGGGCGCTCGCGCACGCTCACGCGCAAGCTCAAGGAGGCGATCACCGCGCTCAAGATCGAGGCGTCGTATTCCAAGGACGAGATCCTGGAGACCTACCTCAACACCGTGCCGTTTCTGTACAACGCCTACGGCATCGAGATGGCCGCGCGCACCTATTTCGACAAGTCGGCCGACAAGCTCAATGTGCTGGAAAGCGCCACCCTGATTGGCATGCTCAAGGGCACGGCCTACTACAATCCGGTGCTCAACCCCGAGCGCGCGCAGGCCCGCCGCAACACGGTGCTGTCGCAGATGGTCAAGCGGGGCAAGCTCGATGCCAAGCAGTTCGAGACCCTGCAAAAACGCCCGCTGCGCATCAACTTCGAACGCCAGACGGAGGTGATGGGCCCGGCGCCGCACTTTGCGATCCAGCTGCGCAAGCAGCTCATCGACTGGGCCGACAGCAAGGGCTACAGCCTGTATTCGGACGGTCTGGTGATTCGCACCACCATCGATTCGCGCCTGCAGGCCTATGCCAACCAGGCGGTGGCACGGCAGGGCCGGCAATTGCAAGGCGTGGCAGACACCGCCTGGTCGCAGCGCAACGGCTGGGGCCCCAAGAACGAGCTGGTGCAGACCCTGGTGCGCGAGAGCGCCGAATACCGCGCCGCCGTGGACAAGGGCGACACCCCTGACGACGCCCTGAAGGCGCTGATGGATGACGCCTCCTTCATGGCCAAGCTGCGCGCCGAAAAGACGCGTGTGCAGGCGGGCTTTCTGGCGCAAGACCCGGTCACCGGCCATGTGCTGGCCTGGGTGGGCAGCCGCGACTTTGCGCAAGATCCGTTTGACCATGTGCAGGCCGCGCGCCGCCAGCCGGGCTCTACCTTCAAGCCGTTTGTGTACGGCGCCGCGTTTGCCAACGGCGCCACGCCCGAAGACACGCTGATGGATACAGCCGTCGAAATCCCGCTGGGCGGTGGCCGCGTCTGGCGCCCCACCGACGGTGGCCCGCCCAGCGACCAGCCCATGACGCTGGCCGATGGCCTCGCGCTGTCCAAGAACACCATCACCGCGCAGGTGATGCAGCAGGTGGGCCCGGCCCGCGTGGCCGAAGTGGCACGCGCCCTGGGCGTGCGGCAGTCCAAGCTGGAGGAGGTTCCGTCCCTCGCGCTGGGCACCAGCCCGGTCACGCTCAAGGAGATGATCTCGGCCTACAGCAGCATCGTGAACCTGGGCCGCTATGTGGAGCCCGTGCTCATCACCAGCATCGAAGACCGCCACGGCAAGGTGCTTGAGACCTTTGCCAAGCCCGTGCCGGAAGAGGTCTTCCAGCCCCGGGCTGCACAGACCCTGCGCAACACCATGCGCGGTGCCGTGGACCGGGGCACGGCCACGGCCATCCGCACGCGGTATGGCATCCAGGCCGACGTGGCGGGCAAGACCGGCACCACACAAGACAACACCGATGGCTGGTTCATCCTGATGCACACCCGCGTGGTGGCAGGCGCATGGGCCGGCTTCAACGACGGGCGCATCACGCTGCGCAGCGACTACTGGGGGCAGGGCGCGCGCAGTGCGTTGCCCATGGTGGGCGAGTTCATGCAGCAGGCCATCCGCAACAAGGTGATCGACGGCAACGACCGGTTCGTGGACGAGTTCGACACCAGCCCGCCGCCGCCGCCCGACAGCTCGCTCAGCACCATGCGTGACTGGATTCGTGGCCTGTTCCGCACCGACCCGCAGCAGGCCCCGGTGCCTGGCATGCCGCCCCGGCCTGCGGGTGCGAGCGGTTTGCCGCCGGTCACTACCGACCCACCGGGTTCGGTGTCGCCACCGGTGCCCGCAGAGGAGCGGGTGGGGGGCGAATGAGTGGGCGCGGCGCGGGGGTTGCGCACCGCCGGATGATGCTCGGCGACGAGGATCGTGTCAGTCCACCACGCCCGGCCACACGATGGCCTGGGCGACGATCACTGTCTGCCCGTTGAAGGTGGCCGCCGGAGAGCCGTACAGCCGATAGCCCAGCGCCAGCGCGTCGCTCACGCGGCGGCAGAAGCTGGCGTCGTCGGGACCGGTGAGCAGGCGGTAGGCGGGCAGGCCATCCGGCGGCGCGCTGGCCTGCGTGGTGTTTGCGGGTGATGCTGTGGAGGTGGCAACTGTCATGGCAGGGCCTACTCAATGTCGATGAAGTGCATGCCCATGGTGCCCGCCTTGCGGTCGGCAAAGTAGCACTCCAGCGTTTCTTTCACGGTGCGGAAGGCCAGCTCGTCCCAGGGCACCTCGTCTTCGGCAAACAGCCGCGCCTCGATGGTTTCGTAGCCCGGGTTGAACTGGTCGCTGAGCAGCGTGGCGCGGTAGAACAGGTGCACCTGGCCCACGCGGCGCACGTTCAGCAGGCTGAACAGGGGGCCGATCTCGATCTGCGCGCCGGCTTCCTCATCGGTCTCGCGCGCCGCACCCTGTGCCGTGGTTTCGTCCAGCTCCATGAAGCCTGCGGGCAGCGTCCATTTGCCCCAGCGGGGTTCGATGTTGCGCTTGCACAGCAGGATGCGGCCATCGGGCAGCGCGGGCACCGTGCCCACCACATTGAGCGGGTTCTCGTAGTGCACCGTGTTGCAGGCGGGGCAGACCGCACGCTGTTTGGTGTCGCCGTCGTCCGGCAGGCGGTACACCACGGCGGTGCCACAGGCGCGGCAATGTTTGATGGGGCTGCGGTAGGTCATGCAGGGGTTTGAGGGTCAAATGGGCTGGTAGCGCTAGTGCAACATGCGCTACCAGCTATGAAAATCGTAGCATTGCGTTCGCCTGGCCGCCCGGTGGCGCTCAGACCACGGTCAGGCGCAAAGGCGTGAGGCCACCCACACCGCCTTCGAGCGTATCGCCACGCACCACAGCGCCCACACCTTCGGGGGTGCCGGTGTAGATCAGGTCGCCGGGCTGCAGCTCCCACGCGGCCGACAGGTGCTCGATGGTCTCGGCAATGTTCCAGATCAACTGGGTCACGGTGCTGCGCTGGCGGTCTGCGCCGTTCACCTGCAGCCAGATGGGCGCGTTGGCCACATCACCTGCCTGCGCTGCCGGGGTGATGGGGCCGATGGGAGCGCTGGCGTCAAAGCCCTTGCCGATGCACCAGGGGCGGCCCTGTTTCTTCATGTCGTTCTGCAGGTCGCGGCGGGTCATGTCGAGGCCCACGGCGTAGCCATAAATGTGGCTGAAAGCGTCAGCAGCCTGGATGTTCTTGCCGCCCTTGCCAATGGCCACCACCAGCTCGATCTCGTGGTGCAGGTTGGCGGTGAGGCTGGGGTAGGGCAGCTGCCCGGTTTCGCCCGCGTTGACGACCACGATGGCATCCGCAGGCTTGAGGAAGAAGAAGGGTGGCTCGCGGCCGGTAAAGCCCATCTCCTTGGCGTGTTCTTCGTAGTTGCGGCCCACGCAGTAAATGCGGTGTACCGGAAACCGTTCGCCGCTGCCCACCACGGGCACGCTGACCACGGGGGCTGGAGGAAACACGTAGCTCATGTCTGCCTTTCAATGGTTCTGGGAATGCTGTCAGAAAACCGGGCGCAGTACCGTGCGCGCCGCAGTGTGGCAGTGTGCCATGGGCGCAGGCCCTCTGCTGGGGGGCGCTACACTCGCGCCCATGGCAAAGAGCTTCGATTTCCACAACACGCCGGGCCACCTGGTGCGCCGCGCCCACCAGCGGACCGTGGCACTTTTCATGGAAGAGACGGCCGGATTTGACGTGACGCCGGTGCAGTTCGCCATCCTGCACGAGCTGCTGGCCCAGCCGGGCGAAGACCAGGTCACCCTGGCTGCCCGCGTGGCATTCGATGCAGCCACTTCCGGCTCGGTGATCGGGCGCCTGGAAAAGCGCGGCTGGATCCGTCGCGAGCCCGACACCCGCGACCGCCGCCGCAAGCTGCTGTGGATCACCCCCGAAGGCGAAGTGGCCGCCCTGCAGATGCGCGACGCCGCCCAGCGGGTGCAGGAACGCCTGACCGCACCGCTCACCGCCCAGGAAAGCGCCGACCTGATGGTGCTGCTCTCCAAAGTCGTATACAACCACCAGGACCCGGCAGGCACTTCGGGCGCCTGACCGGCACGTCCCGCGCTCTCAGGCCCCAGAGGCTTGCCATCTGCGGCGTGCTGGCACCACGGTGCGCCGGTTCCGTATCCCACAGACCCCATCACAGGCACCGTTCTTCCATGCAGCTGTACAACTACTTCCGCTCCTCTGCCTCGTTCCGCGTGCGCATCGCGCTGCAGATCAAGGGCCTGGACTATGACTACCTGCCCGTGCACCTCGTCAAGGGCGAACACAAGGACCCCGAGTACCTGCGCCGCATTGGCGACGCACTGGTGCCCACGCTGGTGACCGACGGGGGGACGGCGCTGTCCCAGTCCATGGCCATCATCGAATACCTGGACGAAACCCACCCGACGCCCGCTTTGCTTCCCGCCACGCCGCTGGCCCGGGCCCGGGTGCGGGCGCTGGCGCAGATGGTGGCGTGCGAGATCCATCCGCTCAACAACCTGCGCGTGCTCAAGTACCTGGTGCGCGACCTGAAGGTGGATGAGGATGCCAAGAACGCCTGGTACCACCACTGGGTGCGCGGCGGTCTGGAGGCGTTTGAGCGGCAACTGGAGCTGCTGGCCCAAGAACGCGCAGCACAGGGTATGGCACCCTCGGTGCTGTGCTGGGGCGATACGCCCACGCTGGCCGACTGCTGCCTGGTGCCCCAGATCTTCAACGCCCAGCGCTTCAAGGTCAGTCTGGACGGCCTGCCACTCACCATGGGGGTGTTTGACGCCTGCATGGCACTGCCTGCATTCCAGCAGGCGCAGCCCTCGGCCTGCCCGGACAACGAAGCGTGACGCCTGTGTCATCGTCGGTCCCAAGCCAGCGCGCAGACTGGCTGGTGCCCGACTGGCCCGCACCGCCCGGTGTGCATGCGCTGTGCACCACGCGCACGGGCGGCGTGAGCCGCACACCGTACGACCAGTTCAACCTGGGCACCCATGTGGGCGACGATCCGCTGGCAGTGGCTGCCAACCGGCAGACCTTGCAGTCCGCCTTGCAATCCACCACCCCGGACGCCCGCGCGGTGTTCCTGAACCAGGTGCACGGCGATGGCGTTGTATTGCTGGATGCGAGCACTCCCGACGGCACAGAGGCCGACGCCTGCGTGGCCAGCGCACCCGGCGCCGTCTGCACCATCATGGTGGCCGACTGCCTGCCCGTGCTGCTGGCCCACCGCTCAGGCCAGGTGGTGGCTGCGGCCCACGCCGGCTGGCGCGGACTGGCCGGGCACGCAGGGCAGGGCGTGTTGGAAGCGGTTTTCAAGCATTTTTGCCATGAAGCGCTAGTGCATCATGCCTTGGTAGCTATCAAAAACGGAGCGTTAACGCCAGACTCTCCGGCCCCTGCAGAGCTTGCTGCCCACACGCTGGCCTGGTTGGGCCCCTGCATTGGCCCCACGGCTTTCGAGGTCGGGGCGGAGGTGCGTGCAGCGTTCTGCGACGCGCCGGGCGCATTGGGCGCTGCGGCTGCTCCATGTTTTGTGGCCCGTCCCGACGCACCGGGCAAGTACCTGTGCGATCTGGCAGGGCTGGCCCGGCTGCGGCTGCGTGCCATGGGCATCACGCACATTTACGGCAACGACAGCACCCCGCCGTGGTGCACTGTCACGCAGGCCTCAAGGTTCTTTTCGCACCGCCGCGACAGCGCCGCCCTCGGCGGCAGCGGGCGCTTTGCCGCCTGCATCTGGCGCGGCTGACGCTGCCGGCTCGGCTCCCGCATCGGCCACGCGGGCCGCAGCCTGCTCCGCGTCATACGCAGCCTGTTCGGCCGCCTCCCGTTCCTTGATCTTGCGCTTGCGCGAAGGCGTGCCCAGGATGTACACCAGGATGCCCATGGGCAGCAGGCCATACAGCGCAAACGTGATGATGGCGCCCAGCACGGTGCCCTGCGGACTGGTGGCCTCGGCCACCGCCATCATGAGAGTGACGTAGGTCCAGGCGATGACGATGAGGTACATTGGTTTGTGTGCACTGAAAGCGTTGAATTCGTTGCCATGCACCATGGCGGTGGGCAACAATGAACCCGCGAAACAAAAATCAGGCCCCAGCCGCTGTGAGCGACCAACCATCGAGGAATGAGCATGACTTCTGAATCACCCTGGGCCGAGAGCGCCCAGCAGTTCCAGCAGATTTTCGGGCAAAGCTGGTCGCAGGCGCTGCAATCGTTCCAGAAACTGGACCTGGGGGCGCAGGTACCCACCGCCGCACCCCTGAAGCTGTCGCAAACCAAGCTGCAGGCATTGCAGCAGCAATACCTCAAAGAAGCGCAGGACCTCTGGGCGCAGGGCCTGCAGGGCACCCCCGAGGTCAAGGACAAGCGTTTTGCCGGTGAGGGCTGGGCCAGCAACCCTGTGGCAGCGTTTTCCGCCGCCGCCTACCTGCTCAATGCACGGACTCTGATGGGGCTGGCCGAGGCGGTCGAGGCCGACGAAAAGACCAAGGCCCGCATCCGATTTGGCGTGGAGCAGTGGATGGCAGCCATGGCGCCCAGCAACTTCCTCGCCTTCAATGCCGAAGCGCAGAAAAAAGCCATTGAGACCAAGGGCGAGAGCATTGCCAAGGGCATGCAGAACCTGCTGCACGACATCACCCAGGGCCACGTGTCGATGACCGACGAAAGCCTGTTCGAGGTAGGCCGCAATGTGGCCACCACCGAAGGCGCTGTGGTGTTCGAAAACGAGCTGTTCCAGCTGCTCGAATACAAGCCCCTCACGGCCAAGGTGTACGAGCGCCCGTTCCTGCTGGTGCCGCCCTGCATCAACAAGTTCTATATCCTCGACCTGCAGCCCGAGAACTCGCTGATCCGCTACGCGGTGGAACAAGGCCACCGCACCTTCGTGGTGAGCTGGCGCAACCCTGATGACAGCCTGGCCCACAAGACCTGGGACGACTACGTGGAAGACGGCGCCATGGCCGCCATCGACGTAGTGCAGAACATCACCGGTGCCGAGCAGATCAACGCGCTGGGTTTTTGCGTGGGCGGCACCATCCTGTCCAATGCGCTGGCCGTGCTGGCAGCGCGCGGCGACGAGCCCGTGGCCAGTGCCACCTTCCTCACCACGCTGATCGACTTCACCGACACCGGCATTCTGGACGTGTTCATCGATGAAGCGTTCGTCAAGTTCCGCGAGATGCAGATGGGCCATGGCGGGCTGATGAAGGGGCAGGACCTGGCGTCCACCTTCAGCTTCTTGCGACCCAACGATCTGGTCTGGAACTACGTGGTGGGCAACTACCTCAAGGGCGAAACGCCGCCGCCGTTTGACCTGCTGTACTGGAACAGCGACAGCACCAATCTTCCCGGCCCGTTCTACGCCTGGTACCTGCGCAATTTCTACCTCGAAAACAACCTGGTCAAGCCGGGCAAGCTCACCGTGTGCGGCGAAAAGCTGGACCTGGGCAGCCTCGACCTGCCTGTCTATATCTATGGCTCGCGCGAAGACCACATCGTGCCCGCCACGGCCGCTTATGCGTCCACCCAGGTGCTGCCGGGCAAGAAGCGTTTTGTGATGGGCGCCTCAGGCCACATCGCGGGCGTGATCAACCCACCCTCCAAGGGCAAGCGCAGCCACTGGACCCGCGCCGACGGCAAGTTCCCAGGCACGCTGGACCAATGGCTGGAAGGCGCTAACGAGCACCCCGGCAGCTGGTGGACCGACTGGTCAGGCTGGCTCAAGAGCCATGCGGGCAAACAGATTGCCGCGCCCAAGGCCTATGGCAAAGGCACCAAGTTCAAGGCCATCGAGCCCGCGCCCGGCCGCTATGTCAAGCAGAAAGCCTGATACGCAAAAGTCCTGACTTTTGGCGCTGCGAGAATCACTGAACCACCACTCACCACTACAAGGACATTCCATGGAAGACATCGTCATCGTTTCTGCCGCTCGCACTGCTGTGGGCAAGTTTGGTGGCTCGCTGGCCAAGACGCCTGCGACCGAACTCGGCGCTATCGTGATCCGTGAAGCGATCGCGCGCGCAGGTCTCTCGTCCGACCAGATTGGCGAAGTCATCATGGGCCAGGTGCTGGCAGCTGGCGTGGGCCAGAACCCCGCACGTCAGGCCTCCATGAAGGCGGGCGTGGCCAAGGAAACTCCTGCACTCACCATCAACGCAGTGTGCGGCTCCGGTTTGAAGGCCGTCATGCTGGCTGCCCAGGCTGTGGCCTGGGGCGACAGCGAGATCGTCGTGGCCGGCGGCCAGGAGAGCATGAGCCTGGCGCCGCACGTGCTGCCCAACTCGCGCGACGGCCAGCGCATGGGCGACTGGAAGCTGATCGACACCATGATCGTGGACGGCTTGTGGGACGTGTACAACCAGTACCACATGGGCATCACGGCTGAAAACGTGGCCAAGCAGTACGGCATCACCCGCGACATGCAGGACGCACTGGCCCTGGCCAGCCAGCAAAAGGCAGCTGCTGCACAAGATGCTGGCAAGTTCGCCGATGAAATCGTCGGCGTGAGCCTGGCGCAGAAGAAGGGTGACCCCATCCTGTTCAACACCGACGAGTACCTCAACCGCAAGACCAACGCTGAAGCCCTGGCCGGCCTGCGCCCCGCCTTTGACAAGGCGGGCAGCGTGACCGCCGGCAACGCATCGGGCCTGAACGATGGCGCCGCCGCTGTGGTGGTGATGAGCGCCAAGAAGGCTGCCGCCCTTGGCCTCAAGCCTCTGGCGCGCATCGCCGCTTTTGGCACCAGCGGCCTGGACCCTGCCACCATGGGCATGGGCCCCGTGCCGGCCTCGCGCAAGGCCTTGCAGCGCGCAGGCTGGAACGCCGCCGATGTGGACCTGTTCGAGCTGAACGAAGCCTTCGCCGCACAGGCCTGCGCTGTGAACAAGGAACTGGCCATTGACCCCGCCAAGGTCAACGTGAACGGAGGCGCCATCGCCATCGGCCACCCCATCGGCGCGTCGGGCTGCCGCATTCTGGTCACGCTATTGCACGAAATGCAGCGCCGTGACGCGAGGAAGGGCCTGGCCGCGCTGTGTATCGGTGGTGGCATGGGCGTGTCGCTGGCTTTGGAGCGCTGAGCCTCAGCTTCAGCTTGGGGCAATTGGCGTGGTGCCTACGGCGCGTTGATCGAAGTCACTGCCAGTCTCAGTCAAAAGGCCGCATTTCCATGCGGCCTTTTTTATTGGTTTTGCTGAACGGACGGGACAGAGAGCGGATTGGCAGCCTCTGCGAGTGTTGTGTCCGGATCGCAACCTTTTAACCCAGATAGCTTTGCGACAAGCGAAAGGCTTTGCTTTGCACTGGTGCTGGGAGAGCGCAATTTTGTACTGATGCGTTACGATGTTTGTCCATGACAGTGACCATTTTTGCCCAACCCTTCGAACCTGTGGGCTGCCAATCCTGTCGTGACAAGACGCAGCTTCCGTTCGATTTCACGATGGCGTTCCAGCCCATCATGGACCTGGAGTTGGATCGCCCATTCGCCTACGAAGCGTTGGTGCGCGGTGCAGATGGCGAGTCGGCCGGGACGGTGCTGTCGTGGGTGGATGACACCAACCGCTACCGGTTTGACCAGGCGTGCCGCGTCAAGGCCATTGAACTAGCGTCGCGCCTGGGGCTCGCCAGCCTGCCAGACTGCCGACTGAGCATCAACTTCCTGCCCAATGCGGTGTATCGGCCCGAGACCTGCATCCGCGCCACCATGGAGGCGGCTGAAGAGTTCGATTTTCCGCACAACCGGATCATGTTCGAGGTGACGGAGGGCGAGCAGGTCAGCAATGGTGCACACCTGAAGTCGATCTTCAATGAATACCGGCGCCAGGGCCTCATTACGGCCATCGACGACTTTGGTGCGGGCTACGCGGGGCTGAACATGCTGGTGCAATTTCAGCCGCATGTGCT
>Ga0066477_1000488_pt1 | contig 12098 bp, 15 predicted proteins | sample LakWasM115_HOW13_2_FD_59554 | JGI IMG/M metagenome (GOLD analysis project Ga0066477, IMG submission 59554) | Freshwater sediment methanotrophic microbial communities from Lake Washington under simulated oxygen tension - Sediment Metagenome 115_HOW13 | ecosystem: Environmental > Aquatic >...
CCACCTGCTGTGGCACCACGCGGCCCACACGGTGGACCTGTTTGCCTACCAGTGCGGCAGCCCCATCGTCAAAGCCAACGCCTTGCAGGGCCCCATCCATCCGGTGCTGGGCATTGCCATGGACATGAGCATCCAGCTCAAGGCCGCCAACGGGGCCATCTGCACGCTATCGCTGAGCTTCAACAACGACGGCCCGCTGGGCACCTTCTTCCGCTACATCGGCGACAGCGCGACCTACCTCGCGCGCTACGACGACCTGTTCAATGGCAAGGACGAAAAGATCGACGTCAGCAAAGTCGATGTCTCCATGAACGGCATTGAACTGCAGGATCGAGAATTCTTTGCCGCCATCCGCGAGGGGCGTGAGCCCAACAGCAGCGTGGCCAGTGTGCTGCCGTGTTACCAGGTGCTGCACGATCTGGAGCAGCAGCTCAAGGGCTAGCGTCACCATCGCGCGCTGGGCTCTGGGACAGGCAAGTTCAAATATACTGTGATTATTAACAGTTAATGCTTTCTGAAAGTCTCCCATGCTCGACGACAACACTGCGCCAACCGGCCTTTTTACCGACGACGGCCACGTCACGCGCTGCGTATGGTGCCGTGCAACACCCCAGTACCAGCAGTACCACGATCTGGAATGGGGTGTTCCCGTCCACAACGATCAGCGCCTGTTCGAGAAGATTTGCCTGGAAGGGTTTCAGGCGGGCTTGAGCTGGTTGACCATTCTGAAAAAGCGCGAAGCCTTTCGACAGGCCTTTGCCGGCTTCGATATGGACCAGGTCGCGGCATTTGATGACTCCGATATCAAGCGACTGGTGTTGGACGCCGGCATTGTTCGCCACCGCGGCAAGATTGTTTCAACCATCAACAATGCCCGGCGGGCACAGGCGCTGCGCCAGGAGTTCGGCACGCTTGCCAGCTATTTCTGGCAGTTTGAGCCACCGGCCGCAACCCGGCCGGGCCAGATCACCCACCAGACCTTGAGCGGCATGACAACCTCGGCGGAGTCGATTGCATTGTCCAAGGACCTGCGAAAGCGGGGCTGGAGTTTTGTGGGGCCCACCACCATGTATGCCTTCATGCAGGCCATGGGTTTGGTGAATGACCACATCGAGGGCTGTGCAGCCCGCGAGAGGGCTGTCGGCGCACGGTCTGCGTTCACACCACCGGTTGCGACCGTCAGCCGTGAGACTCCAGCAAACGCTGCACATGCGCAACCAGTGCCGTCTTGAGCGCCTTGGGTTTGACGATTTCAAATTCCAGAGGCAGACGCGCAAGATCGCGTGCAAACGCGGGGAGGTCGTCGATTTGAGCATCCAGCCGGATGCGCCCCCGCTGCTCGGTGAGCGTGCCCATGCTGGCAGGAATGGCGCGCCGCACTGCCGCCTTCCCGGCGCGAAACAGCAAGACGACGGTGTGCGCACGCTGCAAGGTCGCAATCGATTCGCGCAAGTACGCCAGCACGTCGAAAGACAGGGGCCTGCCAAACGACTTGGGCAACGCGCGAACCGCACGCACGCGGTCCAGCCGAAACGAACGCAGATCCTGGCGCAAGTGGCAATAGCCCACCACATACCAGGCGCCATTTAGATACCCGATGCCATAGGGGTCTATCTCGCGTTCGGTCAGGCGGCCGTCCAGCGCGCAATACGCCATCTGCAGGCGTTGCGCTGTGCTGGCACATCGCGTTACCTCGGCAAAGAACTCACTGCCGCTCTGGGCTTGCGGGCGCGTCAGGTCCAGCGCGACGACAGAATGGAGATCGCCGATTTTGCGTCTGAGCGACACCGGCATCACCCGGTCCAGCTTGGCCTGCGCACTGGACACGGCCGGGGTCATGTCGCTCAGGCCCAACTCACCCGCCACGCGCAGGCCAACCGACAGGGCCAGTGTTTCATCGTTGCTGAACATCAGTGGCGGGAGTTTGTAGCCGGGCATCAGGGCGTAATAACCGTCACGTCCGCGCTCCGCCCGGATAGGCACGCCGAAGCGCTCCAGTTCGACGATGTAACGCCGCACCGTGCGGCGCTCGACACCGACGCGCTCAGCCAGCTGTGCGCCACTCAGACAGGGGTGTGATTGCAGCAGTTCGAGAACGGCCAGCACGCGCTGCAGCGGTTTTTCCATGGTCTGGATGGTAAGCCGATACAGGACGCATCTTGACCTATATAAAAACTAGACTGTGTCCATCTGCATTTTTCAACGGACACACCATGGCACCCGACCTCTGGCTTTACTTTCTGGCCGTACTTGCCGTCATCCTGCTGCCAGGCATGGACATGGCGTTTGTCATGGCGAGCAGCCTGGCCGGCGGTCGCCGCGGTGCGGTCAGCTCCGTGCTGGGCATTGCCAGCGGCGGCGCCATCCATGTCGTGGTCGGCGCGACCGGCATGGCGGCGCTGATGGTCGTCTTCCCGCACCTGTTCCGCGCCATCTTGCTGTTGGGAACGCTGTATCTGCTGTGGGTTGGCTGGAACATCTTGCGCAGTGCCGATGTGGCCGCTTCGCAAGACGACGTGGCCGCACCCTCCAGCGGAACGGTCTACCGGCGTGCGGTCACCACCTGCCTGCTCAACCCCAAGGCCTACGCATTCATGTTCGCACTTTTCCCGGCATTCGTGCGCAGTGACGTGCGCTCGTTGTTCGAACAGACGCTGGCACTCGGGCTCATCACCGTTGGCACGCAGATCGTTGTCTATGGCACGGTCGCCGCGTTGGCCATACGAACCCGCGAGGTGATCAGGGCGCGCCAAAGCATCATCTCGCGCGCCATGGGCAGCATGCTGATCGTGTGCGCGCTGCTAACGGCCACCCAGGCCTGGGCACTACAGGGCACGCGATAAGGAAGAGGCAAGCCCCTTATGCATGCGGTGTGCGCTCTGCGGTCCGTGCGGCAGCCAGGTCCCACCCTGCCCAGCCACAGCTTTTAAAAAGCACGGGGCCGTTCGGCCTTGACCTGGCGCCGCGCACCACGTCACCCAAGGTCGCAAACTGCCCCACATCGAGCCCCGCCTGCAGCAAGTCGCCCGCCTCATGACCGGCGTCTTCGGTGTCCACGATCACCGTTCCGTGCCCGGCGATGTGCTGGCACAGCCCCGGACTCAACTCCACCATGGCCGCCGTGAATGCTCCAACCGCGGCGATAAAGACGTCCGATCGGGGGATCGACTGAAGCACCGCAGACCTGGCGGGAGTGCAGGTCACCACCAGCGGGCATTGCGCGAGTGCCGTATCCGGATCTTTCACCACGCGCGCATCGGCACCCAGCGCTCTGGCGTAGGCAGCCAGCGCATTGGCACTCGTGTCGCTTCGTGACGCAATCACGACCTCCGTAACCCCCAGTCCGTCGACAAAGGCCTCCAGATGCGCCCGGCCCTGGGCGCCGGCCCCCACGATCAAAAGAGGCCCGCTCACGTTTGGCGCCAGGCACTGTGCCGCCAGCAGGGATACGGCGGCAGTTCGCCGCGCGGTGACGGTGGGACCGTCCAGAATCAGCCGACGTTGCCCGGTGGCTATATCAAACACCACCACATCCCCCTGAATCGTCGCGCGCTTCGTGCCCATATTGGCCGGCGTATAGGTGATGAGTTTGGTGATCGCCAGGCGACTGTCCAGCGCTGGCATGACAAACAGGCTGCCGCCCCCTGGCAGTGGAAGGACCAGCCGGGCAGGAACATTTACGGTCGCATCCTGCAGCAATAACCCGATTTCCTGCACAAGGGCCCTGTAAGGCAGGCACAAAGCGGTGTCCTCTGCGTTCAGCGTGCGTGCGCCTGCGTGGCCGGTGTCTGGATGGTTGCGTGTGATCATTTCTGTACTGTACCGCCTGGACAGCAACGCACACTGCCGTCAAGGGTCAGGTATTCTCCTTCCAGTCAATCCTCAAGGAGCACGCTTGAAAATCATAGGCCTTATCGGTGGCATGAGCTGGGAATCCACCGTTCCATACTACCGCCTGATCAACGAGACCATCAAGGAGCGCCTGGGTGGCCTGCACTCCGCCAAGCTGATTCTCTACAGCGTGGATTTCCATGAAATCGAACGCCTTCAACACACGGGCGACTGGGAAGGTGCCGGGAACCTGTTGTCCGGCGCCGCGCGTTCACTGCAATTGGCGGGCGCGGACTTCCTGGTTCTGTGCACCAACACCATGCACAAGGTGGCTGCAGCCATTGAGACCTCGGTCGATATTCCGTTGTTTCACATTGCTGATCCCACCGCGCAGGAAATCAAACAGGCCGGCTTCACGACGATAGGCTTGCTGGGCACGCGCTTTACCATGGAGCAAGACTTCTACCGCGATCGCCTGCAACTGCAGCATGGGCTGCGTGTGCTGATACCCGCGCCGGACGATCGCGATCGGGTTCACACCATCATTTATGACGAGCTGTGCCTGGGGAAACTCATCCCCGAGTCGCGCCAGGTCTACCGACGAGTCATTGCCGACCTCGTCCGCCAAGGCGCACAAGCAATCATCCTGGGGTGTACCGAGATATCGTTGCTGGTGGACCAGCATGACTCCGAGGTTCCCCTGTTTGACACCACGAGCATCCACGCGCGCAAGGCTGCGCAATGGGCGCTGTCTGCAGAATAGACAGACAGACCAGCATTCGTTCAAGACAGCGGGTGCAGGTGCCTGTCGAGCACCGCAGCAGTTGTCAGCGCCAATGCAAACCACCCTTCGAGCCGAAACACCTGAAACAATATTGTGTTGTAGGCCAGTCCGGGCTGGCAGTTTCGGAAATCCCGGTGCAGTTTGGCAGCGGATGGAACCAAGAGGACTGGTAGCAAGAATAGTAGCGCTGACCGCTCCCACACAATCAAGAGGCAAATGAGGAATGGGCACAACAAAAGAGTTCCAAACATGATTGACGAAGCTCGCTGGCCAAAGCTCACCACAAAGGTATATCTACCCAAGTGTCTGTCGTGCACCTGATCTCTGTGGTTATTCACGGCAAGCGCAGCGGCAGACAGGCAGCCAATGGACACTGCCGCAAGGCAACCCGTGAGGCTCACCTGATCGGTCACTAGCCACTCGGTTCCCATGACGGCGACCAGTCCGAAAAACACAAAAACGGTCAGTTCACCAAAGGGCGTATAGGCAATGGGTTTGGGCCCGCCCATGTAGGCCAGCGCAGCCAACATGGACGCGGATCCCATGGCAAGCACGGGCCAGCCCCGCAGTGCGACAAGGGCCATGCCCAAGGCCACAGAAACCAGGCATAGCAGAACGATGGCCGCACGAACGGTGGTCAGACTCAGCCAGCCATTGGCAGTTGCCCTGGGCAGACCAATGCGCTGTCCGCTCTCTTCTCCGCCGCGCTCCGTGAAGCCGATGTCGTTCTGTAAATTCGTGACCAACTGCATCAGTAGCGCTCCCGCCAGCGCCATGCACCCCTGTTCGATAGCAATGGATCCAGTTCCAAGGTACCCCATCGAGGCACCAACGAAAACAGGACCGATAGCCAACGGCAGGCTTGCCGGCCGAAATGCCGCTGCCCACGCTTTGATGGGGCCTGGGTGTTCGGAGTTGGTACGTGTCATAGATGGTGAGGTTAGCTGCAAAAAGGAATGTGCCATTCGATCGTTTGTGTCGGAACGCCAGCGCCTCTTTTGCGGGAATTGGGCCCGGGCCGCCGTCCTGTCTGAAACGCCTGCAGCGCGCGCGATTTGAGACAATCGAAGCAATGAGAGAAAAAATACACACGTTGGGCCTCAAATTGAACGCCTGGCAGTTGGAAAATGCCAGTGTCGCTGACGCTGCATCCACCATTAACCTGAACCGCCTTCGTTTGCTGACTCCGGTCGTGGCGGTCCTCAATGGGATTCATGTTGCCGTCTTCCTCTTTTTGCTGCTGACCACGACACAGTCAGCCGTGGGGCGCCATTGGGCTTTGAGCCTCGCCGTGACCCATGCGTTGATGGGATTGACCATGGTCTGCTGCGCAATGGCCTGCCAGCACATGTACAAGGCCAGACGCGGCCCCTGGGACAAGGCGCTTGCAATCCTGATTGTCGGGATTGCGATGGTCTTTCAGGTGGCCGTTGCGTCCATCGATCAGTGGGTTACTCCAAACATCACCCCTTTTCTGATCGGCTGCGTCATTGTGAGCCTGGTTGTCTACCTTCGCCCTGCCGCTGCAGCCTGGGTCTTTGCCATTACATATGCAGGGTTCTACGTTGCCATTGGAGTGACGCAGGAGAATCCGGCTCAATTGCTGTCCAATCGGCTCAATGGTGTGTCGGCGTGCGTTTTAGGCTGGGCACTGTCGGTTCTGCTGTGGCGAAAATTCACCAGGATTACGCTACAGCAGACCCAGTTGGAGAAGTCCAATACGGAGTTGCAGCGCAAGCAACAGGAACTGGAGCGACTGACGCGCCTGGACGGACTGACAGGTCTCTACAACCGGAATACCTTTGTCGACCTGACCCGCCAGGAGCTCGACCGCGCCAATCGCCAAGGCAGTCCAACGTCCATCCTGTTGGTGGATCTTGACCTGTTCAAGGACGTCAACGACACCTGGGGCCACCCTGCGGGTGATGCCGTGCTCAAACACGTCGCCGAACTGGCAAAGGAAACGGTGCGCCGTACCGATCTGGTGGGCCGACTCGGAGGCGAAGAATTCATCGTATTGCTACCCAACACAGCACAGGAGGCCGCGGGCAAACTGGCCGAAAAACTACGCCGCCGGCTCGAAACCAGTCCAACCGTGTGGGAGGCTGGTTCGATCCCGGTGACTGCCAGCATTGGCCTGGCAGGAACCACTGCCGCCGAGAAGCGCGATTTTGAGACCCTCTACACCAGCGCAGACAGGGCCTTGTACCAGGCCAAGGAACGTGGCCGCAATCAAGTTGCCTGGATGGCGGTAGCCGGGCCGTGCGGCAGCCTCAGCCCTGCAAGGCCCGCGCATGGTGCGCCATGTGCTCATCCATGAAAGTCGCAATAAAGTAATAGCTATGGTCGTATCCGGGGCGCATCCGCAGCTGCAGCGGATGTCCGGCTGCCTCGCAGGCCTGGCTCAACAACTGCGGCTTGAGTTGCACAGACAGAAATTCGTCGGCCTCGCCCTGGTCAATCAGGATTGGCAGGCGCTCGCTGGCCGAACGAACCAATTCGCAGGCATCCCAGGCTTGCCAGGCCAAACGGTCTTCCCCCAGGTAAGCGCCCAGGGCTTTCTCGCCCCACGGCACCTGACTGGGCGCGACGATGGGCGAGAACGCGGATACGCTGCGGTAGCGGCCCGGATTCTTCAGCGCGCAAACCAGCGCGCCGTGTCCGCCCATCGAATGGCCGCTGATGGAGCGCGCGCCATTGGCGGGGAAGTGCGCTTCAATCAGACCGGGCAACTCCTGCACCACGTAGTCATGCATGCGGTAATGCTGTGCCCAGGGCGCTTGCGTGGCGTTGACATAAAAACCGGCTCCCTGGCCCAGGTCGTAGCTCTTGGGATCATCGGCCACACCCTCGCCGCGTGGACTGGTATCCGGTGCCACCAGAATCAGGCCGTGCTCGGCGGCATGGCGCTGGGCACCGGCTTTGGTGACAAAGTTCTGCTCGGTACAGGTCAGGCCCGAGAGCCAATACAGCACCGGGCACGGACCGACCTGCGCCTGCGGCGGCAGGTAGATGCCGAAACGCATCGTGCAGCCCAGCGTGGCCGATGCGTGTGACCAGACTTCCTGGCGTCCGCCAAAGCAGGCGTGCTGTTCAATGCGTTCCATGCGTGTGCTCCGGAGTCAGAAATGGATCACGGTGCGAATCGACTTGCCTTCGTGCATCAGGTCAAAAGCCTCGTTGATGCGTTCCAGCGGCATGGTGTGCGTAATGAACGGATCGAGCTGGATGTCGCCGCGCATGGCGTCTTCCACCATGCCGGGCAATTGGGTGCGTCCCCGCACGCCGCCAAAAGCACTGCCGCGCCAGACCCGCCCGGTCACCAGCTGGAAGGGGCGTGTGGAGATTTCCTGCCCCGCACCGGCCACGCCAATGATGATGCTCTCGCCCCAGCCCTTGTGGCAGCATTCCAGCGCGGAACGCATTACGTGGACGTTGCCAATGCACTCAAAGCTGAAGTCCACGCCGCCGTCCGTCATCTCGACAATGACATCCTGAATGGGCTTGTCGAAGTCCTTGGGGTTGACGCAGTCGGTCGCCCCCATCACCTTGGCCAGCCCGAATTTGTCGGCATTCAAGTCGATGCCGATGATGCGGCCGGCCTTGGCCTGCCGCGCGCCCTGAATCACCGCCAGCCCGATGCCGCCCAGACCAAACACCGCCACGGTGTCGCCTTCTTTCACCTTGGCGGTGTTGTGCACGGCACCAATGCCGGTGGTTACGCCGCAGCCGAGCAGGCACACCTTTTCCAGCGGAGCCGCGGGGTTGATCTTCGCCAGTGAAATCTCGGGCACCACCGTGTATTCGCTGAAGGTGCTGGTTCCCATGTAGTGGTAGATGGGCTTGCCCTGGTATGAAAAACGCGTGGTTCCGTCCGGCATCAGACCCTTGCCCTGTGTGACGCGAATTTTCTGGCACAGGTTGGTCTTGCCGGACTTGCAGAACTTGCACTCGCGGCATTCAGGGGTGTACAAGGGAATCACATGGTCACCAGGCTGCAGACTCGTCACTCCCGCGCCCACTTCAACCACGATACCGCCGCCTTCGTGTCCCAGCACGGCCGGGAAAATGCCTTCGGGGTCATCGCCACTGAGCGTGAACGCGTCGGTATGGCAAACGCCAGTGTGGGTGATACGGACCAGCACCTCGCCCGCCTGGGGCGGTGCCACATCAATCTCGACAATTTGAAGCGGTTGTCCCGCAGCAAAGGCAACGGCAGCTCTGGATTTCATGGGGTGTTTCCTTGTGATTTATTTGAGATAGGAGCGAATCAGCGCGATGGTCTGGTCGAGGCTTTCGCCCGGGGTTTTGGACAACCGGTCGGCGGCCGCCCCGTTCTGCCCGAAAGTCTCTCGCAAATGGCCTTCAAGCACCTCATACACGAGCCCATTGACCGCTCCGCGAAGCGCCGCCAACTGCTGCAGCACCGGCCCGCATTCGGTTCCAGCCTCAATCGCGCGCTCCAGTGCCTCGGCCTGTCCACGGATGCGGCGCAGACGTGAAATCGCTTTTTTCTTCTCTTGGGGTGTATGCGGCATGCTTGAAAATCGGGATCATCAATATACTGGCAGGTAGTATATTGCCGATTCATCCACACCGCCTTTCACGGGCAGGCGTTCGAACAAAAAAGGGAGGGGGCACCCAGATCTACGTCGGGTTCGCGCGGCATGCAGGGCCCACGGCAGCTGGTAAATAAATGTCACAAAACTCGGTCGGCATGCGCCGTGCTTGTCCGCTGCCCAGTTCAATGCAAACCAGGTCCCAGCGACCGCGCAGGATGGTGGCCTGGTCCCGGTTGCGGATCAGTTGAAAGCGGCGCTCCATGGTGAGCCTGCTTTGAGTGGCGATGATCCAGGTCGCCATGGTCAGCTCCTCGTGGAGCGTTGTGGCCAACAGATAGTCGTATTCACCGCGGCGAATCGCCATGGCGCGGTCCAGGCGCTTGTAGTCCGCCAGATTCAGGCCAAGCGCCTCTGAATGCGCCCACCCGATCTTCTCGCACCACTGCACATAGACTGCGTTGTTGGTGTGATTCAGACCATCAATGTCATCGCATTGCGGCATTGCAGGCAAAGTGAAAGGCTGTGGATAGTCCCAGACCATAGGAGCGTTTGAATGTCGAGAAATGGTCATCTTAATCGCCAAACAAGCCGGCAGTGTCGCATTGGAGATGGCCGTTTTCCGGGAACGCCTCGCGATTGGGCATCAGGCAGTGCAGGCCCATGCCGGCAATATCTGGTGCGGTCGCGCCGTTGACATTTCGCACGCAGGGGCACGTCATCCTTGCATACTCTTTGCAGGACGCTTGGCGGGATGGAAATGGGCGTGGCGACATGGCCCACTGAACATCCTGCACAGTCCTCACCCCATCTAAAGGAGAATTCACATGACCGGTTGGTATGAACTGAGCACCAGTAGCGATCAGCAATTCCGTTTCGTCTTGAAGTCAGGCACTGGTGACACCTTGCTGACGAGTGAGCTATACAAAGCAAAAAGTGCTGCCGAAAACGGAATTTCATCCGTACAACAGAACTGCCTGATTGACGCGCGCTATGAACGCAAAACGGCTTCCAATGGCAAAGCATTCTTCAACCTGAAGGCTGCCAACCACCAAGTCATTGGCACAAGCCAGATGTATGCCACCGAGGCATTGCGTGAAGCGGATATTGCAGTTGTGAAGGCCAACGGACCGTCGACAACCGTCAAGAACAACACCTGATTTTCTAGCGCATTCCCATGCCGCGCATCAGGCGCTCTGCGACCTGCAGATCATCGACGGTGTCAATATCGGTCACGCAACCGATATCTTCCACGACCAACTCCATAGCGGCATACGCGCGAACGACGCGAGCTGCCCCCTTGTCTCCCTGCAAGTCCAGCAAGGCCTGGCGGCAGCCGGCGGAAAAACCCACCGGGTGGCCGCGCTGCCCCTGGTAGACGGGAATCACCACGTCGTGCCCCGCTAACGCAGCCGCAACCGCCTGCAAGCTGCCGCTTTGAATGAGCGGCAAATCCGCCGGCAAGATCAGCCAGCCGTGCGCGTGCGGTGTTTTCTGCACCGCCGCGGCTATGGAGTCGCCCATGCCGGGGTGGCCACCCTCTTCAAGATGCCACGGCAAGCCACTGCCCCGCACGGCATCGAGCGTGTGCTGCAAAACCGTTTTGTCCATCAACCGCGCCTGCAATTTGTGGGTGGTTCCGCCCGAGGCAGCAAAACGTTCACCGCGCCCGGAAGCCAGAATGATGACGGTGGGCAAGATCAAAGCAGCACGCAGCTGCCCGAGGAGGCCGTCACCGTTAAAGAGGCCGCCGCGTTTTTCACCTGCACGATCTCGGCCACGATGGAGACCGCAATCTCGGCTGGCGTTTTTGCGCCCAGCGCCAGACCCACAGGGCCATGCAGGCGGGCCAGCTCCTCGGCGGTCAAATCGAAGTGTTCTGCCAGTCGCCGCTTGCGTGCCTCCTGGTTGCGCCGCGATCCCAGGGCTCCGACATAAAAGGCATTGGACTGCAGCGCTTCGATCAAAGCCATGTCGTCAAGTTTGGGGTCATGCGTAAGGGCCACGATGGCCGTGTGGGCATCCGGCACCAGTTCCCGAACTGCGTCATCAGGCATACCTTCAATCCGCCGCACCCCATGCATGCCGGCAATCAGGACAGCCGCATATTCCTCCCGCGGGTCGCATACGAGCACGTCAAAATCGAGCATGACGGCCATTTTCGCGACCGCCTGTGACAACTGGCCGGCGCCAATCAGCAGCAGACGCCACTTCGGGCCAAACACGGTGGTCAGCGTGCTGCCGTCAAACTGCATGGCATGTCCACGCAGCGCAGGGGTGAGCCGTACCGCGCCGGTTGCCAACGTCAGCGTGCGGGCCACCAACTGGTGGGCTGCCGTGCGTGCCAGCAATTGCTCGACCCAGGTGGTGTCCAGCAAAGGCTCCTGCACCAGTCGCAAGCTGCCGCCGCAGGGCAAGCCGAAGCGGGCGGCTTCTTCCTGGCTGACACCGTACGCAATCATGGCGGGCTTCTCCAGCCCGAGGGCAGCTCCATCGGCTTGCCTGAAACGCGCCTTGGTGCGAGCAATCAAATCGTCTTCGACGCAACCACCGGACACCGATCCACTGACCACGCCGTCGTCGCGCACGGCCAACAGGGACCCTGGTGGCCGTGGCGCGCTGCCCCAAGTCTGCACAACCGTCACCAGCGTGACGGCATGACCGGCCCTGCGCCAGTCCAGGGCATCGGCCAACACTCTGAGATCAAGGCTTTCCATCCGTGCACCTCTCTATTTCAAATCAGGCCACTGTGGGAGTCGGGTCACACGCCCTGCGCCAGCCATGCTTCTGCCAACCGAACCCAGTAGGTACCCCCCAGCGGAATCAACGCGTCGTTGAAGTCGTAACTCGGGTTGTGCAGCATACAGGGGCCGCCTCCATGCCCGATCTCGCGGTGGCTGCCCTCGCCGTTGCCAATAAAGCAA
>Ga0066477_1000490_pt1 | contig 12074 bp, 11 predicted proteins | sample LakWasM115_HOW13_2_FD_59554 | JGI IMG/M metagenome (GOLD analysis project Ga0066477, IMG submission 59554) | Freshwater sediment methanotrophic microbial communities from Lake Washington under simulated oxygen tension - Sediment Metagenome 115_HOW13 | ecosystem: Environmental > Aquatic >...
GGTGCCCCAGGTACCGCAGATCAGGCCATCGACATCGCCCTTGTGCAGCAGCATGGAGCCGATCAGGGTGAGCCGGCGGCGCATCTCGATCTTGGCTACCTGAGCCGTGACGCCCTTGCGCTCGGTCATGCGGTGGTAGGTCTGCCAGAAATCACGGTAGCGATGGTCCTGCTCCACGTTGACCACGTTGTAGTCCACGCCTTCTTTCAGGCGCAGGCCGAATTTTTCAATGCGTTCGGCGATGACGAGTGGGCGGCCGATGAGGGTAGGCAGAGCGAGGCGCTCGTCCACCACAATCTGGGCTGCACGCAGTACCCGCTCGTCTTCGCCTTCGGCGTAGGCCACGCGCTTTTTGAGGGCCTTTTTGGCCGCTGTAAAAATGGGCTTCATCGTGGTGCCGGAGGCATAGACAAAGCTTTGCAGCCGTTCGCGGTAGGCATCCATGTCGGTAATCGGGCGCAATGCCACGCCGCTGTCTGCCGCAGCCTGGGCAACGGCGGGAGCGATCTTCATCATCAGCCGCGGATCGAAGGGCTTGGGGATCAGGTATTCGGGGCCAAACGCCAGTTGCTCGCCTGCATAGGCCATGGCCACCACCTCGCTTTGCTCGGCCTGTGCCAGATCGGCAATGGCATGCACGGCCGCAATTTCCATCTCCAGCGTAATGGTGGAGGCTCCGGCGTCCAGTGCACCGCGAAAAATGTACGGGAAACACAGAACGTTGTTGACCTGATTCGGGTAGTCGGTACGGCCGGTGGCCATGATCGCGTCGTCGCGCACGGCGTGCACCTCTTCGGGCGTTATCTCGGGCGTCGGGTTGGCCAGCGCAAAGACCAGTGGCCGGGCCGCCATGGTTTTCACCATGTCGGCCTTGAGAACACCACCGGCGGAAAGGCCCAAAAAGATGTCGGCATCCACGATGGCTTCGCGCAGGGTGCGCGCGCTGGTCTTTTGCATGAAGACGGCCTTGTCGGCATCCATCAGTTCCACGCGGCCTTCGTAGACCACGCCGGCCAGGTCCGTAACCCAGATGTTTTCCCGCGGAATGCCCAGTTTGACGAGCAGGCCCAGGCAGGCCAGGGCCGCAGCGCCAGCGCCGGACGTGACCAGCTTGACCTTCTTGGGATCCTTGCCGACCACCTTGAGGCCATTGAGTATGGCCGCACCCACCACGATGGCGGTGCCGTGCTGGTCATCGTGAAAGACCGGAATCTTCATGCGTTCACGCAGCTTGCGTTCGACGTAAAAACAATCGGGTGCCTTGATGTCTTCGAGGTTGATGCCGCCAAAGGTCGGCTCCAGCGATGCGATGATGTCCACCAGTTTGTCGAGGTCGTGCTTTTCGTTGATCTCAAGGTCAAACACGTCGATGCCGGCAAACTTCTTGAACAGCACGCCCTTGCCTTCCATCACCGGCTTGGCCGCCAGGGGCCCGATGTCGCCCAGGCCCAGCACGGCGGTGCCATTGGTGATCACGGCGACCAGATTGCCCCGGCTGGTGTACTTGAACGCGTTGTTGGGATCCTTGACGATTTCCTCACACGGAGCGGCCACGCCCGGCGAGTAGGCCAGAGCCAGATCATGCTGGTTCACCATTTGCTTGGTGGAGGATACGGCGATCTTTCCGGGCGTCGGAAACTCGTGGTACTCCAGCGCAGCCTGGCGCAGCTGGGCCTTCTTTTCTGCGGAGTTGGAGACGGGACCTTTGGGGGAAATGGGCGTTTGACCTGACATCGTGCATCCTCTGCGGCGCGGCGCGGGACGATGCGAAGGCGCATGGCCCGGTGCCCTGTTATGGGGTTTGCATTGTAGACCTCGCCATTGGCAGGGGACATGCACCGCGACCCGTAGTTGCCACAGTTTCATGCAGATCGGGCATGACCTTATTCCTGATTAATTGCCTCGGCCAGCCCCTTGCGCCGTCACGTTGACCAGCACCGCCAGGCCGCCCAGTTCGGCCGACCGGTCGACCTGAAGCGTCATGTGGTGCACGCTGGCGATGCGCCGGGCGATGGACCAACCCAAGCCGCTGCCGACCTCATCAGTGCCGGGCACCCGGAAGAACCGTTCACCCAGCCGCTTGCGGTCGGCCTCTGGCAGGCCAGGCCCGCTGTCTTCCACGCGCAGGGTCACCTGCCCGTTGCTGTGCTGCACCGCAACCCGGATGCGCGCCGCACGGGGGCTGTAGCGCACGGCGTTGTCCACCAGGTTGCGCACCAGCACAGCCAGCAGGATCATGTTGCCCGACATGGTGACGGGTTCAGCCGCGTCCAGCTCCAGCGACTGGCCCTTGCCAATGGCCTTGGGCGCCACATCCGCGACGACCTGGCGCACCAGTGCGCTCAGGTCCAACTCGGCCATGACCGGTACCGCCGACGCTTCAAGCCGTGACAGGGTGAGCAACTGGTCAACCAGATGGATGGCGCGGTCACATCCCTCCAGTGTGTTGTGGAGTGCCTGCCGGCGCGATGCCTCATCGGTCTCGCCCAGCGCCACCTGCGCCTGCGCGCGAATGGCGGCAATGGGGGTGCGCAGTTCGTGTGAGGCATCGGCGGTAAAGCGCCGCTCGGACTCCAGCAGGCTGGCTATGCGTTGAAACAGGCCGTTGAGTGCGTCAACCATGGGTGCCATTTCAGCGGGGGTGCCATCCAGGGACAGCGGGTCCAGGGCATCGGGCCGGCGCCGCGCCAGTGTGAGCCCAAGGAGCCGGATGGGCGCAACACTGCGGTGGATCGCCCACCAGAGTGCCAAGGCCAGCAAGGGCAGCGCAACTGCCATGGGCAGCAGCGTGCTGCGCAGGACGGCCCACAAAATATTGGCGCGTGAATGGGTTTCTTCTCCGACGTAGACCTGCACGTCGTTCTCGGAGCCGTAGGCAGAAAAAACACGCCACGCCGCCCCCCCAATCTGGACGGTTTCAAAGCCCGCCTTGAAGTGCTTGTTCGCCCCGGCCATCGGTTGCTGCGGCGCGTTGGCCGAGCGCATGGCCAGTCGCCCTTCGTGAAACACCTGGAAGGCCACCTTGGGGGCGTAGCGGTGCAGTGACGGGGCGTCAACGCCCTGGCCATGGTTGTCGTCGCCCAATTCCTGCCCCTGCTGCAATACCAAAATCGCCGCGGCCTGCGCCAGGTGACCGTCCAGCAGTTCATCGAGCTCGTGGCGCGCATCAAACCAGGTCATGACAGCCGTAGCCAGCCATACGCTGGCAACCACACCCAGAACCAGCATCAGCAGGCGGCGCTGCAGGGAGTGGGATGCCGGGGTCATGCCACGGGCGTCTCGCGCTGCAACATATAGCCGACACCGCGCACGGTGTGGATCAACTGGCTGCCCAGCTTGCGGCGCAGGTTGTGGATGTGCACTTCGATGGCATTGCTGTCCACTTCCTGTCCCCAACTGTAGAGCTGCTGTTCCAGCTGTTCGCGCGACAGCACCCGTCCGGCGGACAGCATGAAGGCCTGCAGCAGGTCAAACTCCCGGGTCGACAGGGGCACCACTACATCTGCCTGGCGCACGGTGCGCGATGCCGGGTCCAGCACCACGTCCTGTGCCGTCAGGCACTCCTGGGGTTGGCCATGGGCACGACGCACCAGCGCCCGCAGGCGGGCCGCCAGCTCATGCAGGTCGACCGGCTTGACCACGTAGTCGTCAGCGCCGGTGTCCAGGCCACGGATGCGCTCCGGCACGGTGTCGCGGGCCGTCAGCACCAGCACCGGGGTCGCAATGTGGTCCTGGCGGATCGCGGCCAACACGGCCAGCCCGTCCTTGCGCGGCAACCCCAAGTCCAGTACCGCCGCGGTGTAGGGCTGCGCACGCAACTCGCGTTCGGCGGCTTCGCCGTCGCGCACCCAATCCACCTGAAAACCGAGCTGGCGCAGGCCAGCCCGCAGGCCATCGCCCAGCAAGGCGTCGTCTTCGGCAAGCAGGATGCGCATGGTCAGATTGTCTTACTTAAAAATGGTTTTTCAGTCATCGTCACCGTGGCGCGATTTGGCAATCGCCGCGCCTGCCGCTGCGATCGGGTTCAGGCCGGCGGAGTCGGCACCCCGCGGTGCGCTGTCCCATTGCAGGTACCAGAATCCCAATACGCTGGCCAGCATCACAACCGCCACCACGCGCCAGGCGCGGCGAACGCCTTCGGCAGGTGTGCCCAGCTTGCGCCCGGTCACCATGGCTCGCGCCAGGTTTTCCTTGTGCAGCCAGCTTGACAACACGACGGCGGCGATGTGAATGCCCACCAGCAACAGCATTCCGTTGGCGATGACTTCATGCAGCTCGGCCACCCATTCACCGGTGATGTCGTTGTAGGTTGCCCAGCCCGTGGCTGCAATGACTGCGGTCAGGCCCAGCATGCCGATGATGGCCAGCGCGCCTGCCGGGTTGTGCCCGGTATGGTGTTCGGGGTTGCGGCTCAGCAGGGAGCGCAGGTAGCTGGCAATGGCCCTGGGCCCGCGCACGAAGGACGAGAAGCGGGCATGGCGCGTACCGATGACGCCCCAGACGATGCGAAACACCACCAGGCCGGCCATGGTGTAGCCCAGCGTCACGTGCAGCAGTCGCCAGCTCTCGCTCTCCGACGTGATGTAGGCGCCGGCGAAGCACAGCGCCATCAACCAGTGGAAGACGCGAACCGGCGCGTCCCAGACCAGAACCTGCTTGCCCCGTGCCGCGCTGCCGGCGGGAGCTGCTGTGTCCTTAGCGGGGTATGCGGATGTTGTGTTCATTGAAATCTCCTTTGTCGGCTTGGGTATGGCAGGCGGCGCAGTTGGCCGCGCTCTTGACTGCGGGCAGCTTCCAGGTGGCGGCCGACACCTCGCGGTGTTTGCGCTCGAACCACACCGTGCGCGTGATGCGGTCTTGCGGGGGCATCTCGCTGACGCGCTTGTAGGTGCCGGCGTGGGCATTGACCCAGCCCGAGATTTCTTTCAGCGTGGCGGGGTCCAGTGACGCGTCGGTACCAAAGTGCGTGGGCAGGTTGTTCATGATGTGCGTCCACGAGGCCGCCGGCATCAGGGTGGGTGAATAGGCCACGTGGCAGGCGGCGCATTCCTGCTGGTACAGGGGCAGCAACGGTATGGTGCGGCCGTTGCCTTCCGCCATCGCGCTGTGGGCGAGGCCGGTGCTGGCCAGCAGGCCAATCAGCACGCGATGAAGCAGGGTAGGGGTTGTGCGGGACATGGGGTGTTCTCCAGAGGCGGTGGGTGGGGTGCAGACCATCAGGGCTTGAGCGTGATCAGCCAGCTCAGCAGGTCGGCCTTTTCGGATGGCGTGCATTCGCGTCCGACGACGTCGTTGCAGTTACGGCGAAACCATTTCTCGGTCTTGGCCTTGTCGGTGAAGCGCTCGGCGTTGAAGGCCGGAGCCAGCGCCGCGATGGGTTTTCCGGTGGAGGCGTGTTTGCCTGTCTGTATGGGAACGGCGCCATGGCAGGAAGAACAACTCCACTCCTTGCCGTGGGTCTTGGTGAAAAACTCCTGGCCGCGGGCGGGCACGGGTGCCGAGCCCGCTAGGGCGGTGTAGCCGCCCAACAGTTCGGTCGGCGTGGCCGCCTGGGCCGCCGACAGCAAGGTGGCGCAGGCCAGCATGGTGGCTGCCGTGGCACGGAGAAGGGGGGAACGCTTGAATGCAGAACAGTTCATGGTGGTGACTCCTTGGCCACAATGATGCTGTCCGGTTCTTAGGGCATTCTTAACGGGGTGCGGTTTGTGCCGGCATTTATAAGCAAAAACAGCCTACAGCCCCCGTAGAATGCGCGCAAGCAGCTACTGTTTTGATAGCAAACTTCACCGCATGATTTACCGATTGACCAACCGGCCGTGCTGCCAGAAGCCCGGCTGTTCGGCTCTCAGGGCTTTCTCTCCATGATGCGGCGCACGGATCCTTCCGCCTTGAGCCTGTCAAACGCGGCGCGGGTTTTCTGGACCGTGCTGTCGGCCGTGGCGTTGCTGTACGCCATGTACAAGCCGGTCGAGGCTTCGTCCAGCGTCAACACTTTCTCCAGCCCTGCGCAGTCAAAGCGGGCCTCCAGGCACAGGCTGCTGGCATCGTCTTCGGTGAGTGGAACCAGATCCACCTGGTGCTTGATGAGCTTGTTGAAATTGTCAATCCACTGCGCGGAAACGGCCAGGCGCGTGAAGCCCCTGCTTTGCAGGTACTGCTGGCGCACGTCATCGCGCATCACGCCGATGGTGTAGTTCCTGGCGTCTGCCAGTGTCTTGACGGTGATGTCGGTGCGACCCCGCAGCCGGTACAGGTGGTACTGGATCTTCATGATCTCACCGGCCCACTTGAACTGCTGTTCGCGTGCCGCTGTGCGGGCAATGAGGTAGATGAGGACGCCGGGCTCCTTGAGCGCCATATCGTAAGCCCGGGCCCACGGGTACAGCTTGATCTGGTAATCGGTCAGGCCCGCCGCCAGCAGCGTCTTCTCCACCACTTCGGTGGCGGAGCCCTGCACGCGGTCGCCCTTCTGGAAGGTATAGGGCGTGGTCTCGGTCACCGCACGGATGGTCTCGCCGTGGGCGCCCGCCATGGCAAGCGCGCCGGCAAGGATCAGCCCATGCAAGGTCTGTTTCGTCCGGCTCGGCGTGGAGTGGCTCATCGGGGAGTTCCTTCGCGGTGGGTGCATTCCGTGGTCGGTGCCTTGACGGTCAGGCAACGCCCTGCAGGGGCTGGGACAGGCTGGATTCGACGCGGTTGCGGCCGTTTTTCTTGGCCCGGTACAGGGCCTGATCGGCGGCGTCAAACAGGGCGTCGAATCGGGTGGTGTGCCCGAATTCGAGCTGCGCCAGCCCAATGCTGATGGTGACCTGGTGGCCCACTGTCGACGCCGCGTGCGCAATGTGCAAATCCGACACCGCCTGGCGCACCCGCTCGGCGACCTGCCGGGCCGCCGCTTCGCTGGTGGCCGGCAGCAGGATGGCGAACTCTTCGCCACCAATGCGCGCCAGGGCGTCTCCGCTGCGGGTAATGACCGCGTTCATCGCATGGGCGACATCGCGCAGGCACTGGTCGCCAGCAGCGTGTCCGTAATGGTCATTGAAGGCCTTGAAGTAGTCGATGTCACAGATCAGCAGGCTCAAGGGCTGGGCGCTGCGCAGGGCCCGCTGAAACTCGTCTTCCTTGATTTCATCAAAATGGCGCCGGTTGGACAGGCCGGTCAGGGGATCATGCAGCGACAGCACTTCGAGCTGGCGATTGGCGGCGCGCAGCGCTTCCTGGGTCGCCAGGATGTTGATGAGCTGCGCCTTGTGGCGCACGCTGTGCAGCAGCATTTGCGCCGTCATGGCCAACAGCGCCCGGTCCTCGGGCGGCCACTCGCCCTGGCCCAGTGGCTTGCCGACGAACAACATGCCGTAGTCCTCGCGGTCACTGCGCAGCAATGCCAGGGCGCAGGCACCCACCGGCTGGCTGGTGAAGACCGCCGCCTCCTGCTGGCCCAGGCTGCGCCCCATCTCGGCCTGGCTGAAAAAGAACAGCAGTTCTTCGCGTGCCAGGCGACCCGGAACCTGGGTCAATCCATCCAATGGCAGGGGCCCGGACGGCTCGTCAGCCGCACCGTCCGGGCGCCATTCGGTGAATACGCGAAAGGCCGGCTGGGATGCCGTGGGTACCAGCCACAGCGCATGGTTGGCCCCCAGCCGCTGCGCGACCTCAGACAGGCATTCCTGCTGGCAGGCGTCGAATGATTCGTGGGGCGCGTGGATGAGCCGGTTGGACAGGCTGAGCACGAGTTGCTGCGCCTCGGTCAGGGACTCCAGCTCCGCCGTGCGTTCCTGCACCAGACCGGCCAGGCGATCGCGGTGCGCGCCCAACTCGTTCTCGTACTGCCGCAATTGCTCCAGGTGGTCGGCCAGCTTGCCCTGGAGCTGGTTCACACCCGCTTCCAGCAGCGTCAGCTCGTCCTGGTGCAGGGGGTTGCGAACCAGTCGCAGGGTCTGGCGCATGGTGTCGGGTGTGAGCTGGCCCAGATGGTGGGCAATATGGCGCACATGCACGGTCACCGTCCGGCTGAACATCAGCATGATCAGCCCAGCCAACAAGAGCGACTGCAGCACCTGCGTGATGACAATGCTTTTGACCTCATCGCGCAAGCGTGCCCACAGCACCCGGTCGTCACCGGCCAGCGTCAACTCGCCCACGCTTTCGGTGCCGCCGGGAAACGGCTCGTACACCAGATCCAGGTGGCGTGTGGGCGTCAAGGTGGATGCTTTCCAGCCTGGGGCGGTGCGTTCGATGACCTCGGGTGTGCGGTTGCTGGAATGGATCTTGAGCACGATGTGCCCGACGACGGCCACTTGCGCCGTGCTCTCTACATGGGTATGCAGCGATTCGCGGTCCATGTCCCAGATGGCTTTGCTGAGCGTCTGTTTGTAGACCTGCTCAAGCAGCGTCAGATCGGCATTCATGGCCGCCCAGGCCTCGTTCCACGCCGAATAGGTGCGCACACCCACGGTCAGCACCGTGAAGACAAAGCAGAATCCCAGCGTGGCAAGAACCAGCCGGGTACCCAGCGATTGGCGGGTCTGCTCCGCGCCGCCTGACGCCATCATGCGCACTCCGCTGCGCCCGGGACCGGCAGCGGGAACAGGGGCCAACGCCTAGAGCCACTTCTTTTTGAGTGCATCGTAGATTCCGTTGTTCTTGATCGTCACAAGCCCCTTCCTGAGGCGCTCAACCAGCTCATCTGGCGTATTGGCACTGAAGGCCATGTAGTAGCCGTCGCTCCCCAGATCATTGATGGCATAGCTGCGCGCCAGGCCTTTGGCCGGGTCATCGCCGGCCTGACGTGCCAGATACACGGCGACCAGCTCGGTCATGATCCACAGGTCGACCCGGCCCCATTTGAGTTTTTCGTAGTTGAGTTCGTACTTGACGCTGGACTGCAGGTTCTTGCCTTTGACGAACCCCCGGGCCATCAGGAACTGCTCTCCGACATCCTCGTTGACGGTGGCAATCTGGTACGGCTTGGCCTGGTCGAGCCGTTCGAATTTGAGCTTGCGTTGCGGCAGGGAAAACAGGTAGTACTGGGTCGGGGCGATGACGCCCACCCATTTGAACAACTTCTCGCGCTGTGGATTGCGGCCTATCGAGTAGATGAGAACGTTGTCGGTGTTTTGCGCGGTCTCGTAGGCGCGTGCCCAGGGCATCGACTGAAACTCGCCCTGCAACTTCACTTCTTTCAGCACCGCCTGCACGACCTCGGTGCTGAAGCCCGTGATGGCGCCGTTTTCGGTGTAGTTGTAGGGTGGAAATTCTTCGGTAAGGACTTTGAGGGTTTCTGCCCTGGCCAATGACGCCATCCCCATGGCCGCGGCTGTGGCAGCCGCCCAAAGAACGCATCTTTTTTGCCAGGACATGACACCTCCGTCGGAAGGACTACCCAATATTTGCCAGTAGCAGGGGTCGAGACTCCATACTAACGCAGATATATTCAGGCCCGCCTGCCTGTCGACTGCGTTTTTTTGCCGTGCTGCGCCGTGCTGGTTCACCCTCAGACGCACTTAAGCTGGGGCAGCCAATATAGGGACATTCATTCACTGCCAGTCAGGAGTCCTTTATGCATCCCGTTCTTCGCAACTTCATCCGACAGTATTTCCATGTAGTGGCCGGCGCCGTGGTGCCCGTCGTGTTGACCGCCTTTCTGACCATCCCCTACACACTGGAAGGCCACCCCGGTGAGCCGCGCCTTGCCGCTGTGGCGTTGAGTCAGCACATGAGTTGAGAAGGGCGCCGCGGGTCCGGGTGGCCGCTGGCCCCCGTGGAATGTGCGGAATAAGCTATCAAATATGTAGCAAATCGTGTTGTGTGTGACCGCGCAGATGGCGTCTCCGATGGCGGACAACGCCGGGCGCATCGGTGACGCAGATTGCATGGTGACACGGGCCACATGCAATCCCAAAACGTCAGCGTGTCCCGATCCCACCGGGCGGTGGTCCCCAGGGCTGCGGCAATGGCCCGGGGAAAGCGTTGGCAAGAATGAACTCGCGTACTTCGGAATGGATCATCGGTTGTTCAACCGCGATGAGCAAATGCCCACCCCGTTCAAAGCGTCTCAGCCGGGCGCCGGGAATCGTCGCAGCGGCGAATTCTGCATTCCGGTACAGCTGCAACGTGTCATCCGTTGCATGAAGGATCAGCGTGGGCGCGCGTATCGCTGCAATGCTCCCGTTCGGCATCGCCGCGCGGTTGTCCAACGCAACCCCGGCCGACCGCGGCGCGACGGGGTTCATGAAGTCAATGATTTGGTCCACGGTCCGCAGCTGACCGGGGGTGAGCCTGGCGATGACTTCTTCGTTTGCACCCATGAGCTGCATGAGCTGCTTCTTGAGCGCCGTGCTGACACCCCAGTAAACGAAGTCATGCTGGAAGATCACCTTGAGCATGTCGCCCGTGCGGTTTGCCTGGGCCTGCTTGACATCGGAGGACGAAGAAACACCGCAGGAAATCAGCACGAGTGACTGGACCCGTTCAGGGTACTTGAGTGCGAAGAACAGCGCGGACGGGCCTCCTTGTGACAGCGCGACCACTGCCGTTTGCCTGATACCCAGGTGGTCCAGAAGGCGAGCGTAGGCATCGGCCTGACCCTCGAACGTTGCCCCTTCGGGAAGCGTCGAGCGGAGGTAGCCAAATCGCGACGGCGCAATCCAATGGAAGTCGTTTCCGATGACGCCATTTGCGATCAGCGCTCCCTGGTCATAACCACCGCCGCTACCGTGGATCACGAGTACCGGTGGGCCCGAGCCGTTCTCCACGTACTCGATATCACCGGCCGGCGTGGATGCGATCTTGCTGCTGTTGGCAATGCGGTCATACGCGCGCGCCATCTGTCGCAGGTACACAGTCGCGGTGATGATCACCAGTGCAAGCAGCGCAATCGCGATCCAGCGTAGAACGACCATGGGAGTGAATGCGGGGTAGAAGTGAACGTGCGGCCTCAGCGTGCGTGTAACCGGCGGCCAAGGGCAGAACGCCGCGCAACGGCGGGGCGCTCTTGGGCGTCCGAGTGGACTAGCTTGTTAGCTGATTTGTCGGAGGAAGACAATGCACTCCCTTTCGTGAGGCCGATAGGCGGCATGGTATCGAATCACCTCCTCAGCGAGACCCAGCTCAGCGGACTCGTCGAGGAATTCCGCGATTGGTTTGATACGAAGCCGGACGACTTCTAGATGATCTTCAATTGGAAGCTCCACATCAAGGTCATTCTGATCCAGCCATTCCCCATGCGCAGAGCGTTTCACATAGATCAAGGCATCGGGTTCGATGCCCAATCTCTCGAAGACCTCTAATGCACAAATGCCTTCGACAAATGCGGCAGGCAGTTCCTGCAGCTTCTCTGAGAGAGTAGCGAGATCAAGGTACTGTGTGTATGCCCCCTTGTGTTGATCGAGATAGTCATCTAGATGGACGACCTGAACTCTTAGAAGCGCACCCAGTTCGCGCGCCAAGAACGACTTTCCGCTTCCATGCGCGCCATCCAATGCAACAATCCGTGCGCCCGAATCACGCAGCAGTTCTGCAGTTTCAGATACAGACCGAGTCTCGCGCATATTGATACCTAACGTGAAGTAGATCTGCGGATATTCTGTGCACCCAGAATGCCCGCGGAAACAAACTGGATTTTCAACTCCAGCTGCCAGAATCTGACACGGCACCAAGGTGCTGGGCCACTATAGCCCTTCAGCCGACCCAGGTGAAGCGCCGTGCGTCAGGGCGCGTACTTCGCCAGAAAGCCCCGCAGGTCCTTGAAGTCCGGCATGCGCGCGGTCAGCGTGGCGTGGTCCCAGTCCCACCACGCCGTGGCCTCCAGCGCTTCGGCAATGGTCCGGGGAAAGCGTTGGCGAATCATCTTGGCGCCAGCACCGGCGACGATGGCGTAAGCGGGTACGTCCTTGGTCACCACCGAGTTGCTGCCCACCACGGCGCCGTTGCCAATTTTCACCCCCGGCATGATCACCACGCCGTGGCCGATCCAGGTGTCGTGGCCAATCACCACGCGTTGCCGGCTGCGCCACGCGAAGAAGTCGGCGTCATCGTGGTCGTCCATGCCGTACATCGTGGGCCGGTAGGTGAAG
>Ga0066477_1000492_pt1 | contig 12067 bp, 12 predicted proteins | sample LakWasM115_HOW13_2_FD_59554 | JGI IMG/M metagenome (GOLD analysis project Ga0066477, IMG submission 59554) | Freshwater sediment methanotrophic microbial communities from Lake Washington under simulated oxygen tension - Sediment Metagenome 115_HOW13 | ecosystem: Environmental > Aquatic >...
CAGCATCTTCTTGCTTTTGGCGGGAGCCTTGACGGCAACTTCAGCGTCGACAGCTTCAGGTTTCGCAGCCACGATTACTCCTTAATTCGAAAAAATGATCCACGCGGTCGCGATGTCAATAGTGACACATTCCCGTTATTTATACAAAAAGATCAAGTGCCCTGCCCCCGACCCGACCAACCACAGCACTTCGGTCGACCACGGCCGCGTGCACGACCCCGATTACAGACTGCCTCACCCCTTGCCGCGGTCGGCGTTCTTGATCACCCGAATCCCCTGTGCCCGAAGTCCCTACGGATACGCCGCCCAGCACCAATCCTTCGCGCTGCAGCAGATCCTTGAGATGAACACTTGCATTTTCCAGTGCCACGCGCGCCTGCAGTTCGTCCGTTCGAAAGGCCACGTGGGCTTCGTTGCCCTGCATGCGAATGCTGACCTCTACCGGTCCAACGCCAATTCCGTCAAGCTTCATCTGTGCATTTTGCACATCATTGGATATCCAGTAGGCAACCTTTTGCGCCACATAGATGTCCGTCGACGATTGCACATCAGGGGCCGACAGTACCGAGGTGCTGGACGCGGGCGACAGAAATGGTTGCGCAACCACCGCATTCTCGGTCACAGTCGTCCGAAAAACTGACCGGTCGTTCGCTTGGTCTTCACGCCTTATCAGTCCTGGCGCACTTGCCATCACCACCGCTGCAGCCATTGGCGTCACGGGTGATTCTGTGACCCGTGAACTGACGGAGAGCGCTCGCGGATCCGGCTGTCCTTGGGATTCTACCGATGTCGCCAATGCTGCATCCATTGACGCCAACCGTGTCTGGGCATCCTTTTGTGTTTTGCTTGCCTTGCCCAGATACTCAGACGCCGTGTCCACTGCCAAGCCGGGCTTGGCCGAAGCACTTTCGGCCTTTAACAAGGCGTGGGGTAGCTTGGCTGCGGCTGCGGCATCAGCGGCAGGGACTGTTGCCTGGCTCTGACTGACGGCGGCCGTGCTTGGCACCAGCACTGCAGACCACTGCACGGACTGCCCAGACGCCAATGAGGCATCCGGACTGATGCCGGCCTGGACATTGTCATTGGCGGATGCCTGCAGCGTCGCCGCCGCATCGGTCAGTTCGCCTTTCTGCAACCCCTTGTTTTCATCGGTGTCTACCGGCACAGCGAGAGTCAGAACTCCGATGAGATTCCCTTCTTTCTCTCCCAACTCGGTGGTGGGCTGCCCTTGCGGCTTCAGCGCCGTAATGGTGCCTGCAGAAACCGTCAACGCAGGGTCCACGGCGGCCGTTTCGCCCGACGCAGACGCATCGGATGAATCAAAAGAGGCCAGAATGGCCGTAAAACCACCGGTCGCAGCCGCACTGGCATCGTCTGATCCACCGGGCTTTGCTCTAGCGCCTTTTGATTCAGCCGTAGCGGCAGGCCGCGGTCCATTTTGTGCATTTCTGGTTTCAATTGTCATGCTTCTCTCCACTCATTGGCCGCGCCCTGTTGCGGGAATACACCAAGGCTGCGTATTCGTCGGTTTGTCGCTGTTCACTTCGTCTTTGGACGCGTTGCAGGCCCGCCTGTCGGACTTTCAGTATCTGGTTCAATCCAGAAAGGCGGAACTCTGCCTGCAACAGGTTCAGCTTCGCCTGTTCAAGCTGACGCACCACGCCGGCGATCACATCCGACTGAAGTCCAATGGCTTGCTGAAGGCGATCCATGAACTGGTAATGGTGGCGCACCAGTTCTCCCGAGAGCGCTCTGGAAGAGGATCCGGTCCAGCGACCGTCTGTGTCTGCCGCATAGCCTTGCAGTTGGGCCAACTGCTCATGCGCAAAACCCAAATTTCGCTCGATCCGGGCAGTCGCCTTGGCCAACTCATCACGCTGGATCGAGGCATGTTCTATCGCCAGGAGGACACTTTTTAGCACCGACATAGGAAACTCGATTTCATCGCCATGGCTAAGAGACGCCCATACTGAGACTGGTTGCCTCGGCCATCTCGTCCAGGACGGACTCCATGGACGCCGCCTCATACATATCTTGCTGCAAAAACCGGCTCATGCCGTCGTGCAGTCCGATCGCTTCATCCAGTGCCGGGTCAGAACCCTGCGCATAGGCACCAATTTGAATCAAATCGCGGCCGCGTTCATACTTGGAATAGATCGCACGAAAACGCCGCGCCGTCTCAAAGTGTTCGCGAGAGACTACGTTGTGCATGACCCGCGAGGCCGATTGTTCGACGTCAATCGCAGGGTAATGTCCCGATTCCGCCAAGCTGCGCGACAACACAATATGACCATCCAGAATCGCTCTCGCCGCATCAGCTATGGGATCCTGCTGATCGTCCCCTTCAGTCAGAACCGTGTAAAAGGCCGTGATTGAACCGACCCCATGGAGGCCATTTCCGCTACGCTCCACCAACTGCGGCAGTTTGGCAAAACAGGAGGGCGGGTAGCCCTTGGTGGCCGGTGGTTCCCCAATGGCCAGCGCAATCTCCCGCTGCGCCATGGCATAGCGTGTCAAGGAATCCATCAGCAACAGCACATGCCGGCCCTCATCCCGGAAGCTTTCCGCAATAGCCGTTGCATACGACGCGCCCTGCAAGCGCAGCAACGGTGGCGCATCGGCAGGAGCGGCCACAACCACAGACCGTGCCCGCCCTTGCTCGCCCAATATATCTTCAATGAACTCTTTAACCTCGCGACCACGCTCACCAATCAGGCCCACGACGATCACGTCCGCTTCGGTGTAGCGCGCCATCATTCCCAGCAATACGCTCTTGCCAACACCAGAACCCGCAAACAATCCGATGCGTTGGCCGCGTCCAACCGTGAGCAGTGCATTGATCGCCCGCACACCGGTATCCAGGCATTGCCGCACGGGCGCCCGATCCATGGCATTGATGGGTTTGCGGTCCAGCGGCTTTGAGCTCACATCCGAGATAGGTCCCAAACGATCCATGGGGAGGCCTTGGGCGTCAACCACCCGACCCAGCAAACCATCCCCCAGGGGCAGGCGGAGCATGCCCGCATCAACCCCGGCGTCAAACGATGCCGGCTCATTCAAACGGGGCACTGGCACATAGGCTGCCGCTGGGGCCACACCCGCTCCGCTGGACAAACCATGGACATCACCGGCAGGCATCAGAAAGGCGCGATCACCCGAGAAACCGACGACTTCCGCCAGCACCGGTGGCCGCGCCTTCATGGACACCACGCACTGCGCCCCGACTGGGACCCGAATACCCGTGGCCTCCAATACCAGTCCGGTCAGGCGCGTCAAGGTGCCACGCACTTCCAGCGTGTTGTTGCGCTCCACACTGTGGCGGGCGCGCTCCAAAAAGTCTGTCCATTGGCCGGTTGTTTCATTCAGCGTCATCGGGCACCTCCCAGGACGATTCCAGCCCCAGCCGTGCCACCGCACGACCCCAGCGTTTTTCCAGAGTGCCATCGACCACGGTACCTGCAGCCTCCACCAGGCAGCCGCCGCGGGTCACATGGGAATCCCCCAGCAACGTCAGCGAAAGGCCAGAGAACTCTTGGCGCAGCACCTCTTCCAACACGTCAAGATCCACTGGATTCAATCGCACCAGAGCGGCTTTGCAGTCGGTGGCCAACACCCCCAACGCTTCACGAATCACGGGTTGCAGGGCATTGGGATTGGTTGACAGCTCGTGCCGCAACACCTGACGCGCCAATTCACACGCCAGTTCCAGTACACCCTTCGCCATGACCTGCCGCGATTCGGCAATATGGGTACTCGCCGATTCGAAAAGCTGTCCAAAATGGCGCGCGGTTTCCTGACCCTGGGTCTGGATGTACTCAGTGATCTGTTGTTGCCCCTCCAGAGTCGCCTGGGCGTGGCCTTGCGCATAGCCGTCAGCAAACCCGAGTTGCCGGGCCTCGTTCTCCCTGGCCTGCTCCTCGGCCATTTCCCGGGCCTTGACCTTGGCGGCAAACCGCACCGACGCCTGGTCAACGGCGCCAAAGTCCCAACCGACCACGGCACCAATGTCTTCGCCTGAGATAAAACGGCTGTGGGTGCGCGTCATCAGACCATGGCGTCGTCGCCGCCTCCGCTGCCGATCACAATTTGACCCTCGTCAGCCAGACGGCGCACCGTCTTGAGGACTTCCTTCTGCTGCGCCTCCACCTCGGACAGACGCATGGGGCCGCGTGACTCCATATCTTCCCGCAGAGTAGCCCCCGCACGGGACGACATATTGGCCAGAATCTTCTCTTTCAGTTCAGGCTGCGCACCCTTCAGGGCCACGATCAGCACATCGGAAGAGATCTCCTTCAACACCATCTGGATGGCCTTGTCGTCGAGCTTCAACACATCGTCGAACACAAACATCTTGTCCATGATCTTCTGGGCGAGGTCGGCATCGTGGTTGCGAATGGACTCGATCACCGTACCCTCTATGGCAGTTCCCATCAGGTTGATCATCTCCGCCGCCGTTTTGACGCCGCCCAGGGATGATTTGCGAATCTTGTCGCCGCCCGCCAGCACCTTGAACAGGACCTCATTCAGGTCTTTCAGCGCGGTTGGCTGAATGCCTTCCATGGTGGCCACGCGCAGCATGACTTCGTTGCGCTGGCGCTCGGACAGATTCTTCAGCACATCGGCCGCCTGGTCATAGTCCAGATGCACCAGAATTGCGGCCACGATCTGGGGATGTTCGTTGCGCAGCAACTCGGCCACGGACAGTGGGTCCATCCATTTCAGGCTCTCGATGCCGGAAACGTCACCACCCTGCAAAATGCGGTCTATCAGCAGCGCCGCCTTGTCATCTCCCAGCGCCAGCTTCAACACCGAGCGGACATAGTCACCTGAATTGGACACCAGCAAACTCTGGGAAGCGGCCACTCCGGTAAACCGGCCCACCACCTCGTCGACGCGCTCGCGGGTAATCTGCGTCGTCTTGGCAATTGCCTCACCCAGTTTCTGAACTTCCTTGGGAGACAGGTGTTTGAACACCTCCGATGCTTCTGCCTCGCCCAGAGACATCATCAGAATTGCCGCGTCTTGTAAGCCGTCGTCATGTGCCATGGTGCTATTTTCCGTCGCCCATCAGGCCGCTGCCTCGCCGTTCATCCACGTTTTGATGATATTCGCCACTGCAGCCGGGTTGTCGCGGGTCAACTTGCGGGCATCATCGAGCTGCTTTTCCCCCGCAGAAACCAGTGCCGCGCTGTTGGCCGAGCCAGGCCCGCTCAATTGGGGGCGCTCTGGCATGTCCGACTCCATGGCATCCAGCTGGTTGACACGGACGCTGCTGGCATTACCAGTGGAAACAGGCGCCTGCCCCATGGCCTTGATGGCAGGGCGAATAACCCCCACCAGCACCAAGGCTCCGAACAAAAGGGTGCCCAGTGGCCAGGCAAAACTGCGAACCAGATCCTGCACCTCGGACTGCCTCCACAGTGGCACATCAATGACTTCCACCTTTTCGGAGGCAAAGGCGGCATTGACCAGATTGACAGAATCTCCCCTGTCCTTGCTGAATCCCACGGTTTCCCGCACCAGGGACGTCATTTTTTCGATTTGCGCGTCTGTCAGTGGCGTGCTGGTGGTTTTGCCCTTGTCATTGGTCGTGATGCTGTTGTTGACGACGACTGCCGCGTTGATCCTTTTGATCACGCCCGACGCACCTTTGACCACCCGCACCGTCTTGTCCACCTCGTAATTGATGATTGATTCGCGCTTTCCGCCAGCGGCGAGGGCTGCCTGTCCACCCGCAGCCAGAGTTTGTGCTGACCCATTGATGGGCGCCGAAGCCTGTCCGGGCGGCTGGTTGGTCGTGGCGCCCGGGACTCCGGACGGTGGAGCCGTGCTGGCTGCGTTGGAGCTCTCCACCAATTGCTGGCTGCGGATGGCGCTGACCTCGGGTGTCTGGTTAGGCTTGTGCGACTCGGTTGTGGACTCGGTTTGCGAAAAATCCAGCTCGGCCGTCACTTCAGCCTTGACGTTTTGCCGACCCACAATCGGCTCCAGAATGTCCAGAATCCGGCGACTGTAGAGCTGCTCCACCTGGCGCACATACTGCAGCTGTTCAGCATCCACGCCCAGAGCGCCGCCGGAGCCGTCCGACGGGCTGGACAACAGTTTGCCGGTGTCATCGAGCACACTCACGGCCGATGGGCTCATCTCGGGAACGCTGGACGCCACCAAATGGATGATGCCCGCCAATTGGGCGCGGTCCAAAGTGCGCCCGGGATGCAGGCTCAATAACACCGATGCCGACGGCTTTTGCTGCTCCCGGAAAAACCCGTTCTGGTTCGGCAGGGCCAGATGCACGCGCGCGTTCTGCACGGACGAGAGCGCCTGAATGGAGCGGGTCAGCTCCCCCTCCAACCCGCGCTGGAATGTCAGACGCTCCTGAAACTGCGTCATGCCAAAGCGATTGGACTCCATCATCTCAAACCCGTTGACCGACCCCTTGGGCAGGCCCATGGAGGCCAGCTTGAGCCGGACATCGTGCACACGGTCGGCCGGCACCAAAATCGCGCCGCCGCCTTCGGCGTGCTTGTAGGGGATATTCATGGTGCTCAGCTGGGCAATCACCGCGCCGCCATCCTTGTCTGCCAGATTGGAGTACAGGACGCGCCACTCGGCCTGGCGCCCCATGACCAGCCCGATGACGCCAATCGCGACAAACAGGACAATACCCAGCGCCAATCGCAGCCGCTGTCCCTGGTCCAGACCGGCCAGACGCTGCGCTATGGTGGGATTGACAGGGATGGTGGCAACTGCAGACATTTTGTTTTCCGGTGCAGTGGGGCGCATTCGCCTCACAAGTGGGATTGATTATTCGACCCACCTCCAAAAACATTAGGGCAATAAGCACCGGCTTTACCCACCAATTCAAAATAATGGCCTACCCATGCGGGTAATAGGATTGCGCCACCCCAATCAACAAGGGAGGCCTCCAATGGACTTCAAGCTTACTCCCGTATCAATGCCCACGACGATCCGCCCCGGCGGCGGCGTGCGTCCCGGCGCATCCGCTGGTGCCGAAGGCGTGGGGGGCGGCTTTTCCGGTGCCTTGAAAAGTGCATTGGGTTCGGTCAGTGCTTCGCAAAACGAGGCCACGCGCCTACAACAGGAAGTGCAGATGGAAAACCCCAAGGTCAGTCTGGAAGAAACCATGGTGGCCATCCAGAAAGCCCAAATCGGGTTTCAGGCCACCTTGCACGTCAGAAACCGGATGGTGCAGGCCTACACCGATATCATGAATATGCAGGTATAGGAGGCCCTTGCCCCAACAGCAATTCCGCCAAATATTTGAGTCAAATCAGCCCAAAGCACCCGCAGAACGTGCGCAAGCAGCTATCACAAACATAGCAAATGCCGTGACAAGAAAGCAGACCAGAGATAAATGCACTCTTTCCGCGATGAAGCAGCTTGTTGGAGCTATTCTTTGCATGTGACAAACCCCATCGGGCGCTACGTCAAGGGCCAGGCGACATACTTCGGCAACGCTATGGAATCGCCAAGTCAAAATCCTGCACGAACAATTTTCGGACCAAAGCAACATGACAAAACGCGCCAAGAACAACTCGGCTACTCCAAAATACTTCACTGAAACCATGCTGGTGCCGAAGTACGTCACGCAGTTCCATTGCGTCGGTGCGGAGTGCCCTGACACCTGTTGTGCCAACTGGACCATCACCATCGACAAGGACACCTTCCAAACCTACCGGCGTGTGGTGCAGCCCCAACTTAAGCCCCTGATCCAGGAATACCTGGTTCAGGTCGACAAGGATTCGTACGCCAATCACGGGAAGATTGTTTTTGGCAAGACAGACTCTCGCTGCGGATTGAACTCGAAGGAGGGCATGTGCATGGTGCAACAACAACTGGGCGAAGACGCGCTGTCGGACACCTGTTACACCTATCCACGGTCGGTTGTTCAATTTGGTGACCATTTTGAACAGAGTCTGACGCTGTCCTGCCCAGAGGCCGCACGACTGGCACTGACGCAAGAGGACTCTTTTGATTTTGTCAGCGCCGAATTCACTGCACGTTTGGCCACCACTACCGTTCTCGCGCCCGTCAACGGATATTCGCTTGCAGCCATGCATGAGGTGCACATCTTTGTGGTTCAGCTGTTTCAGACGCCGACCCTGTCGAACACCGAGCGACTGGTAACGCTGGGCTGGTTAAGTCAGCAGATCGATCACCTGGTGGCAACCAATGCCCAGTCGGAGGTCGACACGCTTCTGACTGAAATGAGGGAAATGGTCGAGAGTGGCAACATTCATTCTGTGGTCGAGCAGCTCAACCCGCAGCAGGCAGCCAGCGTGACGCTTTTTTCGATTCTATTTGGCATCAAGCCGCCTGATGGAACAGCCGGAAATCAGCGGGAAATACTGGACAAAGTCAGATCGGGCCTTGAAATCACGGCAGAACCTGAATTGTTGAGAATTTCTGACAACTATGTGCGCGGTAGCAAACTCGTCACCGGGGATGGGGGAACCTGCGAACGACTCGTATGCCGCTATCTGCTCAATGACGTGATCCGAGAGACGTTCCCGTGGACTCGTGCATCTGCAATGGAACACTACCGGCGGCTTCTCAGCCGCTATGGAATATTGCGCCTCATGCTGGCTGGGGTCGCGGCAGCACATGGGCAATCGCTCAACGAAGCAGTGATCGTGCAAACGATTCAGGTCTTTTGCCGCATCTATCAACACAATACCGCGTTTGCCACACGGGCCGAAGACATTCTGACCCAATCAAACTGGACCGGGATTGAACAGCTCTACGCCTTGCTAAACTAACCCGACTCAGTGCAGATAGGGTGGATGCTCGCCAGTTTTATTATCCAGCTGCTCCAGCCATGGCTCTGCCAGGTACCGAATCTGGGCATCATTAAAAAGGATGCGCTGCATAATTTTTGACTTCTCGCTGCGCTGTTCTGGCAACAGGTGCTCGGAATGGCTTCGCACGCGAAGCTGCTCGATCAGCACAGCGCAAACTCCTTCGCACCGAACCACCTGCTCCCAATCCTGGGATTTGGCAGCGTCGAGCATTTGGAGGCTGCTTTCCTCGATGGATTTGTAGTAATCAATCAGCATTTGCGACATTTCAGGCTCCCGCTTGCATGGAATACTGCGGCAGGTTCGCTACCTCGGCCTTGATGTCGATCCAGGCCTGTGCCACAGGTTGTATCAATCGGATGGCTTCATCGACCTTCTTCAGGTCATTCCTCAGGTTGGCCTCCGTCAGTATCAGGATGCAATAGTCATACAGGGCTCGCAGATTGACTGCAACCTCACCACCTTGGGCATCATTCAGACCAGCCTTGAGGCCTTCCTCTATCAGGCGAACCGCACGCACAATGGCTTTTCCCTTGCCGGGAATGTCTCCAGCCTGCATGGACAGTTTTGCAGCGCCTAAAGACTGTGTCAGGGCCTGGTACAGAAGACCTACCAGTTGGTGGGCATTGGCCCCTGCCACTGCTGTTTCGACCCCGACAGTCCTGTAAGCATTGGCGGAACGCATGTTGACGGATGTGTACATTTTGAGTCTCGTGTAGCTGCTTGATATATTATTTATCGGCAGACGCACTGCTAACTCAAGGGTGATTCAAAACAAAGGCGCTATTTAACTGGTTGATCCACCTGCACTCGCACCGCACGTTCAACTGGTCTTGTTCCACTGGGCCAGTTGGGCCGTTACGTAGCTGCTCAAGCCGCTCATTTTTGCCATTTGGGCGTCCAGCGCAGAATACTGCGCACGCAACTGCTTCTCCACCCTGGCCGCGTGTTCCGTGATACGGTCCTGCTCATCACCATTGCGGGAAATGGCCCCTTGCAGCGCGGTTGACTTGTTGGCCACAGTACCGTCTGCCCCGATGAGACCCTTGGCAAAATCACGCAGCTTCAGGGCAAACCCGTTCGTCGCGGTATTGGCATTGTCGGTCATGAACAGCTTTTGCAGGTTGCCCATGTCCCCCATCGCCGTTGTCAATTTCGTCGTGTTGAGCTTCAGCGAGCCATCCGTTTGCTGCTCCAACCCCACCTCCGACAGCCGGGAGAATGTTGATCCCACGCTGTTGGAACTGACAATTCTTCGCATCAGGCTCTGGATACCGACAGTCGTGGAGTCCCCCTGCAAAACACCGGACTTGCCGCCAGAAACATACTTGGTCGAATCCCCGAGCGTCTTGGCCAATGTTGAATAGGCGTCTGCAAATGCCTGTATGCTTTTTTGCAATGCAGCCTGGTCCTGCGCCACCGTGATCTGGACCGGCGCACCCACCGATGTGGTTTGCTGCAGATTGAGGGTCACTCCCGGCACAACATTCGCCACCACATTCGTTGCGGACTCAATAGCCACGCCATTGATCTTGAACTGCGCATTGAGAGCGGACTGACTCGCTTCCATGCCCGAAGCAGACTGTGACCCGTTGCTCAAGGATGTGAACGACAAACTGTTCAACGCTACAAAACCATTGTCGCTAGCGATCGTAAAGCCGGCGTCGCTGCCGGTTGTCGTGGACTGGAGCGACAGGCGCTCCGTACCGCCACTCTTCAACACGATGGCCTTGACACCTGCATTTTTTGCGTTGATTGCGGCCGCAATTACGGAGTAGGAGTCCGACTCGTTGACATTGACCGTCACAGCTGCCGAGGCCCCCGCGGCAAAAGGCCCAGCCCCGTTCGCGCCCCAACTACCGAGCTGAATGGTCAACACACCCGTTCCAGAACCGGCTCCCAGTGAAGCTCCTGCGGTCAGACTACGGGTAGCTGTAGTTTGCGCTTGCGCCAAACGGCTTACGTCCAGGCCAAAGGCAGTCGAAGTCGCAGTCGAACCCGCGGTCACAGTGACCGCCGATGCGTTGGAGGATGTTGCAGCCTGCGCACTCCAGTTGCTGGCAGTCGCCAAGGCCGTCGCCGCGTCCTTCAGTGCAGAAACTTGCGACTTGATGGTTCCATACAAGGACAACTGACTCTGAAGCGTGGACGCCTTGGTTTGCAGCGTCTGGATCGGCTGCTTCTCAATCGCCACCAACTGCGTGACGATGCTATTGACGTCCAGACCACTCCCGACACCAGGTGATGAAATTGCCATTGCGGCCTCCTATCGTCAGTTTATACGCCACACCCACTTTTTCAAAACGCCGAAAAGCGGCGTTGGGCCGTGCCAATCGCCGCCATCGAAAGCGCCAGAGAACCGGCACTTCGGACCAACCGGGCTTTACCGCAGCAGGGCCAGCACGCCTTGGGGCATTTGATTGGCTTGTGCCACCATCGCCGTACCGGCTTGTTGCAGGACCTGTGCGCGCGATAGCTTGGCCGTTTCCTGGGCGTAATCGGCATCCACGATACGACCATGGGCAGCCGCCGAGTTTTCTGCACCGACGCGCAAGTTGGAGATCACACTGTCAAAGCGATTCTGCGATGCACCCCATGTTGCGCGCAGTGTTGTTACTGCGTCAATGTCAGTGTCCAATTTTGCGAGCTCAAGATTGGCAGATGTGGATGTCGCACCCAAGGTCGTCGAAGTTCCGGTCAACGTCGCACCCTGAATGGAGATCGTATCTGCGGTGTTGGCCCCCACCTGAAAGGTAAATTTCGTGGCAGCAATGACAGCCACTCCATTGAACTTGGTGCTAGTCACAATACGGTCATTTTCTGCTTTCAGCAGCGCGAACTCCTGATCCAGAGACGTCACGTCAGCACCGGTATTGGAGCCGTTTGACCCCTGAACGGCCAGTTCACGCATGCGCTGCAGGTTGTTGGAAATAGCGCCCAAGGCACCTTCCGCCGTTTGCGCCATGGAGATGGCGTCGTTGGAGTTGCGGATCGCCACATTCATGCCGCGGGTCTGTGCATCCATGCGTTCGGCGATGGCCAAACCGGCGGCATCATCCTTGGCGCTGTTGACGCGCAGGCCTGAAGACAGGCGTTGCATGGCGGTGCTGAGTGTCAAAGCACTCGATGCCAAATTGCGTTGGGCATTGAGCGAAGAGACATTGGTATTGATTGCAGTCATTTGAGATTCTCCTAAAGATCGTAAAAACCAGGCATCGCTGCCCACTACATAGCCAACCCCAAGGCTG
>Ga0066477_1000505_pt1 | contig 11920 bp, 10 predicted proteins | sample LakWasM115_HOW13_2_FD_59554 | JGI IMG/M metagenome (GOLD analysis project Ga0066477, IMG submission 59554) | Freshwater sediment methanotrophic microbial communities from Lake Washington under simulated oxygen tension - Sediment Metagenome 115_HOW13 | ecosystem: Environmental > Aquatic >...
GGCCTGCCTGGACAGGCCCAGCGCCGTGCCACCGGGGCGATGGGCGTCGCTGGCGACTTCCAGCGCGCTGGTCATCGCGCGCGCCAAGGTTGGAAGAATCATGCAGCCCAGCGTCAGGCCGCCGGCAGCGATGGAATAGCCCAGGCCCAGTTGTCGGCAGAAAAAGCTCAGGCCAAACAGCCCGAAGACCACGGAAGGAACGCCTGCCAACACATCCAGGCAGGCACGCATCAGCGTCGCCACGCGGCCCGCGGGGTCACAGGCTTCCGTCAACAGCACGGCGATCGCAAAGGCCATGGGCAAGGCCGTCGCCAGGCTGACCGTGACGATGGCAAGCGTCGACACCAGGATGGGGGCGATTCCGCCGCTCCGTCCTGCGTCCGCAGGCACCGACAGCAGAAAGTCGATGGAGAGCGCCTGCAGGCCTTTGCCCACCACCACCAACAACGGCCATATCAGCATCGCTGAGACCAGCATCGTCATGCTGGTGAGCAGGAGGAGCCACACCTTGTCCTGCGTGATGGCCCGTGTGAACATGGAGCGGTTCATCGAGACGACACCCTTCCGCGCGTCCCAACCCATTCCCCGACAGCCACCATGCCACTGACGAGCAGCAGCGTCAGCAGGCCGACCACGAAAAGCGATGCGCGGTGGTCGCCCATCGCATACGGCATTTCCAGTGCGATGTTGGCGGTCAAGGTCCGCACTGGCTGGAGCAGCGATGTCGGAATCTGCACGATGTTTCCGCAGACCATCAGCACCACCATCGTCTCCCCGATGGCCCGCGCAGCCCCCAGCACCATGGCCGACAGGATGCCGTGCCGCGCCGCAGGCAACACGATGCGCAGCAGGATCTGCGATTGGGAGACACCCAAGGCGGACGCTGCCTGGATATGGCCTGCCGGAACGGCCTGCAGCGCGGCCTGGACCAGGATCGTGATCGTCGGAAAGATCATGAGCGCGACGACGAGGATCCCTGCCAGCAGGCTTGCGCCGGGTGGGGCGATCATGTTGATGAGGGGAACGATGGTCGTGACGCCCCACAGCCCATAGACCACGGTGGGCACTGCCGCGCTCGCCTCCACCAGGGCACGCAAGGCGGACACGAAAGCCGGTGGCCCTCGGAATGTGGTGTGGATGGCGAAGGCGAGGCTGAAAGGCGTGGCGAGCGTCAATGCGCCGATGGTGAGCAGGAGGCTCGCCAGCATCATGGGCAGCATGTTGAAACTGCCGTCGCGTGGCCACCAGCCCGAGTCCGTCAGGAATCGCAGCAGTCCATCCCGGGCGATCAGCGGCAAGCCTTCCCGGAGCAGGAAGGCAGCGATCAGGAGCACGATCAGCGTGCCCGCCGCCGCCAGCACCCCCATGGAAGACCAGAAGATCAGGTCATGCAAAGCCCTGGCACGCCGGATGCTGTGCGGTGGGTAGCGCTGCCTTGCTGCCAAAACCTCTTCCATGGGCGTCGCACGCATCGATCAGGGCCGCGCCACGGGCACGAAGTATTGTTTCGTGACCAATTTGGCAGCAGCTTCGGATTGGGTGAACACCACGAAATCGCGAACCCGGTCAGACAGCGGCGGCTTGAAAACCAGATTCAATTCTCGGCTGATCGCATATTGGCCGGATGCCACCGCCGCGGTAGTTGGAATCTGATCGTCCATCTGCACCAGGCGAATAGCAGCACCCTGTTGCGCCTCATATTCTGCCAAGCCGATCGAAACGTATCCGATGGCTGAGGGAGAGCCCCCCACGGTCTGAATGCCCTGCTGGTTGTCTCCGATGATCACATGGGCCGATATTTCCTTGTAAGGCACGCCAAAATAGTTACTGAATATCTCCAACGTGGATCGGCCTTCTGCCTTGCTGACGACTGTGATCGGCAAGTCTTGGCCCCCGATTTGTTTCCAATTGTTTATTTTTCCGGTATAGATACCGACCACTTGATCCTTGGATAGGCGGGTGATCGGATTCGTCTTGTGGAGAATGAGGCCGACGCCATCGCGTGCGATTAATACGTGCTGCAGGTCTTGCTCATCGGGTTTGAGTCCGCGGGACACCATCCCTAGTTTCGCTACACCTTGGCGCGCGTCCATGATGCCGCGTGAGCTGCCACCCGCCTGAACCTCGATACGAATATCGGAATGGGTTTTCTCGTACTCCTTCGCCATTTCGGCGAGCAGGGGGGCGATCGTGCTGGCGCCCACCACCATGACCCGCTCCACCGATGGAGTTGCGCCTGCCTCGGTGGATGCCGTATCCCTGCCGCACCCGGCCAGCCCCGCCACGACCAGACCACCCAGCAAACCGAGCAGAAGCAGGCCAAGGCGTCGGACGATTTGCCTCGTCTGTTCCATGAATGATCCTCCCTGTTTTTGATGTTCGGCGCGTGCGGAGAAAGGGGTCTCCACAGTGCCGGCTCGCATCCTAGCTTTGCAGCCTGCGGGGCCGAATAGGAGCTATGTACTATGGCGCCCGCCAAACGCGCTCTCGATAATTTTGCTGAGTTGGCCACTTTGTCGAGTCGCAGGTGTGGCCATGCCCAGCAAATACCGTCAGAGAGGGTTCCCCATGAGCAGCGCTATTGCCGAAAACGCCACCGTCGATCATGGTCCTGTGGATTTGAGGCCCGCCAACCGGCGTGACGAAATTCAGTCCCAGTACCAAAAAGAGCGCGGGTATTTCGACCTTCTGGCCTATATCGCCTCAAATGCGATAGCCGGGGAAATCATGGCCGTCGAAAACTATTCGGAAATGGTGCCGCTGATGCCCGATACCGAAAGCAAGATCGAGACGGTCAAGCAGGCCCATGAGGAATCCAAGCATATTTTGATGCTGGCCAGCCTGGGCAAACGGCATGAGTATGGCGTGATGCGCGAGATCGTCGAGCCACAGTGGTTCAATATCCGGCGCCATTTCAGTGCAGCGGTTGCCAACAAGGATTTGGCCGCATGCCTGGTCATCCAAGACTTGATGACCGAAACAATGGCAATCGTGCTCTACCGCACCCTGCAGCGCCAGGGCGACCCGGACACCTCCACGCTGGCCGGCAAGATTCTGGAAGACGAGTTGGTACACCTTGAAATCGGACTGGGCCGCATCCGCCGGATGCTCGCGGAAGCCCCCGAGGGGGTGAACGAGAGCTTGAAGTGGGCGCACCACCGCGTCATGCCGGAACTCTTCAGCATGGTCAGCACCAGTTGCCACTTTCTATGCGATCGCTTGAACATCGATTGCGGATCGCTCACGCTGGGTCACCTGAAAACCGACATCGATGCCATTCGTGTCGAGGCACTGGATACCTACGTCGAGACCCTGGACAAGGCCAATTTCGATCCGTGCGTCACGGCGCCGCTGATCGAATCGATGCAGATGTACGGCGGCACATCGACCGCCAACGCTGGATTGGCTGCCCATTGATGCTGGTCGACCGCACGTTCCCGGTGCCGCGGCGACACACAGCGGAGACGCCGGCATGACACTAGCCATCAAGGCCTTCTTCGAGTTCCTGCTGATGGACGGCACGCTGCTGGTCGGGCTGTTCCTGCTGGTGACCTGGGGGGTGGTGCTGCTCCAGCAGCGCATCCCGTTCCAGGCGACCCAAGGCAAGTTGCTGGGTTCGTCGGGATGGCGCTCGGCATTCGCGGCCAGCGTCGGTGGGGTCATCACACCCTTCTGCTCCTGCTCCACGATTCCCGTGCTCAGCGGCATGTTGCGGGCGGGCGTGGGCTTCGCGCCGAGCTTTGCCTTCCTGGTGTCCTCGCCGGTCGTCAACGAAGGTGTGTTCGTCCTGCTGTTCATGACGCATGGGCCGGTTCCCGCACTGGTCTTCATCGCGGCAGGTCTGGCACTGACTGCTGCGGCCGGTGTGCTCGCGGCGCGCCTGGGGTTGAACCGCTACGTCATCGCGATGCCCAAGCCCACCACAACCGGGCAGTTCGTCGGCACCGGTGCGCCGCGCTGGCCTGGAATGGGGCCGGCCAGCCGCTTCGCCTGGCTGGCTGCTGCTCAGGAACTGCGCAAGACCGCTCCCTACCTGATAGCGGGTCTGCTGGTGGGCGGGCTGATCTACGGCGCGGTACCGAAGGAAACCTTGCTGGTGCTGGTGGATCGGTTGCCGCCAGGGGTGCTCTACCTCGTGTGCGTTCTGGTCGGCCTTCCCTTGTACGTCTCGCCCATCGCTGCCGTGCCCGTCGGGCTCGCATTGATCGAGAAAGGCTTTCCCGTCGGGCCGCTGGTCACGCTCCTCGTCTCAGCGATCGGCACGAGCCCGCCGGAGATCGTCCTGCTGTTCCGTCTGTTCAAGCTGCCGCTGGTGCTCGCACACACGCTGACGGTGGTCATTTGCGCACTGGCCCTGGGGCTGGTGGTCACTCTGGTGCTATAGCTTTTAGAAAGGACATTCCATGTTCGGTCTCTTCAAAAAAGGGTCGCACGACGAAGACAGCGTCATCATCAAGCGGGCGCTCGGCCCCGATGTCGTGGTCATCCTGTCTGCCAGCTGCTGCATGCAGGGCACGGCCGATATCGATACCCAGGTCGAAGCGTCTGCTCGCGCCGCACTGGAGGCAGCCAACCTCGACTGGCCCTTGTTGACCGTCACGGTGACGCAGGCGCAGAACACGCTCGGCCGTGTTTCGGGCGAGCTGGATGACACGCAGGGTGCGCTGGCTGGGCAGGTCAGCGAGTTGTTCTTGTCGCACGGCCTGAGCGCGTTCCCCGTGCTCATCGTCAACCAGCGCCTGGTTTCCTACGGCGGCGCTCCCGACCAGGAACTGGTTCGCAAAGCGCTGCCTTCGTCACAGGATGCCGTTCCACGGCAAGTCGCCCATGAAGACATTGCTTGATACGCCGCGGCAGGGCAAGCGTGTCCTGCTCACCGGAGGCACCGGCTACCTGGGCTCACTGCTCGCGGCCCAGATGCTTCACGACGGCTGGGCGGAGTATCTGGTGCTACCGACACGCAGGCCCCCGGCGACTGGGTCGATTCCCGACGAAGTCCGCAACGAACTGCAAGCGCTGGGCGACTTTCCCAACCGCTATGGCCACCGCGTCGCGTCGATCCATTGGCAGGGTGCGGAATCGGCAACGACCGAGGGCTTGCGCGTCATGCTAGAAGCGCACCGGGTCGACACGATCGTGCACTGCGCTGGCTGCCTGGACTACTTCGACAACGATGCGCTGACCGCGCTCAACGTCGATTTCACGACCCGGTTGGTGGAGGCAGCGAAGCAAGCCCGCGTGCAGTGTTTCGTTTTCGTCTCCACGGCCTATTCGGCAGGGTATTCGGACGCGTCCATCCCAGAGGCGCCACTGAGCACACCTGAGCGAGATCCCACCCGTTACACGCTGACGAAGCGTGCAGCGGAGCACGTCGTCGCACAGTCCGGGCTGCCGTACCTGGTCGTTCGTCCGTCCATCGTCATCGGCGACTCGACCACGGGCCGGTACAGCGGCAAGCGGTATGGCCTCTACCAGCAATGGATGGGCATCGAGCGCCTGATGTCCGATCGCTACCACCCGGAACTGCACACGGTCGCCACCGCGCAGCCTGTGAACTTGCTGCACCAGGATGCGTTCCAGACCGCCATGGCCAACATCCTGCGCTGGGTTCCCTGCGGCTCGCATGTCAACCTGGTGGCATGCGATCGTGTGGCCCCCTCCATGCAAGACCTCTGGCGAATGATGTGCGAGGTCACGCGACCGCGGAGGGTCGTCTTCTACAACAGCCTGCAACAAGTGAACCTCAAGGCCATCGACATCCGGCAACGCAGCTACCTCACTTTCGCCAGAACGAACATCGCCATCGCTGCCCATGTCTGGCGCTTTGAACGCGACTGGCTGCACCTGCTGCTGCAGCGAGGGCTGGAATTCGTGGACATCTCCATGGCCACGGTGAAGGTCTGCCAGGATCGATTCGTCGGCTCTTCACATCCGCTGCAGCGATACCTTGAGCATTTCCAGTCGGAGTTCCCGGCAGAGGTGACTTACCAGAATTTCGATGGCAATCCCATGGCCGTCGTGACCGCCGACCATGAACTTGCTTGAGCCCCCCATCGCCCGCCTGACGCCTTGGCAGCGGGAACTTTCTGGTATCGCCGCGGTACTGCGCGAGCGGTTCTCTGCAACCACCCCCATGGGCAGTTCGAGCAGCATGCTGTGGTGGGGCGCGGGCTATTCGGACCTCTTGTCCTCCTGCAGCGACCAGATCAGCCGTGACGTGGTTTTCGCCGACAACGACCCACGGCGGCTGCGACGCAGCAAGGCCATGGCGGGCGAAGACGCACGAACGGTCAGGCTGCTGGCGCTGGCCGACCTGCGGCGCGATACAACGGGTGTCGAGGCCGCCTTGAAGAGCATCACGCTGCGCGACATCGACAGCTATCTGGCGTTCGAAGACAAGCTGCTGCACCGCTTCCAGGACTCGCCAGCCGTTGCTGACGGATGGGCCGGCGTCGTGGTCATGGACTTCATCCTCAACCGTGTTGGCGCGGACGCCGAGGTCCTGGTGCTGGCGGAGGCCTTCCGTGCCGTGCAGCGCGAAGGGTGCGTGCTGAGCGTGATGCTCGTGGCCGATGAGCCCACGGATGCCCAGCCCGTGAAATCCGCGCCACCGGGCCCGGCCCTGCGCTTGCCGACCGAACGGGACGTGCTGCGGGCGTTCGAGCGCGCGGGCTTCCATGGCCTGCGCATGCACTGGTCTGCCGCGGAGAACCCTCTCGCCATCGACCGCATCGGCGACGTGGACGTGCGCATGTCCATTGTCGAGGCCTACCGGGGCAAACAAGGTCCCTGTCTGGAACTGGGCCAGGCCGTCATCTACGCAGGCCCCTGGAGCGAAGTCCGGGACGACGACGGCCATGTCTACCACCGAGGTGAGCGCGTGGCCGTCTGCGCAAAGACCTACGACCTGTTGATGCGTGCTCCTTATCAGGGGCAACTGACGGGGCTCAGAAGCGCCAGCGAACCGTTGCTGGAGCAGGCGCTGCCTTTCGACTGCCACACGCCGGCACTGCGTGACCCGAAGGTCACCAAGGGCCTCGCACCGTTCATGGGTTCACGGTCATCCGCGTCCGCTTGTGATCCCGAGAGCGGGTGTTGTTGAGCGGCCGACGCGCAACCCGTTTCCATCCCCACGCATGGGCGACGTGGCGCTTCGTCACCGCCGGCGCCACCGTTGCCCACGCTGATTCTTGAAAACAATGAGGAAGTCCGTATGGATGATTTGAAGCTGAGCCGGCGCATCTTCCTGAGATCCAGTGGACATGCGGCCGCAGCAGTAGGAACGGTGGGCGCGACCCTCGTATCCGGCCAGGCGCAAGCGGCCAGCGCGGCGGGCGGCACGGCCATCACGCTCAACTATCCAAAGCAGGGCGTAGGCAAGGCCGCAGACATGCCGGTCAACCGGGCGGTGAGCTTCACCTACCCTGACGCGAGTGCACCGTGTGTCGCCATCCGGATGGGCGCTTCCGTGCCGGGCGGCGTCGGTCCGAACCAGGACATCGTCGCCTACAGCATCCTGTGCACGCACATGGGTTGCCCCTTCCAGTACGACACGGCGTCCAAGGTCTTCAAGTGCGGCTGCCATTTTTCGATGTTCGACGCCGAACACGCCGGCCAGATGGTCTGCGGGCAGGCGACCGAGGATTTGCCGCGCGTGCTTCTCGAATACGACGCCAGGACGGACGCCGTTCGTGCGGTCGGGGTCGATGGGTTGATCTACGGCCGCCAGGCCAACGTCCTGTAAGGAGTGCGGTATGAGCACCACGATGAAGGACCGCATCGCGCTGCCGCCCCAGGGCGCACAACGCACCAACATGACCTGCCACTTCTGCATCGTGGGCTGCGGCTACCACGTCTACAAGTGGGATGCGAACACCGAGGGAGGCCGGCCCGCGAACCAGAACGCGCTGGGCATCGACTTCACCCGGCAGGTACCGCCGATGGCTATCACGATGACCAAGGCCATGACCAACACGATCACGGACCCGGGCGGCAAGCGCTGGAACATCATGATCATGCCGGACAAAGCGTGCACGGTAAATTCCGGGCTGTCGTCCACGCGCGGCGGCAAGATGGCCTCGTACATGTACACCAGCGACGGCATCGGCCGCGAGCGCCTGAAGAGCCCGCGCATGTTCCGCGGCGACCAGTGGCTGGACACGAGCTGGACCCAGGCGCTGGCGATCTATGCCGGGCTCACGAAGAAGATCCTCGACAACGATGGGCCCAATGGCGTGTTATTCGATTGCTTCGACCATGGCGGCGCCGGAGGCGGATTCGAGAACACCTGGGCCACGGGCAAGCTGATGTTCAGCGCCATCCAGACACCCATGGTGCGCATCCACAACCGCCCGGCCTACAACTCCGAATGCCACGCGACACGCGAGATGGGCGTGGGTGAACTGAACAACAGCTACGAGGATGCGCAGTTGGCCGACTGCATCATCGCCACGGGCTGCAACCCCTACGAGACGCAGTCGAACTACTTCCTCAACCACTGGATGCCCAACCTGAGCGGCGGCACCGTCGACAAAAAGAAGAAGTGGTTTCCTGGCGATAGCGTCGCCGCGGCGAGGGTCATCGTCGTCGACCCCCGCCGTTCCGCCACGGTCGGCATCTGCGAGCAGATCGCGGGCAAGGACAACGTGCTGCACCTGGACATCGAACCGGGCTCGGACACGGCCCTGTTCAACACGCTGTTGACCTACGTCGTCGACCAGGGATGGCATGACAAGGACTTCATCGGCAAGCACACGAAAAACTTCGATGAAGCGATGAAGCTCAATCGCATGTCACTGGAGGACGGAGCCAAGGCGACGGGCCTGCCAGTGGCCAGCATCCGCCAGGCTGCCGAGTGGGCCTACAAGCCCAAGGCCAGCGGCCACCGGCCGCGCACCTTCCACCCGTACGAGAAGGGCATCATCTGGGGCAACGACAACTACGTCATCCAGAGCGCGCTGGTGAGCTTGGTCCTGGCGACGCACAACGTCGGCCGGCGCGGCACCGGGGTATGCCGCATGGGCGGGCACCAGGAAGGCTACACACGGCCGCCATACCCTGGGGACAAGAAGATCTACATCGACCAGGAGGTGATCCAGGGCCGCGGGCTGATGTACACGCTGTGGGGCACCAACCCTTTCCAGACGACGCTCAATGCCGAGCAACACCGCCTGGTGCTGCACCGGCGTGCCAACATCGTCAACGAAGCCGTCGCCCGCGCCAGGGGCGCGAGCACCGAGCAGCTCATCGAGGTGATCTACGACGCCTGCAAGAACAAGGGCGGGCTGTTCGTCGCGGCGATGAATCTCTACCCGACCACCATTGCCGAGGAATCCCATCTGATGCTTCCGGCCGCCCATCCTGGCGAGATGAACCTCACGTCGATGAACGGCGAACGCCGTCTGCGGCTGTCGGAGCGCTTCATGGACCCACCCGGTGCGGCCAAACCCGACTGTCTGATCGCGGCCGACATCGCCAACACGCTCAAAGCCCTGTACCTGAAGGACGGCAAGGCCGACATGGCCCGGCGTTTCGAGGGCTTCGATTGGAAGACCGAGGAAGATGCGTTCAACGACGGCTTTCGCCGCGCGGGCCGCCCGGGCGCTCCGCCGATCGACAGCCAAGGTGGCGACACTGGCTATCTGGCTACGTATGAATTGCTGCGCAAAGCTGGCAACAACGGTGTACAACTGCCGATCCGGGAATTCAAGGACGGCAAGCTGCACGGCACGGAGATACTCTACGCCGACTACAAGTTCGATACGCGGGATGGCCGTGCGGAATTCAAGCCGGCCCCATGGAACGGACTGCCCCAGCCGGTGGCAGCACAGAAGGCCAAGCACAAGTTCTGGATCAATGCAGGCCGGTCCAACGAAGTCTGGCAGACCGCCTACCACGACCAGTACAACAGCTTGGTCCGTGACCGCATCCCGCTGGCTTACCTGGAGATGAACCCGAAAGATTCCAAGCAGCTCGGCGTATCGCCGGGTGACGTGATCGAGATATGGAACGACCACGGAAGTACCTATGCCATGGCGTATCCGATGAAGGCACTGAAGCCGGGACAAACCTTCATGCTGTTCGGCTACGTGAAGGGTGTGCACGGCGACCTCGTCACCCCATGGGTGGATCGCAATGTCATTCCCTACTACAAGGGAACGTGGGCCAGCATCCAGCGCGTGGGCAACATGGACGAATGGCAACGCACCATCAGCTACAAGAACAAACGCTTCGCTTAATTCTCAAGCCTCATCGCAGACGGGCCGGGTCGAGAAAGACTACAGACAACATTTTCCAAACGCTCCCCACAACAGGAGTCCTTACCCGCTGGTCGTCTGCTGAGCGCTACGCGAAACTCGCGCCAAGCCTCTATGATTTCTGCGTCACATGGGACGAAACAGCAAGCGAAACGCTGCAGGGAAGCCGCAAATGAATGGAACCGACCTGAACTGGCAGTCATTGTGGACATTCATGCAGATACCGGGTTTTCGGGACTTGAACATTGACTGCACCGCCGTCGGCATATCGAGCCTGGACGGGACCGCCGTGCAGATCCAAGAAATCCTGTATCTCGACGGAGAACTCCATGAAGAGCCGGAGACACTTCAAAGCTATGGCGCGTCACTGATCGCCATCTGGTCTGCCGTCCAAGCCCCCACCCAAATCGACCTTGGCAGATGCACCTGCGTCGGCAGGCGCCTGTTGCTCCAAGAACCTGTGCTGGGTCGCCGTTTCGCCATCCACGCGGTGCCGCTGGATGCGACTCGTCTGCTGTTCGCCGTCATCAGTTCCACGAGCCGATGGGACGGGAGCGACCGAGCCAAGCATCTAGTGGTCAATTTGGCGCAAAAAGCGGTGCAGCTCTACGAAGCGCTTGGTGCAGGCTCCTCCGCTTCGCTCACACGTGCCAATGCCGGATTCCACTGGTACTTGTTCACTGCCAGAGAAATAGCCATTCTCAAACTGATCGCCAGCGGACTGAGCAACAAGCAAATCGCACGGAAGCTCGGTTCAAGTCCCAACACGATACGCAACCACATCTATGCGGTGTTCCGCAAAGCGGGTGTGTCGAACCGAACTGAATTGGCTCTGCGCGTCGCTGCAGCCATTTGACCCTTGCCCCCTGGAGGCGCCCCGACCAGTATTGATACGGCCCACTTTCACCGCATTCTCATCCTTCACTCTGCTCAAGATGAATGGTAAACGGGCGTTGACTGCAAAGAACAGAAAATGAAAGCCCGTTCGCACCATCACTGGAAGGCTTGCGCAGCCGACGCGCCGACACAGGGCTCCCCCCATTAGATGGGGTAGAGGGCGACATCGCGGCCTCGCATACCCGGAGCACTCCCGTTGTCGCCGCTCCCATCCGGCAACCCTTGTTGTTGCAAAGATACGTTCCGCTGGAACGGGTGCTGAACCACCCGTAGCTGCTGCGCCAGCCCGGCGCATGCGATGAATACCGATCGACTGATGTACTTGGCCCCTCATCAACGTGCGAATCGACCCGTGCGGTTGCCTTTTCGATCTTTCGGCGCGGCATGGGATCACTGCCTTGTGGTACTTCCAGAGCCAGCGCTTTGGGCCTTTGGGGTAACTTCAAGTTAGAGGCCGCCAGCGTCTGTCAAGCGGACGCGGGACTTGTCGTCGGGGCCGGATGCTGCTTTGCAGGTGATTTCAGTCAGCATGGGGGGGAACAAATTTTAGGGAAAGCGCAGTTTGCGCTCTGTTCCCCCCAGGTTTTTCCCTCAATTCATGAGCGCTGCAATGGTGGCTCATGACTGCACTTGACGGCCAATTATTGGCTAAGTGCTTGATTTTTTTGGGGTATTGACTGGATATGACGGCTTATGAAAACCAGAAATGGAGCGGGTGAAGGGAATCGAACCCTCGTATGAAGCTTGGGAAGCTGCCGTTCTACCAT
>Ga0066477_1000506_pt1 | contig 11879 bp, 18 predicted proteins | sample LakWasM115_HOW13_2_FD_59554 | JGI IMG/M metagenome (GOLD analysis project Ga0066477, IMG submission 59554) | Freshwater sediment methanotrophic microbial communities from Lake Washington under simulated oxygen tension - Sediment Metagenome 115_HOW13 | ecosystem: Environmental > Aquatic >...
TCATGGAGGATGTACCAGCCGCGCTTTTCGCGGTCGCCCTCTACCCGGCAGCGCACCATGCGGCCGGTCTCAAGTCGCTCAACTTGAAGACCGAATCCAGTCAGCTGGAGTTTTACGTCATCGTAATTAGATGCCATACACAGCCAGCCGTGAAAAGTTAATGCAGATAGCTGCTATCAAATTGTTTAGTAACATTAAAACCCACTACCTACACAAAAAACGAGGCCATTCGTACCCGCAGTGGGGGATGCTGGGAAGTACCTTTTACCTGGCTTGCTGCAAGCAATTACTAACTTAACAATTAGAAGCCTTGAACGTAAAAACGCCTTTATGCATAAAGGGGAACGGGGAAACGGGCGCTGCCTCTGATGGTCATAACAACTAAACATCGACAACCTCAACCATATGCTCAGGCTTCCAATTAGGATCAAGCTCCAACTGTGCCAACGTATAAAAATGCAACTGCGCCATATAATGGTGATCCTGCCCCGTAACCCACTCTAACCAGCAGTAATACTGATACACATGGTAATTATTCAACCGCCCTTGATCCTGCATCACCAATCACCAAAACACTCATCAAACCTACGATTAACCCAACCGGTCGCACAAACCAGCACAAACACCAACACAAGGCACACAGCCAAACAAAGCCCGAAGACCAGCAAACCGGCCAACCAAAACACCCCACGCAGAACATCAAGCATCGCCAACCCGTCGAGCCCGCACAAAAGACAAACCCGCCCTGCCCTTAGCCCTAACCCGCGTCGCCTGATCATCCAACGCAAGCGCATTTAAAAAAATAAACGCAAACACCGCATTAATCGACAGCGACACCATACCCTTAGCCACCATCACCGCCAGCGCCCGGCAGCGCATATTCAAACCTTCCGAATTCGCCCCAAGCATTGCAGAATGCAACTCCAGCTTTTCATAGATATTCATCGTATGCGTCTGCACCGTGCGGATACTCATCGCCAAAAACCGGGCAATCGCCTTATCGCCATGCCCCTCAGCCAACAACTGAGCAACCTGAGCCTCGCGTTGGGTCAGCCGCCCTTGATCAACCATTTCCGCCTTAATCATTCGAACCCCACCTAAAAAAAAGACCCATCAAAAAAATAAATGGCTAAGCTAAACTATCTAACAAACCATCTGAGGCTGTTACCAGCCGTTGCCGATAGTCATCCGATTCTCACCGGCCTCCTGAGTTTTACCGCAGCCCTAAGGGCCGAAAACCATAAAGACAATCCTGCGGATTCATAAATCGCTGGGGAAATTAAAATTGACTACAACCAAAAAAATTTAAACAACTCAAAGAGCCGCCATCCATGTCAAAACCACAGAACACACCACCGATACTGCCACTCAAAGATTTTGAAAGAATATTCAGAGTAATCCACGGCGTTCTCCTTAATGAAGAGTGCAACCCATCAAAATCCTGCCTTTATTTTGGAACCATTGGAGCTGCCATATTGAGAATGCACTATAAATTGCCAGCGATACCTATTGTTGGTGTGGCTGCATTCAGCCTCGATAACCTTGAACAAATCCTTGTATTTGCAGACCAAGAAAATACTGAAAACACCCTTACCAACAGCGCATTTCATTGTTGGATTCAAATTGATGATTGGTTTCTCGACTTTTCTTCTCCTTTGTTTCCTGAAATGCTGGCATCCGCTGGTATCAAGCAAAAATGTGGGCGAAAAATGTTTCAGAAACGACTGATAGAATCCTCGGGTTCCATTGCGGAACTTCAAACGGCAGGTCAATTCTATTGCTGTCCGAATATCGCGCAAACTCATCAGTTTATTAAAGATTTTTTGGCGGTGCCGTTCAATACCGACCTCCAGAGAATATGCACGGATTGGTACGTTTCCCCACCCAAAAAAATAGTCAAAACAATCGGGATCGCTGACCCGAAAAGTATTACAAAACCGGCGTCCCTGTCCCCATTCCGAATCAATGGAATTTGGTAAGTCACCACTCAAAAAAACCATATTAAGTGGCAAAGAAAGCGCCTTTACGTCTAATTCATGACTAACAGTCGATAACATCAGTAACCCCCTAACCGATTAAACTTAAACCCGAGAAAACCCATGACCTACTCCTATAAAACCCGTGCTGGAACTTTTTTCATCAAACAAATAAGCCATCGATGGCACGTGATTTATCAAGACGACAGCCTTGGCAGCTACCACAGCCCACAACATGCGCTTGATGACCTCGTAGGCGGTCATACATTCTCACCATCAAATGGCATCGACACATCATCACTTGGCATACCAGACGAATTAGGCGAATGGTCAGTACAAAGAAACTGAAGCAACGTATCAGCTAAATCCTTGGCACTATCAAAAGACAGCGACAGCCTGATGATTTCACCATCAGGCAAATCAAAACCGATTCCGACTTGTTGCGTAGACTCATCTTTTGGCAACGTATTGCGCCAAGTTGCCGACTGGTAACACCCTGGAATAGACGAACCGCCCCCATTGATACATGTCGAAGACTTAATATCTTGATTTTCGGCTTCAAAAGACATAACCACTCCTTTACAAAAAAAGACCAACCAACCCGCTCATCGCCATAAAAAATACTGACCAAAAGGCATAGCAAAACAGCGAAACAACCACTATCCTTTTTAACGTCCAGCCTTTACTGCAACCAGGCGGATAATAAAAAATCGCCCTTTTACCAAAGATCACGCCAGCAACTTCATTGCTTGAGGTATAAGAGATAACCGTACCAACCCCAACCCGTTTAAATTTAATACCGAGAAAACTCATGAATGACCTACTCATAACACTTGGAAGCCTTATCGGCGCTCTTGGTAATACACAAAGCGCCGCCACACTCAGAGATCACCTTGGTCTGGTAAATACCCAGCTTCAGCTTCTTAAAGAACATGTCGAACGACTGGAACAAGAGAACGCCGACCTTAAACAGCGCAACCAAGCACTTGAACAACAACTCCCAAGCCAACTTAATCATTATCAAAACAGTAATCCCAATCGATATTGCTGCGACAACTGCGGAAGCGATAACTTGACTAGGACTGGCAACCGTGCAGACCCCACTTTTGGAGTGCTGGGTATGAAACAAGCTGTCTTTACCTGTAATGATTGCGGTACAGAAAGCGCCTTTACGCCTAATTAGCAACATCAGTAAACCTACCTAAGCAATCAGCCCGATTACGTAGTGGGCTGGGGTGAATATAATTAACCGTCATCATGGCAGTTAGTGAAAATCTTGGGCCACAACCCCAACCGAATCATTACTACCGAATGATGAAGGCTTAATCGTGCAGATGGTGGTGTGATTGGTCATGCTTGTCTCTTGGAAATAACAAATCCATCTTATTTAGCTTTCCATCCGTTACCTCTTCAAGCTTTTTGGCCAGTTTCCGGCTTGGCTTACGATGCCCACCAGCGAGTTGCTGTAAATACGCGTCAGTAGTTCCAGCAAGCTCAGCTATGAGTTCACGCTCTCGTTTTGGCGTAGATCGACAAAAAGTTTTTATATCCATATGTTTAATTTAGCGTATTGCTAATATTTTTTCAAGAGGAATTTAGCGTTATGTATATTTATCATTTTGCTAATTATTGTTCTAATCCCCGCATGGAAATAACAATTGCTGATATTAGAAAAATAAATTATGAGAAACTTAGAAAAGCGTCAGGCTTGGGGAAAGGTGCATTTGCCGTAAAGATGGAAACCGACCCGGCGTATATCAGTCAAATATTCAGTGAAAAAACTGCCCGTGATATGGGCAGTGACCTTGCCAGAAAGATTGAAAGTCTGGCAGGAAAGACACGCGGCTGGATGGATGTCTTGCATAAAGAAGAAGGTGAAGACGTCCATAACAACCGCACAGAAACTAAGCTTGAACTTTCTGAGCAAACAGACTTATCACCTCTGATATCGGTAGCTTCGCCACGCACCCAAGCCATCTTAGAGACACTAAATAAAGCCGATCGCGAGGGTCGATTGACTGAAGACGATTTAAAACTAATCGATGCTATCGCACAGAGACTGGTGAATGATAAGAACCGCAAGAATCGTTAATATTCTGGGTGATGCAGGCAATGGCCGCTACGGCGCCAAGCGCGTGTCGCTGGCTTTTGCCGAACATCGCTACGAACTAATGGCCTATGCCAAGCAATTGGCCGACCTGGATTTTTTGGCCGAAATTGTCACCGCCTTAATAGGCCGGGAAATCGGCCTGCCGATTCCTGAGCCGGTCATCGCCACCGACGGCCACGGCTATTGGTTTGCCTCAGTCGATATAAAATACCCTGACCTAGGGCGTAGCCTAGCCATTAACGATAACCGGCTGCTGGATACGCCCGGCAATCGGGCCGTCTTACAAAAACTGGCCGACTGGGCCGAAATCAACAGCGCCATCGGCTTCGACGAATGGATAGCCAACGGCGACCGTAACCTGGGCAACATTTTGTTCGACAGCAAGGGCGATTTTTACCTGATCGATCACAACCTCGCCATGCGCTTGCCTTTTGCCCCGGACTCCCCTATCCATAACAGCCTGCTCAACATTAAACTGATGTTTACCGATGATGAACTGGGCAAACAGCGCATAAAACACCGCATCGAAGCCCTAATCAACACCATCGACCCGTCATTGCCGGGCGAGATTGTCAACCGGCTGCGGGCGCAACACCGTCAATGGGATGGAGAAATCCTAAACAGCATGGTAGACTTTTTGAACCAACGCTTGCAGTATTTAACGGCAATCACTCATCAAAAAATACCGACCAGGCAACAATCGCTATGATGTTCGATCAACTCCAGTTCCCGACATTACCCGATTACTCAGCGCAATTTTGCACCATCTATTTTGAGCCAATCGTTGCCTCCGGCGAGCGCTTTGCCGTCGGCGTCATGGTTAAAGCCGATAGCGGCGAACACAAAGTGCTGCAAACTATCTCCGATAAAACCCTGCAATGTATGTACGGCAATAACGCCGCCAGCGTCAAAAGCTTTGTCGCCATGATCTTGGAAAGCGCCGTGGCCCACCTGTCGGCAGGCCACGACCTGAGCGAATGGCAAGCCCCGGTGAATGGCGTCTATTTAAGCGGCATTAAACAAACCCGCTCAAGCGCCGGCATGGACGGCGTGCTGTTTCAAGCCGTGACCCAACATGCCAGCCTGTATAAAGGCAACCTGATCGAAAATGCCCTGGCCGAAATCGGCGGCATTGAAGCCACAATAGCTGAAGAGGCCGAGGCAAAAACCGCAACCTTGATCCAGCAAGTCAAACAAATTTATATCGGTTCCGGCAGAACCGGAGACCACTGGCAACGGGAAGTCATGGTCAAAGCATGCGGAAAAATAAGCATCGATTACCTGGGCCCCTACTACAACGCCAACCTGTCGAATTTTGATGTTAGATTCATCAAGCCCGCCTACAATGCCGCCAAAGCCAAACTGTTCGATTTAGACGTCTTGCGCAATAAACGCCAACATGAATCCATTGAAATGACCCAACGGTTTGAATTACTGGTATCGTTAAAAAAGCGCGCTTCAGCGGAAGCAAAAGAACATTACGAGATGCTGGAGCAATTAGCGGATAGCATTGAGCTTTGTGTTGTAAAAAAAGCGACACCACAAGAGTTGGCGGAACGAATCATTAAGCTAGACCAGGCGGCTTAAATAATTTGATTCGTATCAGTGAGCGGCATCGACTCCCTGCATTAGCCCCATAAAATGATTATATTGAAATTTTATTATTTCAGCATGTTGTGGTGCTGAGACAGTGTAGACAATAAGTGCGGTGGGTTACAATCCAAGAATTAGAAGGGTATCAGCTAAGTGATAGGCTGCATATGCAACACTTAATTGAATAAAAGTTACAATGGCCAAAGAAAATCGGTAAAAACGTTTTGACCACATTGTTTGCTCTTTGATTAGCTTATCTACCTCCTCATTTGAAATATGACTATGTAACTTACCCGACCAGCTTCTGAGTGCTTTTTCTGATATTTTTAGGTCTGCGCTCGCATTCAGCCAACTAATAAAAAAACTGAACACCAGAAAAATACCTACAACTTTGAATAGCAATTGGCTTTCTGGAGAGTGCAGTAGCTTATCATTCACGATGGCCTTTGATATAGTACCTACAGTAAACATAAATCCTATGGTTAACAAAGATTTTAGTAATTCTGAAGCTAAAGACAGCGTTTTATCCGCAAATTTATCAGTAACTTTTTGAATATCGCTGTATATGTCTTTAAGCTCTTTTCGATATTCGTCACTGCGCTTCGCAATTACGAATCGGTAATTGTTTTTAGCCTGTTCAAGTGACTGCTGTAGCACTTTGCCTGTAAGTTGTAGCAGATTTTCAGAAGCGCATTCTAAAGAAAGGCGATCAATAAGCAACTGAATAGGTACATCAGGATTTTCCTTGTCATAACACCATTTTATACATTCAGCGAGAGCGGCCACCATGTCTGCTTCTATGGTCAGACTGTCACTTATGATATTTGCCTGAATATGCTTTACCCCTTTTAACTCAACTTTTTCGTCAGAGTAATAATTAGTGCAAAGCGCAACTAAAAGATGCTTGGCATACGCAAGCCTAAACAATCTGGCGTATTCACTGTCAACTGCGCCCCATGACAATTCAAACGCTTGAGGGTTAATAACTATATTTTCATTACTTACTATATGAACTTGTTTGTGTATTATCTCAGAGGCTGGTAATTTGCTCCCCGACAGCCAGTCAGCATGAGGTTCATTTGATTCTAGTGGTATCACAGACAACCTAGGCCCGCCAAACGCTTGTTCTAAACCAAAGACATGAATGCGAGTATTGGAAGATTTATTGATAGCGCCGTCAAGTAAGGGCTTTTTCAAGCCAAGTCCGTTCTGCTCACTTTGAAAAGTCTCTACAGATGTATAAAGAATCTCATCTATATCGCCACTTCCAGAGTAGAGGCTCTGAATGAGTTCTTTTTTCTGTACTGTAAGCTCAAATTCGGCTGAATGTTGATTTCGTTCAAAATAATCATAAAAATCAGAAAAAGGCACAGGCTGACTGTCAATATTTAGCGTAAACCATTGCTGATATTCACTACTGTCAGATAAGCAAACAATTTTCTTTATAATTGACTTTACGTTATCGGAAATATCCCCCTGAACATAAAATCTATTTATGTTTTCATTAATTGGATCTGCACTTTTCGCCAGCTCACTAAGATGCTGGCAAAGTTCTTTAACTGATATCATTTACGTTGTCTGCAAAAATCGTAAAAACAGTCTGTCCATCAACTTGTTTTGTTTCAATGCCAGCATCTTTCATTTCCCCGTGCCATTCCAAGATAACGTTTCTATTGGTTTTAATCTTTGTGCGTTTTTCACTTTTCGGAATGCTGTTAGCTTTAGAAGTAAACTGAACTCCGCTTAATTCAACCTCGTCCATGTACACATCAAAACTGCCCATCAATCTTGATTTTGTTTCTATATTCTCATGTTCACATATTAGGTCTCGAATGTCATCAACATTGATATTCATGTCGTTATGAGCATCAATGTAATTAATTACACGTGCCTTTATGTCTGAAGGCACCAGCTCACTATGTTGAGCAGACCATTTTTTGGCATGAGATATAACTTTTCTGGTAACAGCGCTGTTATCTTCAAGTAAGGTTACACTTAAAAAGTTCTTGAAGTGCTGGCCAATAGCCGCCTCGGTGTCCTGATTAGCAGCTACTTTATTCCTTTCAACAGCAATTACATCCCAATTGAAGGAGCTACCTATATCAATAAACGCCCGCTTTTGAATTGCCGCCTTATCATCAAGAAGGGAATCTGTGATTTTTTTGAACATTACCTGTGAAGGATTTGCTTCATCACGAACTTGTTGCCAGACAGGTTTGTAATCGAGCTTTAAAATTGCTACGAAGTTTTCAGGCTGTAAATTGACTTCCATACTAAACGTAGTGACAACAACAATGCCATCAGCCATCCGCTTATCATGTGTCGCCTTAAAGTTATGCGCTATAGACTTACTTGTATCGATGAACAGATCATTGTCGTCCAAATTATTCACTAGGTATTCACATTGCTCGAATAAAGGCGAATTTTCTATGTCCGTAAATTTGTACTTCGTACCTCTTGAAGACTCAGCAATCATATCCTGGAAAAACGATTTTTGCTCATCTGACAATGTAACAGCCGACAAGTAATCCATTTCTTCCTCAGAAGTTTTTAAAATATGGTAAATAAACTTGTGGATTACAATTGAGTCTCTCATAGATTGAGAGATAGCTAAAACGCGAGAACTACTCATTTAACTTCCTTTATATTTTAAGTTTCAATATTTTTGTTAACTTATTCAACAACTGAGCTAACGATGATTATATAATTTCTTTCTATCATCTCAGATTGCAAAACTCTAGACAATAAACTCTGTATCTTTACCTACGACCATTGAAAGAACAAGTAGAACTGTTAAGGTGGATTCGCCTCTAAACAATCCTCTCGCCACTTAGAATGATTGTTATCGGCGTTGTGCGAGTATGGTGACTTGCTGACGCAAAACCTTTTTACAGCTTTTGATGTATGAGAATATCGGTTATAACCAGCACCTGTTAATGGCCATTTCTGGCTCACTTTAATTGGCCATTAACAGCACCCGGCCTACATTACTATTTCCCTTCCATATACAAGACGTGCATGACTAATTTTTATCCCATTATTCAGCTTGCTGACAACGCGCCTGAACTGCCTGAGCAACAAGGCACTAAAACGAAATATTGGCTGCACATTGATAACCGGCTTTATTTATTCAAAATCGGTCGGCCGAATACCGGCGAAAACTGGGCGGAAAAAGTCGCGTGTGAATTATGCGCCTTATTGGGTTTGCCTCATGCTCATTATGAGCTTGCCGTATGGATGCAACAAAAAGGGATCCTTTCGGAAACGATTGTACCGCCTGATGGTCGTTTGGTAATGGGCAATGAATTGTTGTCTGAGGTTATAAGCGCCTATCCAAAACAAGAACGATACAAAGTACAAGACCATACTTTAGGTCGAATTGCTGCACTATTGAATAGCCGGGATATTTTGTTACCCATGAGTTGGCAACCGCCAAGTAATGCTATAAAGAATGCAATTGATGTTTTTTTGGGGTATTTATTGCTGGATGCGTGGATTGCCAATCAAGACCGGCATCATGAAAACTGGGGCTTAATACACCATAACGAAATTTATTTATCCCCGACTTACGACCATGCCGCTTCAATGGGGCAAAATGAAAACGATACCAAACGCAAAGAGCTACTAACAACTAAAGACAAAGGGCGGCATATCAGCCGCTATATAGAAAAAGCCAGGTCAGCGATTTATTTAAATAAATCGACACAAAAGCCAATGCTTACACTGGACGTTTTTCAAGAGCTTGCCAATATAAGACCACAAGCGGCAAAATTATGGCTTCAACAATTAGGCGACATTTCTTCTGAACAGTGTCAAAATGTTTTTAATAAGATACCGCCGTCCGAAATCAGCGAAACGGCGATTGAATTTGCCATGACATTATTAGAATTGAATAAAAAAAGAATATTAGAGGTTAAGTTATGAAAATTCTTTATATCGCTTGGCAAGACTCGGAGACACGCCTTTGGCATACGGTAGGGCAATTGAGTCGAGTAAACGATTTATACCAATTCGCCTACACCCGAGGTGCGTTAGCGTCGCCGCGCTTTAAATATTTGGGCCGAATGCGGGATTTACATAAAAATTACTATTCTCACGAGTTATTCCCGCTGTTTGCCAATCGGATTTTAAACAGTTCACGCCCGGAATACCCGGATTATGTGCGCTGGTTAGCCATGAATCCCAGTATAGAAAACGATCCTATGCAATTGTTGGCCCGTTCCGGCGGGATCCGAGCAACTGACGAGTTATGCGTTTATCCTCACCCTGAAGTCAACGATCAAGGACAAATGGAATTGTTTTTTCTCAGTCACGGCTTACGTCATCTTGATCAATCGAGTTTACAGCGTATCGAACGACTGCAAAGTGGTGATAATTTGACATTAAGGCGGGAAGCCGATAACGATTATGACTGTTTCGCCTTAGTGTTGGAAACCGACGACCCCATCAAAGTCGGGTATTGTCCGCGTTATTTGAATCGGGACTTGTGCAGAATAATGGAAAAAACTGCGGTATATCTGACAGTAGAGCGTTTAAACCATGATGCACCGATTCAATTTCGATTGCTGTGCAAGGCCGTTTTTGAACTGCCTAAAGGGTTTCATTTATTTGCGGATGATGAATATCAACGTTTAGATAGAGAAGTAGTTGCGGCGTGATATTAGAACTGTAGGATAGATTTCCGCAAACACTTTGAATAGTTGTTATCGGCGTTGTGCGAGCGTCGTGGCTTGCTGACGTTAAACCGCCTTACAGCATTACCAAGAAATCACCAATAACCCGCCCCGAGCGGGTTTTTTATTGTCCAAAATTCTTCATCGCCCGAAAAACGCACCGGCTTTTTCCCCTAAGTCCTCATAAAAAACGCCATTTTTGGCAATGCCTGCATGATTTCTATCTACAGCAAAATATTTAGCGTTACGCTATTGACATTATTTGGCATAATGCTAATATTTAACCATCAAAGCCACGTAGGCCGGGCAAAATCTTCACCTTGCCCGACATTAAAACTTAAAAACAGAAAGTAGGTAGCAAAATGAAAATTGAAATCAATGAAGACTCAATCACATTAGTGCCGGAAGAAACCAAAGAATTACAAGCTTTGCATACCCTGCAATACAGAGGCATTGCAGGGACGAGGTTAATAGGCAAGCTCCCCGATGGCGCACAGTACCTTATAAAATTTGGCCCGGACGATATAAAAGAAAGTATACGAATTGAAGCAGAAAACAGACGAATTAAAGCAGAGTCTGAGCGCAAAGCTAAGAGACTCTCTAATCGATTGTTCAAAGCGTTGCGCGCTGCTTGGAACGCTTCAAAACTATGATTTTAACCGCCGCCAAGATATGCGATGCCCGATTCAATCGCCGCAATAATTTCTTTAGCGTGTTGTGCAGACAGCTTAACGGTAACTCTATCAACACCAGAGTCTTCCTGATTGATAGCGCCAATGCGCAGCCACAGTTCGCCATCATGAGTAAAGACCTGAACTTGGCGCTTGGGGTCGGTTATCGATTTGGCTTCAATATCGATGCTGGGAAGCATCTTATCGAATTGAAAATTTGCACCCATAAAAATGACCTCACTTGTGAAATATAACAGCAGGTAGCGGACACATAGCAAATGACCGCCACAATTTAAAAATAAAGCCAAGTAGGCCGGGCAAAATCTTTACCCTGCCCCCGACATTAAAAAAACAAAACTCGGAGCAAGACCATGACGCCAAAACTTAACTTGATCAAATTTTGAAGCATAAACCAGTTACCAAGCAGCCTACCTTCAGCCCGGCTTTTATAGCGGGCCATTTTAGGCCGTATTTATTACCAACAACCCAAGGTGAGCATATGCCAAAAATCATAATTACCGGAAAACAAGGCACCGGCAAAACAAGACGAGCAGTGGAATTAATGCAGCACTTTGGATGCAACGTGTTGATTGAAGAATGGGATGGAGCATCACCCTTACCGGACGGTGCGCTTGCCCTAACTAATCATCCTAATCCAGACAAATCTAAAGCAGATGAAATCTACAGTATTGAAATTGCGAAAGCCGCTCTTCAAAACAAAACGCTTAGTGTTGCAAGCTTCGCCAACTTATCGGCATAAATTTTCATATTGGCAGCCGATTTGATTGGGTTCGTTTGTAAACGCAATTTAGAAATGTCCTCTATACTGCAAAGTAGAAGTGTCCCCTGTATTGGT
>Ga0066477_1000508_pt1 | contig 11825 bp, 12 predicted proteins | sample LakWasM115_HOW13_2_FD_59554 | JGI IMG/M metagenome (GOLD analysis project Ga0066477, IMG submission 59554) | Freshwater sediment methanotrophic microbial communities from Lake Washington under simulated oxygen tension - Sediment Metagenome 115_HOW13 | ecosystem: Environmental > Aquatic >...
CGTTCATGAGAGACCAGGTTCGGCTGACCCTGGGGTTGCGGCATCAGCGGGTCAAGACCACCAACTACAGCACCACGGGCGCGGTCTCGGGTGACTACGACAAGAGTGCCGTGACACCGATGGTGGGGGTGGTCGTCAAGCCCTGGGGGCCCAGCGTGTCGCTGTATGCCAACTACGTCCAGGGCCTGAGCAAGGGCGACAGCGTGAGCACCCCCACCTACGCCTACAACTTCACCTTTGCACCCTACAAGACCGACCAGAAGGAGGTCGGCGTGAAGTGGGACACCGGTGCCTTCACCAACACCTTCAGCCTGTTCGAAATCAACAAGCCGATGCTCATCACCCTCAGTGGCAACGTGCCCTCCGATGGGGGTGAGAAGCGGGTTCGGGGCCTGGAGTGGTACACCTTTGGTGAGGTGGCCCGCGGCACGCGCCTGTTGGGTGGGGCGACCTTCACGCAGGGCACGCAGACCCGCACCGCCAACGGCAGCTACGACGGCAAGACGTCGGTGGGGGCTCCGCGCTGGCAGGGCAATCTCGGCCTGGAGTGGGATGCACCCTGGGCCACGGGCCTGACCCTGAGTGGCAAGGTGGTCGCCAGCTCCAGCCAGTACCTGGACGCGGCCAACACACAAAAGCTCGCCGGTTGGAGCGAGCTGGAGGTGGGGGCCCGCTACGCCACCCGGATGGCGGGCAAGAAAGTGGTCTGGCGCTTCAATGTCGTCAACCTGCTGGACCGTCACTACTACTCGGGCGCCTTCAGCGACACCACGCCCATTGCCACGCTGGGGCAGGGGCGCACCTTCATGACGTCCTTGAGCACCGATTTCTGAGCGCCGGCCCATGCGTCCGAAAGCGATGATCGCGCGCCTGCTGGTCACTCTCGCACTGGCCCTGGCTGCCGGCCAGGGCCGGGCGGTGAGCGAGCGCGCAGACCTCGTGTGGGGGCCGGTGCTGGTGCCCGGTGCCCAGTCCACCGAGCTGCAGGCGCGGCGCAGCGGTCATCGCTACCGCCTCTTTGTCTCGGTGCCGGGCACCCCGCCGCCTGCCCAGGGGTTTCCGGTGCTCTACGTGCTGGATGGCAATGCCAGCTTCCCTGTGGCAGCCTGGGTGGCCAGATCGCTGGAGCGGCGCCGTCAGGTGACGGGCCAGACACCGCCGCTGGTGGTGGGCGTCGGCTACCCCGGCAGCGCCGATTTCGATTTTGCGGCCCGCAAGCGGGACTACACCATCGCCGCGCCCGGTCTGCCCGGCGACGGTGCGGCCAGCAGTGAGGGCGAGCAGGGCGGGGCCGACGCCTTTCTCGATGTCCTGGAGCACGAGGTCAAGCCGCTGGTGGCCCAGCGCCACCCGGTGGACCCTGAGAGGCAGGCCCTGTTCGGACACTCGTTTGGCGGCTTGCTGGTTCTGCATGCCTTGTTCACGCGGCCGAGCAGCTTCAGCACCTTTGTGGCCTCCAGCCCCTCGATCTGGTGGCAGGGCCGGCAGGTTCTGCAGGAGGTCCCCGAGCGGGTTGCCGACTGCCGCGGCTGCCGGCCCCGGGTGCAGATCAGCGTCGGTGCCCTGGAGGACAGAACGCCACCCGGGCGGCATTCGCCCGAGGTGCTGGCACTGCTGGCCAGCCGGCCCATGGTGTCGGAGGCCCGCCGACTCGCTCAAGACCTGCAGTCCCGACCGGACTGGGGTCAGCGGGTGGTCTATCACGAGCTGGCTGGAGAAGACCACGGCTATGTCTGGATGCCCGCCCTCACCCGCGGCATCGACCTGTTTTTGCCACCGCTGGCGGATGTCGATCCGCCACGGCCTTGAGGACAAGCGCTATGAGATACGAGGTGTTGTTCGGACTGCTCATGACCACGCTCGGCATGGTCTGCATCTACCTGGGTTCGCCGCAGCAGCGTTGGATCGGGATGCCATGGCCGAGCCGGCCTGCGCGCGTGAGCGGTGCGTTGTGTGCACTGTTGGGCTGGCTTGTCCTGTCTGCTGGCATGCAGGCTCTGGTGGCCACCTATGTGTGGCTCACGGCCCTGATGTTGGTGGGGGCCGCCTTGCCCTATGTCGGGGTGTTGATTCATGCGTCGCGGGTGCGTTGACATGAGCCGCAACAAGAAAACCCTCCAGCCTGACTGGATCAGCAAGACCCTGGCGGGCGCAGCGCTGGGCCTGGGCCTGGCGCTCTCGTGCAGCGGCTTGTTGTCGCTGGCGCTGGCAGGCCTGCCTTTGCCGGTGCGAGGGCAACTGGTGATGTGGGTGGTGCCCCTCATCGCGCTGGGGGCCTGGAGCGGGGTCTACCTGTTCCGCAGCGGTCTCAGCGCCTGGCTGTGGCTGGGCGGTACCAACCTGCTGAGCTGGGGGGCCCTCGGGGCCATTCGATTCTGGATTGCATCCACACATTGACAGACCATGAGAGCCGACCTGATCCGCATCTACAAATCAGTTCATACCTGGACTGGCATCTTCAGTGGCATGGCCTTGTTCATCGCCTTCTATGCGGGCGCCCTGACGGTCTTCAAGGAGCCCTTGGCGCGATGGGCTTCGCCACCGCAGGCCATCGAAGTCGTGCCTCTGGCCCAGGCGCAATCCCTGATCCTCAAGACCCTGGCCGCCGACCCGGGCGCGGCCCGTGATTTCACACTCCATCTGGAAGACGTGGAGAACGTTCCCGCTCGCATGCAGTGGCAGGTGCGCGTGGGTGATGATTCCGATGACCATGATGAGTCGGCTCAGCGCCATTTCGTCGCCACGCTGGATGCCTCGGGCGGTGCCCGGATCCATGAAACCCACCCCTCCAGCCTGGCCGAGTTCATTGACGTGCTTCACCGGGTGGTCGGCCTGCCTTTCGACAACGACCCGAACCGCTGGGTCATGGGTGGGGTGGCCATTCTCTACACCCTGGCCCTGGTTTCCGGTGTGATCGTGCTGTTGCCCTCGCTGGTGAAGGACTTCTTTGCCCTCAGGGTGGGCAAGAATCTCAAGCGCATGTGGCTGGACGCGCACAACGTGGTGGGCATCATCAGCCTGCCCTTTCACCTGGTGATGGCGCTCAGCGCCGTGGTGTTCGCCTTCCATGACCCGATCTACGGGCTGCAGAATCAGCTGATTCACGGCGGCAAATGGGGGGCTGCATTCCAGCGCGGGGCCCAACCTCCCCATGCCCCGCCGCCGCGTGACCCCGCGGCGATGTTGGCGCCTGAGGCCATCGTGGCCAAGGCCCGCGCCTTGTCCCCAGGCTTCCAGCCCACCTGGGTGCAATACCAGCAGGTCACGGGTCCGAGACCGGTGGCCCGCGTCTGGGGGCGCGACGATGGGGCTGTCATGCCGCGTGCGCGGGGGGGCTTCGCCGCCATCGACCCCTACACCGGCAAGGTGTTGAACACCGACTACCTGCCCGGGGCCCAGAGCACGGCCAACCTGTTCATCAGCAGCTTTTTTGCACTCCACATGGCCTCGTTCGGCGACGTGGCGGTGAAGTGGATGTACTTCCTGCTCGGTCTGGCGGGGGCCTGGCTGTTCTACAGCGGCAACCTGTTGTGGGTGGAGTCGCGCCGCCGCCGAGCGCAGCCGCGGGCAGGGGGTGCTCCATCTCAGCGTCTGGACTGCCGCCTGATGGCCTCGGCCACCGTTGGCGTCTGTCTGGGGTGCCTCTGCGGCGTGTCCCTGATGACCGTGGCCCAGAAGTGGCTGCATGGCCATGGGCTCGACCTGGCCTACTGGACGCGCGCCCTCTACTACGCCGCGTTCTTCTTGGCACTGGCCTGGTCGTTCCGTGCGGGCGCTGCCCGGGCCAGCGTCCACCTGCTCGGGGTGGCTGCGGCCCTGACACTGGCCATCCCCTTGACCAGCCTGCTGGCCTGGGCATTCCCCTCTCTGGGACTCTGGGCCCATGGGTCTGCTGCCGCACTGGGGGTGGACTTCACGGCCGGGGTCGGCGCGCTTTGCCTGGCATGGATGGCCAGGGTCGCCCGGCGCCGCATCCGGGCCAGTGCGGGTGACAGCGTCTGGTCCGTCCCCAGCCCTGGCGCGCAGGCCGATGCCGACGTCAGGGCCCGTGCCGCCTGATCTGTTCACGTGAGGGCACCCGCCAGAGGCGTTTCGCTGCGTTTGGCTGCGTTTGGCTGCGTTCGGCGCTGCGGCCTGGGTCAAACTGTCGCTCGTCGGCGCAGAAGGTGGTCACCAGGCTCAATGACTCGGTGGGGGGCACCTCTGGCCATGTCGCCCCATCGACTTGGCCCGAGCCCAGATCGAAGGCCATGTGATCGCCGCGCAGACCACCATGTCCATGGATTGAGATCCGTTTGTGCGGTGTTTGGGAGCAACAAGCCCGCCTGAGCGGCTGGCCGCTGCTGCGCCTGCGCCAGCCCCGCAGACCATGTCCATTCTCGCGCGCACGGGGCCATGTCTTGGAGCGGGCTCGTTTCTGGCTCGGGGCCGATCACGCCCAGTTTCCAGGGCACTTTCCGGTGCCGGACCGCGTCGCGTCACTGACGCCGATCTCCCAAAGTCCAAAAGAAAACGCCCAAGTTGTCGAAACAACTTGGGCGGGTATTTGGCGGAAGCGGTGAGATTCGAACTCACGGACCCTTTCGGGCCGCCGGTTTTCAAGACCGGTGCAATCGACCACTCTGCCACACTTCCTTCGACGCGCATTGTAGCCGGCCTTGGGGCCCGATTTGGGCTGAGGCGGGGCCAAGCCGGGCATCGAAGCGGGGCTGGGGATCGGCCAGATACAGATCTTTCAACTGTCCGCGCCTGCGGTACGCGGGGTATGTCAGGGCTGTAAGCGGATGCTTACAAACCACGTTTCTAAGGCTGGAACAGCGGGGTATTCCGGGTCTATTTGGGTGGCTTTGAGGGGGGTGTCGGTGCGTAGACTTCGGCGTCTTTCGCTCTCGATTGCCCATGCAACACATCCTCGTGGTGGACGATGATGCAGACATCACCCAACTGCTGGCCCAATACCTGTCGCGCTTCGGTTTCACGGCCCACACGGCGCGCGATGCCGACACCATGCGCATGGTGTTGGCGGCGCAGCCTGTCGATCTGGTGGTGCTGGACGTGATGCTGCCTGGCACCGATGGCCTGGCCCTCGCGCGCGAGTTGCGCGCGCGCTCGCGCATCCCCATCATCATGCTCACGGCCCGGGGCGACCCCTACGACCGTGTGATCGGGCTCGAGATGGGGGCCGACGATTACATGAGCAAGCCCTTCGAGCCGCGTGAGCTGGTGGCCCGCATCCAGACCGTGTTGCGCCGCATCACCAGCGGGCAGGCACCGCCGCCCGAGGAGTCCGAGGTGGTGCACTTTGACGGCTGGCAGCTGCACCGCATGGCGCGCCACCTGATCACGCCCGAGGGGGTGGTCACCCCCTTGTCGAATGCCGAGTTCAGGCTGCTGTGCACTTTTTTGTCGATGCCGCGGCGCATCTGCAGCCGTGACCAGCTGATGGAGGATGCGCGCGGCCGCTCGATGGAGGTGTTTGAGCGCAGCATCGACCTGCTGGTGTCGCGCCTGCGCCAGAAGCTGGGGGACGACCCGCGCGAGCCGCGCTTCATCAAGACCGTGCGCGGGGCCGGCTACCTGTTCAATGTGCGCAACGTGCAGGGTCGCATGGGCTGGCAGCCCTGAGCCCGACCCACCCGATCGCCACGCCATGTTCACTCTTGTGTTCCAGCCCTTTTTACAGCCGTCGCGCTGGCGCGCCCGCCTTCGGCGCTGCCTGCCGGCCTCGCTGTTCGGGCGCCTGGCCTGGGTGATGGTGGGCATGGCGGTGGTGGGGCAGTTGCTGCTGGGGCCCTTGCTGCTGGCCTTGCACGCCTGGTTGTTCGACCTGGAAGCGGCGGGCCAGAGGGTGCCGACGCCGCTGTCCTGGCAAGGGGCGATAGAGTGGGCACTGGGGCTATTGGCGGCCGTGCTGGCCGCCTGGGTGGGGGCTCGGTGCTGCGCCGCGCCGGTCGAGCGCCTGGTGCTGGCCGCGCGTGCCATGGGCCAGGGGCTGGAACGCCCCCCTTTGCCCGAGGACGGCAGCACCGAGTTCCGTGAAGCCAGCCGGGTTTTCAACCAGCTGCAGACCACCTTGCAGCAGCGCCTGCAGGAGCGCGATCAGGTGGTGGCCTCGGTGTCGCACGATCTGCGCACCCCGCTCACCCGGCTGCGCCTGCGTGCCGAGCGCCTGCACGATGCCGCCGACCGCAGCCTGTTCCGGCGCGACATTGCCGAGATGGATGCCCTGATCACCACCACGCTGGACCACCTGCGCGGTGTAGCCGCCCCCGAGCCGCCCGTGTGGATGGACATCAAGGCCCTGGTCGACAGCCTGGCCGATGACCAGCAGGCCTGTGGGCACTGGGTGCCGGTGCACGGGCGTGCCGGCGCCTTGCTGGTGCAGCCACTGGCCTTGCGGCGCTGCCTGGGCAACCTGCTGGGCAATGCGATCCGCTACGGCGTGCAGGCCGAGATCTTTCTCTGGGACGATGGCCGTGAGGTCGGCATCGAGGTGCGCGACCATGGCCCGGGCCTGCCCGAGGCCGAGTTGGAGCGCGTGCTGCAGCCCTTCGTGCGGCTGGAGGCGGCGGCGCAGCGCTACCGTGGTGGCATGGGCTTGGGGCTGTCGATTGCGCGGGACATCGCGCTGCGCCACCAGGGCCAGTTGCAGTTGCGCAACCGGCCTGACGGCGGCGGCTTGCTGGCCGTGGTGCGACTGCCGCGGCGTGGCGAGCCGCCGGTCCGTGGGGCCTGAGCTCAGACGGCCGGTGTGAGATTGGCGCCGCAGTGCTTGCACTTGACGGCGTCTTCTTTCACCTTTTCGCCGCAGGCGGGGCAATTGGCCAGGGAGAAGCCACGCACCAGCAATTCACTGTCGAAGTACCCGCTTTCCTCGCCATCGGGCAAGGCCACCTCGGGTTTCTTGACGGCCATCACCAGGGTCGCCACCCAGACCACCACCGTCCAGCCCAGAAAAATGTTCAGCAGGGCGATCTTCAGGCGCTTGGGTTGCCGTCTTCTGAAGGCCTCGTAACTGGGCAGCAGGTAGAGCAGAGGGCCAAACACCAGCAGCGAATAAGCCACCACGGTGTTGAACCCGTGGTTGCGGGTGTTGGGCGACACGCCAGCGTAATAGCTGAATGCCACCAGAATCATCAGCACAAACAAGCGGATGTACATAACCCCTCTCGTCGTATCGGGTAATTTACGGATTGTTACGAACCTATCAGGAGAGGCGTTCAAAAACAAGCGCTTAGACCCGGTGCTGGATTCTTGGACCGCATTTTCGAGCACTATGGCACGGTCTGGGCCCTCGGTCTGGCCTGACCAAGGGGGGGGACGCTTTCTGCCCGCCCGGCTGTCTGCGGCGCGCCGGGCAGGTTCAGGCAGGTTCAGGCAGGTCCAGACGGGCTCAGGCCTTGAGCATGCCCTTGGTCTCGATGAACTCCACCACCTGGGTCAGGCCGCTGAGGGTCTTCAGGTTGGTCATCACATAGGGCTTCTTGCCGCGCATGCGCTGGGTGTCGGCCTCCATCACCGCCAGATCGGCGCCCACATGGGGGGCCAGGTCGGTCTTGTTGATCACGAACAGGTCGCTCTTGGTGATGCCGGGGCCGCCCTTGCGCGGGATCTTCTCGCCTGCGGCCACGTCGATCACGTAGATCGTCAGGTCGCTGAGCTCGGGGCTGAAGGTGGCGGCCAGGTTGTCGCCGCCCGATTCGACAAACACCACGTCGGCCTCGGGGAACTGGGCCAGCATGCGGTCGATGGCTTCGAGGTTGATCGAGGCGTCTTCACGGATGGCGGTGTGCGGGCAGCCCCCGGTCTCCACGCCCAGGATGCGTTCGGCGGGCAGGGCGCCGCTCACAGTCAGCAGGCGCTGGTCTTCCTTGGTGTAGATGTCGTTGGTGATGGCGATCAGGTCGTACTGCGGGCTCATGGCCTTGCACAGCATCTCCAGCAAGGTGGTCTTGCCTGAGCCGACGGGCCCGCCGATGCCCACGCGCAGGGGCGGAAGTTTCTTGGTGCGGCCGGGGATGTGGTGCAGTGCGGTGCTCATGAAGGCTCTCGATCAAAGTCAGTGCCGGGGGGCGGCAGGGGTGGGGTCAGCTTCTGAAAAGCCGGGAATACTGGGTTTCGTGTCGGGCCGACAGCACGGCCAGCCTGGGTGTGAAGGCCTGGCGGCCTGCATCGTCCAGGGCCATGGCCCCGGCCACCGCGGCCGGGATCTCCGCCGCCAGCCGGGCCAGGATGCGCTGGCCCGCGCTCTGGCCCAGGGGCACGGCCTTGATGGCGGTCTGGCTCATGTTCTCGCACCAGCCAAAGGCATAGGCGGCGCAGATGTCGGCGGCGCTGGCGGGGCTGCCGGCGGCGGCCGCGGCAAAGGCCACCGGGTAGCTCAGGCCCAGGCCTTGCACGCGTTCGGCTTGGGCGGGCTGCAGGTTGCGCAGCCAGTCGATCAGCGAGCGGCCCATCTGCACGCTTTGCAGACGCAGCTCGCTGGTCTCGCGGGTGTGCAGCACCCATTGGTTGAGTTCGGCCAGCCGGTCCAGGCGGTCGGCGCGCAGCGCCTGCACGCTGGCCGCCAGCACGGCCAGATCGCCGCGGGCCAGGCCCAGGTGCAGCTGGTCCAGCAGCCAGTCGGCGGCCGTGGCTTCGTTGCTGACCCCGGCCCATTCGACCGCGGCCTCCAGGCCCTCGGAGTATGAGAAGCCGCCCACCGGCAGGGCCGGCGAGGCCAGCCAGATCAGCGACAGCAGACCGGCTGTGCCGGGGCTGGGCAGGGCCGGGCCAGGGGCTTCAGTGCTGGTGCCCATGGTCGTGGCCGTGGTCGCAGCCCGGGCCGTGTTCATGGCCGTGGTCGTGTGGGTGATCGTGGCTGTGCTCGTGGTTGTGGCTGTGCGGATGCTTGTGTTCGTGCCCATGGTCATGGTCGTGAGCATGGTCATGTGCATGGTCGTGGCCGCAGTCCTGCGTGTGCTCGTGCGGGGCGCCCGGGCCGGGTTCGTGGGCCGCGTGCTTGTGACCGTGGTCGTGGTGCTCATGGCCGTGGTCATGGTCGTGCCCATGCCCGTGGTGGTGCCCGCCGTGGTCGCCATAGGCGCCCGATTCGGGCTCGAAGGATTCGTTCACCGCGTTCACGATCAGGTGCATGCTGCGCAGCATGTCGGCCAGCACGTGGTCGGGCTCGATCTTCAGGTGATCGGGCTTGAGCTCGATCGGCACGTGGCGGTTGCCCAGGTGGTAGGCGGCCCGCACCAGGTCGAAGGGGCTGCCGTGGCTGCTGCAAGGGGTGATTCGCAGCACGGGCTGCGGGGCCGCGATCACGCGCACCAGCGAGCCGTCTTCGGCCACCAGCACGTCGCCGCCGCGCACCGTGGTGCCGCGTGGCAGGAACACGCCCAGGTGGCGCCCGCCCGAGTCGGTGGCATCGAAGCGGCTTTTCTGGCGCACGTCCCAGTCCAGCTCGAGGCTGTGGGCGCGCTTGAGCAGCACGGGGGCCAGGCCTTGGCCACCGGGGATGATTTTGGAGATCTGCAGCATGGTCGGCAATCCAGACGGGAAAGTGAGAACGGGGGCCGAAACTTTAACGCCTCGGCCCCGGCCCTGGGGGCAGCCGGGTCTCAGAAGATCGGCAAGCGCTCAGAACAGGAAGTAGCGCTGCGCCATCGGCAGGCTGGTGGCGGGCTCGCAGGTCAGCAGCTGGCCGTCGGCGCGCACCTCGTAGGTCTGGGCGTCCACTTCCATGCGCGGGGCATAGTCGTTGAGCAGCATGTCCTTCTTGCCCACGGTGCGGATGTTCTTCACCTCGGCCAGGGTCTTGTGCAGGCCGTAGCGCTGGTCGATGCCCGCCGCCATGCCGGCCTGCGACACAAAGGTGAGCGAGCCCTTGGCGATGGCCCCGCCAAAGGCGCCGAACATGGGCCGGTAGTGCACCGGCTGGGGGGTGGGAATGCTGGCGTTGGGGTCGCCCATGGCGGCCATGGCGATGAAGCCGCCCTTGAGGATCAGCGAGGGCTTCACGCCGAAGAAGGCCGGGTTCCAGATCACCAGGTCGGCCCATTTGCCTTCCTCGATGCTGCCCACGATGTGGCCGATGCCGTGCGCAATCGCCGGGTTGATGGTGTATTTGGCGATGTAGCGCCGGGCCCGGTAGTTGTCGTTGCGCGCCGTGTCGGCGGGCAGCTTGCCGCGCTGCTGCTTCATCTTGTGCGCGGTCTGCCAGCAGCGCAGGATCACCTCGCCCACCCGGCCCATGGCCTGGCTGTCCGAGCTGAACATGCTGATGGCCCCCAGGTCGTGCAGGATGTCCTCGGCGGCAATGGTCTCCTTGCGGATGCGGCTTTCGGCAAAGGCCAGGTCTTCGGCGATGTTGGCGTGCAGGTGGTGGCACACCATCAGCATGTCCACGTGCTCGTCCAGCGTGTTGATGGTGTAGGGCCGCGTCGGGTTGGTCGACGAGGGCAGCACATTGGCTTCGCCCACCACGCGCAGGATGTCGGGGGCATGGCCGCCGCCCGCGCCTTCGGTGTGGAAGGTGTGGATGGTGCGGCCCTTGAAGGCGGCCACCGTGTCCTCGACAAAGCCCGATTCATTGAGCGTGTCGGTGTGGATGGCCACCTGGGTGTCGGTCAGCTCGGCCACGTTCAGGCAGTTGTCGATGGCCGCAGGCGTGGTGCCCCAGTCTTCGTGCAGCTTCAGGCCGATGGCGCCGGCATCGATCTGCTCGTGCAGCGCGGTGGGCAGGCTGGCATTGCCCTTGCCCAGAAAGCCCAGGTTCATCGGAAAGGCGTCGGCCGCCTGCATCATGCGTTCGATGTTCCAGGGGCCGGGCGTGCAGGTGGTGGCAAAGGTGCCCGTGGCCGGGCCGGTGCCGCCCCCGATCATGGTGGTGATGCCGCTGCACAGGGCTTCTTCGATCTGCTGCGGCGCGATGAAGTGGATGTGCGTGTCGATGCCGCCGGCGGTGACGATCTTGCCTTCGCAGCTGATCACTTCGGTGCCCGGGCCGATGATGATGTCCACCCCGGGCTGGGTGTCGGGGTTGCCGGCCTTGCCGATCTTCACGATGCGGCCGTTCTTCAGGCCGATGTCGGCCTTCACCACGCCCCAGTGGTCCAGGATCACGGCATTGGTCAGCACGGTGTCGACGGCGCCTTCGGCGCGGGCGCGCTGGCTTTGCGCCATGCCGTCGCGGATGGTCTTGCCACCGCCAAACTTCACCTCTTCGCCATAGCTGCCGGCGGCCAGGGTGTGGTCGTGTTCGATCTCGATGATCAGGTCGGTGTCGGCCAGTCGGATGCGGTCACCCGTGGTGGGGCCGAACATTTCCGCATAGGCGCGGCGTGAAATGGAACTCATGGTGTGTCCTTTGCCTGCGGGGTTCAGAGGGCGCCCTGCACCAGGCCGCGAAAACCGTAGATGTGGCGGCTGCCCGACACCGCGACCAGCTCGACGGTGCGCTCCTGCCCCGGCTCGAAGCGCACGGCCGTGCCCGAGGCGATGTTCAGCCGCATGCCGCGCGCGGCCGCACGGTCAAAGCCCAGCGCCGCATTGGTCTCGGCAAAGTGGTAGTGCGAGCCCACCTGGATCGGCCGGTCGCCGGTGTTGCGCACCAGCAGGGTCACAGTGGGGCGGTCGGTGTTCAGGGCGTGCTCGCCCTCGTCAATGATCAGTTCGCCGGGAATCATGGGGTGGTTCTCCTGTCGCTGTTTTTGAAGTCAGCCGCAGTGCTGCGGAAGGCCTGATGTCCTGAGCCACTGGCGGGCCCACAACAGTCCGGTGGCTGCGGAGCAAGCCATGCCAGCAGACACCGCGGAGCTGGCTTTGCCAGGCCGCTGGTG
>Ga0066477_1000512_pt1 | contig 11785 bp, 12 predicted proteins | sample LakWasM115_HOW13_2_FD_59554 | JGI IMG/M metagenome (GOLD analysis project Ga0066477, IMG submission 59554) | Freshwater sediment methanotrophic microbial communities from Lake Washington under simulated oxygen tension - Sediment Metagenome 115_HOW13 | ecosystem: Environmental > Aquatic >...
TATCCATCATGCTGAAGGCCGGGCTTTCGCTGGACAACGCCTTGCGTGTCCTGATCGGCATGAATGCCAAACCCGCTATGACCAGCATGACCCAGGCCATTCTTGACGATGTCAAAAGCGGTGTTTCCTTTAGTCGTGCCCTTGCCAAGCACCCGGCGCAGTTCGGCGATTTTTATGTCAACATGGTTCGCTCCGGCGAAGCGGGCGGCCAGCTCGGTTCTGTGCTTGAACGCTTGAACGATCACCTGGATCGGCTGCGTGCCCTGCGTGAAAGTGTTGTTTCCGCTGCAATTTATCCCGCTATTCTGCTTAGCGTAGCCGTGCTTTCGGTTATCGCCATGCTGGGCTTTGTTGTGCCCCAATTTGAATCCCTTTTCAAGGAAATGGGCGATGCCCTTCCTGTTCCGACACGGATCATCATGTCAATTGGGCACGTTTTCACCCAGTACGGAGTCTTCATCGGGCTCGCGCTGGCGCTGATATTCTGGTTGGCACGTTTGTGGCTGCGCTCGCCAAACGGACGCCAATGGTGGCAAGCTCGCGCGTTGCGTCTACCCATCTTGGGCGCGCTGATGCTCAAATACGATTTGACGCTTTTTGCCCGCTCCCTGGGCACTTTGCTTGGCAATGGTGTTCCGCTGCTCTCGGCCTTTCATATTGCCACGCAGACTGTCGGAAACGGCAACCTGCGCAATGCATTGGAGCGTGTCATTCCCAAGGTCAAAGAGGGATGGAAGGTGGTCGACGCTCTGGAGGCCAGTGGTATTTTTGAACCTTTGGCAATCAATCTCATCAAAGTTGGTGAGGAAACGGGCCGCATGGGCACAATGCTGCTGGAACTGGCTCGCATTTTCAACCGTGACGTGGAAACTGGCATTAAACGCATGCTGACTTTGTTAGAGCCCTTGCTTATTTTGATCTTGGGCATGCTCATCGCTTCCATCATTGTTTCCATCATGCTTGGCATCCTGTCGGTCAACGATCTTGCGGCATAGTGCTATACTTTTTCCCCCCAACCTTGCATCCCTATGAGTCAAATTTCCTCCCCAGTGTTGCCTGATGTTCGTCGGAACAAAGGCTTCACCTTGATCGAATTGCTGGTGGTTTTGGTTATCCTCACGCTTTTGGCTGGTTTGGTGGGGCCGCGTGTCATGGGCTTGCTCGGCGGTGCCAAGTCCAAAACGGCTGCACTGCAAATCACCGACCTTGAGAAGTCTCTTGAAATTTTCAAGCTCGATGCCGGGCGTTACCCGACTACCGAAGAAGGCCTCAATGCCCTGGTAACCAAACCCGCAACAGCTAGTGGCTGGAACGGCCCTTACCTCAAGGGTGGATTGCCTAACGACCCCTGGGGCAAGCCCTATGCATACAAAAGTCCAGTCAGCGGTGGCGATTTTGAAATTTTGACTCTGGGTGCCGATGGAGCCCCCGGCGGCGATGGTGAAAACGCCGACGTTCGCAACAAGCCCTGACCGGCTAAGCGGTAGCAACTCCAATCCGTGTCCGCAGACGCAGTGGGGTTTTACACTCATCGAACTACTGGTCGTCATGGCCATTGGGGCGCTGTTGGTTGGTTTGGCACCCACTGCATTTGAACGGCTTCGCGAGGTAAGCCAATACCGTGACACCGTGCGTGCCGTAGTGGTTGATCTGCGCCAGGCTCGGCAGCAAGCACTGGTTTACAAGCAAATGGTTCGTTTCCAGGTCAATGTGTCAGAGCGCCAATTTGGCATTGAGGGGCTGCCGCAAAAGACGGTGCCGGCCTCGCTGGAGCTGAAAGCCACGGTTGGAACCAGCGCGGTTGCAGACATACGGCAACAGGCCGCCATCGCTTTCCTGCCCGATGGTGGTTCCAGTGGTGGAACCGTTGAGTTGGTTCGCCGATCGGGTGGCGGCGTCCGTATACGTGTTGACTGGCTGACAGGCCAAGTCACCCAAGAACCCAGTATTCCATGAAGCAGCGGGGATTTTCTTTACTGGAAATGCTGGTCGCCTTCGCCATCATGGCCATGTCACTGGGCATGATCTATCGTGTCGCTGGTGGCAGCGCCCGCAATTTGTCGGAAACCGCGCAGGCGGAACACGCAGTTTGGCTGGCCGAATCGCTGCTTGCCAGTCGCAGTAGCCTGTTAACGGACGGGTGGAATGAAGATGGCGATGCGGACGGGTTCAAGTGGCAGGTGCGCAGCCGCCCCTACAGCAGCGATGGGTTGGCGCCACAGGCAGTGCCTTTGCATGAAGTCCGGCTCGCCGTCCGCTGGAATGCAGGTTCGCGCCCCGGCGAACTCGACATTGTTACCCTGATGCCCCAGCGCAAACCCCAGCCAGGCGAGGTGCTTCGATGAGGCAACACACCAAGGTGGCCGCGCACAAGGGGTTCACTCTGCTTGAAATGCTCGTTGTCATGGTCCTGCTGTCTGTCATCATGCTCGGCCTGCTCTCGGCTCTGCGTAACATGGCACAGACCGAGACACGGATTGATCGACAACTTGAGCGCCTCGATCAAATCCGCGTGGCGCGCAATTTTTTGCAACAAACATTGAGCCGTGTCTCGGCCGTTGTGACGGATACACCCGGTGCGCCCGGGAAAAACATGATCCCGTTTGCGGCCACCGGCGAGAGTCTGACCTGGGTGGGAATTTTGCCCGCGCGGCCGGACGTGGGTGGGCGCCATTTCTTTCGACTGACGGTAGAGGATGCCGGTGCGGGGCGGGCGTTGGTGTTGCGCTATGCACCATGGAACCCGGATGCAGTGATGCCCAACTGGCCCAGCGCAGAATCGCGCGTTCTGCTGAGCGACATCACCAAAATAGAAGTACAAGCCCAGGGGTTGCCGCCGCAAGGCCGTAACCCGGCCGAGCCTTGGCCCAAGGGATGGCAAAACGGTTGGCCAGTGGCCGACGCTCTTCCAGAGCTTTTGCGGGTCACAGGATATTCTGCCAGCGGTAACGTGTTCCCGCTCACTACGGCCTTGTACGCCTTGCCAGGCGGAGACAACAGTTTCAGTCGCGTTTCGTTTGGTGGTGGGTCGCGATGAAGCGCCTCAGGCCACCCCGGCGCGGTATGGCTTTGCTGGCAGTCCTATGGGTGGTTGCCGCCATGGGGCTTGCTGTCACCGGTATCGTCAAAATGGTGCGCAACGAGATAAAAGCGGCTGGTGTGCAGCGGCAAGTATTGATAGCCAGTGCACGGGCTGATGCTTTCATCTTGCTGGCTTTGCAAAATATGCAAACCTCCTCCAGAGCGCCAGGCAGTAATCCGCAAAAACTGACGGTCCAATTCGAAGGTGAAGACAGTATGGTGTCTGTCTTGCCGCTCAGTGGGCTCATCGACATCAACTTCGCACCCGTAAAATTATTGGCAGACATGTATCGCTATGCAGGGGGGCTCAGCCAGCAAGAGGCTCAAATCCTGGCCCAGGCCACACAGGCAACTCGACAAGTCAAGAATTCAAAAGGAATCCAGCAAAATTTTGACGCCACTGAAGACTTGCTTCAGGTCCCGGGAATGACCTACAATCTTTACGCTAAGCTTGCTGACCTCGTAACTGCAGACCTTCGAAATGGTAACGGGCGTGTCAGCCCGCTCGCGGCCCCGCAAGGGGTTCTTCAAATCCTGACAGGCGGAAACATTGCCCGGGCAGCCGTTTTGACGGCCCAACGCAATGCGGATGTCAAGGCTATGGACACTTCCTTTCTAGACCCCGATTTTGTTGACATGGCTCCATCCAGTAATCTACGGTTGCAGACCCAAGTAGCGCTCCCGAGTGACGGATTTCTTCAAAAATCGTGGCTCGTCTACTGGGGGGTTGACCCACGCTCCGGTCTGCCATGGCGCGTACTCGGCAAACAACAAACAGTGTCGCGCACTGCTCTGGTAGGCGGCTGAGCCCCTATTCGTATGGCTGCTCCACTCAATCAAGCCCGTTTCTTCGGTTTTGACCTTGAATCGCTTTGGCGAGACCTGCTTGCAGCCTGGCGAGGCATGCTCAACTGGCCTGTCTTGTCATGGCTGTGGCCCAAGGCGGCAGTGCGCTTGTGGCTGCCTACGGGTGACAAGGCCCTTGTCTACAACATAGGGGCTGCGCCCAGCCAGGATGCGGTGGGCTTGCGTACTGCTCGGTTTGACGCGGTTCTTCTTCCTGAGAGCCTGCTGCTGCGACGCACCCTGAACTTGCCGCGACTGCAGTCCAGCGACCTGTTGGCCGCACTCGCAATCGAATTGCAAAACCTCAGCCCTTTTGACCCCAGCGATCTCGTATCGGTGTACGAGGCGGTGCCACAGGACAACCATACCCTGAAGGTGCACATCTCGCTAACCTCGCGCAAGCTGATCGCCCGCCACTTGGGAGAGGTTTATCCGCAGACCCAGGCGCTGCCCCCGGAAGTGTGGATTTCCCGCAGCGAGGGTGCCGGGTTTTCGATACTTGCGGGCTTTGGTGAGGCCCGGCGCATACGTTACGGTGTGGCTTGGCGGTGGGTCAGTGCATTGCTGGCCCTGTTGGTCATGGCGCTTATCGCGGCCCTGATCGTGACCCCGAGTGTCCAGCTGTACTTGCGTACGCAGCAGGCCCACCAGGCCATGTTTACGCTGTATCAAAAAGTTGCACCAGTCGTTAATCAACGTGAATCGCTCGCGCGGACGACAGGCATGATCAACGGCCTGGCTGAAATCATAGGCAAGCCCATGATGCCTCTGCAGGCCATGAAACTCCTTACCGATGTATTGCCAGATGACACCTACCTGTGGAGCCTTCAGATTCAGGGGGCCAAAGTCAGCCTGACGGGGCAAACCGTCAATGCCGCGGTACTCATGAAGCAACTGGACGCCACCCCCGGCATCAGCAATGTCACCGCGCCAACCCCGGCCAGCAAACTTCCGGGGGCCCCACGTGAGCAGTTTGCCATTGACTTCACGCTGAATCCGGCTTTAATTGCCGCTCCCAAATGAGGCGAATCGCTTTTAACCGTGTCGTGCTCATCCAGTCGCTGACCGTGTTGGTGCTGTTGGGGTTGGTGGGTTTTGCCTCCTATACCGTGTGGGTCAAGCACAACCGCGTGCAAGGTATTTTGGCGGATCTGGAGCCCCGATACGCCCGACTGCAGGGGCTGCTGGATCGCCAGGCCGACATGCGGGCGATGGATGCCAAAGCCAAAGAAGAGCTCCTGCAAATAGCATTTCCTGCCACGCAGGATCTGGCCCAAACGGGCAATGACGCGCAACAGCGTATCCGGAGTCTGTTTGCCGAAAGTCGGCTCGACGTCGTAAGCACGCAGATTTTGCCTGGAAAGGTTGAGGGAGGATTTGACCGAATCTCCATCAGCTTGCGGGCCGAGGGCAACCTGGCGGACTTCCAGGCTGCTCTGGGGCGCTTGGCGCAGCAGTCTCCGGCGATACTGATTGACAGCATGACGCTGCAAACCGTTGGCGCGGCACGCCCGGCCAGCGTTCAACGGATAGCAGGGCAGTTTGTTTTCTCTGCTTTTCGGGTTCGGCTATGATGTACACACCCGTACGCCTGCTGTTGCTCATGGTCGTAGCGCTCAGTGTGGGTTTGGCGAGCCTGTGGCTGGATAAGCAAGGACAATGGCGCAACATTACCTGGACGGTGCCCGTCGCCATCGCGCCGGATATCAAGATGCCCGTCAACCCGTTGTCTGGAATGCGCAGTATTGCTGCAGCGTCCTATGCAAGTATCCAGGAGCGCCCTCTTTTTGCGCCTGATCGCCGACCACCACCACCACCACCACCACCCGCCCCACCCGACCCCTTTATTGGCATTCAGATCTATGGGATTTATTCTGGCGCTAACGGGGGCATTTTGGCCCGTATTGATGGAAAGGTGCGCCGTGTCAAGTTCAATGAATCCATCGGTGGCTGGACGCTGAAGAGCGTTGCCGGCCGTCAAATCAACTTTGTTCAAGGGGAACAAACCCGTCAATTGCGACTGGAGTATTCCAAACTCAATTGAGGAGCCTGTGCAGAAAGGGCTTGCGTGCGGGAAGATCGCCCCCTGGTCCGTGTAACCTACAGCCATATCGCCTATGCCGTTAATTCTCAGATACCTATTTCCCTTGCTTTTTGCCCTGAGCGGGGTAGCGCTTGCCCAGCCGGCTGCTCCGGTCGCTCCGGTTGCTCCGGCGGAAGCGGTGGTGCCCCAGAAGACTGACGATGCGGTAGCCATTTCGCGCGACAGAATCATTCGTGGCAGCGATCAGGTTCTGGCCCCCCCTACAGCCAGAGGAGTGCCTGAGGGGCTCACCTCGGGGCTCCAGTTTGAAAGCGCACCGTTGGCCGACGTCGTGAGTCTGGTCATGCGCGAAATTGCCAAGGTGAGTTACGTCATTCATCCTCCTATTAATGGCACCGTCACCATGGCCACGTTGGGAGCGGTTAGCGCAGACCAGGCCATTCTGTTGTTGGAGGCGGCCCTCCAGGCCAATGGCCTGCAAATGGCGCGCGATACACGTGGCGTGTACCACATCGGCCGACCTGAAGCCCTCAAGGGCATCGTGCCCGCCATTCGCCAAGCCGGGGGTGGTCCGTTGCCGCCCGGGTATGGCGCAGTGGTTATCCCGCTCAAATACATCGGTGCTGGCGAGATGGCCAGCATTCTGAGGCCTATGGCCACACCAGAAGCCATTGTGCGGGTTGACACCGTGCGCAACCTGCTGGTCATGGTGGGCACCCGCACCCAGGCGGAGGGTTGGCTTGACATTGTTTCCACCTTTGATGTGGACTTGCTCAAGGGGATGTCGGTGGGTGTGTTTGCACTCAAACATATCACCACCCGCGAAGTCGAACTGGCTCTCCGGTTGCTCAACGGTGGCAGTGCTGCAACGCCCGCCGCAGCGCCCGCCGCAACAACTGGCACTGCCAGCGGTGCCGTACGTGACCAGCTGGCTGCAGGGTCGCCGTTTTATGGCGCGCTTCGGGTTATTCCCGTGGAGCGGATCAATAGCGTGATGGTTGTCACGCCTCGCGCGGCATACCTGGACGACGTGCGGCGCTGGATCGACAAACTGGATCAACCCGGCAGCAACTCTGCCGAGGCACAACTGTTTGTCTACGCGGTGCAAAACGGCAACGCCAAGCATCTGGCTGACGTGCTCAACGGCCTGTTTGGCAGCGGCACGCCCACCGCGGCCAGCAACCCAACGGCCGCCACCAGCGGAGTGGCTCCGGGACTTGCCGCCGGCACCGCCATGAGTACCGGTTTCACGGGTGTCAGCGCCAACAATGCAAGCTTGGCTGGCAGCCAGGCCGGCAGCAGCAACATCAAGGGCAGCGGATTGACCTCTCTGGTGCTCAACGCCGGCTTGCGCGTTATTGCAGACGAAATCAACAACGCCGTGCTGGTGTACGGCACCCGCGACGAGTTCGACAAGATCAAAGTCACGTTGAAACGGCTGGACGTGCCGCCCACCCAGGTGCTGATCGAGGCCAGCATCATCGAAGTCACCCTGACGGACGACCTCAAATACGGCTTGCAATGGGTCTTCAACGACACCACCAAGAACAATGATGGCCTGCTGGGCACAGGCGTATTCAGCACGGCAGTGGGGGCGGCTCTGGGCGCCACACCGGCCGGTTTTTCCTACACCCTGCGCAACTCGGTGGGCGATGTGCGTGCCGTGCTCAATGCGCTGGCCGACAAATCCCTGGTGAAGGTCATTTCAAGCCCGTCGCTGATGGTGCTGGACAACCACACCGCCAGCATTGCAGTGGGCAATCAGCAGCCCATCAATTCGGGCCAGACGATTACGGCGGGTGGAAATGTTTCGAGCAATATCACGTACAAAGACACCGGGGTCAGTCTGGCCGTCACGCCATCGGTCAGCGCCAGCAATGTGGTCACCATGCAAATCAGCCAGGCGGTAACCGACGTCGGGCCGGTGGATACCGCCACCGGCCAGCGCAGCTTTTTGCAGCGGCAGTTTTCCAGCAAAGTGGCGGTTCAATCTGGCGAGGCCTTGGTGCTGGGTGGCCTGATTCGTGACAACACCACCAATGGCAAAACGGGTGTGCCGGTTCTGCAGGACATTCCCCTCTTTGGCAATCTGTTTGGGGCTACCGCCAAGAACACCAATCGGACCGAACTGCTGGTGGTTATTACGCCACGCGTTGTGCGTACCCCACAAGATCTGCGTCAAATCGGCCAGGAACTAAAAGACCGCATGCAGGCTCTATACCCTGCGGGGGCGGAAGCCGCCGGCGTCGCTGTGGGCGCCCCACTAAACTGAAATATAATGCGCGCCCGCTATTTTTATCAACATTGATTTAGGCTAAGAAGATGAACCCATTCAACCCCACCGCACGCCGCCCATTGGCCCGCACAACCCCATTGTTGCTGGCCGGCCTGCTGCTAACAGCCTGCGCCACGGCACCCGAAACCACTGCACCACAAGCCGCAGCGCCACAAGCGGCTACTGCACCCCAAGTCGCCCCACAAGCCGCCGTTACTGTTCCGCAAGCGGCTACTGCACCCCAATGGGATCCTGCGCAAGTAGCCGCGCCGCAGTTGCCAAAAATCACTACACCACAGCAAGTCCAGGTGCGCGATCGTGCCACTGCGCGCTGGCAGACCCTGATGGCGGGCGACTTTGCCAAGGCGTACGCGTTTACCACGCCCACGTTCAGGAAAAGCACGACAGAAGCGGCCTACCTGGTGCAGTTTGAAAAAAAACCGCAATGGCATAGTGCTGAGGTGCTCACTGTCACCTGCGCAACGCCTGCCAGCTGTGTGGCCAGGGTTCGCATGGACCTGAAGGTTTCTATGCCCCGCACGAAAATGGACAGAATCACTACCCACGGTGACGAAGCCTGGCTGTTGGAAGATGGCCAATGGTGGCTTTCTGACGACACGCCGCGTTAAGCCAGGTTCCTGCGCTTGCCAAGTTGCCATGCGTGTGTATACTGACTAAAGAGTAATAGGTGTTCTTGCATATCCAAGGAGGGTTGATATCGAGACGGCACACTAAATTTTTCAATGAGGGGTGCGTTGGTTTTTAATTCATGTTGTTTTTTTTCAACTCCCTCAGCTAAAACACATGAATATCCACAAGGGCGAAATTGCACTTGTGCTAACATTAAGTAGCGTAATCAACCCACGTAAGGGTTGCGCTCAACAATCTTTAAACGGAGTTTTTTACATGAAAAAAAATGTACTTGCCTTGAGCATTTCGGCTGCACTCTGCAGTTTGGGCATGGTTGGTAGCGCTTACGCTATCACCGATTTGGGTGTCGCAGCGTCGGTTGGCACTGCCGTCACTTTGAAGGGTAACAACGACGGTATCGGTCACAACCTGATCGTTCCTTACTTCACTGCTCAGGGTAAAAATGCCACGGCATTCACACTGACCAATACCACGTCAATTGCCAAGGCCGTGAAGGTCCGCTTCCGTGGCGCTGAGAACTCGGACGACGTGTTGGACTTCCAGGTGTTCCTGTCTCCATATGACGTCTGGACTGCCAGCGTGAGCCAAGCCGCTACTGGCGAAGCCATGATTACGACTTACGACAAGAGCTGCACCAAGCCCGCATTCACTTCTGGTACAGGCGTGAGCTTCAGGACCGGCCGTTTGAGCTCGGCTGCCAATGTGGCTGGCACCCGCGAAGGCTATATTGAAATCTTCAACATGGCTGACATTCCCGCTGCTGCTGCAGTCGCTGGTGCGGTCACTCACGCCTCTGGTGGCGTGCCAACTTGCTCCGGCACTGCTTGGGGTCTATTGGATACGGATACAACCGCAGCAGTCCTGACGGGTGCCACCATTGGCTTGGCCAAGCCAACTACTGGACTGGTCGCTAACTACATTTTGATCAATACAGCGACCGGTACTTCGTGGAGCGGTCAGGCTGCTGCTACGCAAGCACTCGATGCTGGTGGTCTGATTGCGACCGCTGGTGTTCAAGCAACTGGTAACTTGGTGTACTGGCCACAAATGGCCACACCCGTTGCTGCTACCAATGTAAGCGGTTGGACTGCTGACCCATTGCTGATCAAGCAGCCATTGAATGCGGCAGCCATCATCACTGCTACCATGCAAGATCTGCCTGATATGTCGACGCCATATATCAGTGGTTTGTCAGCAGCTGCCGGCGACTTTAATGCCGCTGCTTCGTACAACGCTGGTTCTAACCAGTGGGCTGCTAAAGTGCAAGCTTCCCTGCTGACCGCTTCTTTGGCTGCTGTTACTGTCAACAACGACTTCTACGTTGATTCCGTAATCGGTGGTGCAACGGATTGGGTGTTCACCATGCCTACACGCCGTTACCACGCGGCTGTGGCGTATTCTGGCCCGACGATCAAGCGTACAGATTACACAACGTCTGATGCTCTGAACCCAGCAATCGCAGCGATCGCTAGTGCTCAAGCTACGTATCCAGCGACAGCAGGTGCAGGTAGCAACTTCTTTGATGCTACCAACACAGCATTGAACGGTTTCGTGATCTGCACGTCGGGTATTACGCCTACGATGTACAACCGTGAAGAAGCGACTGCTGCGGGCTCTTCCGTGACGTTCTCGCCATCCACCGTGTCTGCTGCTTCGTTCTGCGGTGAAGCAGGCGTGTGGGCGTTGGGTCAAACCTTGGCCGTCGGTGGTATTACCAACGTGCTGCAGAGTAACCTTGGCAACAATGTTTCCCAAGGCGTGTCGGTGAATAACTTCGCTTCGGGCTGGTTGAGCGTTGCCACACCCGGTTTGCTCGACGGCGCTGCAGTCGCCAAGGGTCTGCCAGTGGTCGGTGCTGCCTTCACTAAGGGCTCTTCCGATCCAGCCAAGGCCTACGGCTGGAGCCAGAACCACGCTGTGACCCGCAAGGTCGGTTTTGCGTACTAATCACTAGTTGGTTAGTCTGACAAACAAAAAAACGGGGGCAACCCCGTTTTTTTTCGCCTCAAATTTTTGAATTGACTGTTGTTGAGTAGATTGTTCGCATGCGTGATTGTTTCCAGGCTTGGCGGGCCCTTTGGCAAAGTCGTGGCTTGCTGCTGACCATGACGCGCCGTGAGCTGGCCGGCCGCTATGCCGGCTCTGCTGCGGGTGTGGCGTGGGCCTATTTGCAGCCGCTGCTGACCGTAGCGGCGTATGTTCTGGTGTTTGACGTGGTGTTTTCCATGCGCATGGGGCCCGGTGCTCCCACGGCGCGCGTGGGTACCTACCTGGTTGTAGGTGCCGTGCCCTGGCTGATGTTTTGCGAGTCACTGGCCCGCGGCACCAGCAGCCTGCTGGACGCCGGCAGCCTGCTCCAGAAGAACGCGCTGCCCCCCGTGCTGATTGTTGCGCGCAGCGTGCTGGCGGGGTGGATTGTTTTTGTTCCCCTGATGCTGGTGCTGACCCTGGGCTATCTGCCCGTGAGCGGTTTGTCGTGGGCCGTGCTGGCGCTTCCAATCCTGTTGCTGCTGCAGGGCCTGCTGGTGTTCCTGCTGGCGCACACGCTGGCCATTGTGGCCGCCGCCGTGCGTGATACCGTTCAGGTGTTGAGCTTTGCGCTGTCGGTGGGCATTTACCTGTCGCCCATCCTGTTTCCGCTGAGCCTGTTTCCGCAAGCCTGGCGTTGGGTCCTGTTTGCCAATCCCATGACCGCACTGGTGCTGGGCTATCAGTCCATCTTGCTGCAGGGCCAATGGCCTGCGCCAATGGTGTGGGGCGTGACGCTGGTTTGGCTGGTTGCCGTGGCCCTGTTGCTCAATGTGCTGATCCGGCGCAGCCGCGATGAACTGGTGGACTGGCTATGAGCCCTGTTGAACATGCGGTGCTGCAGGTGCAGGGGGTCAGCA
>Ga0066477_1000516_pt1 | contig 11679 bp, 8 predicted proteins | sample LakWasM115_HOW13_2_FD_59554 | JGI IMG/M metagenome (GOLD analysis project Ga0066477, IMG submission 59554) | Freshwater sediment methanotrophic microbial communities from Lake Washington under simulated oxygen tension - Sediment Metagenome 115_HOW13 | ecosystem: Environmental > Aquatic >...
ATCATAGTACAAATGTATAAAGTTTTTGTCAACGATAAACCACTTTTTTTAACCAACGAGGTTGCCAAGGAAACCGATTTTCAGTTGTTTTTGTTGGAAAGTGTTGATATTGAGCAGGTCATTATCAAAATGTTCCAAAACAAAATCCAAAAAGCTTATTTGTATTATCCGGATGAAAAAGCGATACTGAAAAAAGTCAAAGAGAAAATTCCCGTTTGCAAAGCCGGCGGCGGGTTGGTTTACAACAAAGCCGGCGATGTTTTGTTCATTTTCAGAAACGGAAAATGGGATTTACCCAAAGGCGGTATCGAAAAGGGAGAGGAAATAGAAGACACTGCCATCCGTGAGGTTGAAGAGGAAACCGGCGTAACCAATTTAAAAATTACCCACAAACTCCAAAAAACCTATCACGTTTTTAAACGCGGCGGGAAATACAAACTCAAAGTAACCCATTGGTACGAAATGCGCACCGACTTTACCGGAACGCCCAAACCACAAGCCAATGAAGGCATCGAAAAAGTTGCTTGGCTTGGTCCTGCCGAAATTAAAGAAGCTTTAAAAAACTCTTACGAGAATATTAAATTGTTGTTTGAAGAGGAAAAACTTTTAAAGTAAATTATTCCAAAATTCTATACACCGGATACTGCAAATGCGCCATTTCATACCAAGGCGAATTTTTGTAAATCCAATCCAATTGCGCTTCCGGATTATCAGCAAAGGTTTTGTCTTGGTTGCGTTTTTCTTCCAATTTGGCTTTAATTTCCGGATGTTGTTTTAAATATTCCGCCGCGGTATCTTCAAACACATAATCGGAATAGCCTTCTTTTTGTTGGAGTAGGGTATCGAAAAAATTCCAATTGAAAAAACTATCAACCGCTTCGGGTTCTAAAGTCTCCAATAAATATTTCACACCGGCTTGTTGTGTTGTAAAGATATAATCGCCTTTTCTGAAATTTACTTTGGTTTCGGTAACAACAACTTGAGTGTTCGAATGTGGATAATGACCTTCGTAAGCATTTTTTGCCGTTTTGTAATCGGCTATGCGATAACTTTCCACTGAAATTACGCTGTCTTTTTCGAGGCGCGTATAAGCCAATTGATTGTTGGTTAGGAATTCAATCACTTTCCATTGCCCTTGGGGAATCACGTAAGCTTTCGGGATTTTAATATTTTTCAGCGCTTTGTAAGTCCCGTAAAACGGAATCTGTTTGGTGTAAGGTTTGTTACGGTCGTAGTACAATCGTTTTCCGGTAGTTACCTCACTTTTCTTATAATCGCCTTCATAGCCGAGGAATTTTATTTTTTCTACTTTGCTGCTGTCGATAGTCCATTGGATAGGATAGGAGTTGCCCACTTGATATTGCTTGCCGTTTTCCGCTCTTTTGTTTTTGATGAGTGTCACATTTTTATCAGCATATTGCAGCGTCGACACCATAAAATCATACGTTATTTTCACGCGTTCTGCATACGGTTTCAACATGTGTGTTTCCACCACGTAGCCAAGCGCGTTGAATAGCGAAGTATAGCCCGTAGCATACCGAGGCGTATCGCTAAATTGTGCAAAACCATCAGCAGGAGTACCATGCCAAACGTTGACATACGGAGTGCTTTCGACTTTTTTCGATTGTAAATCTTTGACGATGGCAGGCGTCATTTCGGTTTTGATAAATGCGCCTAACGTATTGCCCAAACGATTGGGTTCGGTCATGATGTAGGTGAGTTTGTACTGATAATCGGCACCATTGCTCACGTGATTGTCAATAAAGATGTCAGGTGAAAAGTAATGGAAAATTTGGGTAAACGCTTGAGTATTTCGAGTATCGGTTTTGATGAAGTCGCGATTTAAGTCGAAATTCCGCGCATTGCCTCTAAAGCCGTATTCTTCCGGGCCATTTTGGTTGGCTCTGGAAGTTGCATTTCGGTTGAGTAAACCACCAATATTATAGACCGGAATGGCAATGACGATGACGTTTTTCGGAACAGTTATTTTTTGCAAAGCCAAATCCCGAAACAATTGCATAGACGCGTCAATGCCATCGGGTTCGCCGGCGTGAATACCGTTGTTGATGAGCAGGAAAAGCTTTTCGGTTTTGGTTTTGTAGTCAAACTTTTTATCGGCATCAAAAATCACTACTCGCAAAGGTTCACCGCTATCGGTTAAACCAAATGTTTGAAGTTTGATGGTTTCAAGATCGGCATCGAGTTGGTGGTAAAATCGCAATACTTCTGTATAATCAGCCGATTGGTTGCCGTTGCCTTTTTCAAAAAAAGTGGCATAAGAGTCGTTTTTTTGCGCCCAGGAAGTCAGTGCAAACAGCAATAAAAGCGAAAGGACTTTCATTACTTTTCTTTTTTAACTACTACGCTATCCGGTACCAAAACGGTGTAATCGCCGCCGTTTCGGATCACATCTCTAACAATGCTGGAAGAGATATAGGAAGTTTTGGAGGCCGTAAGTAAAAACACGGTTTCAATTTGAGATAATCTACGATTGGTGTGTGCAATGGCTTTTTCAAATTCAAAATCGGCCGGATTGCGCAAGCCACGCAGGATAAAATCGGCATCCAGTTTCCGACACAAATCGATCGTCAATCCTTCGTAGGTAACCACTGAAACCCGCGGTTCATCTTTAAAAGCTTCCTCGATAAACTGTTTTCGGTCTTCTAAAGAAAACATATACTTTTTATCGGCATTGATACCAATAGCCACAATCACTTCATCGAAAAGCGAAACACCTCTTTTAATAATATCATAATGTCCCAAAGTAATCGGGTCAAAGGAACCGGGAAATATTGCTTTTCTTTTCATATGGTTGTATGTTATAGGTTGTGAGTTGTAAGTTAAAAGCTGTATGACCTACAACTTATAACTTACAACTCACAACCTTTATTTATTTAAGGCCAATTCTAAAGCGTTCGTGAACAAGTCGGTTAAAGAAATTCCGGCTTCTTTGGCTTGTTGCGGAATCAAACTTTCGGTGGTTAAACCCGGAATGGTGTTCATTTCCAGCATATGCGGTTCGTCGTTAACGATGATGAATTCACTTCGAGAGAAGCCACTCATTTTTAAAACCTCGTAGGCTTTTTTAGCTACAGCCGATACTTTGGCGGTCATTTCCGGAGAAATTCGGGCCGGCGTAATTTCTTGTGACTTGCCTAAATACTTGGCTTCGTAGTCGAAGAAGTCGTTTTCGGATACAATTTCAGTTATAGGTAATACGGTGATGTTACCTTTGTAATTAATTACACCAACCGAAACTTCTGTGCCGTCTAAGAAACTTTCGATAATGATTTCATTGTCTTCTTTGTAGGCGTTTACAATGGCATAAGCCAATTCGTCTTTGGTTTTGACTTTAGAAATACCAAAACTCGAACCCGATTTGTTGGGTTTCACAAAGCAAGGCAAACCAACTGTTTTTAGGATGGCTTCTTCGTCAATTGCATCACCTTGATTTAAATAATAGGAAGTCGCTGTCTTTATACCATAAGGTTTCAACACCGACAATAAATCACGTTTATTAAAAGTTAAAGCCGCTTGGTAATAATCGCAAGAACTTTGCGGAATACCTAACAATTCAAAATAGGCTTGCATCAAACCGTCTTCCCCCGGCGTACCGTGTATGGCATTGAAGACTACATCAAAAGTGATTTTTTCTCCGTTTACTGATACAGAAAAATCATTACGGTCTATCGGAAATTCGTTGTCTTGTTCATCTACATAAACCCATTTATCTTTTAAGATATGAATGCGATAGCCTTTGTATAAATTTTGGTCTAAAAATTGATAAACCACGTTGCCGCTTTTGAGAGAAATTTGATATTCGCTGGAATATCCGCCCATAATGATGGCTACTTTTTTCATTAGTAGTAGGAGTTAGGTTGGTATTAAAGTAGTAACAAAATTATCATTTTTTTTCTTAGATAAGGCTATGTCTTTAGATTTTTAGATTGTTAGACATTTTAGATTGTTAGATTCTTAGATTTTTAGACTTCTTAGATATTATTCTTTCTAATTATCTAATAGCGAAGCGCATCTATACGCCTTTGAGGCGTGTCTAACTGTCTAATAGCGAAGCGCATCTAAACGGCTGAAAGGCCTATCTAAAATTCTAATAGCGAAGCGTATCTTTTTTATATCTTTGCTTAAATAATATTTCTTTATGAGTTTACGCCAATATTTAACCAGTAAGGTGTTTTTTGCCCAAGTATTAGCCGCTATGGCCATTTTTGCTGTAATAGCTTTTCTATTTTTTCATTGGATAACTTACACAACCAATCACGGTCAGGAAATTACGGTGCCGGATTTGAGTAAACTGTCTGCTGAACAAGCGGAAGAAAAATTAGACGCCTTAGATTTAGATTACATCATTTTGGACACGGTAGATTTTCGTCCCGAATTTCCAAAGTTAACCATAGTAGAACAAGAGCCGAAAGCCGGTGCTAAAGTGAAAGAAGGCAGAAAAATTTATTTAAAAATCAATGCATCAACCTATACTATGGTTGCCGTTCCCGATTTGATTGAGAAAACGTATCGCCAGGCGGTTCCGACATTAGAGGCGGTTGGTTTGAAAGAAGGTAACATCACCTACAAACCGTATTTAGGAAAAGACATGGTTTTGGAAATGCGCATGAACGGTAAAAAAGTAAAACCGGGCGACAAAGTGTTGAAGTCTTCTAAAATCGATTTGGTTTTGGGCGACGGAAAAGTGGTTTTTGATGATACGACTATTGATTCTACTGCGGTAGATTCTACTGATATAATGCCTGTAAATGAATAATACCAACGATAATTTCGAGTTAGAAGAGGAATTATTCGAACACCATCGCTTTGTATCGCCTAAAGGTCAAAGTTTGTTGCGTGTCGATAAGTTCTTGATGCAATTGATAGAAAACGCCACCCGAAACAAAATCCAACAAGCTGCCGAAAAAGGCAATATTTGGGTAAATGATGTTCCGGTAAAATCCAACTACCGCGTAAAACCATTTGATGTGGTTAGGGTAATGCTAGAGCATCCGCCTTTTGAGAATCATATTATTCCTGAAGATATTCCGTTGAATATTGTATACGAAGACGATGCTCTATTAGTCATCAACAAACCGCCTGGATTGGTGGTGCATCCGGGTCACGGGAATTATACCGGAACTTTAGTCAATGCTCTAGCTTTTCACTTCGACAATTTACCGCTCAATTCGAGTGAACGTCCCGGATTGGTGCATCGCATCGATAAAAACACTTCCGGTCTTTTGGTTATTGCCAAAACCGAAGCGGCTATGACACATTTGGCCAAACAGTTTGAAGACAAAACTACCGAAAGGGAATACATCGCTATAGTTTGGGGCAATGTCAAAGAAGACGAAGGTACCATTGAAGGTAATATTGCGCGTCATATGAAAGACCGCATGCAAATGGCCGTTTATCCCGAAGGCGATGTTGGGAAACATGCCGTTACGCATTATAAAGTTTTAGAGCGATTTGGCTATGTAACTTTGGTGTCTTGCAAATTAGAAACCGGACGAACACACCAAATTCGCGTCCATATGAAATACATTGGTCACACTTTGTTCAATGATGCGCGTTATGGTGGCGATTTGATTTTGAAAGGTACTACATTCACTAAATACAAACAGTTTATAGACAACTGTTTCAAAACCTTGCCGCGACAAGCATTACACGCCAAAACACTCGGATTTGAACATCCGGTTACTAAAGAATACATGCGATTTGATACCGAATTGCCTGAGGATATGAAAGACTGTATAGAGAAATGGCGCAATTACTCCAAATCCCATGCGGAAGTCAATGACGAAGAATCATAAAAAAAGTCCTGATTAAATCAGGACTTTTTTATTTTATAAATCATCTTCTATTGGCTTTTCGGCCATAAAGATGTAGTAGATGCCGACTAGTATAAACGGAATACTGAGCCATTGTCCGGTGCTTAATAATCCGAAACTTTCTTCGATACCGCCTTGGCTTTCTTTAACATATTCTACCGCAAAACGCACAGACCATAACATTACTAAGAAGTAACCGAACAACAAACCTTGTTTTTCAGCTGTTTTGGTTTTCCAATACAAGAAGTACAAAGTAAAGAAAACAAAGATGTACAAAAAGGCTTCGTACAATTGCGCCGGATGTTTCATGGGAACTTTAGCTAATAAATCGGCATATTGCGGATCAGTAGCGATAGCGTGATAAGCGTCGTTTACATTGGAAAGTTTGGTGATGTTCATCACATCTTTAGCCGAATAATAATCGCGGACAAATTTGATTCCGAAAGCCGAATCTGTAACATTTCCAACGATTTCCGAGTTGAAAAAATTTCCAATTCTCACAAAAATAGCGCCACTGGCTACCGGAATTACCACTCGGTCCAACACCCAAAGAATAGGTCTTTTGATTACCTTTTTACTGTAAAAATACATGGCAATGATGATGGCAATCGCCGCACCGTGACTCGCTAATCCGCGGAAACCCGTGAATTCAAATTCGGGGTGGAATTTAAACGGCAATAAAATCTCAGTAGGATTATTTCGGAAGTATTCCCAATCGTAAAAAAAGACTTGACCCAAACGCGCTCCTAAAAGCGTTGCGATTACAGTCCATATAAATAAAGTGTCTAATTTTTCAATCGACTCGTTTTCTCTTTCATAAATCTTTTTCATGATGTACCAGCCTAAACCGAATGCAATGACAAACATTAAGCTGTAATAACGAATGATGAAAAAGCCAATATCAATACCTTCCGAAGGATTCCAAACCATGATTTATAATTTTGGGGATTTAGTGTAAAAGTAATTAAATGTTTCTAACTGAGAAAAAATTAACCTTTCTTTAGTGAGAGCACTTCTTTTCAGGCACTGGGTCATAACCATTTTTTCCCCACGGATGACAACTTAAAATTCTTTTGAAACCCAAATAACTTCCGTACAATAATCCGTGAATTTTTAATGCTTCAATGAAATAAGTGGAACAAGTGGGTTGAAAACGACAAGTAGCCGGCAATAGCGGAGAAAGTACAATCTTATAGAACCAAATCAGCAATAATAATGGTGCTATCAATATCTTTCGCAACATGGTTATTGTATGCTGAAAGTTGTTCCTTCTTTACCATCTTTCAACTGTATGCCTAAGGCTAACAATTGGTCACGAATCTGATCTGAAAGCGCAAAATCTTTATTGGCTCTGGCTTCTAATCGCAAGTTAATCAGCATTTCAACCACACCTTCCAATTTATCCGTTTGATTGGAAACCGCTTTTTCATCTTTAATACCTAACACATCAAAGGTAAAGCTTTTGAGGGTTTCTCCTAAACTTGCTATATCTGCTACAGTTAAAGTTTCTTTGCCGTCGTTTACCAAATTCACATATTTAATACCTTCAAACAAGTTGGCTATTAAAATCGGCGTATTGAAGTCGTCGTTCATCGCCTCATAACAGTTTTGCTTCCAAGTGGCAATATCAATTGAGGAAACAGCATTCGGCTTCAAATCTTTAATCAATTCCAAGCCATCCATCAATCGCGTAAAGCCTTTTTCGGCAGCTAAGATTCCGTCATTAGAAAAGTCAAGGATACTGCGGTAGTGCGCTTGCATCATAAAGAAACGCGCCACATTAGGTGAGAAGGCCTTGCTTAAAAACGGACTGCCGCCGTTGTAAATTTCACTTGGTAAGATATTATTACCGGTTGATTTCGACATTTTTTTGCCGTTTAAAGTCAGCATATTGGCGTGCATCCAATAGTTTACCGGACTGAGACCGGTACAAGCTTCGTTTTGGGCAATTTCACATTCGTGGTGTGGGAATTTCAAGTCCATTCCGCCACCATGTATATCAAATGTTTCGCCTAAATATTTGGTGCTCATAGCAGTACATTCCAAATGCCAGCCCGGGAAACCAATGCCCCAAGGCGAAGGCCAACGCATAATATGTTCCGGTTCTGCTCTTTTCCACAAGGCAAAATCTTGCGGATTTTTTTTGTCCGATTGTCCGTCGGTGTCGCGGGTATTGGCCAGCATTTCTTCGATGTTTCTGCCGCTCAATTTTCCGTAGTGATGGGTTTCGTTAAACTTCACTACATCAAAATACACGGAACCGTTCGACTCATAAGCAAAACCTTTGTCAATAATTTGTTTGACAATTTCTATCTGTTCAATAATGTGTCCTGTTGCTGTAGGTTCAATGCTAGGCGGTAAAAAGTTGAATTGATTCAAAACATCGTGGAAATCAACAGTATAACGTTGTACAATTTCCATAGGTTCCAATTGTTCTACTCTGGCTTTTTTGGCAATTTTATCTTCACCATCATCTACATCATCTACAATATGACCTACATCTGTAATGTTACGGACATACCTAACTTTGTAACCCAAGTGCAACAAATAGCGGAAAATCATATCAAAAGACATGAAAGTTCTCACGTTACCTAAGTGCACATTACTGTACACGGTAGGTCCACAAACGTACATGCCAACATTGCCTTCATGTACGGGTTTGAAAAGTTCTTTTTCTCCGGTGAGAGAATTGTAAATTTTAAGGGTATGATTCTTGTAAAATTGCATTTTTTTCTTGAGCTATTTCCGGCTTTACGTTACAATCTTTTTTAAAACAACCTGCGTTAGCACTACGGTAATTTTAAAAAAGGATTTACACTGCAATCCGGGCTATTAAAAACTGGTTTCTAACTTGATGTAATCTAAAAATTCACGTTTGGTGGTTTCGTTCTTGAATTTACCTCCAAACTCAGAGGTAACGGTGCTGCTTTCTATATCGCGAATCCCTCTGGAATTCACACATAAATGTTTGGCATCAATCACACAAGCCACATCTTCCGTATTCAAAACGCGTTGTAATTCCTGAACAATTTGCATGGTTAATCGCTCTTGTACTTGAGGTCTTTTAGCAAAATAATCAACTATTCTGTTCATTTTAGACAATCCTACAACGGTTCCGTTTGAGATGTAAGCCACATGTGCTCTGCCTACTATGGGAAGCAAATGATGTTCGCAAGTAGAATAAACTGTGATGTTTTTTTCTACCAACATCTCGCCGTATTTGTAATTGTTTTGGAAGGTGGAAGAACTAGGTTTTTTGTTAGGATTCAATCCGCCGAAAATCTCTTTTACAAACATTTTGGCCACTCTGTTAGGAGTGCCTTTTAAGCTGTCGTCAGTCAAATCCATTCCCAAAGTATTTAAAATACTTTCTACATCTTTTTTGATGGCTTCAATTTTTTGTTCGTCTGTTAAATCGAAGGCATCATTTCTTACCGGATTTTGAGCACTTGTAGCGATGTGGTTTTCACCTAATTCATCATTATTTACCACGTTTTTTGTCATTAAATTCGTAACTAATTTGGGATTAAAAATCGAGTAGCAAAGATAAATAATTAAAATTAAAAGCAGCTCAATACTGTTAATATTTGAAATTATTTGATTTTAACGTTAATAATTTGCTAAAAATACGTATATTTCGTGCCTAAAAATTGTCACTAGTAATGAAAAAAATTTACTTCTATTTACTTGTAATTAGTTTATTTACAATCCAAGCAGGTTTTTCGCAGGGTGCGAATTGTGCCGGATCTGAAGCTTTTTGTGCCGGAGGATCCTCATTAACCTTTCAGAATTCGACCGGTACCACTTCTGAGACGGGCATCGATTATGAATGTTTGGGTTCTCAACCCAATCCTGCCTGGTTTTATATGCAAATTGGTATTTCAGGTAATATCAGTTTTCAAATTTCGCAAGCGACCAACGGAGGAACTCCAATTGACGTGGATTACATTGTATGGGGACCTTTTGCAACACCTACGTGTGGCGCTGCTAACCTTAATCCAACTACAAGTGTGAGTTGTAGTTTTTCTGCAGCAGCAGTAGAAAATTTCACCTTAACGAATGCTCAAGTAGGTCAAATATATGTTGTTTTATTAACCAATTACAGTGGTCAAGCTGGTAATATTACAGTGACTCAAACCAATGCCGGACAAGCGGGTGCCGGTGCTACAGACTGTAATATTGTTTGTCCTCTTTCCCTGGATGATCAAGTGATTTGTGTTGGTGGTCAAGCTATTTTGACTGCAACCATAAGTGGTGCAACTACTTATGCATGGACTGGTCCAAGTGGTCCTATAGCTGGAAATAACCAATCAATAACTGTTTCTCAACCCGGAACATATACGGTAGTTGTTAATAAACCGGGATGTGTGGCCAATGCTACTGACAGTGCAACGGTTTCTTATTATGCAGCACCACCGATTAACCCTCCGGTAGATTTAGAGCAATGTTCTAATTTGCCAAGTTTTAACCTTAACGATGCTATAGCAGATATTTTTAACGGAACACCATTAAATCCAGGAGATTTTGAGGTTTTTTTCCATACCACTCCAACCGGAGCACAAAATATAGACAACTCAATACCTAATCCCGCGAACTATTCTCCGGGTGGAACTGGTGGTCCAGTTTATATCTCCTTAACTGATAACGGACCAGGTTCCAGTGGTTGTGTATCTGTATTTTCTTTTGATACAAGTCTGATAACATGTTCGGCTACACCCAATCCACCACCCACTTTAACTCTGTGTGAAAGTAGTTTAGGGAGTGGTACTGCGGTTTTCAATTTTGCCCCTCAAACACCAATTGTGTTAGGTACGAATTCTGCAGCTGATTATACGGTTACTTATCACTTAACACAAAATGATGCCGATAATGATACCGGCGCCATCGGACCTAATAACGTGGTAGGAACCAACGGTCAAACTATTTATGTAAGATTGGAAGAAAATGCGAATCCTTTAACTTACGGCACTACCACTTTCCAATTAGTAGTTAATTCTTTGCCAACGGCAACTATTACCGGTTCTACAACTATTTGTTCCGGTTCAACTGCTGTAATTACGTTTAATGGAACTCCGGATGCTACGGTAACTTACACTGTAGATGGCGGAACGAACCAAACGATAGTTTTAGATGCTACCGGAACCAACTCGGTGACAAGTCCTGCTCTTACTACCAATTCAACGTATAGTTTGGTAAGTGTTGTAAATACTACCACAACTTGCGGAAGATTAGTTACCGGTTCGGCTACTATCACTGTTAGACAGTTACCTACTGCTACAGTTTCTGGAACAACTGCTGTTTGTCAAAATGCAACAAGTCCTACCATAACATTTACCGGTGCCAATGGTACTGCACCTTATACCTTTAATTATACTATTAATGGTACTGCTCAACCAGCAGTAACAACAGTTTCCGGAAATAGTGTTACTGTTGCTGCGCCAACCAATGTAGTAGGCTCTTTCGTTTATTCTTTGGTGAATGTTCAAAGTTCAGGGACACCGTCTTGTTCACAAAATCAAACAGGTACTGCTACTATTACGGTAAATCCTTTGCCTACAGCAACTATTGCCGGAGCCGTATCAGTATGTTTAAATGATGCAGAGCCACAAGTTGTTTTGACAGGGGCTAACGGAACAGCGCCTTACACATTCACTTATACACTTAATGGTGGTTTACTGGTTACGGCTCCAAGTTCAGGAAACTCCTTAATTATTAATGTTCCTACAACAGCCACCGGTACTTTTACCTATGATTTGGTTAGCGTTCAAGATGCTAGTGGTACAAATTGTTCCCAAACCCAAACGGGTTCGGCAACGGTTACGATTAATTCGGCTCCAACGATAAA
>Ga0066477_1000518_pt1 | contig 11674 bp, 10 predicted proteins | sample LakWasM115_HOW13_2_FD_59554 | JGI IMG/M metagenome (GOLD analysis project Ga0066477, IMG submission 59554) | Freshwater sediment methanotrophic microbial communities from Lake Washington under simulated oxygen tension - Sediment Metagenome 115_HOW13 | ecosystem: Environmental > Aquatic >...
CGCGGCGCAAAAGCATTGCCTTTGCCGAAACCCTGGACGAAGACGCCGTGGGCATGCAGCACGGCAGCACCATCCAGGCCTTTCTGGCTCAGGTGACCGAGCGCCTGGGCAAGCCGCTGCGCCTGCGCATCCAACTGGCCAGCTTTGACGCCATGTGCCGCATGATCGGCGCGGGGGTGGGCATCGGCGTGGTGCCGGTCAGCGCGGCGCGGCGCAACCAGCAGGCCATGAAGCTGGCCCTGATCGAGCTGACCGACGCCTGGGCCGTGCGCGAGCGCTACGTGCTGGTGCGCGACCAGGCCGCCCTGCCCCCCTACGCCCAGGCCCTGGTGGACACACTGGTGGCGCATTACAAGGGATGAGCGGTTGATTTCCGGCCATACTCAGGGTTAACCCGCAATATTTCGGCGACCGGCGGCCGCATTGGCTATGCTGTCGCTCCTTTCCCCCGCACAAGCAGACAGGGCGTCGACACGCTGCCCTGGGCTGCCGCTTTTCCATGAAATCCAATTTCTTCAAGACCGCGCTGGTGCTCGGTCTGCTCTCGGCCATCGGGCCTTTCGCCATCGACATGTACCTGCCGGCCCTGCCCTCGATCGGCCAGAGCCTGGGCGCCTCGATGGGCGCGGTGCAGGCCAGCCTGATGGCGTTTTTCATCTCGCTGGGCATCGGCCAGATCATCTATGGCCCGGTGTCCGACATGGTGGGGCGCAAGCCGCCGCTGTACTTTGGCCTGGCCCTGTTCGCGCTGGGCAGCGTGGGCTGTGCGCTGGCGCCCGACATCCACAGCCTGATCGCGCTGCGCTTTGTGCAGGGCCTGGGCGCCTGCGCCGGCATGGTGGTGCCGCGCGCCGTGGTGCGCGACCTGCACACCGGCCACGACGCGGCCCGGCTGATGTCGCTGTTGATGCTGGTGTTCAGCGTCTCTCCCATCCTGGCGCCCCTGAGCGGCAGCCTGATCATCGAATGGGCTGGCTGGCGCGGCGTGTTCTGGGCCGTGACGGTGGCCGCCCTGGCAGGCCTGGGCCTGCTGGCCAGCAGCCTGCCCGAAACCCGGTTGCCCGAGCAGCGCGCCGACAGCAGCGTGGGCGGTGCCTTGCGGGCCTACGGCCTGCTGCTGCGCGACCGGCATTTCATGGGCCTGGTGATGATCGGGGCCTTTGGCATCTCGAGCTTTTTTGCCTACCTGGCCAACTCGTCGTTTGTGCTGATCGACCACTACGGCCTGAGCCCACGCCAGTACAGCATCGCCTTTGCAGTGAACGCGGCCTCGTTCATCGGCATCTCGCAGTTCACCGGCCAGCTCACGCGGCGCTTCGGGCTGGTGCCGCTGGTGCGCGTGGCCGTGCTGGGCTATGCCCTGACCATGGCCGCCCTGCTGGGCCTGAACCTGCTGGGCTTTGACAGCCTGGCCCTGATGATTGCCATGCTGCTGCTGGGCTACGGCTTTCTGGGCCTGGTGGTGCCCACCACCGCCGTGCTGGCCCTGGAAGAGCACGGCGCCCTGGCCGGCACCGCCTCGGCCCTGATGGGCACCCTGCAGTTCGTGGTGGGCGCCGTGGTGATGGCCGTGGTGGGCCTGTTTGTCGATGGCACGGCCCGCCCCATGGTGGCCGGTATCGCGGGCTCGGCCCTGATGGCGCTGGCGTTTTCGCTGGTGACGCTGCGCGGCCAAAAAGACCGGACAACGATCGCCCCCTGAGGGCTTGGATGATGCGGGGAGATTCGGGCCCGTCGACATAAAACGAAACAAACCGAAACCGCAGCGACAGGACGCGGCCGGCCCCCGGCGGCACCATTCAGGACATGTTCTTCAACCACTGTTCTTGAAAGTGCCTGCCATGCGATTCATCCGCTTCAGCTTCCTCAACAAACGTGTTCTGTTTGGCGCCCTGGGCGCCACCCTGCTGGCCGGCAGCCTGAGTGCCTGCGGCCACATGGGCGACGGCCCCCGCTGGGGCTCAGGGCCCATGAGCGAGACCGACGCCGCCCAGTTCCGCGGCAAGATGGTCGATCGCATCGCCAGCAAGCTCGACCTCGATGCCCCCCAGAAACAGCTGCTGAGCGCCCTGGGCGACAAGCTGCACGCCCAGCGCAAGGCCTTGATGGGCAACAGCACCGACCCGCGTGCCGAACTGCAGGCCCTGGTGGCCGGCAACAAGTTTGACCGCAGCCGCGCCCAGACCCTGGTCAACGACAAGACCGACATCGTGCGCAACCAGAGCCCCGAGGTGATTGCCGCCTTTGGCGACTTCTACGACAGCCTGCGGCCCGAGCAGCAGCAGAAGGTGCGCGACTTCATGCAGAAGCGCCACGGCCACCGCTGGGGCGGCTGAGCCCAGCCGGCATCGGCCACAATCCGCACCATGCCACGCATCCTGCTGATCGACGACGACACCGGCCTGGGGCCGCCCCTGGCGGCGTATTTCGCCCGCTTCGAGTTGCAACTGGAACAGGCCTTGCGCCCCAGCGAGGGGCTGGCCCGGCTGGCGCACCCGCCGGTGGGCGGCTTTGACGCCGCCATCCTGGACGTGATGCTTCCCGAGATGGACGGCTTTGCCCTGTGCCGCGAGATCCGCAAGACCAGCGACCTGCCCATCCTGATGCTGACCGCCCGCGGCGATGTGATGGACCGCGTGGTGGGGCTGGAGCTGGGCGCCGACGACTACCTGCCCAAACCCTTCGAGCCGCGCGAGCTGGTGGCCCGGGTGCAGACCGTGCTGCGCCGGCGCCAGCCAACCCGCCCGGCCCATCCTGCACCCGGCGGCCCCCTGCACTTTGACGGCCTGCAGATCGACCCCGTGACCCGCCAGGCACAACGTGCCGGGCAGGCCCTGGAGCTGACCAGCACCGAGTTCGACCTGCTGCACCTGCTGGCACGCGAGCCCGGCCGCGTGTTCAGCCGCGACGACATCCTCAACCAGCTGCGCGGCCACGAGGCCGAGCTGTACACCCGCGCGGTCGACATCGTGGTGAGCCGGCTGCGCAAGAAGCTGGAGCCGCTGGACTGCATCAAGACCGTGCGCAACGCGGGCTATTCGCTGGGGCTGGCGCCCTTGGCGCCCAAGCTGGGCGACACCCGGGGCCAGGCAGCGCCCCATGCTTGACCCATCCCCCCGCAAACTGCGCCGGCTGCATCGCCTGCACCGGGCGCACCACGCGCTGCGGCATTCGTGGCGGCACTCGCTGCGCCTGCGCCTGATCGTGCTGTTCCTGGTGCTGGCGGTGGCCCTGACGCTGACCTTCATCGGTGGCATGCAGCGCGCCATGAGCCTGGGTTGGCGCGACGCGGCTCGCCCCCTGGTGGTCGACTACGTGGACCACCTGGTGGCCGACCTGGGCAACCCGCCCCAGGTGGACAAGGCCCAGGCCCTGGTGCGGCGCCTGCCCATCACGCTGCGCATCAGCGGCCCCCAGGTGAACTGGGTGTCTGACCCCGCGCCCCACGCCGAGCGCGGGTGGCGCCGCCACGCCAGCGAGGGCGAAGGCGACTCGCCCCTGCTGCAGCGCGACACCGCCGACGGCCACCACATCGAGCTGGGCCTGAACCTGGGCCGCGGCCAGTACCAGCCCCGGCGCATCGGCTGGTTCACCCTCGCGGCCCTGCTGCTGCTGACGGCCGGCACCTACCTGTATCTGCGCCGCCTGCTGCGCCCGCTGGACGACATCCGCGCCGGGGCCCGGCGCTTTGGCCAGGGCGAGTTTGCCCAGCCCATCCCGTTGCGCGGCCACAATGAACTGGCCGCCCTGGCCGCCGACGTGAACACCATGGCCCAAGGCCTGCACGGCATGCTGGAGGCCAAGCGCGGCCTGCTGCTGGCCATCAGCCACGAACTGCGCAGCCCCCTGACCCGGGCCCGCCTGAACACCGAGCTGCTGCCCGACAGTGGCGAGGCCCAGCCCCTGCGCGAGGCCCTGACCCGCGACCTGGCCCTGATGCGCGACCTGATCAGCGACCTGCTGGAAAGCGAGCGCCTGGGCCAGGGCCACGCCGCCCTGCACCTGGAGCCCACCGACCTGCCCGCCCTGGTGGACGAGGTGCTGGCCCAACTCGAGGGCGCCAACGCCATCGAACGGCAGTTGCCCGCCAGCATGCCCCTGCTGAGGCTGGACCCCAGCCGCCTGCGCCTGCTGGTGCGCAACCTGCTGGACAACGCCCTGCGCCACAGCACCCAGGCCCCGCGCCCGCCAGTGATCAGCCTGCAGGCCGAGGGCCCCCAATGGGTGCTGAGCGTGCGCGACTTCGGCCCCGGCGTGCCCGACGAGGTGCTGCCCCACCTGGCCGAGCCCTTTTACCGCCCCGACGCCGCCCGCGAACGCAGCAGCGGCGGCGTGGGCCTGGGCCTGTACCTGTGCCGACTGGTGGCCCAGGCGCATGGCGGCCAATGGCAGGTGCGCAACGCCCAGCCCGGGCTGGAGGTGCGGGTCACACTGCCGCCCGGTGTTTGAGAAGGCTGCTTCGCGCAGGCCCAACAGCGGCTCCAGGCGCTCCAGGCGCTCCAGGCGGTTAGCATCCCCCCATGCCCAGCCATTACCAGAGCCTGACCCAGGACACCCTGTTCAGCGACGCCTTCCGCGTGAGCGCCCCCAACCCACTGCCCGGCCGCGACATCGTGCCGCGCCGCCCGGCGGCCTTCATCCGCAAGGGGCCTGCCAGCGCCCCCCTCGATGCCACCGCCCCCGAGCTGGCCCTGGCAGACGCCAAAGCCACCGCGGACGCCACCACCGACGCCCCAGCCCCCGAGCAGCCAGGGCGCGAACTGGTCATCGGCCAGTTCGGCCTGGTGCCCGCCTGGGTCAAATCAGCCTCGGATGCCAAGCTGCGTTCGGTCAAGCTGGTCAACGCGCGCTCGGAAACCCTCACCACCTCCACCCCGTTTCGCGATGCCTGGCTGGCCTCGCAACGCTGCATCGTGCCGATGATGGCCTTCTTTGAAGACGATCTGCGCACGGGCAAGGCTGTGCCCACCCGCATCGCCCGGGTCGATGGCAAACCCCTGGGCGTGGCCGGCCTGTGGGAGCGCTGGACCGGCGCCGAGGGCGAAGAGATCATCAGCTTCACCCTGCTCACCGTGAACGCCAACAGCCACGCGCTGATGCGGCGCTACCAGCACGACGGCAACGAAAAGCGCATGCCCGTCATCCTCAACGAAGGCTCTTACGACGCCTGGCTCAACACCACGCCCGAGAAGGCGCGCGACTTCATGCGCGCCTACCCGGCGCAATCGCTGCTGGCCAATCCGGTCGAAGGCAAGAAGTAAAGCAACAAGGCGTCTGGCCCAGCAGCCCTCAGCCCGCGCAGGCCTCGGCCAGCACATCGGCCTCGGTGGCCTGCTCGGCTGCCGCCAGTTCAGGCGGCGCGGCCAGGTGCTCGGCCATCCAGGCCTCCACCAGGCGCGAGTCATTGATCAGCCGCAGCCCCTGGTAGGCCTGCTCGGCCTCGGGGTAGCGGCGCCGCAGGTAATTGAGCCACTGCTTCAGGCGCCCGGCCCGGTTGCGCGACTCCACCCGCAGCTTGACCCGGGCCCAGAACAGGTGGAACAAGGGCTGCAGATCGGCCCACTGCGGGGCCTGGCCGGGTTCGGCCGCGCCATCGGCGGCCAGGATGTCCCAGGCCAGACCGGGGTCGGACACCATGCCGCGGCCCAGCATCAAATCGTGGCAGCCCGATTCGGCGCGGCAGCGCTGCGCATCGGCCACCGTCCAGATCTCGCCATTGGCCACCACCGGGATATTGACCACGCTGCGCACATCGGCAATGCGCGCCCAATAGGCCGGCGGCTTGTACCCCTGGGCCCGCGTGCGGCCATGCACCACCAGTTGGTTGGCGCCACCAGCGGCAATCGCCCGGGCGCAGTCCTCGGCGCTCTGGTCGTCGTCAAAGCCCAGGCGCATCTTGGCCGACACCGGCACCTCGGCCGGCACCGCGCGCCGCACCGCCGACACGATGCGGTGCAGCAGCTCCGGGTCTTGCAGCAAGGCGGCCCCGCCCCCATGCCGGTTCACCACCTTGGCCGGGCAGCCAAAGTTCAGGTCGATCCCCGCCGGCCCCAGGCCCGCCAGCCGCGCCGCGTTCTCGGCCAGGCACTGCGGGTCAGAGCCCATCAGCTGCGCCCGCACCGCCACCCCGGCCGCCGTGCGCCCACCGTTGTCCAGCTCGGGCACGATGCGCCGAAACGCCCGCTCGGGCAGCAGCGTGCCCGTCACCCGGATGAACTCCGACACACACAAGTCCACCCCACCCACGCGGGTCAGCACATCGCGCAACACGCAATCGAGCAGGCCCTCCATGGGCGCCAACAAAATAGCCATGGCAAAAAACGAGAAGAAGAAGAAGAAGAAGAGAAAAAAGTCAAAAAGAGGAAGGACATCGTGCCGCTGGGGGAGCGGCACTTCAGCAGGCTGGCCGGTAGGGGCCGGGGCTGGCAGGTGGGGGATTTTCGCTGACTTCGGATCGAGACCCAGCCGCCAGCAAAAAGCCCCGCTTCAGTCAGGGTGGGCGGCCCGCCACATGCTGAATTCGGAAGGTCGCAGGCCGTAACGAGCGAGCACGCCCACGTGCAGGCGTCTCAGCTCTTCAATCAGCAAGGCCTGCACGTTGTCACGCTCATGTTCGGGAACAGCCTGGGCAGTCGCTTTTCGGATGCGATAGAGGGGGTCTTCGTCCGGGTTCTGCACCACCTCACGGATGATTTGCCTGATGAAATCCCGCCATAACAAGCGCAGAGGATCAGGCTCGGCCAGTTCCTGCCTGAGTGCCAGGTATTCGTGGCAGGAACGCTCGTACGCCCACACATACAGATCACGCAGCAATTCGATCCGGGTCATTTCGTACACGCCCAGCATCGCGCAACTGTAGGCCTGTTCAGGCACATCAAGAAAGGTCAAAGGACAAAGATTGGCCCGAAACAAAGGCAGGTTGGCAGCCAGGCGTGAAGTGCGCTTGTTGATGTCGGCGAAGGGCTGAAGGTAAGGCAAATGCACCATCAGAAAAAACGACTGCTCGAACGAGTCACCGATCAGGTTCACCTTGTGCAGCAGGGCGTCGAGCATTTCGTCAATGAGTTGTGGCGTCGACAGGGGGCGGTACACACTCTGACTGATATCCACTGCATGACGGCGCAGACGCCCTTCATCCCCGGGGTTCGGCAACAGGTTTTCAGCCAGCGCACTGTGCAGGTTCATCAAGGTGTAGCGATCCAAAGCCGCTCGGTCAGCGTTGTCCACCAGCATCTCGATCGCCGTTTTGTGATTCAGGATCATCTGCGTTTCAATGGCAGCCTTGCCTTGGGCCACCTTGCCACGCTCGATCAAGTCCCGGGTATCCAACCTGGAATAGGTGTTGCCCTCGAGGTGGCTGGATGCCCAGGACAGATCAATCAACAAGCGATTCAAAATGGCGCGGCTGTAGGTGCCGGCGGGGGCTGCGATGGCCGAAGTACGCCCCATCTGATGCAACTGACGGCGCAACGAATCCGACAGGTACCAATTTTTGTTGGGCTGATACGACTCCAGGAAATCTCGTTGGTAGCCTACTGGCCGGCGTAATTCAAGCGGCTGGTCGACATAGGCCAGTACATCGCGGCTGTCTGCCGACAGTGCCAGGCCGCGCAAAAAGCGCTCGCCAACCACCCCGTCAGGGCCCGCCAACCCCATCATCGCCCCCTGGCCTTCAGGAGACCCCGCCCTGTAGCGGCGGGCTCGCCCCTGGCCCTGGGCGGCAATGCGCCCCTGAGCCAGCCAGCTGTTCAGAATGCGCTGCGCCGAGCGCCGAGCCCATTCCGGATGCAGCACCAGCAAATCGGCCAGACCCAGGCCATGCGGCGCTGCCTGAATGCTTTGCAGCAAGGCATCTGCCTTGGCATGGCGAGACGCGGCTGGGGTGAGAGGATTTGGAGAGGCCATGGACATGGCGCGATTTTGGCGCAGTCCAAGAAACTGCGCCAAAATTTTGGCGCAGTCTCGGCACCCAAGCACTCTCCCCGCCGAAAAGCCCAAGGAGAAAGCTCGTAGCCCGCCAAAGTCCAGAACGCAAAAATCAAGGCGGCAACCCTTGCGCAGTCGCGCTCGACCTGCTGGCGCGGCGGCAGGGCCCAGTGCTCCGAGATGGATGCCATTGCATCAACGACCCCTTGCACTGACGCCGCCAGCGAGCCCCCCGGAGTGGGTGCACCGCTACCTCAGGCTGTCGCCGCGGCTGCGCCGGGGTTACCGCCGCTTTGTGGACATGCTTCCTGATGGGCCGCAGCGTCTGCAGGATCTGGACGAGAAAATCAGCCAGTGGCATGCTGATATCGCCGACCGCGAAGGCTGATGGCACGTCCCTGCGCGGTCACCGGATTTCGTACCAAGCGCCTCGACCGCTGCCTTGCTGGCTCAAATGGCCGAGCTCGATCAACTTTCGGAAGTGTTGCTTCAAGGTGTTTCTGCTGACACCGGTCAATGCGATCGCGTCGCCCATGGTGACGCGCCCATGCTCGCGGGCCAACTCAACGATTTGCAATGACAGTTCGGGCACAGCGGCCAACAAAATACTCTCACGCTCAACCTTCTTTTCCAGCCGCCGGACCTGCTCGGCCAGTGAACGCAGAAAGAACACCAACCAGGGTTGCCAATTGGGCGCTGTGGTCCGAATCGAGCCCTGCGTCTGCCGCAGCGCCAGATAGCAAGACTCCTTGTTCAACTCGATCACGCTCTCCAGCGAACTGTAGGGTACGCAGGCATAGCCCGCCTGGATCAGCAGCAAAGTGGTCAAAACCCGGCTGAGTCGGCCATTACCGTCCTGAAATAAGTGGATCTCCAGAAACACCACGACGAAGATGGCGATGACCAGAAGCGGATGCAAATACGCCTTGTCTTGTTCTTGTTGCACCCAACTCACCAATTCAGCCATCAGGCGCGGTGTATCAAACGGGCTCGCCGTCTCGAACACGATCCCGATCTGTGCACCGTTTTCATCAAAAGCTGCCACGCTGTTCGAGTTGGTCTTGTATTGCCCCAGGTGCCCAGCGTCTTTCTCGCTGTGGCGCAGCAAGACTGGGTGCAATTGCTTGATGTGGTTTTCGTTGAACGGGATGTCCTGCCAGGCGCTGAAGACCAAGTCCATCAATTCGGCGTAGCCAGCCACTTCCTGTTCATCACGGGTCTCGAACGTCTGGATGGCCAGTTTGGAAAGCAAGCGTTCGACCTACCGGTCCGTCAGCTTGCTGCCTTCAATGCGGGTGGATGAACCAATGCTCTCGATGGTCGCGACCCTGCGCAGGGCCGACAGCCGGTCAGGGGCCAAGGTGCCCAAAGCACGCCAGGCGCCCTTGAATTCATCAATCCGAGCGATCAGTTTCAAGATCTCAGGGGTGATCTGAAGGGTGTCGGAGCAAAGCATAAAACCAAGAACACACCCAATAACACCCATTTTTCTCCATGGGGAATCGCCTGTCAGGATCAGTGGCTGCATGGGAGATAAAGGGGCATAGACCACTTGCCGGTCACTTGCTCAAGGCCCCACCGAGACCAGCGCCGCCCCAGGCAGAGCCGCATGCAGCCCCTGCACTCACCGAGCCCCCCTCACCCCTCCATCATGATCACCTGCCGGATCGCCTCGCCCCGGGCCAGGCGGTCGAAGCCCAGGTTGATCTGGTCCAGGCTGAGGCGACCGGTGAGCAACTGGTCGACCGGCAGTTTGCCCTGGCGGTACAGGGCCACGAAGCGGCCGATGTCTCGCCGGGGCACACAACTGCCCAGGTAGCTGCCCTTGAGGGTGCGCTCTTCGGCCACCAGGTGCCACACGGGGGTGCTGAGGTTCTGGCTGGACGCGGGCAGGCCCACGGTCACGGTGGTGCCGCCGCGGCGGGTCACGCGGTAGGCAAACTCCAGGGCGCGGGCCGAGCCCACCATTTCCAGGGCGTGGTCCACGCCGCCGCCGGTCAGCTCGCGCAATTGCTCCACCGCGTTGTCAGCCCCGGCGTTGACGACGTCGGTGGCGCCCAGGCGACGCGCAAAGGCCAGCTTGTCGTCGGCCAGGTCCACCGCCACCACGCGGCCGGCGCCAGCGGCCAGGGCGCCCATCACGGCCGACAGGCCGACACCGCCCAGGCCCACCACGGCCACGCTCTGACCGGGCCGCACCTGCGAGGTGTTGACCACCGCGCCCACCCCGGTCATGACGGCGCAACCGAACAGGGCCGCGATCTCCAGCGGCAGCTCGCGGTCGATCTTCTGCACGCCGCGCCGTGACAGCACGGCGTGCTGGGCAAAGGCCGACACGCCCACAAAATGGTCCATGGGCTGGCCTTGCCAGGACAGGCGGCGCCCGCCGCCCAGCAAGGTGCCGGCCACGTTGGCCGCGCCGGCCGGCTCACACAGCACGGGCCGCCCTTCCGAGCAGGGGGCGCAATGGCCGCAGCTGGGCACAAAAACCAGGATCACATGGTCGCCGGGCACCAGGTCGGTCACGCCCTCGCCCAGGGCCTCCACCACACCGGCGGCCTCGTGCCCCAGCACGATGGGGGTGCGGCGTGGGCGGTCGCCGTTGATGATGGACAGGTCAGAGTGGCACAGGCCGGCAGCCACCACCCGCACCAGCACCTCGCCCGGACCGGGCGGGGCCAGATCGACCTCGGTGACTTCCAGAGGGCGGCTTTCGGCATAGGGGGCCGGCGCGCCGATGCGCGTGAGGACAGCAGCACGAGTTTTCATGGGTTCTTCACCAAAGAGCACTTGGACTTGGACAGCGGCTGGAAGGCCTGCTCGCCCGGGATGGTGGCCAGCACCTTGTAGTAATCCCAGGGCATCTGGGATTCGGCCGGCTTCTTGACTTGCACCAGGTACATGTCGTGCACCATGCGGCCGTCGACGCGGACCTTGCCGCCCTGGGCAAAGAAGTCGTTGATGGGCAGGGCCTGCATCTTGCGGGCCACGCTCAGGCCCTCATCGCCGCCTGCGGCCTGGATGGCCTTCAGGTAGCTGGTCACGGCCGAGTAGGTGCCGGCCTGGATCATCGAGGGCATCTTCTTCATGCGCTCGAAGTAGCGCCGCGACCAAGCCCGGGTCTCGGGTGTGCGGTCCCAGTAGAAGCCGGTGGCAAAGGTCATGTCCTGGGCCTCTTTCAGGCCCAGCGAATGCACGTCGTTGATGAACATCAGCAAGGGCACCACGGCCTGGCTTTTGCTCAGGCCGAACTCGCGCGTGGCCTTGATGGCGTTGACGGTGTCGCTGGTGGCGTTGGCCAGGGCAATGGCGTCGGCCTTGGAGGCCTGGGCCTGCAGCACAAACGAGGAGAAATCGCTGGCATTGAGCGGGTGGAACACGCTGCCCACCACCTTGCCCCCGCTGGCGGTCACAAACTCGGTGACGTTGGCGGCCATGGCCTTGCCGAAGGCGTAGTCGGTGCCGATCACAAACCAGCTGCGCGCCCCCTTGGCCAGCATGCCCTGGGCCGCGCCATTGACCATGGCGTAGGTGTCGTACACATAGTGGATGCTGGTGGGGCCGCAGTTTTCGTTGGTCATGGCCACCGAGGCGGTGCCCGTCAGCAGCAGCATCTTGTTGCGCTCGCGGGCCAGGTTGCCCACGGCCACCGCCACGGCCGAGTTGTTCACGTCGACGATGGCGTCCACCCCCTCGCGGTCGTACCAGGCCCGGGCCAGCGAGGCGCCGATGTCGGCCTTGTTCTGGT
>Ga0066477_1000539_pt1 | contig 11403 bp, 9 predicted proteins | sample LakWasM115_HOW13_2_FD_59554 | JGI IMG/M metagenome (GOLD analysis project Ga0066477, IMG submission 59554) | Freshwater sediment methanotrophic microbial communities from Lake Washington under simulated oxygen tension - Sediment Metagenome 115_HOW13 | ecosystem: Environmental > Aquatic >...
GCACCGGTGTAGAACACGTTCTTGGACAGCTCTTCACCCTCGTACTGCACGGGGTAGAACAGCAGGCCGTTCATTTCCTCGACCACCGGCAACACCGATTTTCGGGACACCGAGGTCCAGCAACCGAAGATCACGGCCACTTTGTCCTGACCCAGCAACTGCTTGGTTTTTTCCGCAAACAGGGGCCAGTTGGACGCCGGATCCACGACCACGGGTTCGAGCTTCTTGCCCAGCACGCCGCCCTTGGCATTAATTTCGTCAATGGCCATCAGCACCGTGTCTTTCAACACGGTCTCCGAGATGGCCATGGTGCCCGAGAGGCTGTGCAAGATGCCGACCTTGATGGTGTCAGCAGCATACGCTGGCAGTGCAGACAGCGTGGTGAGAGCGACGGCAGCAGTGAGTGCCTTGAGCGTGAAGCGCCTGGAGTGTGTGCGTTGCATGGGTGTGACCTTCCGAAGTTAAAGAAAACCGGCTTCGCTGCGCGCACCGTCTTTGCAGGAACGGGTTTTGCGTAACGATGGAGTGACTTTAGGGAAGGACGGGGGGATGGGAAATACGCCGAGTGGCGTATGGCGGCTTCACTTGCGGCTATGGCTCCGTGCGGTAGCGAACAGACGGTATGTCCGTTCGCGGACAGACAGAACAGGCTGCCGGAAATAAAGTCACATCCAATTCGGGGCGCCAGCCCGTGCAACTTCGTGCGCGGCAGGCCAACGATGTCACATTGGAGCGCTAAAAATGGTCAGTATTCCTGTCCCCATTTCGACATTGGGAAAAATACCATCACCATTCCAGCGTACCGTCCTGCAAGTGGAAAACAATCCGGCAAACGCCGACCTGATCACCGAATTGGTCGCGCGACGGAGCGATTTGAAGTTGCTTACGGCTGTCAATGCACGCTTGGGCATTGAAATGGCCAACGCCTTTCAGCCAGATATCATTTTGATGGACATGCGCATGCCTGACATGAATGGTTTTGACGCCCTGCTCGTGCTGCGCAACAGTGCGGCCACCTCACATATCCCGGTGACCATTCTTTCGTCCAACGCAGCCCTGGGAGAAGACCAGAAATGCCTGGATGCCGGAGCCTTTGGCTATTTGACCAAACCTTACCGTATCGAGACCCTGATGGAAGCGATGGAGTCGGCCTTGCGCCATGCGATGGAGAATCCTCCAGCGGCATGACTCCGAACTGACGGCCACCGCTCTAAACCGCCAACTCGGTCGGGAGCAGTCGGTCGTATTCGTCTTTAACCACCGCATAACATTCGCATGCGCGAGTCTCCAGTCCCTTGCGGTCGAGCAACTTGATGCGGCCACGCGAATAGCGGATCAATCCTGCCTCCTGTAACTTGAGCGCACATTCCGTGACGCCCTGTCGCCGCACCCCCAGCATGTTGGCGATCAATTCCTGGGTCATGGCGAGTTCGTACCCTGGCAGACGGTCCAGGCTGAGCAGCAGCCAGCGACACAGTTGTTCGTCCAGCGAATGGTGCCGGTTGCACACCGCAGTTTGAGACATTTGGGTGATCAGCGCCTGGGTATACCGCAGCAGCAGGTGCGTCACCGGGCCAAATCGCTCGAAGTCGTCTTTCATGGTGTGCGCCTTCAGGCGGTATCCCCAACCTGCGCTCTGCACCACGGCACTGCTGGGGGTTGAATTGCCGCCCATGAACAGTGAAATGCCGACGATGCCCTCGTTGCCGACGACGGCAATCTCGGCGGCGTCGCCATTTTTCATCACGTAAAGCAACGAGACGATGCCTGACGTCGGAAAATACACGTACTTCTCAATGCCACCCGACTCATACAGCACTTTGCCCAGTGGCAGTTCAATCAACTCCAGCTCAGGAAGCCAACGTTGCAGGTTGGCGTCAGGCAACGCTGCGAGTAGCCGATTCAGTTTGGCCTCGTGCGAAACGTCTGCCGCTGCTCTCTGGTGCAAAGGGGGTGACTTGGCGCTGCCGGGCTGCTTGCCTTGATGGGACGGTTTGGGTATCACGGACGTCGGACAAATAGATTAGGTATTGATGGCTGCCACATGGCAGTCCCAATCATTTGCCAATTGACAATTGGCAACTCCGAATCTACTGCAGGGGGCGTGGCTTGTATGTTCGATGACGAACACATGTGCAGTTCTGTGTCCAGACTTCGCCTGAAATCCTATTCGCTACAGCGATTCATGCGTCGACTGTGTCAAAGAGAATTTCAGAGCCAGATCCAGCATTCTCAAAAAATCATCGATCTTGAACGGCTTGGTCAGGTAGCGAAAGAATCCGGCACTCAAGCCGTTGATGACATCCAGGGGCATCGCGTTGGCGCTGATAGCCAGTACCGGAATATGTTGGGTTGCAGGGTCCAGGCGCAGAATCTTCAAAGCGGCCACACCGCTGATACCAGGCAGTTTGACATCCATCAGAATCACGTGTGGGCGATGACGACGCGCCATTTCGATGCCATGCATTCCATCATTCGCTCTGAGCAGTTGCAGGTCAGGGCGCACCACCAGGATTTGCTCCACCATTTCCACGTTGGTCTGGCTGTCTTCAACATACAGAACGGTGCATGGTGCTTGATTCTGAAAAACGGGTGGCGCATGCTGCCCGGCTGGACCGTCTTCAACGTGGACGACAAACGGGGGCAGTGTCGGGGCCGTATCCAGTTCGATCCAGAACGCACTGCCCGTGCCCACGGTGCTTTGCACGCCAATTTTTCCACCCATCAATTCGGTCAACCGCCGGCTCACGACCAGACCAATACCTGTGCCCTCAATGGTGCTGCATTCCTGACCAAGCCGATTGAATGACTGAAACAGCTGGGATATCTTCTCGGCGGACAAGCCTTCGCCAGTGTCCTGCACGCTGATGCGCAGGATTCCCGCCGCAGGGGTCTCCACGGTAACGTCAACGGTCCCGCTGGTGCGGTTGTATTTGATGGCGTTGGACAACAGATTGACGATCACCTGCTTGAGCCGGACTGGATCGGCCATGACCATGCAGGGACTGGTGAACCGCGGAAATTGGACATGGACGCCTGTGCTGTCAGCCTGTGTTTCGGTCATGCTTTGACAATCCAGTAGCACTTGCTCCAGTGACACGGGCTCCAGCGTCAATGTCATCTTGCCGGACTCGATCAACGCCAGATCGAGGATCTCGTTGATGAGTGATAGCAGATACCATCCGCCGCGCAGAATTTTCTCAATCTTGCCTTGCTGTGAAGGCGTGGGCACCGGGGGGCCAATTTCCAGCAACTGGGCAAATCCCAGGATTGCATTGAGCGGTGAGCGGAGCTCATGACTCATGCTGGAGAGAAAATCAGACTTGGCTCGGTTGGCCTGTTCCGCCATGTTCGTGGCCCGCTGGAGCTCGGCGTTTTTTTCGTGCAGGATCTGGTCCAGACGCTTGCGTGCACTGATATCGGTGTTGACACTGATGAAGTGGGTCAGTTGCCCCTGATGGTCCAGTACGGGCGACAGGGTCAGTTCATTCCAGAACGTACTTCCGTCCTTGCGATAGTTGAGAAGCTGTCCCGAAAACCCCTTTTTCTGTCGGGTTGCCTCGACCAGCATTGTCGTGACCGTGCAATCGGTGAGAGGGCCGTTGAAGACCGAACAATTCACGCCCTCAAGCTCCAGCTGCGTATAACCCGTCATTTTCAGGAAAGCCGCATTGGCGGAAACTACACACAGGTCTGGCGTTGTGATGAGAATGCCTTGCGAAACGGCCTTGAGTGCAATATCACTGACCCGCAACCGGTCTTGCGCCACCTTTCGTTCATTGATGTCGGTCAGTACCAGACGGTGTGCAGCAACGCCTGTTGCACTTTGCGCCCGGGTGGCCGTCAACTGGGCCCAAAACTCAGCCTCACCGCGTCTGAGCAACCGCAACTCACATGACTGGGGTTGGCCGGTCTCAACGAGGTTCTTTCGGTGCAGGTAGTAAATGTCCTGATCCGGCGGGAATATGTAGTGTTGGATTGTTTGCCCAACCAGTTCGTTACAGGTAACACCCAGCAGTGCCGCAACCGTGAGATTGGCTTCGAGGATGTGTTCTGTTTCGCTGACGGCGCAATAGCCAACGGGGGCCATGTCATACAGATCGAAATAGCGCGATCGTGCGGCGTCCAGTTCGGCATGTGTGCGGTGCAGTTCCTCGTTCTGCATTTCCAGCTCGGCCTGGTGCACACGCAGATCGTGAAGAAGCTGCCGTGCGGTTTCGGGGGAAATGGCCTCGTGGCGGTCGGGCATTCCGTCTGCGCGGACGCTATCCTCAGCCAGGCGCTGTACTTCCAGGGCAATGGCAATGATTTTGTCCACTGTGGCCTCCAGACTGTGCTTTGCAACTACGCCTTGTTGCGGTGCTTGGCCGCACTTGCATGCAACTTTGCGGTCTCACACGCCAACGATTTCGCGACCGAACAGGGCCATGAACCGGCATCGTAGTATGACGGGTATCGAAAAACTGCGCCCGATGGATCAATTTCAAGCCGCGTGCGCCAGGACTGGCGTCACGTCACTGCAACTAGGCGCCCGGCCCGCAATCCATGCAATGCTCTACCATTGGCGGACCGGTGTGCAGCTGGTGGCTGAGGTCGCGCAGTGCGGTGCGCAGGCCTTCTTCAATGACCGGATGGTAAAAGGGCATTTCCAGTATGTCGGCAACCGTCAAGCGTTGTTGCGCCGCCCAGGCGAGTAGATGTCCGATGTGCTCGGCAGCGGGGCCGAACATTTCCGCCCCCAGGAACAAACCGCTGCCTTGCTCGGCATAGACTTTCAGAAGCCCCTTGTTACGCAGCATGACCCGGCTGCGGCCCTGGTCCTCAAACGACACCATTCCCTCTGCAAAGCGGCCCTTGAAGTGCTCGTCCAGCTGCTTCAGGTTGAGGCCTGCTACCGCTACTTGCGGATCGGTAAAGACCACCGCCAGTGGCGTGCGGCGCAAGGCAGACCGGATGTCGGGATAACGCGCAGCATTTTCGCCAGCGATGCGGCCCTGGTCAGCCGCTTCATGCAACAGGGGGATGTCGTTGCTGGCGTCGCCAGCAATAAAGACTGCGCTGCTGCCGCACTGTAACGTGAAACGGTTAAACAGCGGAATGCCATGTTCGTTCAGTTGCAGCGTGGTATTTTCCAGCGCAAGTCCGGCAAGATCGGGCGCGCGACCGGTCGCCGCCAGCACGTAGTCAAACGGTTCGGTTTGCCAGGTTCCGTCTCGATGCAGATAATTGACTTCGACCCCGGCGGCGGTTTCCTTGACGGACTTCACCTCGGCCGAGGCATCCAGATAGAACTCTTCGTTGAAGGCCGTGTTGGCATAGTCCCGCATGGCCGGATCATGAATGCCGGCAACACCGCCGCCCACGCCGAACACCTTGACATGCACACCCAGGCGGCTCATGGCCTGTGCCAGTTCCATCCCCAGCGGCCCCGCGCCAAACACCGCCAGACTGGTTGGCAAAGTGGCGAGGTCAAATACGTTTTCATTGGTCAGCAAGTGCGCGCCCAGTCCCTTCAAGATTGGTGGCAGCATGGGAATGCTGCCGGTAGCGATAACGATGCGCTGGGCTTGGATCAACTGACCGTGCTCCGTCACCAGGGTATTGGCATCCTGGAAACGGACCTTTGCCGTCAAACGGTCGCCTGGCGCAATGGCTTCAACCGTTTCCAGCACCAATCCGACAAAGCGGTCGCGTTCACGTTGCACGCGCGCCATGACCGCCATGCCGTCAACGGTGACGCCTTGCACCAGCACGCCGAACGGCTCGGTGCGTCGGGCCCGGTGTGCAGCTTCTGCTGCAGCGATCAGCAATTTGCTGGGCATGCAACCAAAGCGTGCGCAGGTTGTGCCGTAGGCCCCGCCTTCGATCAGCAAAACGGAGTCCGTATGCGCGCGGGCAGCCCGGTAGGCTCCCATGCCGGCGGTACCGGCACCAATTACGGCGACATTAACCTGGATGGGTTTCATGGCAAATCCGATCCGGACGGCAACAACTCATTTGGCCAGCCAGGAGGCCAGCTCGTCGGCACCGCCGATGTGTTGGCCATCAACGTATACCTGGGGCGTGGTGCCGCGTCCGGTCACCGCTTGCAGGGAGCTGTAGCTGATGCCGTTGCTGCCCAGTTCGATCTCTTCAAACCGATAGCCCTTGTCGCCCAGCATCTTGCGGGCGCGCGCGCAATGCGGGCAGCCGGGCTTGGCGAAGAAGGTGATGCGTGGTGGGGGGCTGGCCTGGGGGTTGATGTAGTGCAGCATGGTGTCTGCATCTGACACTTTGAAAGGGTCGCCCGGCTCTTGCGGCTCGATGAACATTTTTTCAATCAGTCCATCCCTCACCAGCATGGAATAGCGCCAGCTGCGTTTGCCCATGCCAATCTCCGATTTATCCACCAGGAGGCCCATGCCGTCGCTGAATTCACCGTTGCCATCCGGCAGAAAGCCGATGCTTTCGGCGTGCTGTCCTTCTTTCCAGGTTTCCATCACGAAGGGGTCGTTGACGGCCAGACAGACCACGCTGTCGACCCCATTCGCCTTGAGTGTGTCCGCCAGTTCGTTGTAACGCGGCAAATGCCGGCTGGAGCAGGTTGGCGTGAAGGCTCCGGGCAGCGCAAACAGCACCACCGTTTTACCTTTGAAAACGGCATCGCTGCTGATTTCTTGCCACTCACCATTGACCCGAACCGGGAAGGTGACATTGGGAACTTTTTGACCTTCGCGTGATTTCAGCATGACTATTCCCGGGTTCGTTTTGTGGTGCTCAATATGCGCAATGTAAGCATCCCTGCGCGCAGTCTCCGTTCGCCAGCGAACCGAACGCCTGGAATGCGGTGCATCGAATGTATTCGTGCACGCATATCGCAGCGACTGGCGTTTACATGCCGTTGCATTTTTTCATCCGTTTGACACAGTCAGCGGGCATATTCTGGTCTACCCTGCGGGGCTTATGTGACACCACGACGCTTTGACGCTCAAATGCGTTTGCAGGGTGCACACGGTCTCACCTACGCCATGGGGCGTACCCACCGAACAGGAGCGAAACACCATGCATCCCATCCCCACACCCCCGACACCTGCTCTGACACAAGCCGATGAGCAGGCGTCTGAAGCCGCGATTGCACAACTGGTTGGCCAGGTTTATGAAATCGCCCCTCCGGCCGAACGCAGGCGCCTGCTGGAGCATCTGCTGCGGCCCCTGGGCGTGCTGTCGCTGGTGGCCATCGCCAACGGCATCTTTGCCACAATCCGGTTTCGCAGTGGCTGGCCGGAGATGCACATTCGCGTTGAGGACGCACAGAACGTGCAGGCCCGCGATGTCATCACGCTGGTCAACCATGTTCAACAGGTCAGCGTTCACGCCGTGGATGGCCTGGCCAGTTTGCTCTCAACCTCACCGGTGATGACCGGCTCGGCCGCAGCCTCCGTGCTGATCACACTGCTGGTGCAGCGCTCCCGAAACCGCCGTGCAGAGGATCGCGAAAACTAACGCAAAGGCTGCGAGACTTCATACCCGCCGGGCTCCTGAGCCCCGGTGCGCGCTTCGCATGGGCTTTTTGCGGAACTTCTGGCCCGGATTGCGTTCTAATTCCACATTTGGACGCACAGGCGCAGTGCGGCAGCAAGCTGTTGCCGGGCTTTTCCTCCCCTCCATCCCGAACTCTTGCCAAGAATTGCCTCTCCCACACGTTGTGATAGAAGCATTTCCTGCAACTTAACTAAAGCGAAAACCGAATGAAATCGAAACTCCTGTGGTTAGTCCTTGCCTTCGTCACAGCAGCACAAGGCGCGTCACTCGGTTCCGAGAGGCCCTTTCCCGCCGCGTTGGCTCCCGAGCCACAAGAGGCCAGGGCGGCCCATATGGCGGCCGAACTGCTGTCCCGCTACCACTACAAGGCGATGCCCCTGGATGAATCCTTGTCGGGGAGGATTTTTGACCAGTACCTCAAATCACTGGATCCTGAAAAAGTCTTCTTCGTTCAAGCCGATATTGACCAGCTCTCGGACCGGCGAACGAAGCTGGGCTCGGATATGGTCAAGGACGACCTGAGCGCCCCATTCGCCATCTTCAACTTCTACGTCAATCGCGCCTCCGAGCGATTTACCTTCGCACGGTCGCTGCTCCAGAGCGGGTTCAGTTTTCAGGAGACCGAAAGCTACCAGTTTTTGCGAAAGAATCAGGTCTGGCCCAAGACCGACGCTGACATGCGTGACCTGTGGCGCAAGCGGGTGAAGAACGACTGGCTGCGGCTCAAGCTTGCCGGCAAGGATGACCAGAGCATTGTCAAGGTTCTAGACAAGCGTTATGACAATGTCCTCAAACGCCTTGGCCGCGTCAACAGCGAAGACGCCTTCCAGATCTACATGAACGCCTACACCATGGCCATTGAGCCTCACACCAACTACATGGCGCCACGCACTGCAGCGGATTTCGCCATCTCCATGAAGCTCTCCCTGGTTGGAATTGGCGCTGTGCTGACGGAGGTCGACGAGTACACGACCATCCGGGAGCTGGTGGCGGGCGGACCGGCAGGTCTCTCGGGGCAGCTCAAGGTTGGTGACCGCATCGTCGGCGTCGGCCAGGGCGAAAACGGCGCCATGACCGACATCATGGGCAATCGCCTGGATGATTCGGTTGCACTGATTCGCGGCGCACCGGACACGGTGGTGCGACTGGAAGTGCTCCCGGCCGAAGCCGGACCGGATGGCAAGCACAAGCTGGTTTCGCTGGTGCGCAAGTCCATCAGCCTGCAGGAGCAGGCCGCAAAGTCGTCTGTGCATACGATCACGGAGGGAAAAATCACCCGCCGGATCGGCGTGATTACCCTGGGCTCTTTCTATGAGGATTTCACGGCCAAGAGAAATGGCACCAAGGACTACAAAAGCGCAACGCGGGATGTCGCGCGATTGCTGGCAGAGTTGAAGGAAAAGAAGGTCGACAGCATACTGGTGGACCTGCGCAACAACGGCGGCGGTTCACTGTCGGAAGCCGTGGAGCTCACCGGCCTGTTTATTGGTCAGGGGCCCGTCGTGCAAGTGCGCAAGGCCAGCGGTGACATCACATTGGAACAAACGTCCCAGGCCCATGCCACATGGGATGGACCTTTGGGGGTTCTGATCAACCGTGGATCGGCGTCGGCTTCTGAAATTTTTGCCGCTGCCATTCAGGACTATGGTCGCGGCCTGATTGTGGGCGAGCCAAGTTTTGGCAAGGGCACGGTGCAAACCATCGTGAATCTCGACCGTGTCGCCAAGAACGAAAAGCCGCAATTCGGCGAACTCAAAATGACCGTGGCCCAGTTCTTCCGCATCAACGGGGGTACAACCCAGTTGCGCGGCGTCACGCCGGACCTGGCCTTTCCTTCGGCCGCTGATGTCGGAGATTTTGGCGAGTCCAGCTTTGACAACGCACTGCCCTGGGCGCAGATCAAGCCCGCAAACTATTCCCCGAAATCGGATTTGCAGGGCATTCTCCCAGCCCTGTTGACACAGCACGAAGCGCGCGTGAAGGACGACAAGGACTTCCAGTACCTGCAAGAGGACATCGCCGAGTTCAATCTGCTGAGAAAGAAGAACGAAGTCTCACTCAATGAGGCCGAGCGACGCAAAGAAAGGTCCACCCAGGAGGCACGTCTTGCCACCCGAAAGTTGGCAACGGACACCGGCAAGGGCGGCCACAAGGATTTGGCCAGTGGCAAGCTCAGCCCGACAACCAGTGGCGCGGTCAGCGACGACGGTCTGCAGGCGAATGAGCGCAATCTGGTCAGCGAACTGGCGGCTGAAAAGGCACGCAAGAATGACAAAGACGTTTTACTGATCGAAGCCGTCCACGTGCTGTCCGATGCCGTGGGTGCGCTCAATTCGAGCCCCAATCTCGCTGCCCGCGTCAAGCAGGCGCCGGCATTGACCGGTCAATAGCCCCCAGAGCATGCCCGCGACTGCGCGATCACCGGACGATGCAACCCTGCGGACCCTGGCCTATTACAACCAGCACGCCGACGACTTCCTTGCCGGCACGCGCGACCACGATGTGCGCCAGAACATGGACGCCCTGCTGCGCCACATCGAAGGGCCGGCGCCGTTCAGCATTCTGGACTTTGGCTGCGGGCCCGGGCGCGACCTGAAAGCCTTTGGCGCGCTGGGCCACACGGCGGTGGGCCTGGAAGGTGCCGAACGCTTTGCCGAGATGGCGCGGGCCTGCAGCGGCTGCACGGTGTGGCAGCAGGACTTTCTGGCGCTGGACTTGCCCACGCACCACTTTGACGGTGTGTTCGCCAACGCCTCGCTGTTTCATGTGCCCAGCCACGCGCTGCCCCGGGTATTGGGGCAACTGCACGCCACGCTCAAGCCGCAGGGCGTGCTGTTCAGCTCCAACCCGCGGGGCAACAACGACGAAGGCTTCAATGGTGAGCGCTATGGTGCCTACCATGACCTGGCCACCTGGCGCCGGTACGTGACGGCGGCGGGCTTTACCGAGCTGATGCATTACTACCGCCCACCCGGATTACCGATTGAGCAGCAGCCGTGGCTGGCCACCGTCTGGCGCAAGGCCTGAGCGGCGCGGCACGCAGCGCCCGGTTTGCGCTGCTCAGGGTCTGATCCGCTCCTGCACCAGCGCTGCCATTTGCTCAGCGGCCTCGGTGCCCTGGCCACTCAGACCGGCCACAACCCCCTGCTGGTCGGCGCCCGGGCGGTTCTGGCTGGCCTTCCATTTGCCCACCCAGCGCTGCACCGGAATCTCGATACCGACGATGACCTTGAGCAGGCTGGCAACAAAGTCGGCCGGCGCATCCGCAACCTGCCATGGCAGGGCTTGGCCGGCCTCGTGGGTTTGCGTGAGGCGCGTGACCACGTCCAGCACCCGCGTCGGGTCGTCAAACGCCTGGGGCACACCGTGGGCATGCACGGTGGCGTAGTTCCAGGTGGGCACGGCCTTGCCGTGGGCATGCTTGCTGGGGTACCAGTTGGGAGACACATAGGCTTGGGGCCCGGTGAACACGGCCACCGACGATGCGCCCTCGGCGAGCGCCTGCCACACCGGGTTGGCGCGCGCCACATGGCCCACCAGCGTGCCGTGCGCACCGCGCTCTGCGTCCAGCAAGAATGGAATGTGGTTGACCAGCAGTTCACCCTGGTGCTGCACGATCCAGGTGGCCAACGGGTGGGCGCGCAGCAGCGCGTGCAACATGGCGGGGTCGGTCTCTTCAAAGTGGGGCGGCAGGTAGGTCATGGGCTGGGACTGGTTGGGGTTTCAAAAATGGGTTCGCACAACACCTCGGTTTTGACCGAGTTGGCGATGAAACAGGACGCGTGCGCCCGGTGGTGCAGGTCCTGCAACTCCGCCAGCGTGGGGCTGCGCTCGGGGGCAAACCGCACGGCCGGGCGCAGCGTGACGCGGGTCATGGCCAGT
>Ga0066477_1000544_pt1 | contig 11347 bp, 10 predicted proteins | sample LakWasM115_HOW13_2_FD_59554 | JGI IMG/M metagenome (GOLD analysis project Ga0066477, IMG submission 59554) | Freshwater sediment methanotrophic microbial communities from Lake Washington under simulated oxygen tension - Sediment Metagenome 115_HOW13 | ecosystem: Environmental > Aquatic >...
CGACGACTTTGACGCCGTGATCGCCCAGTGGTTCTGCGCCCAGCACGCCCTGGGGGCCCCCGCCACCCTGGCGCCCGGCCTGCAACGCGGCCTGCTGGCTGCCGCCCGCGCCGCCAAGGAGGCCCTGAGCGACGCGCCTGAGGCGCTCATGAACCTGGCCCTGGAGGGCGCCCCGCCCTTGCAGGCCCGCCTGACGCGGGCCGGCTTTGCCACGCTGGGCCAGGCACTGATCGAGCGCACCCTGCAGGCCTCGCGCCGCGCCCTGCGCGACGCCGGCCTGAAGGCCGACGAGCTCGACGGCGTGGTGCTGGTGGGCGGCTCCACCCGCATGCCACTGGCACGCGAGGCGGTGCAGGCCTTTTTTGGCCGGGCGCCACTGGCCGACATCGACCCCGATCAGGTGGTGGCCCTGGGGGCGGCCATGCAGGCCGACGTGCTGGCCGGCAATGGCCGCCAGGACCCCTGGCTGCTGCTGGACGTGTGCCCGCTGTCGCTCGGGCTGGAGACCATGGGCGGCCTGGTGGAGAAGATCATCCCGCGCAACTCGACCCTGCCGGTGGCGCGGGCCCAGGAGTTCACCACCTTCAAGGACGGCCAGACCGCCATGGCCCTGCACGTGGTGCAGGGTGAACGCGACAGCGTGGCCGAGTGCCGCAGCCTGGCGCGCTTCGAGTTGCGCTGCATCCCGCCGGCGGTGGCCGGGGCGGCGCGCATCCAGGTGACCTTTCAGATCGATGCCGATGGCCTGCTGTCGGTGAGCGCGCGCGAGCAGACCAGCGGGGTGCAGGCCCATGTCGAGGTGAAGCCCTCGTACGGGCTGCAAGACAGCCAGATCGCGGCCATGCTGCAAGACGCGGTGGGCGCCGCCCGCGCCGACATGCAGTTGCGCGCCCTGCGCGAGGCCCAGGTAGACGCCCGGCGCCTGCTGGACGCCACCGAGGGCGCGTTGGCCCAGGACCAGGCCCTGCTGAACGCGGCCGAACTGGCCCGGGTGCGCCAGGCCCTGTACCGGCTGGCCGAGCAGCTGGAGACCGAGGCCCCGCTGGAGCGCGTGCGCGAGGCCAACGAGGCCCTGTCGCAGGAGACCGCCGAGTTTGCCGCCCGGCGCATGAACGCCTCGATCCAGCGCGCCCTGTCGGGCCAGCTGATCGACAGCCTGAGCTGAGGGTGGGCCTGCCATGCCCCAGATCACCCTGCTGCCCCACCCCGACCTGTGCCCCGAGGGCCGCACGCTGGACATGCGGCGCGGCGCCATGCTGTGCCGCGGCCTGCTGGAGGCCGGCATTGCCATCGAACACGCCTGCGAGATGGTGGCGGCCTGCGCCACCTGCCACGTACATGTGCGCAGCGGCGCCGGCTCGCTGGCCCCGCCCGACGATGAGGAAAACGACCAGCTCGACAACGCCTGGGGCCTGGACGCCCAGTCGCGACTGGCCTGTTGCGTGAAGGTGCGCGACACCGACCTGGTGATCGAGCTGCCGCGCCACACCCGCAACCACGCCCGCGAGGCCTGAGCGCCTGAACAGGCGCTGAAACTGCGGGGCTGGGGTTGCTCCCTTACCGCCCACCGCACACCAACCCCCTCTTCACAAGGGCCGGCCATGCCGGCCCTTGCTGCTTTGGCGCGCCCGTTGTTCAACGGCTGTCGCGGCCCGGCCGCAGCGCGTGTTGCAAACAGCACATTCCCGACATCACAGGCCGCGGGTGGTGGGGCGTACAGGCCGACAACAGGGCCTGCAGCGGCCCAAGCGTGTCGGGTTTGCAGGCTGTGGCCCATGGCACGCGCTTTGCGAAGAAGGGGCAGGAAGGACCCCATCCATGACCTCCTCGCTAGTGATCAACGACACCACCTTGCGCGACGGCGAACAGACCGCCGGCGTGGCGTTCACCGATGCCGAGAAATGCGCGATCGCCAGCGCACTGGCCCAGGCCGGTGTGCCCGAGATGGAGATCGGCATCCCGGCCATGGGCCAGGAAGAGCTGGCCAGCATCGAGGCCATCGTGGCCCTGGGCCTGCCGGTGCGCCTGATGGTGTGGGGCCGCATGACCCGGGGCGATCTGCACCAGGCGCTGCGCACGGGGGCCGACATCATCCACCTGTCGATCCCGGTGTCGGATATTCACCTGGAACACAAGCTGCGCCAATCGCGTGAGGCGGTGCTGCGCCAGATGACCGAGGTGCTGGAGCTGGCCGTGGCCAGCGGCCGCCACATCTCGGTGGGGGCCGAAGACGCCTCGCGCGCCGACCCCGATTTTCTCGACCTGGTGGCGCGCCGCGCCCAGGCCTGCGGGGCGCGTCGCATCCGCTTTGCCGACACGCTGGGCGTGCTGGACCCGTTTGCCACCCATGAGGCGATTGCCCGCCTGCGCGCCGCGGTGGACCTGGAGATCGAAGTCCACGCCCATGACGACCTGGGCCTGGCCACCGCCAACACCCTGGCCGGCCTGCGGGCCGGGGCCAGCCACGCCAACACCACCGTCAACGGCCTGGGCGAGCGTGCCGGCAACGCGGCGCTCGAAGAGGTGGTGATGGGCCTGCGCCACCTGCACCAGGGGCAGACCGGCATCGACACGCGCGCGCTGCTGGGCATCTCGCGCCTGGTGGAGCGGGCCTCGGGGCGCAGCGTGGCCTTCAACAAGAGCATCGTGGGCGAGGCGGTGTTCACCCACGAGTCGGGCATCCACATCGATGGCCTGTTGAAGAACGCCAGCACCTACGAGAGTTTTGACCCTGCCGAGCTGGGCCGCCAGCGCCGCACGGTGCTGGGCAAGCACTCGGGCGCCCATGCCGTGCGCCAGGCCTACAGCGCCCTGGGCGTGGAGGTGGAGGATGGCCCGCTGGCCAGCCACCTGCTGGCCCGCGTGCGCGAACACGCGGTGCGCGTGAAGCGCGAGCCCAATGCCGCCGACCTGGTGCGCTTTCTCAGCGAAGGCCCGGCGCTGGCGGGCCTGAAGGCGGTGCCGGCATGAACACCAGCCTCACCCCGCCGCTGCCCGAGCCGGCCCAGGCCCCGGCGGCTGCCCAGGCTCAGCCGCCGGGCTGGTGGGCCAGCCTGCGGGCCGATGTGGACTGCGTGCTGGCGCGCGACCCCGCCGCGCGCAACCGGCTTGAGGTGTGGACGATCTACCCCGGCGTGCATGCCGTGGCCTGGCACCGCGTGGCACACGCCCTGTGGCAGCGCGGCTGGCGCTACCTGCCGCGCTGGATGGCCTTTGTGGCCCGGGCCCTGACGCAGGTGGACATCCACCCCGGGGCGCGCATCGGCCAGCGCTTTTTCATCGACCACGGCGCCGGGGTGGTGATCGGCGAGACCGCCGAGATCGGCGACGACGTGACCCTGTACCACGGTGTGACCCTGGGCGGCACCACCTGGCGTGCCGGCAAACGCCACCCCACGCTGGGCCACCGGGTGGTGGTGGGGGCCGGCGCCAAGATCCTGGGCGCCATCGAGGTGGGCGACGACGCCCGCATCGCCGCCAACTCGGTGGTGATCGAGCCGGTGCCGGCGGGCGCCACCGTGGTCGGCATCCCCGGGCGGGTGGTGGCACGCCGGCGCGATGCCCCGCACGGCTTCGACCTGAACCACCACCTGATCCCCGACCCGCTGGGCAAGGCCGTGTCCTGCCTGCTGGACCGCGTGGCGCGGCTGGAGGCGGCCAGCGCCCCGACGGGCCCTGCCCAGGCCCAGCGCCCCGACAGCGACTGCGCCCGGTGCGACGGCGCCCAACTGCCCCACACCCTGCCCCATACGTTGCCCCACACCCTGCCCCCCGGAGCTGATTCCCAGCCCTGCCCTCAACCCTGTCCGACCGAGGAGTGAACCCATGGAAGACCTGCTCATGCAACTCAAGTCGCTGTCCTCGGCCGAGGACTTTCTTGAATTCTTCGGCGTGCCCTTTGACCAGAAAGTGGTCAACGTGAGCCGCCTGCACATCCTGAAGCGCTTTTTCCAGTACATCCGGCAGCAGTCCGCCGCGCCCACCGGCGACGAGGTGAAGCTGTTCACGGTGTACCGGGATCTGCTGGCCCAGGCCTATGCCGACTTCGTGCACTCGACGCCGGCGCAGGAGAAGGTGTTCAAGGTGTTTCAGGACACCCAGGGCACGCAGCATGTCCCGCTGGACCGGCTGCGCGCATCCATGACCCCGCGCACCGCCGCATAAGCCCAAGGAGAGGCAAGCCATGCACATCGTCGTCTGTATCAAGCAGGTTCCGGACTCGGCGCAGATCCGGGTCCACCCGGTGACCAACACCATCATGCGCCAGGGGGTGCCGGCCATCGTCAACCCCTACGACCTGTTCTCGCTGGAAGAGGCGCTGCGCCTCAAGGACAAACTGGGCGGCAAGGTGACCATGCTGTGCATGGGCCCGCCGCAGGCCGAGGATGCGCTGCGCAAGTGCATCGGCTTCGGGGCCGACGACGCGGTGCTGGTGACCGACCGGGCCTTTGCCGGTGCCGACACCCTGGCCACCTCGTACGCCCTGGCGGCCGGCGTGCGCCAACTGGCCCGCGAGCAGGCGGTGGACATCGTGTTCACCGGCAAGCAGACCATCGACGGCGACACCGCCCAGGTGGGGCCGGGCATTGCCAAGCGCCTGGGCCTGCAACTGCTGACCTATGTGTCGCGCATCATCGAAACCGATCTGGTGAACCGCACCATCACGGTGGAGCGGCGCGCCGAAGGCGGGGTGCAGGTGCTGAAGACCGCCCTGCCCTGCCTGATCACGATGCTCGAAAACACCAACGAGATGCGCTTTGCCAACCTGCCCGCCATGATCCACGCCGCGGCCTACCCGGTGCGCAAATGGAACAAGGAGCAGGCCGGCATCGAAGACCCGGCCAAGATCGGCCTGAAGGGCTCGCCCACAGTGGTGAGCAAGGTGTTCGGCCCCACGCCGCGCAGCGAGAAGGCCGACATGCTGGAGCTGGAGACCTCCAGCCTGCGCGACGTGTCGCTGAACCTGATCCAGAAGATTTTCACCCGCCACCCCACGCTCGAATCCGATCTGCTGATGAAGGAGCTGACATGAGCACGCCCACACCTTCCGCCGCCCCCGCCACCGCGGCCCGCCCAGCCGGCCGTGGCCGCAACCTGGAGCTGCCCGAGCACCTGAAGGCCTACAAAGGCGTGTGGGTGTTCATCGAACACGACCGGGGCCATGTGCACAGCGTGTCCTGGGAGCTGCTGGGCGAGGCGCGCAAGCTGGCCGACACCCTGGGCAGCAGCGTGGGCGCGGTGATCCTGGGGGGCGACGACGAGCCCCTGGAGAAGTTCGCAGCCGAGGCCTTCACCATGGGCGCCGACAAGGCCTATGTGATGCACGACCCGGTGCTCAAGGGCTACCGCAACGAGCCCTTCACCAAGGGCCTGACCGACCTGGTCAACAAGCACCAGCCCGAGATCTTGCTGCTGGGCGCCACCTCGATGGGGCGCGACCTGGCCGGCTCGGTGGCCACCACCTTGCTGACCGGGCTGACCGCCGACTGCACCGAGCTGAAGATCGACCCCGTCTCGCGCGCCCTGGCCGCCACCCGCCCGACCTTCGGTGGCTCACTGCTGTGCACCATCATGACCCTGGCCTACCGGCCGCAGATGGCCACGGTGCGGCCCCGCGTGATGGCCATGCCGCAGATCGACGCCACGCGCAGCGGCGAGATCACGCAAGAGACCCTGGGCATGGTGGAGACCCAGATCGTGACCAAGCTGCTGGACTTCATTGCCGACGCCAACAGCCAGCAGATCAACCTGCCCTATGCCGACGTGATCGTGAGCGGGGGCAAGGGGCTGAAGAACCCCGACAACTTCAAGCTGGTGTTCGAGCTGGCCCGGGTGCTGGGCGGCGAGGTGGGGGCCACCCGCCCCTGCGTGCAGGCGGGCTGGGTGGAGGCCGAGCGCCAGGTGGGCCAGACCGGCAAGACGGTGCGGCCCAAGCTGTACATCGCGGCGGGCATCTCGGGGGCCATCCAGCACCGGGTGGGCATGGAGGCCTCGGACGTGATCGTGGCCATCAACACCGACCCGAATGCGCCGATCTTCGAATTTGCGCACTACGGCATCGTGGGCAACGCCATGCAGGTGCTGCCGGCGCTGACGCAGGCCTTTGCCGGCCATTTCGCCAACCACCGGCGCCAGGCCGCCTGAGCGGCGCCAATCACACCAAGGGCAGATCATGAAAAAACCCTCTCAATTCGACGCCATCGTGGTGGGTGCGGGCCCATCGGGCAACGCCTGCGCCTACACCCTGGCCAAGGCCGGCCTGAAGGTGCTGCAGATCGAACGCGGTGAATACCCGGGCAGCAAGAACGTGCAGGGCGCGATCCTGTACGCCAAGGCGCTGGAGGAGATCATTCCGGATTTCCGCGACGACGCGCCGCTGGAGCGCCACATCATCGAGCAGCGCATGTGGATGCTGGACGAAAGCTCTTTTGTCGGCACCCACATCCGCAGCGAGGACTACAACAAGCCCCCGTACAACCGCTACACCATCATCCGGGCGCAGTTCGACAAGTGGTTCAGCGCCAAGGTGCGCGAAGCGGGCGCCCTGCTGATCTGCGAGACCACGGTGAACCACCTGATCATGGACGGCGACCAGGTGGTGGGCGTGCAGTGCGACCGCGAACAGGGCGATGTGTACGCCGACGTGGTGATCCTGGCCGACGGCGTGAACTCGACGCTGGCGCGCAAGGCGGGCTTTCACGGTGAGATCAAGTCGAGCAACGTGGCCCTGGCCGTGAAAGAGATCCTGTTCATGCCCGAAGAGACCATCCGCCAGCGCTTCAACGTGGGCGAAGAGTCGGGGGTGGTGATCGAGATGGTGGGGCGCATCACCGACGGCATGATGGGCACGGGCTTTCTGTACACCAACAAGGAGTCCATCACCATCGGCGTGGGCTGCATGCTGAGCGATTTCACGGGCAACCCGAACCGCACCAGCCCCTACGTGCTGCTGGAACAGATGAAGCTCCACCCCTCAATTGCGCCGCTGATCGAAGGCGGCGAGATGAAGGAGTACTGCGCCCACCTGATCCCGGAAGGCGGCTTTCACGCCATCCCCAAGGTGTACGGCCACGGCTGGATGATCGTGGGCGACTCGGGCGGCTTTGTGAACGCGGCCCACCGCGAGGGCTCGAACCTGGCCATGACCACGGGGCGCCTGGCCGCCGAGACGGTGATCCAGGCCAAGGCCGCCGGCCAGGGCTTCCGCGAAAGCGCCTTGAAGGGCTACAAGGCCGCGCTGGACGAGAGCTTTGTCATGAAAGACCTGCACAAGTACCGCGACATGCCCGCGGTGCTGCACCAGAACCCGCAGTTCTTCACCACCTACCCCGATCTGCTGGCCCGTGCCGCCCGCACCATGATCACGGTGGATGGCGTGGACAAGAAGACCAAGGAGCGCGAGATCCTCTCCAGCTTCCGCAAAACCCGTTCGCTGACCGGCCTGGTGGGCGACGCATTCAAGATCTGGAGGGCTTTCCGATGAACCCCAATACCTCAACACCCGCCAACCCCGGCTACATCACCGTGAACGTGGAAGAAAAGCTCTTCCAGAACCGCTACAAGGTGGACGCCGGGCGGCCCCATATCCGCATCAAGGATGCCGACATCTGCACCCATGCCTGCGCCAGCAAGAGCTGCACCTTTGTGTGCCCGGCCTCCTGCTACAAGACCGAGGGCAATGGCACCGTGACCCTGATCACCGACGGCTGCCTGGAGTGCGGCAGCTGCCGCATCCTGTGCAGCGAGTTCTCCAACGTCGACTGGGAGTACCCGCGCGGCGGGCACGGCATTCTGTTCAAGTTTGGCTGAGGGCGGCCCCCTGCAGCAGCCAGGCGATGGCCTGGCGGTGCTGCAGCGCTCCAGCAGCCCAAGTACCTGACCCACCCGCCCAGGCCAGGCAGTGGCCACGCAGGCAGTCCAGCGCCAGCGCATGCAGGCATTTGCCCAGGACCTGCGGCTGGCAGCCCACCCGCAGCAGGCCGCGCGCCTCGGCCAGCGCGCAGACCTCGACCAGGCGGACCGAGGCATCGGCCACCTGGCGCTCCAGCTGCGCCACCAGATCGGGGGGCAGCTCGGGCGGCATGGGGCTGCAGCGCTGTTGGGACAGCAGCAGGGCCAGCAGGCTGCGCTGGCGGGGGTCGGCCAGGCAGTGATCGATGCGCTGCGCCAGGGTTTCGCGCAGCAGGGCCAGGGGGTTGTGGCACTGCAGGTAGGGCTGCAGGTCGGGGCCGATGTCCAGCGGCCACTTCAGGCCCAGGAACACCTCGCGCAGCAGGCTGACCCGGTCGGTGAAATGCCAGTAGACCGCCCCCCGCGTGACACCCGCCAGCTCGGCCACATGCTGGAAGCTGGCGCCGCTGATGCCATGCCGGGCAAAGGCCTGCAGGGCCGCGGCCAGGATGGCTTCACGCGTGCGCAGCGCACCGGCGCGGCTGCGTTTCATGGCGACGGGGTGCTGTCGGTGGCGGGCAGGGTGGCCACCGGCTGGCCCGTGTTCTCGACCCAACCACCGCCCAGGGTCTTGTAGAAGGTGATCAGGTTCGACTGCTGCGACAGGCGCAAGCCGATCAGGTTCTGCTGGGCCGCGTAGAGGGTGCGCTGCGAATCGAGCTCGTTGAGGTAGCTGTCCACCCCGCGCTTGAAGCGGGCCTGCGACAGGCGGTAGGCGTCGTCGGCCGCCCCCACCAGCGCGGTCTGGGCCGACAGTTGCCGCTCGATGCCCGTGCGCAGCGCCAGCGCATCGGAGACCTCCTTGAAGGCGCTCTGGATGGCTTTTTCGTACTGGGCCACGTAAAGATCGCGATCGGTCTTGGCGATGCTCAGGTTGGCCTCGTTGGCGCCGGCATTGAAGATCGGCAGTGAGACCTGGGGTGCGAAGGTCCAGGCCCCCGAGCCCCCCTTGAACAAGCCCGACAGGCTGGCGCTGGAACTGCCCGCGCTGGCCGTGAGGCTGATGCGCGGGTAAAAAGCGGCCCGCGCGGCACCGATGTTGGCATTGGCAGCGCGCAGATTGCGCTCGGCCTGCAAGATGTCGGGGCGGCGCTGCAGCAGATCGGACGACAGGCCGGGCGGCACCTGGGCCAGGGGGTTGGCCGCTACGGCCACGCTGTCGGGCAGGCCCGTGGGCAGCAGGCGATCGGGCAGTTCGGTGCCCATCAGCAAGGCCAGGGCGTTGCGGTCCTGGGCCACCTGGGTGCTGTATTTCTCGACATCCACCCGCGCCGACTCGACGCTGGTCTGCGACTGGCGCAGAGTCAGGGCCGAGCTGACGCCCAGCTCGAAGCTGCGCTGGTTGAGCTGGTAGGTGGCGGTCTGGCTGAGCAGGGTGTCCTGCGCGAGCTTCAGGCGTTCCTGGTCGCTGGCCAGGGTGAGGTAGGCGGTGGCCACCTCGGCCACCAGGCTGATCTGGGTGCTGCGCCTGGCCTCGGCCGTGGCCATGAAGGATTCGAGCGCCTGGGTGCTCAGGCTGCGCACCCGGCCGAACAGGTCGAGCTCGTAGGCACTGAAGCCCAGCGAGGCGCTGTAGCTCTGGCCCGTGACGGTGCGGCCAGTGGCCGACAGATCGGCCGGGGTGCGGCTGGCGGACTCGCCCAGGCTGGCGTTGACCGAGGGCAGCAGCGCGGCACGCTGCACGCCGTACTGGGCACGCGCCTTCTCGATGTTCAGCACGGCCACCCGCAGGTCGCGGTTGTGGGCCAGCGTCAGCTCGATGACGGCGCGCAGCGAGGGGTCGGTGAAGACGTCGCGCCAGCCGATGTCGGCCACGGCTTGCGCGGCGCCCGTGCCGCTGCCAGTGCCGCGGGTGTCGCGGGTGTCGCCCGCGAAGCGCTCGGGCACAGGGGCCTGGGGGCGCTCGTAGGCAGGCATCAGGCTGCAGCCCGACAGAAAGACCGCCAGGGCCACGGGGGCCAGCATGGCCCGGGGCGCCAACGATGGGCGGCCCATAGGGGAACGGTACAGGTTCATGGTGATGTCCTCAGGGGGTGTCAGTGGTGGGCACCTGCCGGGCTGGCAGGGGCCAGGGCCGGCTGGGCGGGTGTGCCCCGCTTGCGCCCGAAAAAGCCCACGACCACGACATAGAACAAGGGCACGAAGAAGATTGCCAGGAGGGTGCCGGACAGCATGCCGCCGATCACCGCGCCGCCCAGCGCATGCTGGGCTCCTGCCCCCGCCCCGCTGCCCAGCACCATGGGCAGCACGCCCAGGATAAAGGCCAGCGAGGTCATCAGGATGGGGCGCAGGCGCAGGCGTGCGGCCTCCAGGGCGGCTTCGACCAGGCTCTTGCCGGCCGCATGCAGCTCCTTGGCGAACTCGACGATCAGAATGGCGTTCTTGGAGGCCAGGCCAATGGTGGTCAGCAGGCCGACCTGGAAGTACACATCGTTCATGTGCCAGTTCAGGAAGGCGTTGAGCAAGGCGCCAAAAACGCCCAGCGGCACGACCAGGATCACCGAGAACGGGATGGCCCAGCTCTCGTACAGCGCAGCCAGGGCCAGGAACACGATCAGGATCGACAGCGAATACAGGAGGGTGGTCTGGCCGCTGGAGGCCTTCTCCTGGCGCGACAGGCCGGTCCATTCGTAGCCGATGCCCGCGGGCAGCTTGGCCACGGCGGCCTCGACGATGTCCATCGCCTGCCCGCTGGAGGCCGAGCCCGGCATGGCCATGCCCAGCACTTCCATCGAGGGCACGCCGTTGTAGCGCTCCAGGCGGGGCGAACCCGAGGTCCAGCTGGCCTTGGAGAACGCGCTGAAGGGCACCATGTTGCCGTCGCTGTTGCGCACATACCAGCGGTCCACGTCACTGGGCAGCATGCGGTAGCGTGCCTCGCCTTGCAGCATCACCTTCTTCACGCGGCCCTTGTCGATGAAGTCATTGACATAGCTGCTGCCCAGGGCGGTGGAGATGGTGTTGTTGATGTCGGTCATGGCCACGCCCAGGGTGCCCGCCTTGTGGGCATCGACCTCCAGGCGGTATTGCGGCGTGTCTTCCAGACCGTTGGGGCGCACGGCGACCAGGCGCTTGTCGGCCATCAGTTCGCCCAGCAGCTGGTTGCGCGCCTGGGTCAGGGCTTCGTGGCCGAGGTTGGCCTCGTCCTTGAGCATCAGGTCAAAGCCCGTGGCATTGCCGAGCTCGGACACGGCCGGCGGCGCAAAGGCGAAGATGCGGGCGTCGCGCACGGTGCCAAAAAAGGCACCGGCCTTGGCCGCCACGTCGGTCACGCTGAGGCCGGGGGCGGTGCGCTCGTCCCAGGGCTTGAGCTTGACGAAGGCAAAGCCCATGTTCTGGCCGCTGCCGGCAAAGCTGAAGCCGGCCACCGAGAAAATGCCGGCCACGGCTTCTTTCT
>Ga0066477_1000546_pt1 | contig 11298 bp, 12 predicted proteins | sample LakWasM115_HOW13_2_FD_59554 | JGI IMG/M metagenome (GOLD analysis project Ga0066477, IMG submission 59554) | Freshwater sediment methanotrophic microbial communities from Lake Washington under simulated oxygen tension - Sediment Metagenome 115_HOW13 | ecosystem: Environmental > Aquatic >...
CTTATGTGCTCATCGAGCGGCTGCGCGCACTGGCGCTCCAAGGCACGGCGCTGGCCAATGCCCAGGTGGACACGCTACGCATCAAGCTGCTCAAAGTCGCCGCAGTGGTGACCCGCAACACCCGGCGCATCCGCCTGTACCTGGCCTCCAACTGGCCCAGCGCGGACACCTTCGCGCACGCCATGAGCGAGCTGCGCTCACCCTGAACTCCATACAGTGCCTGGCCCGCGCGTTGACACCAAAATGGCCCGCAACCCAAGCCGGGGTGGGGGTAGTTGCGCATATTCGTCGCTGATTGCACCAGCAAGGTCATGCAATGGCCTCGCAACACCCTGATTCACCTTGCGGATCAATAAATCCACCCCGATGGGGCCATACAGTGGTCTATGCGTGAAATATGCGGGCTAGGAGCGTGTAGGTTTGCTTTAGGGCGTCAACCAGCAGGGTCTTCTCCCGATTGCTCAGGAACTGCGGGGCGACGCTCAGGCCTTTTTTTAGCAGTTCATTGGCCTTCTTCAAGAGGTCATGTTCGAGCTGCAAGCGCCGGATGTTTCGTTCGAGCAACTCCACGTGTTGCTGCAATTCCGTGAGATCATATTGTTTGGGAGTTGGCCCAGAATCTTTGTGTCGCTTCATGGATGTGGAGGCCTCACGACCCAGTAGTTGATTCTTCCAGTTGTACAACGTCGGCCTGCACACACCCACTGACTGTGCAATGGTCAAAGCGTTGGCGGTCCTAGTGCACAGCTCAACCACTGCGGCATTCTTAATCTCCGATGGATGCTGGACGTACGGTGCACGTCCCACCATGCGTCGACGAATCTGCGGGTGCAGTTCATCAATCCAGTTCGTGAGAAGGTCCCTACATGGGTATCCTAGCGCCCTCAAAGTGGACGCTATGCAACGGTCATGATCCAAGTAATGCTGAACCGCAACTCGCATTTGTACAGCGGTATTTGCCACTGGAGCGGACATAGCCAACCTGCAAGTCCCGGTCTCGCTCGTACTCTCGATACCAGCCAATAAGAGAGTTCTTTGTCGGGTAACCCAACTGGCGGATGGTTGCGCCAAGGCGCTTTCCGAGTTTGATGTAGAACTTGACTGCCCGAATTCGCTCTTCGTATGAGTACATGAACTACCTCCTGATAGTCCAAGTTATTGTCCGCATCCCCCAGGTGGCCAGTATTCGATTGGCGCCGACACGATGGGCCGCCCGACAGTGCGCTACTACGTCAACCCGCAAATCTGGAAGGTGGCGAAATGATCCCCTGGGCGGATCGGGCAAAAGCTGCAATTTCACAAACGGGCCTGGGTGGTACTGCCAAAGCTGACGAAACCCTTGCTGTTGGAGTTTTGGCAGTTTCGGCAGCACCAACAAGGGCCGAATATCCAGCAGTTGCCCGACATTCGTCAGTTTTGACAGTGCCGACCCCCACCCTATTTGAAAAGCCAGCCGACTGGCACGCGCTGGATGCAGCCTATCAGGCTCACCACTTCAACTGCCCCACTTGCGTCGCTGCCGGTCGGGGCCGCTGGTATGGCTTGCGCTGTGGCGCAGGAACGGAACTGTGGCGGAATTACTCTGTAGCGTGACGGGCATCAACTACCCGCATTGCAGCAAATTTCTTCTTAGCTCGTGCGTCAGTCCTTTGCGCTGATAGAAACGGATGGTTCCCACATTGACCTGCACCTCGGTGGGAAGCGAAACAGGTCGCTCACAACTCCGATGCTGGTCGGCATGCTTGCCAAACTTGACTATCCATTGATCTAGCACAACCCCCCCCCCGGGTAAGGACCTAAACTGATCTGAGATCGGTGGCCTGGCCCTTCCGCAGCCGATCGCGTCACTGACATCGTCATCAATTTTTGGGATGACGGTTCGTTACCTAGTGAGGACATCATGGCAAAGCAATATGCATTCCTTGTGGACCTGAGACGTTGCCTTGGCTGCAACTCCTGTCAGGTCAGTTGCAAAATGGAAAACGGCGTGCCGGTCGGTAAGTTTCGAACCCGGGTCGGAACCGGCGATGTGGGCAGCTTCCCGGATGCGAAGCGGTTCTTTCTTCCCAGTTTCTGCAATCATTGCGAAAAGCCATCGTGTATCGTGAAGTGTCCCGTGCCCGGCGCGACCTACCGCAAGGAGGACGGGACGGTTGTGGTTGATCGCAACCTGTGTATTGGTTGTGGCAAGTGCGTTGACGACTGCCCCTACGGTGCTCGCTTTATGCATCCATATATTCCCATCAAAAACGACCCTACACCCTTCTATGCAAAGGTGCCAGAGCTCAAGAAGCAACCAATAGCGAGCCTACGCGTTGCCGACAAGTGCGATTGGTGCGAGGATCGCCGCGCGCAAGGTTTCGCAGACCCAGCCTGTGTCAGCAATTGCTTTGGCAAGGCGTTGGTGTTCGGGGACCGCAACGACCCGCAAAGCCGGGTGGCGAAACTAATTGCGTCGGAGAAGACTGTCGTGCTGTTTCCCGATCTTGGAACCAAGCCGCAGGTGCTGTACATCGCACCCGATCCGGCCGTTTTCAGGGCCGCAGAAATTCAGATTAACGACGACTAACCCAACCCAGAATTCGGAGATTGATCATGGAACTCTATGTGTCCCGAAGGACTATTCTCAAATCCGCAGGAAGCGTCGCCGGTACGGCCGCTCTTGGCAGCGGCACGCTGCTGGCCTTGAACGCGCTCGCGCCGCGTGAGGCCCAAGCCATGCGCGCCTCTGCCGGCAGTTATCAAATTCGCTATACCGCCGATACCATGTGCCCGGCCGAATGCGGCATGGAAATGTGGGTCAAGAATGGTCAGGTGGCTAAGATCTATGGCAACAAGGCGGTGCCAATGAACGACGGCGCTTGCTGTGCCAAAGGCGCGGCTGGCCAACAGCTGATCTATTCGCCCTACCGTCTCAAGCAACCGCTGATCCGCGTCGGTGAACGCGGCGAGGGTAAGTTCCGTGTCGCCTCATGGGACGAGGCGCTTGACGTTCTTGCCAAGAAGCTTACAGCGATCAAGAAAATCCACGGTGCGGAATCTGTCGTCATGGATGCGGGTGACGTGACCGACCGGGATCAATACTACCGGCTGTTCTTTGCCTTTGGCACGCCCAACTGTACCGAGCATGGGGCGATCTGCGACACACCGCGGCGTCACGGGCCGCGGCTGATGCTGGGCGGCAAACGCATCGAGCCAGACCTGATGCGGCCCCAGTTGGTGCGCCAGCCCGACGGCAGCTTGAAGCAGGACTACACCTACCGCAGCAAACTCATCATTTACAACGGCTGGAACCCGTTCGTGGCCACGCGCATCGCCTACGAGAGCCGCGGCACCGTGGCGGCGATGGTCGAAGCCGGTTGCAAAGTGGTGGTCATCGACCCCGCGTTGTCCAATACCGCAGCCAAGGCAGACATGTGGCTGGCGCCCCGCGCCGGCACCGACGGCGACCTGTTCGGCGCCATGCTGCGCTTCATTCTGGAAAACGATGACCAAAAAGACCCGAACCGTACATACATCGACTGGAGCTTCAGGAAATATTCGGTAGGCTGGGAGGAGTTCGAGCCGGCATTCAAGTCCTGGTGGGCGAAAGCAGACCCGGTCAATGGCATGGGCTACTTCAGTCTGGAGTGGGCGGCAAATCGGACGGGTCTCGCCAAGGAGAAGATCGCGGAATTGGCGCACCTGTTTGGCATCACCAAACCCGCCGCCTTGGTATGGGGCATGCAATCGCCTGGGCACCACTTCAACGGCTATTGCTGCTCGATCATCGGCACGGTGCTGAACGTGATCACCGGCAACTTCGATGTGCCGGGCGGCGTGATAGATACCGAATTGGTCAAGTCCGATAAGGGTGGCAGCGCCACCGGCAAGCAGTTCAAATCGCGCAAGGTGACGCGCATGATCGGCGGCAAAGAGGTAGAGGGCGAAGTGGAGCACTTGCACATGGACCTGTTCGGCAGCAAGTACCCGGCCGGCTGGGACGAGGTGGTTGCCGATTTTCCGAATGCAATGATGGAGGGGGTAGACCTGCGCTATGGTCCATTCCGCGGCTTCAAATACCCGATGAAAGCCTACGTGCTGCGAACCGGAAACTCGGTCTACACCGGCAGTTCGCCGTCTAAGTGGAAGGATGCCATCACCGCCAAGGACAAGTCCGGCAACTACAAGCTCGATCTGTTTGCAGTCATCGACACGCTGTACCTGGAAAGCGCCCTGTATGCCGACGTGATTCTCCCGGAGGCGAGCTATGTTGAGCGTCAGAGTCTGGCCGATATCTACCCCTCGGCGCCGGTCATGTACAACCGCGACGCGGTGATCGCCCCGCTGCACGAATGCAAGAAGCCAACCGAGATCATGAATCTGCTGGCTAAACGACTGGCAGAGTTGGGCGACAGGGACGTGAAGGGATCGGACTTTTGGGAGAAGTACCACACCGAAGAAGACTTCGTCAATGAGATGTTGGAGCCCTCACCGGGTCGCCCCAACATTGGCACACCGCTGCCCTACCCGAAATATCCTGAGGGCTATAAGCTGATCGGCACGCCCGATTCGCTGGAGCGCGGAGAAGCCATGGTCAACCACGACAAGAAGGAAGTGCGTGGCAAGCCGGTGACCGTGGAATGGCTGCGCGCCAACAAGGGCGTCGCCATATGGCCGATGAGTTGGCAGCGCTACAAGAAGGTGGGCTCCGACGAACCCAACAAGGTGTTCCCCAACACATCCACCAAACTCGTCGAGTTCAAGTTCGACTGGGTGGATGGCGGCAAGCGCTTCGGCGGTTACGCCAAATACAACGAAAAGCTTGAAAAGGCAGGCGGCGAAGTGCCACTGGGTCTCAAACGGGTGGGGTTCGATAAATTCCCATCCACGTTCTTCTGGTTCGAAACCGTGTGGAATCCGCATACCAATGTCGCCTATCAAAAATACGCGAAGGAATACCCGTTCCAACTCATCTGCGGCAAGGTTCATCACGCCATGAGCGGCACCCAGATGATTCCCTGGCTCGGCGAGGTCAAATGCGAGGGCACCTGGCAGCCGCTGAACGACGCGTTCGAGGCACAAATCCCGCAAGCGCTGCCAATGGGGCCTGACGCGATCAAGGAGATGAAGCATAAATTTGCCGCCAACTCCTACTCGGTCGGCACGGTCTGGATGAATGATGAGGACGCGAAAGGTCTGAAGCTCAAGACCGGGGATTTGGTCGATATCGGCAACCCCTTGGGCAAGCAAACCCGTGGCAAGGTCTTCACCTCGGGCGGCATGCGTCCCGGCGTGATCAAGATGGGCTTCGGCACGGGTGGCCGCTTCAGTCCGGGTATGGGGCCGGCCTACGAGTCCCGCAAATACACACCGCTGCACAACGAATTGATGGACCCGGATGCTTTGAGCCCGATCATGGGATTCCCGGCCTACGCGGACATGGTCGTCAAGGTTAGAAAAGTATGATTACCGACCACGAGCAGATACAGGCAAGCGCGCCCCAAGCGGCGACGGATGGCGACGCGCTCGCTCTGCGTGGTCAGTTGGTGATCTATGACCTATTGCGGCGTTTATTCTTGACCGGACCCGCACCGGACTTGTTGCAGGCCATCGCCGCCGTGGATCGGGCCAGTCTGGGCCTGCCCACGCAACTCGATCACGACATACAGCAGATGCAGCAGGCGGTGGCGGCAAACCTTGAGCGCCTGCCATCGTGGAGCGAAAGCCTGCTGATCGAGTTCACCCGCATGCTGGTTGGGCCGGGTGAGACTCCCGTCGTACCGTATGGGTCCTTCTATCTGTCACCGACGCGCAACCTCATGACTGAGGAGACGATGGGCGTGCGTGCGATGTACCTTGACGCTGGCATGGCCGTTCAGAATTTGAACCGGATTCCAGACGATCACTTGGGGATCGAATTGGAGTTTCTGTATTGGCTGACGCAACAGGCCGTTGCACAGGCTGGGGAAACACGCGCACGGCTGCTTGAACACCTCGACCATTTCCTGCGCGATCACTATTCGAGGTGGGTGCCTGAGTTCGCGGATGCATTGGGTGAGTCAGCGACCGAACCATTCTTTCGAACGGTCGCCGCAGTGCTGAAAGGGGCCACTCTGCCATCATACTGAACACCGCAAAGCGAACAACTTTGGGGGGCTCCGCGTGGTGTGGTTTTTAAGGGAATTTGTTGGTTGGGCCCCATTTTGGAGAACAATCGCTCGGCGAGTTCGTGATTCCCTCGCTGCTAGGAGTCTGGGAGGCAGAAGGGAAACCCCCGCTGAATTCGCGAGGATGCGAATGATAGAGGAATGAGCACAAGCTACGTTTCTTACCAACCCGATCAGCAATACCTCTTGCTCTGCGCACTGCAGGAGTGGCTGCCTGAAGGGCACCCGGCCTACTTCATTTGTGACACCGTGGACAGCCTGAATTTGGGCGCATTCCATGCCCGTTACGCCAAGGCTGCCAATGACAACGTGCCTTTGGGCGGGACTGCCTACCTATAACGGTGAAATATTCGGGCTAGGGCGTCCAAGCCAAGGCCCGCCTTAAAAGCATCCCGCACGAAGCACAGGCGTTGCAAGGTGGCATTGTCGAGCAAACCGAAGCCCCCCCCATGGTGCACGGTCCCCGGCCGCACCAAGCAGTCGCGCACGACATGTACACTCACTCCGGAGTCATGGGCCAGTTGCGATACACGTGTAGGTGTACATCGCACACCTCCTTTTCCTCACCCGGCACAGCAGGAAAGCTGCTTCACATCCTTGTTGAACGTCTGCGCCGCAAGCTTCAGCCCCTCGACCATCGTCAGGTAAGGGAACAACTGGTCGGCCAGTTCCTGCACCGTCATGCGGTTACGGATCGCCAGCACGGCCGTCTGGATCAGTTCGCCCGCTTCTGGCGCGACCGCCTGCACGCCGATCAGCCGTCCGCTGCCTTCTTCAACTACCAGCTTGATGAAGCCGCGTGTGTCGAAGTTGGCGAGCGCACGTGGCACGTTGTCCAGCGTCAGCGTGCGGCTATCGGTCTCGATGCCATCGTGGTGCGCTTTCGCCTCGCTGTAGCCCACGGTGGCCACTTGTGGGTCGGTGAACACCACGGCCGGCATCGCAGTCAGGTTCAGGGCCGCGTCACCGCCCGTCATGTTGATGGCGGCACGGGTGCCGGCCACTGCCGCCACATAGACGAACTGAGGCTGGTCGGTGCAGTCACCGGCGGCGTAGATATGTTCCACGCTGGTGCGCATGCCGGGGTCGATGACAATACCGCCTTGCGGATTCAGTGCAACGCCCGCCGCATCCAGCGCCAGGCTGCGCGTGTTGGGCGAGCGACCGGTGGCGACCAGCAGCCGGTCGGCGCGCAGCTCGCCATGCGCCGTGGTCAGCACAAATTCGCCGTCCGCATGGGCGACCTGGCTGGCCTGCGTGTATTCCAGCACCTCGATGTCTTCCAGGCGGAACGCCGCCGTGACAGCCTCGCCGATGACCGGGTCTTCGCGGAAGAACAGCGTGCTGCGCGCCAGGATCGTCACCTTGCTGCCAAGTCGGGCGAACGCCTGCGCCAGTTCCAGCGCGACGACAGACGAACCGATCACGGCCAACCGCTCAGGAATAGCCTCGCTGACCAGCGCCTCGGTGGAAGTCCAGTAAGGTGTGTCCTTCAAGCCAGGGATCGGCGGTACGGCCGGACTCGCGCCGGCGGCGATCAGGCAGCGGTCGAACGCCACTATGCGCTCGCCGCCGCCGTTGAGTTGCACGACTAGGTTGCGACTGTCCTTGAAGCGGGCTGCGCCATGCAGCACGGCGATACCTGGATTGCCCTCCAGGATGCCTTCGTACTTGGCGTGGCGCAGTTCATCGACACGGGCCTGCTGCTGGGCCAGCAGCGCAGTGCGCCGGATGGTCGGCGCAACCGCTTGGATTCCGCTGTCGAACGGACTTTCGCGGCGCAAGTGGGCGATGTGCGCGGCGCGGATCATGATCTTGGACGGCACGCAGCCGACATTGACGCAGGTGCCGCCGATGGTGCCGCGTTCAATCAGCGTGACGCGTGCGCCTTGCTCGACAGCCTTCAACGCCGCCGCCATCGCGGCCGCGCCGCTGCCAATCACGGCAATGTGCAACCCTCCGTCGCTGTGGTCGGCCTTGTCTTCACTGCCCAGCCATTCGCGCATCTTGCCGAGCAATCCGCCGCCCGCCGGAGTCACGGGCGCATCGGCGAGCGTTGCCCGATAACCCGTTTTTGCCAAGGCGGCGGCCACGGCGGCAGTCAGCGCGTCGGGTGCCGTGCCGGCCTCGATGTTCAGTCTGGCGCTGCCCTTGGCATAGGACACGTCCGCCGAGCGCACGCCAGGCACTTTCTCCAAGGCGTCCTTGACGTGAACCACGCACGAGTCGCAGGTCATGCCGGAGATGTTGAGAATGGTCATGCCATCGTTCCTTTTCTGTGTTGGCCGCCGGCTCACGCCGTCAGCCTTGTTTTGCGGGGAGTTCGCATCCGTCCGGGCCGCAGCGGCGATGTGCTGGCGACACGAAATCCCAGATCGACACGCCAATCATCAAGGCCAGGCCGACGTACATCAGGTTCGCCGTCCACCAGTTGCCGAGCAACCAGACCGTGGCCGCGAACACGATAGCCGGCCCGATCATGCCGAGCAGGCTGCGATGCCATTGCCGATGACTGAGCCAGCCCAGCGCGTTCGCCAGGAAGGCCAGTGCGGCGAACAGCGGTAACAGGCGGCTGATGAACAAGCCCTCGTACTGGCTCAGGAAGCCCAACCCGATGGCCGCGCCAAAGCTGGCGAGCGCCGGGAAGCAGGCAGCGCAGCCCATCGCGGAAACGACGCTGCCGAGTGCGCCGGCTTTATCGGCAATGCGTGTCATCAGTCCCATGAAGTGGCTTCGGTTGTTGACGTTGGCTTAGTGGCTCACCGTTTGACGGTGGACGGATAGCCGGCGTCTTCGGTGGCCTTGGTCAGCTTCTGTACGCTGGTCTTGGCATCGTCAAAAGTGACCACAGCCTCGCGCTTCTCGAAGCCCACATCGACCTTGCTCACACCCTCGACCTTGGAAATCGCTTTCTTGACCGTGATCGGGCAGGCGGCGCAGGTCATGCCTGGCACCGCCAGCGTGACGGTTTGGGTGGCGGCCCACACCGGGGCGACGGTGGCGGCGAGTACGAGGGAGGCAAACAGCTTGTTCATGGTGAACTCCTGGTTAGTAGAAAAAAGGAACGACATAGGGAAATCCAAGCGCGACCAAGACCAGCACGGCCACGATCCAGAAAATCAGCTTGTAGGTGGCGCGCACCTGCGGAATCGCGCAGACCTCGCCCGGCTTGCAGGCCTGCACTGGCCGGTAAATACGCCGCCAGGCGAAAAACAACGCCACCAGCGCCGCGCCGATGAACAGCGGGTGGTAGGGTTCCAGCACCGTCAGGTTGCCGATCCAGGCCCCGCTAAAGCCCAGGGCGACCAGCACCAACGGCCCAAGGCAACAGGTCGAAGCGAGGATGGCGGCCAGACCGCCGGCGAAGAGTGCACCGCGCCCGTTTTGTGGTTCAGACATGCGTTTGTCCTTTTGAATTTCGATTGGATAGCGTAAGATTACTTCCGTACTCATGTACGGAGTCAAGCGATATGGAAAATAATTTTGAGAACCTGACCATTGGCGTTTTTGCCAAGTCGGCGGGCGTCAATGTGGAGACGATCCGCTTCTATCAGCGCAAGGGTTTGCTGCCCGAGCCGGACAAGCCCTATGGCAGCATCCGCCGCTATGGCGAGGCGGACGTAACGCGGGTGCGATTCGTGAAGTCGGCCCAGCGGCTGGGCTTTAGCCTGGACGAGATTGCCGAGCTGTTGCGGCTCGATGATTGCACCCACTGCGAGGAAGCCAGCAACCTGGCCGAGCACAAGCTTAAGGACGTGCGCGAGAAGATGGCTGATCTGGCGCGCTTGGAAACCGTGCTGTCCGAACTCGTGTGCGCCTGCCACTCGCGGCAAGGGAATGTTTCGTGTCCGCTGATCGCGTCGCTACAGGGCGGAGCGAGCTTGGCAGGGGCGTCTTTGCCTTAGCGTGCTTTATTTTCCGTTTTCTGCGACACCCCCGAATTGGGCGGCAACGCTACAAAACTAGCGACAAGCAGCAGCGCGGAATTTTCGGCGGTTCCGGCTTACAACCCCTTGACCGTGGTTTTTGCTGATGTCCATGGGCTCGGTGCCGACATTCGCCAGATTCTGGTTCGACCATCGCTTCATCCGAAGCGGAAATGGATGCGCGACGCGTCAGCGGCCAGGCAATGCCCAGACGGTGATCCGCCGACTCGCCATATGGCAGAGCAGCGCAATGTCGCGCCATTGGCTGCCCGCAAAACGGGCTGCGCTGAATACAGGTAGTGGTCCGTATCGATTCCGGAAAATATCTGGTCGTAATGCCTTCCGGAGCCATGGCGTTGTCGCAGTTCGGCGAGGTTCTGATTGCGCTCAATGGCGAAGCCTTGCGCTTCAAAACGCACACCCCGAAACTCCAAAACCATCGCCGCGCCTTCCGGCCCTTCATGCCGGAAGGTTCCAACCGCGATGTCCCGGTCGCTCTGGTCCTGAATCAAACTGTGGATATGCCCGGTGCAGCCACCCAAGGCGAACGGCATCAGACACACCAAAATCGCAATCCTTGCATTCATGATTTCCCCTCTCTTTTCTACATCCATCAGAACCAGGCCCAGAGCAGACGCGCCTGAATCAGCAAGCGATAGCGTGCTCGCAACGCATCCGCACGCGCTGCAACCGCTGCATTCGTTGCGTCCACCGACTGGCGGCGCACCAGTATCAAACTCTGCAAGTCGGCCTCACCCAGGCTGAAGGCCCGCTGGGTCAGGCGCGCGGTGTCCCGTGCTGCGACTGCTGATTGTTCGGTGGACTGCCAGCCCGCGAAGCTGCTGGTCGCGTCGCTCACCAGGGTTGCGATTTGCACGTCGAGGTCACGGACTTGCTTCTCCATGCTGGCACGCGTCACTTCGACTTGCTGCAGCGCCTCCTTGGCGCTTTGGGTCCGGTAGGTTCCGCCCAGTGGAATGCTCAGACTCAAGCCCACAATGCGCTCGGTGCCAGCGCTTTCCGAAGCGGTGAAGACGCCAATGGTGGGATCCGGCATGCGATCCGCCCGCGATCGCGCTGCAGTCAGTTCGGCCTTTCTCAAGGCCAGTTGCGCCGCTTGCAGCACGTCACTGTTGTCCAGGATCAACGCCCGCCATTGCGCCTCGTCGCGCTCCAGCAGCAGGGGATCCGACAGTGGGCTGGCTTCCAATGGGAGCTGGGGG
>Ga0066477_1000547_pt1 | contig 11295 bp, 9 predicted proteins | sample LakWasM115_HOW13_2_FD_59554 | JGI IMG/M metagenome (GOLD analysis project Ga0066477, IMG submission 59554) | Freshwater sediment methanotrophic microbial communities from Lake Washington under simulated oxygen tension - Sediment Metagenome 115_HOW13 | ecosystem: Environmental > Aquatic >...
TTCAGAACCCCCTCACGGACCTCCCAAACCTCAAGAGCGCTGACGCATGAGCACACCCATCACCGGTATTTCTTCCATGGCCACCCGCCTGCTGCTGGCCGACCTGGCCACGGCCTACCAGCAACAGTTCCAGGTGCCGGTGCAGTTCGAATCCCTGGGCGGGGTCGAGGCCGCCAAAAAGGTGCAGCAGGGCGAGGCGGTCGATCTGGTGGTGCTGGCCAGCGATGCCATCGACAAGCTCATGGCCGGCGGCTTTCTGCTGCCTGCCAGCCGGCGTGACCTGGTGCAGTCGTCGGTGGCGATCGCCGTGCGGGCCGGCGCGGCCCTGCCCGACGTGAGCAGCGAAGCGGCCCTGCGCGCCAGCGTGCTGGCCGCGCGCAGCATCGGCTACTCCACCGGCCCCAGTGGCACGGCCTTGCTCAAGCTGTTCGAGCGCTGGGGCCTGGGCGAGACCCTGAAAGACCGCCTGGTGCAGGCCCGCCCCGGCGTGCCGGTGGGCAGCCTGGTGGCCCAGGGCGAGGTCGAGCTGGGCTTTCAGCAGCTCAGCGAACTCAAGGACCTGCCCGGCATCACCTTGTTGGGTGGCATGCCCCCAGGGCTGGAGATCGTCACCACCTTCACCGGGGCGGTGCGCGTGGGCGCCGCCCAGGCCGATGCGGCCCAGGCCGTGCTCGACTTCATGAGCGCGCCGGCGCAGACCGCACTCAAGCAGCGCCACGGCATGGAAGCGGCGCAGGCTTGAGCGCCGCCGCCCAGGCCTGTCCGCTCAGGCCTGGGTGGCCGCCTCAAAGAGGGCGTAAAACTCCTTTTGCCACGGGCCTTCCGGCCCCAGCGCTGTCTGGACCATCACCGTGCGGCTGGTTCTGTCGACCACCACCCGTTGTCCGTGATGCCCGTTCATGACCAGCCAGTTTCCGTCCTGGCGCGGGTGCCAGAAGAAATTTTTGTAGCCGGTGTCAGGTCCGGCCCGTCCCCAGCGGACCTGTTGGTCCAGGGCGCCCCAGCTGGCGCAGTCCTGTAGCCACCCGGCACTGACCACCTGTTGCTCGCCCATGCGCCCGTTCTGGGCCACCAACTGGCCCAGGCGTGCCCAGTCACGGGTGCGGGCGGCAAAGCCAACGCAGTTGTATTCCTTGCCTTTGGCGTCGGTCAGCCAGGTGGCGTCGGCTTCCGCACCCAGGGGCTGCCAAAGCTGACTCTGGGCAAATTCGGCCAAGCTCATGCCGCTGACACTCCTCAGCACCATGCCGAGGGTGAGTGGGCAGAGTTCGTTGTAGTTGAATCGGGTACCAGGCTCCTCGAGCCGGGCGTTCCAGTGGCGCACCACCTGCTCGAGATCCGTGCCCACGGTGCGGGCCCGGAGGTCGCCCAAAATGGCGGGAACGTCGATCCGTGGTGGGTCGCGCTGGTGCAACACATCGGCACCGCTGGACATGTTGAGCAGGTGCCTGATCGGTATGCTTCCGTGCAGGCTCCCTTGCAGCGAGGGGACATAGGCTTGGGGGAGATCGTCCACGCTGCGCACCAGGCCTCGGTCCAGGGCCACGCCGAGCAGGAGCGAGGTCACGCTTTTGGCCATCGACCAGCTGGTCATGCGCATGTCTGCGCTGCGCCCCATCCGATAGGCTTCGTAATGGATGAGGCCGTCGCGGGCGATCAGCAGGCTGCTGATGGGCCACCGGGCCAGGTAGTCTTCCGGGCTTCGTCGCGTCAGGCCCCAACGGTAGGCGATGGCCCGGGGCGCGGGCTCCAAGGGCGAGACCTGGTCGCCAGCTCGCACCCTGTGGTGCCGAAACATTTTTTCCAGACCCCCCGAATAGTTGCCCGCCCGGTATTCGGGGTAGGCCTCCCATTTGGGAGGCTGGCCTGGAGGGCCCCAACCGGTGGGGTAGCCCTGGTCAGCCCCCCAGGGGTCGGCCGCGTGCCCGGGGCGGTTGAGCCAGCATGAAAGCCCAATGGCGGTGCCGGACTGCAAGAACTTGCGCTTGTTCATCAAGGAGGGGCTCCTTCCGCAGGTGGCGTGGCGCGCGGGCTCAGTCCAGCACCTGCCCGTCGTGCTCCACGTACGGATGGTAAGGCCCGGTGCCGCTGTGCGAGGCCTCGGCGGCGGGGATGAAGGCGCCGCGCTTCACGTCGAACACGTTCACCTGGCCTTGCTCGATCACGTAGTGCCAGCCGTTCAGGGTCAGGCGCCCGGCCTCGACCTCGCGGCGCACCATGGGGTAGTCCATCAGGCGCTCCAGCTGCAGCACCACCGAGCGTTCTTCGGTGCGGCGCAGTGCCTCGGTGCAGGCCTGCACGGGCAGCACGGCCTCTTGCAGCAGTTCGAGCCAACTGCGCAGCGCGCGCGCTTCGGCGGGAACGCCCTCATAGGCCGCGCGGATGGCGCCGCAGTGACTGTGACCGCAGACGATGATGCGCTCCACTTGCAGCGTCAGCACAGCGTACTCCACGGCCGCCATGGTGCCGTGCAGGCCCTTGGAGCCGTCGTAGGGCGGCACCAGGGCGCCCACATTGCGCACCAGAAACAGCTCGCCCGGCCCGGCCCCGGTCAGCAGGTAAGGCACCAGGCGCGAGTCGGAGCAGCCGATGAACAGGGTCTTGGGGTGCTGCCCCTGGGCCACCAGGTCTTGAAAGCGCTGCTGGTGCAGGGGAAAGTAGTCCGACTGAAAGCGCCTGAGGCGCTGCAGCAACTCGTCGGGCGGCGAGGCGTCGGTCGGGGGCATGGCGGTGTCCTCGGGGCCTTGGGTGGGTGATGAAAGGCGTTGACAGGCAACGCCTGGTTTTCAAGTTCCACCGATTCTGGCGCCCATCCGGTGGATTCCCTCAGGGGCCGGATGGCGCTTTTTTGCCCTGGATCAAGGGCCGGCCGCGCTGGCGGCGGGCCCGGCCCGGCCTCATTCAGGCTTGATGCCGGCCTCGCGGACCACCTTGGCCCATTTGGCGATCTCGGAGCGCTGGTGGGCCGCCAGCTGGGCCGGCCCGGCCACGATGGGCTCCATGCCCAGGGCGCGCATGCGGGCCTGCACGTCGGGCAGGTTGAACACGCGCATCGCCTCGGTGGCCAGCAGGGCCTGGATGTCGGCCGGCAGACCGCCCGGCCCAAAAATGGCCAGCCATGAGTCCGCCTCGAAGCCCTTCAGGCCCTGTTCGGCCAGGGTCGGGATGTCGGGGGCCGAGGCGCTGCGGCGCAGGCTGGTGATGCCCAGGGCACGCAGCTTGCCCTCGCGGATCGAGGGCAGGGCCGAGGGCAGGTTGTCGAACATCAGCCCGATGTGGCCCGCCAGCAGGTCGGGCACGGCCATGGCGCGGCCCCGGTAGGGCACGTGGTTGAGCTTCACCCCGGCCATCGCGTTGAACATCTCGCCCGCCACATGGGGCGAGGTGCCGATGCCCGGCGTGCCATAGCTCAGCTGGCCTGGCTGGGCCTTGGCCAGCGCCACCAGTTCGCCCACGTTGCGGGCCGGCACCGAGGGGTGCACGACCAGCACATTGGGGGTGGAGGCGACCAGCACGATGGGCGTGAAGTCCTTCACCATGTCAAACGGCAGGTGAGGGAAGACCGAGCCGTTGATCGAGTGCGTCGCAATGCCACCCATCATCACGGTGTAGCCGTCGGGTTTGGCCCGGGCCACGGTTTCGCCGCCCAGGTTGCCCCCGGCGCCGGGCTTGTTGTCCACCACCAGGGGCTGGCCCAGCGAGAAATGCTCGGCCAGCAGGCGTGCCAGGGTGTCGGGCACGCCGCCGGGCGGGAAGCCCACCACGATGTGCACCGGGCGCTCGGGGTAGCGCGCGGTCTGGGCCTGGGCCGGGTTGAAAGAACTCCCTAGAGCTGCTGCCATGAGGGCCAGCCCGATTTTCTTGAACTTCATGTGTCGATATCCGGAATGAAAAAGCCCGCGGCACAGAGCGTGTGGTCATGCCTTGGCCGGGGCCGGTCGATTATCCAGGGTTGGGTGGCGTGATCCGGTGCGGGGCGGCTTTTCTGCAGCGCGATCTCACAGGGCCTGCATCAGCCTGGACAAGCGCTGCATCAGCGGCGCAAACAGCTCGGACGAGGTGTTGCCATAGCCCAGCACCAGGCCGTTGTCGGGCGGCCCGGGCGGCAGCGCAAAACCCGACAGTGCCGAAGGCGCCATGCCCTGCTGGCGTGCCTGCTCGGCCACCGCCTGGTCGGGCCATTGGGGCCCGAAGCGCACGCACAGGTGCAGCCCGCATTGGCCGCCCTCGATCTGGTGCGGCACGGCCAGGTGCTGCTGCAAGGCGCTGCGCAATGCACTTTGGCGGCTGCGGTACAGGCGGCGCATGCGCCCCAGGTGGCGCGCGAACTCGCCGCTTTCCATGAACTGCGCCAGCGCCAGCTGGCTGTGGCGCTGGCCGCCGCGCAGTAGCTCGCCCAGCGGCCCTTGCAGCCCCGGCAGCAAGGCCTCGGGCAGCACCAGAAAACCCAGGCGCAGCGAGGGGAACAGGGTCTTGCTGAAGGTGCCCACATACAGCACCGGCGCCTGCGGCACCAGGCCCTGCAGGGCGCCGATCGATTCGCCGGCATGGCGGAACTCGCTGTCGTAGTCGTCTTCGATCAGCCAGCAGCCGTGGCGGCGCGCCTGTTCCATCAGCTGCAGGCGGCGTGCTGCGCTCAGCACCGCGCCGGTGGGGTATTGGTGCGAGGGCGTGACGTAGATCAGCCGGGGCGGGTGCAGCGCCCAGTCCTGCTCGGTGGCGCACAGGCCCTCGCGGTCCACCGGCAGCGGGTGCAGCGTCAGGTCGGCGGCGCGCAGGGCGGCCTTGGCGCCGCGGTAGCCCGGGTTTTCCACCCAGGCCCGGTCGCCGGGGTTGCTCAGCAGGCGCGCGCACAGCGACAAGGCCTCCTGGGCGCCTTCGGTGATCACCACCTGCTCGGGGCTGCAGCGCACCCCCCGGGCCACGCTCAGGTGGCGGGCCACGGCCGCGCGCAGGGCCGGCTCGCCCAATGGCTCGCCATAGGCCAGCGCGGCGGGCCCGGCCTGGGTGATGGCCCGATCCAGCGCGCGGCGCCAGGCCGCCAGCGGAAAGTGCGACAAGGCCGGCACCCCGGGCCGCAGCGGCAGCCCGAACAGGGTGCCGGCGCCGGTGGGCTGGATGTGGGTCAGGCGCTGCGCGAGACCCTTCGCGAGACCTTGATCTAGACCTGGCGCGAGCGCCGGCTGACCCGGGCCGGGGGCCGCGTCGCCAGCCCGCCGGCCGCGCGCCGTAGCGGCGGCCGGCCGGACCAGGGCCGCCACCCGTGTGCCCTGCCGGTCGGGCTGCAGATAGCCTTCGGCGCTGAGCTGTTCGTAGGCTGCGATCACCGTGTTGCGCGACACCCCCAGGCCCTCGGCCAGGGCGCGCGAGCCGGGCAGGCGGCTGCCCGGTGCCAGGCGCCCCGCCAGGATGGCCTGCTGCAGGCGGCGGTGCAGCTGGCGCTGCAGCGGCTCGGCCTCGGGGTGGCGCTGCAGCCGGGCCTCCAGCAGCACTTGGGGCATCAGCGGGGCAGGGGGCGTCGGTGTGGCTGGCATGGGCAAGGGGTCGGTGGCAAGCCGGGGTGGCATGGCTCTGTCAAAACGATGGGTCGTGGCACTTTTGGGGGTGCCACCTTCGGGCTACTGTAGCGTACCCGGCGGCGCTTTTCAGGGCTCAGCCGGGCTCTTCAATCTGGCAACCCGCCTTTCAAAAGGAACCCCTCCATGGCCCTCTGGCCCACCCCGATCACGCTTCAAGGCGCCGCCTGCTCGCTGGAGCCCCTGCACCCCGACCACCACGACGAACTGGTGGCCGCCACCCTGGACGGCGAGCTCTGGAAGCTCTGGTACACCGCCGTGCCCAGCCCCGAGGGCATGGCCGCCGAGATCCAGCGCCGGCTCGACCTGCAGGCCAAGGGCTCGATGCTGCCCTTCACCACCCGCGACGCCAGCGGCCGGGTGGCGGGCATGACCAGCTACATGAACATCGATGCCGGCAACCGCCGCGTCGAGATCGGCTCGACCTGGACCCGGGTGGCGGCGCAGCGCGGGCCGTTCAACACCGAGTGCAAGCTGCTCTTGCTGGGCCACGCCTTCGAGGCGCTGGACTGCATCGCGGTCGAGTTCCGCACCCATTTCTTCAACCAGCAAAGCCGGCGCGCCATCGAGCGCCTGGGCGCCAAGCTCGATGGGGTGTTGCGCAGCCACCAGCGCGCCGCCAACGGCACCCTGCGCGACACCTGCGTCTACAGCATCACCCAGGCCGAATGGCCCACCGTCAAAACCCATCTGCGCTGGCAGCTCGACAAACCCCGGGCCTGACGGAAACCGGACCTGAGACAGCCCAGGCCTGATGCAGCCCAGGCCAGCCGGACGGCATCAGCCCCCGGCGTAGCGGCCGGGGCGGTGGCTGATCCACAAAAACACGCCCATCACCACCGCGGCCAGCACCGAGTAGGCCACGCGCTCCAGCGGCACCACCCACAGGGCCGCCAGCAGCACGCTGCAATCAATGGCCAGCTGCACCTTGCCGGCGCGCAGGCCGTAGCGTTGCTGGGCATGCAAGGCCACGATGGTGGCCCCCCCCAGGCTGGACTTGTGGCGTGCCAGAAACAGGCAGCCGGTGCCCAGCAGCAGCCCGCCCAGCACCGCGGCGAACAGCGGGTGCAGGTAGTCGACCCGCATCACGTGGGGGAACAGCTCGGTCAGCAGCGACAGCAGGGCCACCGAGGCGAAGGTCTTGAGCGTGAACTCCCGGCCCATGCGGGTCCAGGCAAACCAGTAGAAGGGCAGGTTCACCACGAAGAACAGCTTGCCGAAGGACAGGCCGGTGGCGTAGTGCAGCAAGAAGCTGATGCCCGCCGTGCCGCCGATCAGCAGGCCCGCCTGGTTGAACAGCATCAGGGCCATGGCCACGAACAGCGTGCCGGCAAACAGGGCCTGCGCGTCTTCGAAGGCGCCGTGGCGCAACGGCACGGGCGAGGGGGTGGGCAGGGCGCCAGGCGCCAGGTGAGAGGTCGACGATGAGGGTGTCATGGCAGGGTCGGATCAGCAGCTATCGGGTGGACAGTGCACGCAGGGGAGGCGCCAGGCCCCTTGTGGGGGTCACGGCATCAAGCCGCCTATTGTCGCCGGAATGCGTGAAAAACTCAGTAGAAACCCTAGCATTTGCCGTGCCTGAACCCGGGCCCTGCTCTGGTGCATGATGGCTCGCCCGTCCTGAAGCCCCTGCCATGCCTGCTGCACCCGATCCCATCCTCGACCCCGCCCGCCTGGTGGCGCTGGCCCTGGCCAACCCGGTCAATGCCGAGCTGATGCGGCGCCTGCCGGCGCTCGACCTGCCCCAGGGGCACCTCACGGCGGGCTGTCTGTTCCAGGCGGTGTGGAATGCGCAAAGTGGCCTCGCACCGGGCTGGGGCGTGAAAGACTATGACGTGTTCTATTTCGACGACAGCGACCTGTCCTGGCAGGCCGAAGACGCCGTGATCCAGCACGTGCAGGCCGCGGTGGCCGACCTGGGCGTGACGGTGGAGGTGCGCAACCAGGCCCGGGTGCACCTGTGGTACCCGCAACGTTTCGGGCTGAGCTACCCGCGCCTGCGCGATTGCCGCGAGGGCATCGACCGCTACCTGATCGCCTGCACCTGTGTGGGGCTGAGCCTGGCCAGCGGCGAGCTGTACGCCCCCGACGGCCTGCACGACCTGGCGGCCGGGCGCCTGCGCCTCAACCCGCGCTGGGCCCAGCCGACCCTGTTTGCCGCCAAGGCGGCCAGTTACCAGGCCCGCTGGCCGTGGCTGACCGTGCTGCCGCCGGCCTGATCCTGCGGCGGTCTTGATCTGACGCAAGTCTGGCGCGGGCCGGTTTCATGGATCCGTCATGTGCGCTGCCCAGACTGGGCCGATCGGCAGGGATCGGCCTGAGCCGGGATCAAGGAAACCCATGGACAAGACATTGGCAGTGGCATCGTTGGGGCAGCAGCGTCTGTTGCTGCCGGTGTGGGTCAAGGCGGCACTGGCGGCCAACGACCGGCTCAAGTTCTACCTCTCGACCCTGCAGGCGGCCAGCCAGCACGCCGAGCACCCGCGCGAGCCGGCGCTGGACCTGAGCCGCGAGCTGGCGGCGGCCGGCCTGGGCAGCGAGACCTGGCTGCTCGACCTGCCCGGCGGGGCCAGCCGGGTGGACGGGCAATTGATGCTGCCCGAGCTGGAGCGCCTGCGCGACGCCCTGCAGGAAGACCTGGGCCTGATGGCGCGGCCGGTGCTGGCCCTGGCCGACCCGGCACAGGCCGTGCAGCCCGCGCGCATACAGCACTGGCTCGACACCCTGGCCGCCCTGCAGGGCGTGCGCCTGGACGCGATGCAGCTGCGCAGCCTCACCCACGGCCAGCGCCAGGGCGGGCCCGGCGACGACAGCCTGCACCTGCTGGTGATGGACCTGCACAAGGCCATCAACCAACTGGTGCCCCAGGTGGCCAGCGAGCTGATTGCCGGCGCCCATGTGTGGCAACTGGACGAGGCCGACCGCCCCCTGGTGCAGGCCTTCATGCGCGGCCTGCGCCGCACAGCCCCGCTCAAGTTCGATCACCCGGGCCTGGAGACGGCGGCCACCCGCGACGGCGCCCACCTGCTGCTGCAAAACGACATCGGCACCAACGATGCCCATGTGCTGGTGATCCAGGTGCAGGAGCTGACGATCACGCTCACCTACTCCGACCTGCACCTGCGCCGCTTTGGTTTCTTCCAGGCCTTGCTGGCGCCGCTGGGGGCCAACTGGTCGGTGGTGGAAAGCCGCACCGAGGCCCAGCTCAACCAGGGCCAGGCCTACACCGTGGGCACCGCCACCTTTGCCTGCGCCGACCTGGCCCACCTGCAGGCCACGCTGGAGGGCCTGGGCGCCCGCATCGTGTTCCTGATCGACTGGAACCGGGCGCGCAAGCGGCTGTTGAATTTCGTCAGCAAGCCGGCGGCCGAGCTGCTGCTGCGCGCCGCTGCCGAGCAGGAGCTGGGCCACATGGCCTGGCTGCGTGCCGGCGGCGAGCGCCTGATTTTCGGTGCCATGCAGACGGTGGGCGAGGGCGCCTTCCGCCTGGGCGACCGGCTCGACGAGGTGCTGGGCCCGGACCAGGCCAGCGCCTTTTTGCTCGACGTGATGCGCCTGGCCACCGAGGCCCTGCTGCACGGCCAAAGCCCCTCTCTGGTGGCCGACGAGGCCCGCTTGCTGCTGGCGCGCCAGATGCAGCGCCGCAGCGCCGGCTTCGACCTGCTCGACGAGCACGCCGCCTATTGCCAGACCCTGGCCCAGGCCGTCAGCGATGCCCTGGGCCATGGCCGCGATGGGCTGCAAGCGCAGGCGGCCGAACTGGCGGCCCGGGCCAAGACCTGGGAGCGCCAGGCCGACCAACTGGTGATGCAGGCGCGCGAGCAGGCCGAACGCCAGCCGCGCTGGCAGGCGGTGTCGCGCCTGCTGGTGCTGAGCGACGACGTGGCCGATGCCCTCGAAGAAGCGGCCTTTCTCATCAGCCTGATGGCCGACCACCACCAGAAGGGCTGGAACCGCGAGGTGCGCCAGGCCTTGTCGGCCCTGGCCCAGGTGGTGCAGCAGGCCACGCAGGACCACGTGAAGGCCCTGGCCATCGCCCGCAACCTGGGCAGCGACAGCGAGCGCCAGGACCAGGACGAGTTCCTGACCGCCTCCTGGGCCGTGCTGCACGCCGAGCGCCGCTGCGACGATCTGCTGCGGCAGGCGCGCCGCGTGCTGCTGGCCGAGCTGCAGGACGCCGCCTCGCTGATGCTGGCCAACGACCTGGCCCAGACCCTGGAGCTGGCCTCCGACCGCTTGTTGGCCGCCGGCTATGGCTTGCGCGAGCTGGCCTTCAACCAGTCCGGGGTGCAGGCATGAGCGCGGGGGACGAGCTGTTCGTGATCGGTTGCCGTGCAGGCGATTCAGCTGATTCAGCCACCCTGCCCGGCGCCGAGCGCATGGGCTTCAAGGCCTGGAACCTGGCCCGCATGGCCGCGCTCGGCCTGCCCGTGCCACCGGCCTTTGTGCTGGGCACGGCCTGGTGCGCCGACCCCGAGCGGCGCCGCCGCGCCAGCCTGCCCGCCACCTGGGAGCCCGGCCTGCAGGCGCTGCAGAGCGGCCTGGCCAGCCCGCTGCAATTTGGCGATGCGCGGCGCCCGCTGCTGCTGTCGGTGCGCTCCGGGGCGCCGGTGTCCATGCCCGGCATGATGGAGACCCTGCTCAACATCGGCCTGTGCGACGCTACCGTGCCCGGCCTGTTGCGGCTGACCGGCCAACCCCGCCTGGTGTGGGATGCCTACCGCCGCCTGGTGGCCAGCTACGGCGAGGTGGTGGCGGGGCTGGATGCCGCGCTGTTCGAGGCCCCGGCTGCAGGCCTGGGGGCTCCTCGTGATGAGCGAGACCTGGACTTTGCCGAGCTGCGCGAGCTGACCCGGCAGCACCTGAAGGCCTTTGCCCAGGCCGCGGGCCGCCCTTTTCCGCAAGACCCGCGCCAGCAACTGGCCGAGGCGATTGCCGCCGTGCTGGCCTCGTGGCAGGCGCCCAAGGCGGTCGAATACCGGCGCCTGCACCAGTTGCCCGACACCCTGGGCACGGCGGTCACGGTGCAGGCCATGGTGTTCGGCAATGCCGGGGGGCGCTCGGGGGCGGGGGTGGGCTTCACCCGCGACCCGTCCAGTGGCGAGCCCCAGCCCTGGGTGGATTTTCTGTTCAACGCCCAGGGGGAAGACGTGGTCTCAGGCCGGCGCAGCGCCCAGGGCCACGAGGCCCTGGCCAGCGTGCTGCCCGATTGCTGGGCGCAGCTGGTGCAGGCCACCCACACGCTGGAGCAGCAACTGGGCGACATGCAGGATTTCGAGTTCACCGTGCAGGAGGGCACGCTTTACCTGCTGCAGACCCGCAGCGGCAAGCGCTCGGCCTACGCCACCGCCCGCATCGCGCTGGACATGCTCGACGAGGGGCTGATCAATGCCGACGAGGCGCTGCGGCGCACCGCCGGCCTGGGCCCCGAGCAACTGAGCCAACGCCGGGTGCTGGCCGCCGATGGCCAGGCCCTGGCGCCCGCGGCGCAGGCCGCGAGTGCCAGCCCGGGCGTGGTCAGCGGCGCGCTGGCGCTGGACGAAGCCGCCGCGCGCAGCCTGGTGGCGCAAGGCCGGCCGGTGGTGCTGGTGCGGCGTGACGCCGAGACCAGCGACATCGCCACCCTGGAGCTGGCCGGGGGCCTGCTGACCCAGCGCGGCGCCCGCACCTCGCATGCCGCCGTGGTGGCGCGCCAGATGGGCAAGGTGTGCCTGGTGGG
>Ga0066477_1000560_pt1 | contig 11078 bp, 10 predicted proteins | sample LakWasM115_HOW13_2_FD_59554 | JGI IMG/M metagenome (GOLD analysis project Ga0066477, IMG submission 59554) | Freshwater sediment methanotrophic microbial communities from Lake Washington under simulated oxygen tension - Sediment Metagenome 115_HOW13 | ecosystem: Environmental > Aquatic >...
GTGGAGCGCGCCGACACACCGTTTGTCAAAGCGGCCCTGGTGGACACCGACCGCCGCGTGAACGAAGGCAAGCCCGTGGCCCCCAGCTTCTTGCTGGCCTGCGTGCTGTGGGAAGACGTGCGCAATGGCTGGCAGGAGCGCCTGAACCAGCGCCAACACCCGCTGCCCGCGCTGCAAGAGGCCATCGACGAGGTGTTCGACAAACGTATTGGCGACGTGTCGGGCCGCGGCAAGCTGGCCGCCGACATGCGTGAGATCTGGGTGATGCAGCCGCGGTTTGAAAAGCGCGTGGGCAACACGCCGTTCGGCATGGTCATGCAGCCGCGCTTTCGCGCCGGGTTCGACTTCATGCGCCTGCGCGCCGATGTGGGCGAAGTCGAGGAAGCCCTGGCCGAGTGGTGGCAAGACTTCCAGGCGGCGGACGATGAGCGCCGCGACGACCTGATGGACCAGGCCAAGGAAGAGCAGAAGGTCCGCCAGAAAGCGCAGCCTGTGGTCAAGCGTGTGCCTCGCAGTGCACCTGCTGCGGCACCACGTGCCCCTGGTACCGCCCAAGACACTGACCATGCGGGCGGCGAGACCGAATGGGCCGCCGAAAGCGGCGCGCCCAAGAAGCGCCGCCGTCGTCGCCGCAAGCCCGGTGGTGGTGGTGGCGAAGGTGCAGCACCTGCTGCGGCTGGCGAGTGAGTTTGCCGGACGTGGGGGAGCAGGCTGAGCGGCCCTCTCGGGTCTATGTGGGCCTGGGGGCCAATCTTGGAGAGCGGCAAGCCGCCTTGCGCAAGGCTTTGGCGGCCATGGGTCAATTGCCCGGCACGCGGGTCCTGCGCGTGTCGCCGCTCTATGGCAGCGCACCGGTCGATGCCGGTGGCCCGGATTACCTCAACGCCGTGGCCGAGCTGACAACGACCCTGGCACCTGAGGCCCTGCTGGGTGCCCTGCAAGCCATCGAGCTATCTGCCGGCCGCGAGCGCCCCTACCGCAACGCGCCGCGCACGCTGGACCTCGACATTCTGTGGTTTGGCGACCAGGTGATCGACACCCCCACACTCACCGTGCCCCACCCCCGCATGGCGGAGCGCGCGTTCGTGCTGCGCCCCCTGGCCGATCTGGTGCCTGGGCGGGTGGATGCGTCGGCGTTGCAGGCCGTAGCGACTCAGGACATCCACCAGCTGGAAGGCCCGGCTTGGGTGGGCGCTTTATCGGGTGAATAATTTGCTCCTAAATTGGGAGCTTTTTGCGCTTTTTAGATAAGCGCCAGGGCCTGAAAAGGCTTAAAAATATTTCCCTCTGCATTGGCTTTGTGTGCGACAGATGAAACTGACGCGGTCCAACGCCAGTGCCACCGTGGAACCGGCTCCGCCGGGCCTCGGGTGGCGTCTCTCTCGGGGGCTGGGAGGCCGCAGCCGCAAGCCTGCCCGCGCAGGCGAGGACGGCATCGAAGGGGTGCCGCCTCAGGCGGCAGCACCGAGCGGATTGCGTCTCAGGGCGTCAATCGACTTTTGCCCCGGACGCCTTCACCACCTGCTGGTACTTGGCACGCTCGCTGGCCATGAAGCTGTCGAACTGCTGCGGCGTGGTGGCCACGGGCTCCGCCAGCAATGCGGCAAAGCGGGTCTTCGTTTCGGGCGCGTTCAGTGCCGCCACAAAAGCCTTGTTCAGCTTGTCGATGATGGGCTTGGGGGTGGCCGCAGGCGCCACCAGGCCCCACCAGGTGTCGATGGAGAAACCCTTGAAAGTCGCGGACAGGGGCGGCACGCCCGGCAGCGAGGCCGAGGCGTCGAGCGAGGTCACGGCCAGCGCCTTGAGCTTGCCCGCGCGGATATTGGGCGCGGCGGCGGCCAGGTTGTCGATGTTGAAGTCCACCTCGCCCGCCAGCAGCGCCAGCTGGGCCGGGTTAGCGCCCCGGTAGGGGATGTGCAGGGCATAAATGCCAGCGCGCTGCTTGAACATTTCGCCCGCCAGGTGGCCCGCGCTGCCGTTACCGCCGCTGCCGTAGTTGAGCTTGGCGGGGTTGGCCTTGGCGTAGGCGATCAGGTCGGCCACGGTGTGGATCTTGAGTTGCTCGGCCTTGGCGGCGTTCATGACCAGCACGTTGGGCACACGCACCATCTGCGTGATGCCCGCAAAGTCCTTGCCCGCGTCATACGGCATGCGCGCATACAGCCAGGGGTTGACTGCATGGGTGGCGGTGGCGGCTATGCCGATGGTCAGGCCATCGGGTGCGGCCTTGGCAATGGCGTCGGCGCCGATGTTGCCGCCCGCACCGCCCTTGTTGTCGATGATCACTGTGCCCAGCGAATCGCGCACGCGTTCGGCCAGTGCACGGGCCGTCACGTCGATGGGGCCGCCGGGGGCGTAGGGCACGATCAGGCGGATGGGCTGGCCCGTGTCCTGCGCCGAAGCGATAACGGGAGAAAGAACCGTTGCGGCGGCAACGGCGCTGGCGAGGAGGATGTTTCTGCGGTACATGGGTGCCATTGTGCAAAAAATTCGTAAGAAAGCTTATGAAGCCCTGAGGGGGTGATGGTCAGGCGAGGACGTTTATGCCGTACGAGGCGCGCTGAGGGCCACGCCCAGGTCTTCCACCAGCATGCCCAGTTCGTGCGATGAGCGGATGTCCAGCTTCAGGAAGATGGCGGACCGGTGCGTGTCCACGGTGCGTGGGTCGATAGGGCGCTCCGGGTCACGCTGCGCCAGTGCGCGGGCCACTTCCTTGCTGCTGAGGCCGGTGCCCAGCAGTTGGGCCACCTCTTGCTGGCGTGGGCTCAGGGCGTTCCAGCGCTCGCGCAGTTGCTGCTGCCGTTGCGTCTGCCGTGCCTGCGCTTGCGACAGCGCGGAGGCTTTCTCCACAGCGGCCAGCAAGGTGGCTTCGTTGCAGGGCTTTTCGAGCCAGTCCACCGCCCCTTGCTTGACGGCTGCGACGGCGGAGGACAGCTCGCCATGGGCCGACAGGAACACGGTCTTGAGCGCGCTGTGGCGCTGGCCGAGTTCGTGGAATACCTGCAGCCCGCTCAAGCCTTCCATGCGCAGGTCCAGCAGCACGCAGCCGGGGTGGTCCAGTGCAGCCTGCGCCAGAAAGGCCTCGCCGCTGTCGAAGGCCCGCACCGAGTACCCGCGTGCCAGCAGCAGTGCGGCCAGCGATTGGCGCACGCCTTCGTCGTCGTCCACGATGTAGACCACAGTGGGGTCCAGCGAGTCAGCGGCGATGGGGGCAGTGTCGTAGGTCATGGCGCGGTGGCATTCTCGTTGGCGGGGGGGCATGGCAGGCGGATCTCGAAGACCGCGCCGCCGCCTTCGCGATTGCGGGCCTGTAATTGGCCCCCCATGCTTTCAATGATGGAGCGGCAGATGTTGAGACCCAGGCCGAGACCGTCGGAACGTGTGGTGAAGAAAGGCTCGAACAGGCGCTCGGCGATGCCGGGCGGCAGGCCTGGGCCCCGGTCCAGCACTTGCACCAGCGCTTGGCCATCGTCTGCGGCCATGCGCAGCCGCAATTCGTGCCCGCCGGGCGGGGGCTGGTGGGTCTGCATGGCCTGCAGGGCGTTCAGGCCCAGGTTGATCACCACCTGCTCCAGCAGCACACGGTCTGCGTTCACCGGCAAAGGGGCGCCGGCCTGTTCCACACGCACAGGGATCCCCTGGCGGCGAGCCTCGGCGCGCAAGAGCAGCTCCAGCGACTGCTCCACGATGGCAGATAGATCGCAAGGCTCGCGGCTTTCAGGGTGCTGGCGCACCCAGCGGCGGATACGACCCACGATGTCGGCGGCCCGCAGCGCCTGGGCCGACAGGGCCTCCAGGCTGTCGTGGAGGGGGCCGGTCTTGCCCTGGGCGGCCAGCGCCCGTGCGGCAGCCGCATAGTTGACCAGGGCGGCCAGCGGCTGGTTCAGCTCGTGGGCCAGGGTGGATGCCATCTCGCCGACGGTGATCACGCGCTGCACCCGCTGCAGCTGGGTCTCGCGCTGCTGCTGCTGCTCTTCGGCCCGCTTTTGCGCGGTGATGTTGACCACCGAACTCATCCAGCCGATGTGCTGGCCGCTGCCGTCGATGAGGCGCGTGGTGTAGAACATGGTGTAAACGTCCGACCCGTCGCGGTGCCGCAGGCGGTTCTCCCGCCCTTGGGGAAACGCGTTGCCGGCCAGCACGGTGTCGCTGTCGTTCCAGTGCCGGTCGAGGTCATCGGGGTGCCAGTAGGGGTAGGGCGGCAGCTGGCCGATGAGTTCGTCGGCCCGGTAGCCCACCATATCGCACATGGCCGCGTTGACATAGACGATGCGCCCTTCGAGGTCGCGGGCGCGCATGCCCACCAGCAGCGAGTCCTCCATGGACTGGCGGAACGCCTGGGCCTGCTGCAGCGCGTGGGTACGCTCCTGCACGCGCTGCTCCAGTTCGATGCGGGCCAACCGGTTTTCGGCGAGGCGCCTCTCGCGCAACTGCCAGTACAGCGCACCCAGCACCAGCAGGCCCGAAGCCAGCGTGGCCAGTGCCCAGGCCTGTTGCCGCGCCAGGGCCACCACGCGGCTGTCGGCAGTAACGGTGAGGGTCCAGCCCAGGTCGGGCAGCTTCTCTTCGAACGCCAGGTAGCTCTTGCCGCCAGCGCCGTCAAGGCGCAGTTCAGTACCGGGCGGGTCGTCTTGGGGGTGCAGGGTCCAGGGCACGGCGCGCGGGGTCCATCCTGTGCCGTACTGTTCGTTGTGCTGCAGCTGCTGCACGAGTGGGGTGGGCAAGGGCTGGCTGGTGCGGTAGAGCCAGCCGGGCACGGAGCCGAGAAAGACGATGCCCCGCTCGTCCGTCACGAACACTGGATCGCGCAGCTGGGCCCATGGGTCCGAGATGGGTTCCATGCGCACCTTGACCGCCACCACGCCGATCACGCGGCCCGCATCGACCACGGGGGCTGAGACAAACAGGCCGGGTTCGCCCGTGGTCTTGCCCACGCCATAAAAACGGCCCGTCTGGCCCGCCAGGGCATCGCGAAAGTACGGCCTGTTGCCGTAGTTCTGGTGCACAAAGCTGTTGGGGGTGTCCCAGTTGCTGGATGCGAGGGTGAGGCCCTGCGGGTCCATCACGTACAGCATGTCGGAGCCCACATGCTGGTTCACCGCCTGCAGGTAAGCGTTGGCTGCGTCGCGTACGGCCTGCGATGAAGGTTCCTGCAATAACTGGCGTACCAGCGGGTGCTGCGCGGTGGTGAAGGGCAGGTAGTTGTAGCGCGTGGCCACGCCACGCAGCGCCAGGGCTTGCACCTCGCCCAGGCGGCGCAGGTTGTCCCACTGGGCGTCGCGTTCGCTCTGTTCTGCCCATTCGCCCGCGCCCCAAACCAGCAGGGCCGCCAGGCACAGCAGCGTGGCAATGAAGCCTCCGCGCCGGACTTGATGCCAGCGGCGGGGCGCGCCCTGCGGGGCTGGCGGGGCGGGCGCTGCACGCACCATGGGTCGTGGTCCAGGTGTCTTTATCGGCCTTGCGGGGGCGTGTCAGCCGCCGTGTTTGTCGGCTTCCGACGTGAATGCGTCGGCAAAAAACTCTTCCGGCGGCAGGCCGCGCTGGGCGCTGTAGGCGTCACGGGCGGACTCGACCACGATGGGCGCGCCGCAGGCATAGACCTGGTGACCTGAGAGATCCGCAAAGTCGTCCAGCACCGCCTGATGCACAAAGCCTGTGCGGCCGGTCCAGCCGTCCTCGGGCAGCGCGTTGGAAATGACCGGAACGTAGCGCAACCACGGCAATTCGGCCACGCGGGCCTGCACCCAGTCGGCCAGGTACAGATCGCCAGGGCGACGGCCGCCCCAGTACAACACGGTGGGGCGGCTGATGCCCTTGAACTGCAGGTGCTCGATCAGCGCCTTGATGGGGGCAAAGCCGGTGCCGGATGCCAGCAACACGATGGGCTTGTCGGAGTCTTCGCGCAGGAAAAAACTGCCAAACGGACCTTCGACACGCAGGATTTCCTTCTCTTTCATCGCTCCAAACACATGGTCGGTGAACTTGCCGCCGGCCATGTGTCGAATGTGCAGCTCCACGCCCGGTGCCTCTGCCTGGGTGTGCGGCGCGTTGGCCATCGAGTAAGCGCGTCGGGCGCCGTCGCGCAGGATGAACTCAATGTACTGGCCCGCGTGGTATCGGAAGGTGTCTGCGGCAGGCAGCTGCAGGCGCACCTTCATCACGTCGTCTGATTTCTTTTCGAGCGAGGCCACGCGCACTGGCATCTTCTTGACGGGGTAGGCGCTTTCGTCGGTGACCTGGCGCGATTCGAGCACCACGTCGGACAGTGGCTGTGCGCAGCAGGTCAGCACCAGGCCTGCGGCCTCTTCGTCGGCCGTGAGGGCCTTGGATTGGTGGGCGCCGTGCTGCACGGTGCCGCTGAGTTTTTTGCACTTGCACGAGCCACAGGCGCCGTCCTTGCAGCCGTAGGGCAGGCCCACGCCACTGCGGATGGCGGCGGCCAGGATGGCTTCGCCCGCATTGGCACTGAAAGCGCGGCCACTGGGCTGCACGGTGATCTGAAACGCTGCGGTGGTGGCAGCCTCGGCGCTGGTCATGTGTGGGTATCCTTGGAGTCGTCTCTAGCTAAGCAAACGGACCCGATTTTGCCCTCAAACCAGAACCCCCTCGGCGCGCTGCCAGCGCGCTTTCGTCGCGAACGCCTGCTCATCGTGGGCTGTGGTGATGTAGGTCAACGGGTGCTGCGCCATCTGCAGACGGGCCCCGGGGCCGGGCGCATGCAGGTGCTGGCACTGACCTCCAGCGCTGGGCGGGTGGCGGAGCTGCGGGCACAAGGGGCCCGGCCTCTGGTGGGCAATCTGGACGATGCAGGCACCTTGCGCAGGCTGTCCGGCCTGGCGACGCGGGTACTGCATCTGGCGCCCCCGCCGGGGGAGGGCGCAGGGGGCGATGCCTGGTGGCGTGACCCCCGTACCGTGGCGCTGACTCGCGCGCTGCGGCTGCGCACCTTGCCAATGTCGTTGGCCTACGCGTCCACCAGCGGTGTGTATGGCGACTGCCAGGGGGCCCTGGTGCCAGAGACCCGGGCCGTGGCCCCCGGCACACCTCGCGCCCAGCGCCGTGTGAATGCCGAGCGCGCCGTGCGCCACTTGGGCCGTGCCGGCGTGCGGGCCACCGTGTTGCGCATTCCGGGCATCTACGCCCCCGACCGCGAGGGCGGTACGCCTGAGGCCCGCTTGCGCCGGGGCACGCCTGTGCTGGTGGCCGAGGACGATGTGTTCACCAACCACATCCATGCCGAAGACCTGGCGCGCGCCTGCATGGCGGCTGTGTGGAAGGGGCGTCCGCAGCGCGCCTACAACGTGAGCGACTCCACCCACATGAAGATGGGCGACTACTTTGATCTGGCGGCTGATCTGTATGGCCTGCCTCGCCCGCCGCGCGTGCCTCGCAGCACGGCGCAAGAGCAGCTGTCGCTGATGCTGCTGAGTTTCATGAGCGAATCGCGCCGGCTGGACAACCAGCGCATGCTGCGCGAGCTGGGTCTGCGGTTGCGCTACCCCAGTGTGGCCGAGGGGTTGCGAGCCTGAGAGGCTGGAGAAATCCGCGCTCTCCTCACCTTGCCCACATGGGCGCCCGATCAGCGGGGGTAGCTATTGCCCTGGGCGTCGTAGCAGCGGAACACGTTGCACTGCGTGAATTTTTTGGGGGTGGGCGCAGGCGGTTGCACCGGCGTAGGCCGCACCGGGTAATGCGGTGGGGGCACGACGACTACGGGCGTCGTGGTGCTAGTTGACCGTGGGCGGGACTTCTCCACCTCCGCATAGCCCTGAGGGCCCAGGCAGTCCAGGTCGACCTGCCGCTGCGCTGCCTCCACCCGCAGGTTTTGTTCGTAGCCGCCGCCGGTGACGCTGCTCAACACCACATCCAGGTTGCGCCGTGAACGGGCGCACTCCGGGGAGCGTGCGTAGTCTGTGGTTTTGGCAGGAGCGGTCTGGTCGCGTTGCGTATTGCGCCGTGATTCGTTCTCTGCGGCGGTCGCCTCGGCCTGCAGGCGCTGCTGTTTGCGCGCCAGCGCCTCGGCGGCTTCTTCGCGCTCCTGCTGGATCTCCTGCGGAGTTTTGCGGGCCTCCACCTCACGCACGGTGGTGCCGCTGGCGCATTTGCCGTCGGTGTAGGTGACCTTGCCCGTGGCAGCGTCGGTGCAGCGCACCACCTGCGCCTGGGCACCCAATGGAGGTAGTGCGCCCAGAAAGACCACGCACAGGCCAGCGATAAGGGTATGGGTACGTGGTTTCATGGTGGCTGGAGAGTTGTGGGGGGTAGCGGGGTCAGCGCCAGGCCATCACGGCTTGTCCGGGCTGTTGGACTGCTGACGGGAGCGCCAGTCGTACGGACTCGGGGTGTAGCTGTCGGGTGCCAGGCGGCCGGGGCGGTTTTCGCGGTTGCGGCGGTCTTCGGCAGCGCGGCGATCCCGTTCGGCCTGCTCCCGGCGGGCCTGGTCCTGTTCTCGGGCTCGGCGATCCAGTTCACGGGCCTGCTGGTCGCGGCGTTCGCGTTCGCGGGCTGCCCGGTCGCGCTCAGCGCGGTCACGGTCACGCTCTCTTTCGCGCCAGTCATTGCGGTTGCGGTCGTTGTCCCACCGGTTGTCGTCGCGGTCACGTCCGCCGTAGTAGACGGCGGGCGGTGGCGGCGGGGCCGAATAGATCACGCCAGGCGCACGGTACACAGGCGGCGCCTGGTACACCGGCGGCGGGGCACTGTAGATGTAGCCTGGCTGTTCGTACACCGGGTAGCGCGGAGAGTCGTAATAAGGGTCGCCCGGCACGGTGGCACACCCCGTCACCAGGGCCCCCAGGACCGTGGCGGAAAGAATGCGGGTGATGGTGTAGGTCATGGTGATCAGACTCCGGCCGGGTGGGCGCGTTCCGCCTTGTCCGTAAAGCCCATGAAAAGCGCTCCGGTGGAGCGTTACAAATTTCAGGGGTCTGGCACAGGGGGCCAATCACTTTAGCGCGTGGGGATGGCTTTTGGTTGACTCGGCGCATGCACAGGTGCCGATGTAGGCTGTAACAACCCGTGAATATGGGGCGCGCCCGCTGCTTGATATCGTCAAAAATGATAGCTATCAGAGTACGTTTTATGGACGCAATCAACTGATTCAAGCAAAAAATCGGACCCGCAAAAAACAAACGGCCCCGCAAGGCCGTTGTACTCCAGCGGATAGGGTGCCGGTTTACTTGGGCAGTACGCGGCGGATGGTCTCCGCCAGGTCTTCCGCCACAAACTTGGCTACATAGCCATCGGCCCCGACGCTGCGCACATGGTCTTCGTTGGCCGAGCCCGACAGCGAGGAGTGGATGACCACCGGCAGCCCATGAAAGCGGGCGTCCTGCTTGATGTTGCGCGTCAGCGTGAAGCCGTCCATCTCCGGCATTTCCAGGTCGGTCAACACCATGGCCACGCGGTCAAGCACCGTCTTGCCCTCGGCCTCGGCACTTTTGGCGATGGCATTGAGCCGGTCCCAGGCCTCCTTGCCGGATTTCACCATTTCATATGGCGCGTTGAGCACCTTGAGTTCTTGCTCGATGAGCGAGCGGGCCACGAACGAGTCGTCCGCCGCCAGGATGATGCAACCAGGCTTGAGCTTGAGCTTGGCGCCCACCTTTTCCTCTGTGACCTCGTGACCGTCAGAGGGCGAGATCATCTGCAGGATGGCTTCCACGTCCAGCACCTGCGCGAGGCGGGACTCGTCGGTGTTGCCGTCCAGACGGGCAATGCTGGTCACCAGCTTGCCAGCAGCGCCGCTGGTTTCCGCCGACAGCACCTGTTTCCAGTCCAGGCGCACGATGTCTTCCACCGACTCGACCGCAAACGCCTGGGTGGTGCGTGCGTACTCTGTCACCAGCATGATGTTCAGGCCCGTCTGTGGCTTGCAACCCACGATGGAGGGCAGGTCCAGCACCGGAATCACCTGTCCGCGCAGGTTCACCACCCCAAGCGAATGGGCCGTGGTGCCCGCAATCGGCGTGATGCTGGGCATGGCCACGATCTCGCGGATCTTGAAGACATTGATACCGAACAGCTCGGACTTGCCCAAGGCGCTGTCGATGCCCAGGCGAAACAGCAGCAGCTCGAACTTGTTGGTGCTGGTGAGGTTGGTCCGCTCGTCGATGTCCTGCTGGATGGCTTTCATGTTGGATCCTTCGCGCGGTAATGAAGATACGAAGATACGCGCTTTTACAAATTCTAGGACCCAAACGGCACGCGCAGTGCGCTAAATCTTCAGGCAATACCCGAATAGTGCGCTGCAGCATCCGTGCGTGGCGGCGCCGTCACACCCTGTCCGGCGTGACCGGCTCAAAGTGCACAACGGTGGGGAACGGATCGTAAAAATGGTGCAGCAGCCCTTTCCACTCCTGGTACTGGGCGGACTGGCGGAAACCCACCTCGTGGTCGGCCAGGGTGGCCCAGCGCACCAGCAGTACATAGTCCTGTGGCCGCTCCATGCAATGCCCCAGCTCATGGGACAGGTAGCCGGGCATGGAGGCAATGATGCGCTGCGCCTGGGCAAACGCCTGTTCAAACGCGCTGTTCTGGCCGGGGCGGATGGTGAGGTGGGCAATTTCCAGAATCATGGGGGTGGCCTGAGGGGTGGATGGGGCAGGGGATCAGACCACATTGCTGCGCTGCGTGGGCTCGGGCTGGGCTGCGGTGGCCTTCATGCCGTCCGCCAGGCGGTGCAGCAGACCGAGCAGGGGCGCGTCCGACGCGTCGCAGGCCAGGCCGATGTGGCGCGAGAAGGCCAGGGGCCCGTCCAGCGGGCGGGTGAGCGCGCGGCGCGCCTGGGCTGCATGCGACTGCGGCACCACGGCCAAGCCCATGCCCGCGTCCACCATGTGCAGCAGCAGCTCCTCGCGCGCAGCACTGGCCTGCACCTGCAGCGCAATCCCCCGCTCGGCCAGCAGACGGATGAAGGACTGGTGCAGCGGGCAATAGGGCCACTCGATGAGGGGCAGGTTTTCAATGTCTGCTAGGCCAAAGCGCTTCTTGAAGCGCAGCGGGTGCTGCTCGGGCACCAGCATCACATAGGGCTCGTGCCACAGCGGCACAAAGGTGTCGCCCGGCGGCTTGCAGTG
>Ga0066477_1000566_pt1 | contig 11011 bp, 10 predicted proteins | sample LakWasM115_HOW13_2_FD_59554 | JGI IMG/M metagenome (GOLD analysis project Ga0066477, IMG submission 59554) | Freshwater sediment methanotrophic microbial communities from Lake Washington under simulated oxygen tension - Sediment Metagenome 115_HOW13 | ecosystem: Environmental > Aquatic >...
CGACCAGCTGGTGATGAAGAACTACTTCCACATCGGCTTTGCGGCCGACACGCCCAACGGTCTCGTTGTGCCGGTCATCCGCGACGCTGACAAGAAGGGCATCGTCCAGATCAGCCAAGAGATGGGCGACCTGGCCAAGAAGGCGCGCGACGGCAAGCTCGGCCCGGCCGACATGACCGGCGGCTGCTTCTCCATCAGCTCCCTGGGCGGCATTGGCGGGCGTTACTTCACGCCCATCATCAACGCTCCCGAAGTCGCCATCATGGGCGTGTGCAAGAGCAGCCTGGAGCCCAAGTGGGACGGCAAGCAGTTCGCACCGCGCCTGATGCTGCCGCTGTCGCTCAGCTGGGACCACCGCGTGATCGACGGCGCCGCTGCTGCGCGCTTCAACGTGTACTTTGCCTCGCTGCTGGCGGACTTCCGCCGCATCGTGATGTAACGAAAGGGCAAGACACACCATGGCAATCATCGACATCAAGGTGCCCGACATCGGCGACTTCGCCGAAGTGGCCATCATCGAAGTGCTGGTCAAACCCGGCGACACCATCAAGGCCGAGCAAAGCCTGATCACCGTGGAGTCCGACAAGGCCTCCATGGAGATCCCGTCCAGCCACGCTGGTGTGGTCAAGGAACTCAAGGTCAAGCTCGGCGACAAGATCGCCGAAGGCTCGGTGGTGCTGACGCTGGAAGTGCAGGGTGCAGGCGCAGCCGCTCCAGCGCCTGCCGCATCCTCAGCGCCTGCCGTTTCTGAGCAGAAATCGGCTGTAGCGCAGGTAAATAATGTGCCGGCAGCTATCAATCCAGTAGCATCCAGCTTTGCTGGCTCCGCTGATCTGGACTGCGACGTGCTCGTGCTCGGCGGCGGCCCCGGCGGCTACAGCGCCGCTTTCCGCGCGGCCGACCTAGGCCTCAAGGTCGTCATCGTCGAACGCTACGCCACCCTGGGCGGCGTGTGCTTGAACGTGGGCTGCATCCCATCCAAGGCGCTGCTGCACGTGGCAGCCGTCATGGACGAAGTCAGCCACATGGCCGACTTGGGCGTGGACTTTGGCGCCCCCGCCGTCAACATCGACAAGCTGCGCGGCCACAAGGAAAAGGTCATCGGCAAGCTCACCGGTGGCTTGGCCGCCATGGCCAAGATGCGCAAGGTGACCACCGTGCGTGGCTACGGTGCTTTTGTCGGCGCCAACCACCTCGAAGTGGAAGAAACCACCGGCACCGGCCAGGAGAAGACGGGCACCAAGAAGGTCATCGCCTTCAAGAAGGCTATCATCGCCGCCGGCAGCCAGGCCGTGCGCCTGCCCTTCATGCCCAACGACCCGCGCGTGGTCGATTCCACCGGCGCCCTGGCGCTCAAGGAAGTCCCCAAGCGCATGCTGATTCTGGGCGGCGGCATCATCGGCCTGGAAATGGGCACCGTCTACAGCACCCTGGGCGCACGCCTGGACGTGGTGGAAATGATGGATGGCCTGATGCAGGGCGCTGACCGCGACCTCGTCAAGATCTGGCAGAAGATGAATGCCAAGCGCTTCGACAACATCATGTTGAAGACGAAAACCGTCGGCGCCGAGGCCACACCCGAAGGCATCAAGGTCACGTTCGCGCCAGCGGAAGAGGGCGGCACCGCCCCCGAGCCACAGGTGTACGACCTGGTGCTGCAGGCCGTGGGCCGCACGCCCAATGGCAAGAAGATCGCTGCCGAAAAGGCAGGCGTGGCGGTGACGGACCGTGGCTTCATCAACGTCGACATCCAGATGCGCACCAACGTGCCGCACATCTTTGCCATCGGCGACATCGTGGGCCAGCCCATGTTGGCGCACAAGGCGGTGCACGAGGCACACGTGGCGGCTGAAGTCATCGCCGGTGAACTGCAGGGCAACAAGGAGCTGGCAGCCGCCGCCTTCAACGCCCGCGTGATTCCGAGCGTTGCCTACACCGACCCCGAAGTGGCCTGGGTGGGCCTGACGGAAGACCAGGCCAAGGCCCAAGGCATCAAGGTCAAGAAGGGCCTGTTCCCCTGGACGGCCTCCGGCCGCGCCATTGCCAACGGCCGCGACGAAGGCGTGACCAAGCTCCTGTTCGACGACTCGCCAGAGGCCCATGGTCACGGCAAGATCTTGGGCGGCGGCATGGTCGGCAAGCATGCGGGCGACATGATCGGCGAGATCGCGCTGGCCATCGAGATGGGCGCTGACGCCGTGGACATCGGCAAGACCATCCACCCGCACCCCACGCTGGGCGAAAGCATTGGCATGGCGGCGGAGATTGCCCACGGGTCTTGCACGGACGTGCCACCACAGAAGAAGTGATCTGACGATCCGAGCGAAGGCAGCAGTCGCAACCGCCTGAGCGCCGCCATGGCCGCCGCCAAAAGGTTCCCCCAAGCCCCCGCCCACCCGGAGCGGGTGTGCTGGGGGTGCGATCGTTACTGCCCAGCCAATGCCATGCGCTGCGGCAACGGCTCTGACCGCACCCAGCACCCTGCAGAGCTGTTTGGCGAGGACTGGGACCAATGGGGCCTGAGCGCCGAAGAGGCCGCCGCAGCGCCTCCCGAGCCACTCTCCTAAACGCCGCCACGTCCCCAATCTGGTGATGGATCGGCGCCTGGGGCGTGCGCCTGCTTCGCAGGTCTATGCCATCCGAGCGCTGACGGCACCTGTATCCAGATCGCTTGCGTCAAAGTACCCCGGCAAAAGTCGTGGAAAATAGAGGGTTTCCTGCCGCTGAGCCCCTTGGCAGAGCATTCGTCCAGCTTTCTAACCTTTTTGCTCCCCTGAGCCTGTCCATGCAAGACGTTCAAAACTCCAAGATCTCTGTCGAGAAGATCGGCGGCACTTCCATGACCGCCTTTGGCGATGTGCTGCGCCACATCGTGCTGCACGACCCCAAGCGCATTAACGGCCGGATCTACGTGGTGTCTGCCTATTCGGGCGTGACGAACCAGCTGCTGGAGCACAAGAAGACGGGCGAACGCGGCATCTATGCCCTGTTTGCCGAAGGCAAGGGTTACCAAGATGCCTTGACCCAACTGGCGGTCAGCCTCAAAAAGCTGAACGCCGGCTACGCTGACCTGCGGTTGCCGCTGGATGTGGCCGATGCCTTCATCGACCAGCGCATTGGCCAGGCGCGTGAATATCTGAACGCCATGCAGCACGTGCTGGCCAGCGGCTATCTCAGCCGCAAGGATGTGTTGCTCGCGGCGCGCGAAGTGTTGGCTTCGATTGGCGAGTCGCACAGCGCATTCAACTCGGTCGAAATCCTCAAGGCCAATGGCGTGAATGCCATGCTGATGGACCTGGCCGGTTTTGACGACAACGAAGCCTGGACGATTGACGAGCGCATTGCCAACAGCTTTAAAGGCATCGACCTGAGCGACAAGGTGGTGGTGGCCACCGGCTACACCAAGGGCACCGAAGGCATCATGCGCGAGTTTGACCGGGGCTACTCCGAAGTCACGTTCAGCAAGATCGCCGTGGAAGTGCGCCCCGCAGAGGCCGTGATCCACAAGGAATTCCACCTGTCGTCTGCCGACCCCAATCTCGTGGGCCTGGAAAACGCCATCGTCGTGGGCGCCACCAACTACGACGTGGCCGACCAGCTGGCCGATGTGGGCATGGAAGCCATCCACCCCAAGGCCGCCAAGCCCATGGAACTGGCGGGCATCCCGATCCGCCTGAAGAACACGTTTGAGCCCGACCACCCCGGTACGCTCATCACCAAGGATTTTGTGGGTGAGCGCGCGCGTGTGGAGATCGTGACCGGCACTGACAAGGTCACGCTGATCGAGATCCACGACCCCAGCATGGTGGGCACGGTGGGCTTTGATGCGGGCCTGATGAATGTGTTCTGCAAGCACGACGTGAGTTACATCCTCAAGGCCACCAACGCCAACTCCATCGCCCATCTGGTGTGGGACAACCAGGTCACACCCGAGCTGGTGGCCGAGCTGCAGGAGGACTACCAGGTCGTGACGATCAAGCCCAGCGCCATCGTGTGCACCATCGGCTCCAACATCGGCATCCCTGGTGTGCTGGCCAAGGCCGCACAGGCGCTGGCCGATGCGCGGGTCAACGTGAACTGCGTGTCGCAAACCCTGCGGCAGGTGAACATGCAGTTCGTGATCGAGCGTGAAGACTACAAGACGGCCATCAAGGCGCTGAACCTTGCGCTGTGCGTGAACTCAGGAACTCCGGTTCCACGCGTTTGAAGGAATAGCGGCAGGCATGCTTGCCGCTAAGCCTTTCCATAAGGAGCCCGCCATGCGCGGGCTTTTTATCGCCTGGATGTCTCCGTCAGGCGGTGCCGAGCAGCCTTTCGAACAGATCCGCTCCTCCCATCTGCCCGCCCTTGAGCATCAACTCGAGCCCTTGGCGCGACGGTTCTGAACTGTGTGCGCGGCTCAGCGTGACCCCTGGGCAGACCGTGGTCTTGTACGACAGCCCCCACAACTGCAGCGCCTGGACTGCGTGGCTTGACGTATCACCTCCGGCGATGCCGATGCGGCGCAGTGGCGCGCCGCGTTCTGCGCGGGCTTGCACCACGCGGGCGATCAGATCGGCGCTGGCCTGGGCAATGTCGGTGGACGAGGCCGCAGCGGCCAGCGGCGCGCCGTCCGTGGGGCCGGTGAAGGCCAGCACGTTCTGCCCGCTGTGCAGCCCCGCGCAGAGGTTGTCCTGCAGAGCCTGCGCGTAGGCCTTGTCGCTGCACAGCCGTTGGGCGTCCACTGCGATGCGGTGGTATGCGGTGGCGGCCTGCACCTGCGCGGCGGTCAGGGGGGACAAGCTGCCCGCCCAGGCCAACACCGGCCCGTCGGTGGGCGCCAGCGGTGCAGCGGCAGTGGACGCCGGCTTGCCCCAGTGGGCGACCAGCGCCTGGGCCACGGCGCTGGAGCCCACGGCCAGCAACCGGGCATGTTGGGACTGCTGCCACAGCAGGCGGCCCACGGTGGCCAACTGGCCGGGCGTGGTCAGGTCCAGCAAGGTGGGCGCCATGGCGTGGGACGCTGCTCCATGCGCCAGCAGGGCCAGCAGGGCGGCGTCCAGGACGTCGGTGTCGGTGTCGTTGGTGGCGTCGTACAGCGGGTAGTGCAGGGCGGTGATGCCATCGAGCCCTTGGCGCGCCAGATGGAGCCGGAGATCAGCCTCGCCCATGGGCGTGACCGGGTGCTGGCGCATGGTGGGGTGCCGGTCGATGCGGTGCACGGCGCCGCCCGTGCCCGCAGCAGCGAACAGGTTGCTGAACGCGCAGTAGCGCCCCAGGCTGGGCTGCCCGCCCACGATGGGCACCCAGCGGTTGCTCACAAACGGGTGCAGGGTGTGAATGCCGCAAGCGATGTTGCCGACATGCGGGGCGCTATCGAAGGTGGAGCACACCTTGTAGTGCAGCACCGGCGGTGCCAGCTTTTCAAAGAAGCGGCCGACAGCGGACATCTCGGCCCGCATGGCCTCTGGCGGCATGGCGCGCGCAGCGCCCGCAATGCCGATGGCGTCCAGCGGCCCGGCGGCTGCCAACGTTTCCGCGTTGGGTACGCCCATGAACAGCATGGACCGCAGGCCCGCCTGGGCCAGCACGGCCAGGGTGTCGGTGGCGCCGGTGAAATCGTCGCCGTACCAGCCGTACAGGGGGGCACTCGTCGTCATCGCTTATTTCTTGCCGAAGAATTCGATCGCACGGCGCAGCTCGGATGCGTGGGTGGCGCGCTGGGCCAGGGTCTCGCCCTTTTGCACTGCGTCCCAGGCCTGCTGCAGGCTGGCCACGCCCGCAGCGGGGCCGTCCGGGTGGGCCAGGATGCCGCCGCCGGACATGAACAGCAGGTCGTTGGACTGGATGCTGTCCCACGTGGCGGGCACCGTGCCGGCCCACTGGCCGTTGGAGAACGCGGGCAGCACGCGGTCGTCCAAGCCTTCACACAATGGCGCCAGCGTGTCGTGGGCCGACTCGATCACTTCTTCATCGGTCTGCGAAAACTTGCCTTGCAACCCATGCACGTGCATGTGGTCCACGCCCGCCAGGCGCCACAGCGTCTGCCAGGCGTTGAACGAGAAGCCCAGCAGCGGGTGGCGCGACAGTGCGCCGTAGCCGTTGCGGTGGCCGTGCAGCGCCAGCGGGGTGTGGCGGCGCAGGGTTTGCACCGCCGAGTAGCCGCACCAGTTCAGGCTGACCATCACACAGCTGCCACCTTCGGCCGCAATCAGGTCGGCGTGGCGGCGCATGGCGTCGGTCTCGTCGGTGATGTTGAAGGCCACCATCACCAGCTTGCCGGTATTGTCCTGGTGGGCGCGCACCCGGCGCATCACGGCCTTGACGCGGTCGGCCAGCGGCGCGTGAACGGGGTTGGCGCAGACCTCGTCGTCCTTGATGAAGTCCACCCCCGCAGCGCACAGGCGGCCTGCCAAGTCGCCGGTTTCTTCGGCGGACAAGCCCACGTTGGGCTTGATGATGGTGCCGATCAGCGGGCGGCCCTGCACGCCGGTCAGCGCGCGGGTGCCGGCGATGCCGTGGCGGGGCATGTCGAACTGGGCGCGGTAGGCGCTGGGCAGTTTCATCGACTCCAGGCGCAAGCCGGTGACTTCGCCCAGGTCGTACAGATTGCCCGACACCGTGGCGGCCAGCGTCGGCAGGTTGGGGCCGATGTTGTCGCACGGAAAGCTCACGCGCAGCCGGGCACGCTGCCAGGTTTGCGGCGTGTCGAACATGCCGCGCCGCTGCATCCAGCCGTTGGGCAGAGAGGGCGCGGGCGCCACGTCCAGCAGCTCGACAGACTCGACCGTGGCGCGGGCGCGTTCGCGCAGCGCGTCGGTCTCGCCCTCCACCCGGGTGAAGGTGCCACACGATTGTTCGCCCGCCAGCACCTCGGCCACGTGGGCCGGGTCCAGGGGGGTCTCGATCAGGTAGGTGGCTTCGAAGCGGTCTGGCGACATGGGTGGCTTTTGCTATGTTATTGATAGCTGCAGGTGCATATTGAATAGGCGCCTGAAGGCTATTTGGCTTGAAATCAGATCTTGGAGAGGTCTGGGAAGGGCCGCACCGGGTCTGTCGTGCCGTCCCAGGTTTCCGATTCCGCACGGATCAGGTCGAACATGCGCCCCTTGGGGCCGGCCACCTCCGACAGCTCGATCACCGTGCCCGGGTGGTACTCGGTGTCGAAGTAGACAAAGCGGCCCTTTTCGCCCACTTCGCCGCTCATCACCGTCTTGAAGCCCTGGGCCGTCAGGCGCGCCAGGTCGGCGTCGTAGTCGCTCGTCCAGTACGCCACGTGCTGCAGCCCGGTGCGCCCGGCCTGCAGAAAGTCGCGGTACATCGACGGCACGTCGTTGCGCGTCTGGATCAGTTCGACCTGCACATAGCCCGAGTTGGCCAGAGCCACCGAGTTGTGCGGCTCGTACGACTCGCCCTTGTAAACGTAGTTCTTGATCGGAACCTTGGGGTTGTAGAACCAGGGGCCCACGCCCAGGGTCTTGCTCCAGTAGTCCATGGCGGCTTCGATGTCGTGGACCACATAGCCAAGTTGGCGGATGGCGCCGAAATGACGGCTCATAAAAATTTCCTTTGGTGGTGATGCGTCAGGGCAGGGCGCAGCCGGGCGGGGCCCATCAGGCGCCGCCCAGGTTGCAGGCTTGGCTTGCTTTTTGGCTTACTTGGCGCCGTCGATGATTTCTTTGGGGATAGGCACGCCTGCGTACTTCACGTGGATGTCGTTGAGCTTGCCGTTGGCCAGGTTGGTCTTGATCCAGCCGTTGACGGCGGCCATCAGCTCGGGCTGGCCTTTGCGCATGGCCACGCCGAGCTGGTACGACTGCAGGATGAACTTGGTCTCGAAATCGCGCGCCGGGTTCTTCTTGGCGATGGCCGCGATGATCGGCGGCGTGATGGCGACGATGTCGGCCTGGCCCGTGGCGGCGGCTGTGATGGACGCGGATTCATCGTCAAACCGCACCACCTTGGCCTGCGGTGCGCGCTCGGTCACGATCTTGTCTTGCGGGCCACCGCGGGTCACGGCCACGGTTTTGCCCGCCAGGTCTTCGATGCTGGTCAGCTTCAAACTCTTGGGCGCGCCCACTGCCGCCTGGATGGCGCCGTAGGGGATGGAGAAGTCCACCGCCTTCTGGCGCTCGGGCGTGATCGACAGCGACGAGATGATCAGGTCCACCTTGTTGGACAGCAGGTTGGGGATGCGTGCGGAGTTGGTGGTGTTCACGATCTCCAGCGTCAGGCCCAGGTCCTTGGCCAGCAGCTCGGCGGCTTCCACGTCCGAGCCCACGGGCTTCATCTTGTCGTCCACGTAGCCGTAGAACGGCGCGCCAAAGTCGATGCCCACGCGCAGCTTGCCGGCGGACTTGATGTCGGCCAGCTCGGCCATGGCGGGCATGCACAGGGCGGCGGCGCCCACAGCCAGCAAGGTGCGGCGGAAGAAGAGGGAAGCGGTCATGGTGGTTGTCTCCTGGTGGTTTTTGGACACGGAATCGAAAGGGGCAGGGCTGAAGCTGAAACTCAAAGCCCGTGAGAAAGAAAGTCGCGCAGCTCTGCGGTCTGCGGGTTCTTGAGCATGTCGCCGGGGCCCGTCTCCCACACCTTGCCTTCGTGCATGTAGATGATGGTGTCGGCCACACGGGCGGCAAACTCCATCTCGTGGGTGACCAGCACCATGGTCATGCCGCCCTGGGCCAGGGCTTCGATCACGCGCAGCACCTCGCCGGTCAGTTGCGGGTCGAGGGCAGAGGTCACCTCGTCGAACAGCATCACCTGCGGCTCCATCGCCAGCGATCGGGCAATGGCCACGCGCTGCTGCTGCCCGCCGGACAGCAGCTCGGGATACGCCTGCGCCTTGTCCGCCAGGCCCACCTGCTGCAGCGTGCGGGCGGCAATCTCGCGCGCCTTGGCTGCTGGCAGGTTCTTCACGGCCTTGGGGGCCAGGGTGATGTTCTGCTCCACCGTCAGGTGCGGGAACAGGTTGTAGCTCTGGAACACGATGCCCACGTCCTGGCGCAGCTGGCGCAGGTCGATGGCCGGGTCGTGCACCGCGTGGCCGCAGACGTTGATGGTGCCGCTGTCGATGATCTCCAGCCGGTCGATGCAGCGCAGCGCCGTGCTCTTGCCGGAGCCGCTCTTGCCGATGATGGCCACCACCTGGCCCCGTGGAATGGCAAACGACACGCCCTTGAGCACCTGGTTGCTGCCAAAGCTTTTGTGCACGTCCTTTAGTTCAACGACGGGCTGCGCAGGCGAGGCCGCTGGCTGGGAGTGTTGCGCGGCAGCGTCTCGGGCGAGGTTCATGGTGTCTTCTCGTTTCATGCGGTGGTCACAGAGGGGGTGGCTGTGCCACGGTTGTTTCCAAACTGCTGGCGCTGCTCCAGCTTGCGGCTCCAAACGGACAGCGGGTAGCACATCGCAAAGTAGACGATGGCGATCAGCAGGTACACGGTGAAGGGCTGAAAGATCGAGTTGTTGATGAGCTGGCCGGCGCGCACCAGTTCGATGAACCCCACGATGGACGCCAGCGAAGTGTTCTTCACGATCTGCACCATGAAGCCCACCGTGGGCGGCGTGGCAATGCGCACTGCCTGCGGCAGCACCACCAGCCGCATGCGCTGGGTGCGCGACAGGGCCAGGCACTCGGCCGCCTCCCACTGCGTGCGCGGCACCGACTCAATGCAGCCGCGCCAGATCTCGCCCAGGTAGGCGCTGACGTAAACAATCATCGCAATGCTGGCGGCCACGATGGCGGGCAGCTCCAAGCCCGCAATGGACAGGCCGAAGTAGCACAGGAACAGCACCACCAGCAGCGGCGTGCCCTGGATGATCTGAATCCACGCAACCGTCGCCCAGCGCACCGCCTTGATCGGGCTGACGCGGCACAGCGCAATCACGCCCCCGGCCAGGCCACCGCCCACAAACGCAATCAGCGACAGGCCGATGGTCCACAGTGCGCCAAACAGCAGGTACTGCAGGTGATACGAATTCAATCCACCGTCAATCATTTGGCGTTCCCCAATTTGCGTTGGCGCGTGAACACGATCTGCCCAAACACCCACAACCCCAGCCGCATCAACAGCGACAGCGCCAGATACGCCACCGCCACCAGGATGTAAGCCTCGAACGGGCGGAAGGTCTCCGACTGCACCCGCGCCGCCACGGCGGTGAGTTCCTCCACCGAAATCTGCGAGGTGATGGACGACGCCAGCATCAGCAGCACGAACTGGCTGGTGAGCGCGGGGTACACCTTCTCCATCGCCGGGCGCAGCACCACATGCCAGTACACCTGCCGGCGCGTCAGGCCAAGGCACTCGGCCGCCTCGATCTGGCCCTTGTGGATCGAATCCATGCCCGCCCGCATGATTTCGCAGGTGTAGGCCGCCACGTTGATCACCAGCGTCAGCAGCGCCGCAGCAAACGCCGACACTTTGAAGCCCAGGCTGGCCAGGCCAAAGAACACCAGAAACACCTGCACCAGCAGCGGCGTGTTGCGCAGCACCTCCACATACGCACCGCAGGCCCGCACCAGCCAGCGCTGGTCGCTGCGCCGGCCAATGGCCAGCAGCGTGCCGCCCACAAAACCGATCACGGTGGCCGGGAATGACAGCAGGATGGTCATCCACGCCCCTTCCAGAAACTGGGGCCAGTTGGCCAGCACGCTGGCAAAGTCGAACTCGTACGTCATGGGTAGGGCAGCCGTGCGCGTCAATCAGCGAGTGCTGGCGCGGCGGCCAAAAGCTGGCGGCTTGCCCTGTGGGCGCAGGCGAGCGTGAGCGGAAATACCAGGCATGTCTTTGTCTCCTGCGTGATCGGTCTGGCAAGGGTGCCAGCCGTCACAACCTAGGGTTTTTACTGATGGTTTCTGATGCCTTTCAGCACCGAACGCCCAGTGATACTATCCGCAGAATCCATCAAATACCAGCAAGCTGGATGATGGTTTTTGATTGAATCGCACATGGCCCAAACCCCGCCCAACCCCAGCAGTCCCCGCAGCCCGCGCATCCCCGACATCGCCCAGCTGTCCGGCGTCTCCACGGCC
>Ga0066477_1000580_pt1 | contig 10890 bp, 8 predicted proteins | sample LakWasM115_HOW13_2_FD_59554 | JGI IMG/M metagenome (GOLD analysis project Ga0066477, IMG submission 59554) | Freshwater sediment methanotrophic microbial communities from Lake Washington under simulated oxygen tension - Sediment Metagenome 115_HOW13 | ecosystem: Environmental > Aquatic >...
CTGGACGCTGCAGCCCAGGCCGAAGAAGTGGGGAGAAAAATTCTGGCCAGTGTCAATGGCACCTACTGGCTCGACGGAGTGGAGTACCACACCGGGGTCAGCATCGGGGCGACGGTGTTCAGCAACCACAATCAGTCCATCGAGCAGCTGTTGAAGCAGGCTGATCTGGCGATGTACCGGGTCAAGACATCTGGTCGCAACGACCTGCACTTTTTCGATCCGTCCATGCAGGCGGCGGTCGACAACCGGTCCGCCCTGGAGCGTGAGCTGCGGGCAGGTCTGCTGGCGGGACAGTTCCTGCTGTTCTACCAGGGCCAGGTCAACCTGGCCGGCCAGTTGGTCGGGGTGGAGGCCCTGCTGCGCTGGCAGCATCCCGCACGCGGGCTGATCTTGCCCACCGAGTTCATTCCCCTGGCGGAGGAAACCGGTCTGATCGTGCCGTTGGGCAACTGGGTGTTGAACACCGCCTGCACCCAACTGATGATCTGGGCCGGGCAGCCGCACATGGCGCATGTCACGATGGCGCTCAACGTCAGCGCGCGCGAGTTTCAGCAGGAAGACTTCGTGGAGCAGGTGCTGGCGGTGTTGGAGAGAACGGGCGTCGATCCGAAAAATCTGAAAATGGAGATGACCGAGAGCGTCATGATGCATGACATCAATGATGTCATTCGCAAAATGAATGCGTTGCGGGACCGCGGCATATGCTTTGCGCTGGATGACTTTGGCACCGGATATTCTTCTTTGTCGGTACTCAAGCGACTGCCGCTGGATCGCCTGAAGATTGACCAGTCATTTGTGGCCCACATCCTGACCAGCAGCGACGATGCCGCCATTGCAACGATGATTCTGGCCATGGCAAGAAGCCTTGGCATGGGCGTCATTGCCGAGGGTGTCGAGACCCAGGGTCAACGCGATTTTCTGGCCGCGGCCGGCTGCCAGAACTTCCAGGGCTTTCTATTTGGCCATCCAGAGCCCGTCGAGTTGCTGGCATGAAGATCACCGCTGCGTGCTGCGGCACCGGCGTCTTCCGTGCCTGCAACTAAGATACCGGTGTTTCAACCCTTGGGCTTCCCGTTTTGTTGCTGTTGTTTCCTGTCCGTCGTGTTGGCTGGCGATTGCTGTTGGCGCTGTTGGCGACGTGCGCCTTGTTGACGCTGGACCTGTGGCAACGTGCACCGTCACCCGCAGCGGCCAGCGCCGTGTGGCCCAAAGCCTTGCCAAGGCCAGACGCCGCCAGCCTGCACATGGCTGCCAAGGGAGAAATTCCCATGCCTGCGGGCATGGCGGCAGCCCACGCCAGCACACTGCTGCCCCTGCCGGCCAGTCATGCCGCCGCGCTGATGGTCTTCTGGTTTTCGGGCGACCGCGAGAGTGGGCCCAATGTGCAGATTGCTGCATCCCAATACGAACGCGCTTCCCGGAAGTGGACACCAGCCCGCTTTGTGGTCAACCGCTTTGCCATGGGCGAGCAACTGGGGTATGGCCTGCGCCGCCTGGGCAACCCGGTAGCGTGGATGGATGGCAATGGCCGCGTGAACCTGTTTGTCGTAGCCACCGGCTGGGGCGGCTGGGCCGCGTCGCGTGTCCTGCACCTGCGCCAGAGCAGTACCGGCAATGGCTTGGCCGAGTTGGCGTTTGAGCCGGTGCGTGTGCTGCCCCTGTCCTGGCTGTGGAACACCAGCTTACTGGTGCGCAATGCGCCCCTGCCCCTGGATGACGGCGGCATGGTGTTGCCGGTGCACTTTGAGCTGGGTATCAAGTACCCGCTGGCGCTGCGCTTTGACCGGGAAGGCACTTACCTGGGCATGGTGCGCGTGTCGCAACGGCCGTATCTGCTGCAGCCCACCGTCGTCATGCAGTCGCCCAAAGAATGGTTGGCGTATATGCGCGATGAGCGCCCCAAGGGCAAAATCGGCGTGGCCCACACGGCGGACGCTGGCCAGCACTGGAGCGACCTGCCGGATCTGGCGCTGGACAATCCCGATGCGGCTGTGGCAGGCCTTGGCACGGCCCCTGGGCAGATGCTGCTGGCCCACAACTCGTCCATTGCATCGCGCGGCACGCTGGACCTGAGCCGCTCGCTCGACGGCCGCAACTGGGCGCTGCTCACAACGCTGGAGCGGGGTGCACCCGACGACGAGTTTTCCTACCCCGCCATGGCTTGGGCCGACGGCAGCCTGTGGATCAGCTACACGGTGGACCGCCATCGCATCGCTTGGCAGCGCTTTGCCGCAGCGCCTGAACCGGTGCCGGCTCCCGCATTGACAGGGGCCACACCATGAACCCACCCATGAGCGGCTGGCTGGCTCAGTTGCTGGCAACCGATGCACCGGTCTTGCCAACGGCTGGAGCCATGCAGACAGGGTTGTACCTGGGTTGGGCTGTGGTGCTGGCAGGGTTGGGCGTGGCGGCCGTGGGGCGCTGGTGGCCTGGCACGCCACCGGGCGCACGGCGACTGCGGGGTGTGGCGCTGGTGTTGGCGATAGGGGCCTGGCTGCCGGGTCCCTATTCACCCGTCCATTGGCTGGGGCTGGCGTTTCAGATGCCCAGTGTGCTGACGGTGTTGTTGAGCGCCGGCTTGTTGTGGGACCGCCTTGCCAGTGCGCGAGCGGCGCCACTGCCGAAGGCGGTTGTCGCTGCGGAGCACGCCACACTCGCTCTGGTGGTTATCGGTGTGCTGGCGGGTTGGGCGCTGTTGCTGGATACTTTCGCGCTGCTGCCCGTGCAGCTGTACGCCTGGGGTTTCAGTCCGGCGGCCGTGGGAGTGGTTCTGTTGCTGGTCTTGCTGCCCTGGGTTGCGCTGGGCCGTGCCGCAGGAGCCCGGCGATGGGATCCCTGGTTGGCTCCCATTGCGCTGCTGGTGTTCGGAATCTGGCGACTGCCTACGGGCAACGTGTGGGACGCCGTGCTGGACCCGTGGTTGTGGCTGGTGCTGCAGGGCTATCTGGTGCGTGCGGCGTGGCAGGTGTGTTTTCGTGGTTTACCCTTAAATGCTTGACATCTAAAGGTTTAGACTTAAACTAATTGCAAGATCCTGCGCACAGTTGGAGTTGCAATGAATATCGTATGCATAGGCGGCGGCCCCGCTGGCCTGTACTTCGCGCTGCTGATGAAGCAGGCCAACCCCTTGCACGACATCACGGTGGTGGAGCGCAACAAGGCCTATGACACCTTTGGTTGGGGTGTAGTGTTTTCGGACGCCACCATGGACAACATGCGTGTCTGGGACCCGGTCAGTGCGGCCGAGATCCAGCGTGCGTTCAACCACTGGGATGACATTGAGCTGGGTTTCAAGGGCGAAGTCATACGCTCGGGCGGCCATGGGTTTGTCGGCATAGGGCGCAAGAAGCTGCTCAACATCTTGCAGCGCCGCTGCGAACAGCTCGGTGTGAAGCTGGTGTTTGAGGTGGACGCCGAGTCCGACCTGCAGTACCCCAACGCGGATCTGATCATTGCCAGTGACGGCATCAATTCCCGCATCCGCAGCCGGTACGAGGCGGTGTTCAAGCCCGACATTGTGATGCGTCCCAACCGTTTCATCTGGCTGGGAACCCACAAGCTGTACGACGCCTTCACCTTCCTGTTCGAGAAGACCGAGCACGGCTGGTTCCAGGCGCATATCTACAAGTTTGACGAGGACACCACGACCTTTATCGTCGAGTGTCCCGAACACGTCTGGCAGGCGCACCGCCTGGACGAAGCCGATCAGGAGCAATCCATTGCCTTTTGCGAAAAGGTATTTGCCAGCAACCTGCAGGGCGCCAAACTGATGACCAATGCGCGCCACCTGCGGGGATCGGCCTGGCTTAATTTCCAGCGCGTCCAGTGTGAGCAGTGGTCGCACTTCAATGGACGCAGCCATGTGGTGCTAATGGGGGACGCCGTGCACACCGCGCACTTTGCGATAGGCTCGGGGACCAAGCTGGCCATTGAAGACGCGATTGAACTGGCGCGCCAGTTCCGCGAACGGGGCGACAGCGCAGAGCAAATACCCGCCGTGCTGGCGCGCTACCAGGCTTTGCGCCATGTGGACGTGCTGCGCCTGCAGAACGCGGCCTGGAACGCCATGGAGTGGTTCGAGGTGTGTGGCGCGCGCTACTGCGACCAGCTGGATGCCCCCCAGTTCATGTATTCCATGCTGACCCGCAGCCAGCGCATCAGCCACGAGAATCTGCGCCTGCGCGATGCCGCCTGGCTGGGAAGTTTCGAGCGCTGGTTTGCCAAACGGGCCGGGCTGCAGGTGCCGGCCGATCAGGCCGCGCCACCGCCCATGTTTACCCCCTACACGGTGCGTGGCCTGACCCTGAAAAACCGGGTGGTCGTGTCGCCCATGGCCCAGTATTCGGCGGTCGATGGCGTGGCCGGTGACTACCATCTGGTGCACCTGGGTGCCCGAGCCATGGGCGGTGCCGCCCTGGTATTCGCCGAGATGACCTGCGTCAGTGCGGAGGGCCGCATCACACCCGGTTGCCCCGGTCTGTATGCGCCTGAACACGCCAGCGCCTGGAAGCGGATTGTGGATTGGGTGCACACGCACAGTGACGCCAGGTTCGCCATGCAACTTGGCCATGCGGGTGCCAAGGCCTCCACCCGGGTGGCGTGGGAAGGCATGGACCAGCCGCTGCCGGAAGGCAACTGGCCCTTGATCTCGGCCTCGGCGCAGCAGTACCTGGACGGCGTGAGCCAGACGTCGCGCGCCATGACCCGATCCGACATGGATGCGGTAACCGCCCAGTTTGTTGCCAGCACGCGGGCGGCCGCCGAGTTGGGGGTCGATTGGCTGGAGCTGCATTGCGCCCACGGTTACCTGTTGTCCAGCTTTATCTCGCCGCTCACCAACCAGCGCACCGATGCCTATGGTGGCAGCCTGGAAAACCGCTTGCGATACCCACTGGAAGTGTTTGCGGCGGTGCGCGCGGCCTGGCCGGCCGAGCGGCCCATGTCGGTGCGTATCTCTGCGCACGACTGGGTGGACGGTGGCATCACCCCGGCTGACGCGGTAGATATCGCCCGGGCCTTCAAAGCCGCCGGGGCGGACCTGATTGACTGCTCATCCGGTCAGGTCAGCAAAAAGGAAAAGCCGGTGTACGGGCGCATGTTCCAGACGCCGTTTGCAGACCGCATTCGCCAGGAGGCCGGCATTGCCACCATCGCGGTGGGTGCCATCAGCGAGGCGGATCATGTCAACAGCATCATCTCGGCGGGGCGCGCTGATTTGTGCGCCGTGGCCCGGCCGCACCTGGCCAATCCGGCCTGGACGCTGACCGAGGCGGCCAAAATTGGCTACACCGCCATGCCCTGGCCCCGGCAATACAGCTCGGCCAAAATGCAGATGGAAGCCAACTTTCAGCGCGAGAAAGCACAGGCCGGCGCCGCCGCCCTGTCCGCCGCACGCGCAGCGGAGGCATGAGCACGATGAAAGCCGATCCCAGTCGCACCCTGTTGAACGATGCCGATGAGCTGGGCCACGAGGCACGCTCCAGCCGTGGCGACCACGCCGCGCTCAAACTCTGGTTGCGCATGCTGGCCTGCACCACCCAGATTGAAGACGAGATTCGCAAACGTCTGCGCATGCGCTTTGACATTTCGTTGCCCCGCTTTGACTACATGGCGCAGCTGTATCGCCAGCCCGAGGGGCTCAAGATGAGCGAGCTCTCACGCTACCTGATGGTGACCGGTGGCAACGTTACGGGCGTCACCGATGAGCTGGAGCGCGAAGGCCTGGTTTCGCGCAAAAACAACCCCGCAGACCGGCGTGCCTGGATTGTGTGCCTGACCGCCAAGGGCCGCGACACCTTCGAGACCATGGCGCAGGAACACGAGCAGTGGATTCTTGAACTTTTTTCCGGCCTGTCGAATGACACCGTGCAAAGGCTGTATGGCCAGCTGGGCACTTTGCGGGTTCAGCTGGTAGCCCACCAGGACACCCATTCCAAGGACAACAAATGACCCACACGGCAATACCCCCTTTGGACCCTGCATTGCAGGCGGGCAACCGCAAACCCCTGGCCGCCTACCAGGCCCGGCATTTTGTGTGGGCACTTGTCGATGGCGTTGGCACCATCACCCTGAACCGTCCAGAGCGCAAGAACCCCTTGACCTTTGACTCGTATGTCGAGCTGCGCGATCTGTTTGGCCAGTTGAAATACGCCAGCGACGTGCATGCCGTGGTGGTCACCGGTGCGGGCAGCAACTTCTGCTCGGGCGGCGATGTGCACGAAATCATAGGCCCGCTGATTCAGCTCAAGGCACCCGAGTTGCTGATGTTCACCCGCATGACGGGCGACCTGGTCAAGGCCATGCGGGCTTGCCCGCAACCCATCATTGCCGCGGTGGACGGTGTGTGCGCGGGTGCCGGCGCCATCATCTCCATGGCATCTGATCTGCGCCTGGGTACCGCGCGCAGCAAGACGGCGTTTCTGTTCAACCGGGTGGGCCTGGCGGGCTGCGACATGGGCGCCTGCGCCATACTGCCGCGCATCGTTGGCCAGGGGCGTGCCAGCGAATGGCTGTTCACCGGCCGCTCCATTGGCGGGCAAGAGGCCGAGCGATCCGGTTTTTTCAATCGCTTGTGTGAGCCCGAGCAATTGGCCGCAGATGCCGCGGCGCTGGCACGTGAACTGGTGGCAGGCCCGACCTTTGCAAATGGCATGACCAAGACCATGCTGCACCAGGAATGGTCCATGTCGATAGACCAGGCCCTGGAAGCCGAAGCGCAGGCGCAAGCCATTTGCATGCTGACAACCGACTACCACCGGGCCTACGAAGCCTTTGTGGCCAAGCAAAGACCGGTCTTCCAAGGCAACTGAACAGGATGCAACCATGAGCGATATCCACTACCTGGACTGGCCCTTTTTTGAACACCACCACGGTGACCTGGCCCGCACGCTGGACACCTGGGCCACCCAGCAGATTGCGCAGTCGCACGGGCACGAAGTAGACGCCGAATGCAAGGCACTGGTGCGCCAGCTGGGCGCGTCGGGCTGGTTGCGCTACGCAGTTGCAGGCGTCGCCTACGGGGGCGCCAGCGACACCATAGACACCCGCGCCATCTGCCTGATCCGCGAGACACTGGCCCGCCACTCGGGCCTGGCCGACTTTGCCTTCGCCATGCAGGGGCTGGGTTCCGGCGCCATCAGCCTGGCAGGCACCGCAGCGCAAAAAGAACATTACCTGACCCGCGTTGCACGCGGCGACGCCATTGCCGCCTTTGCGTTGAGCGAACCCGATGCGGGGTCCGACGTGGCGGCCCTGCAGTGCAGCGCCCGCATAGATGGTGAGCATGCGGTTCTCAACGGCGCCAAGACCTGGATTTCCAATGGCGGCATTGCTGACTTTTATGTGGTTTTTGCACGAAGCAATGAAGCACCGGGTGCACGTGGCATCAGCGCCTTCATTGTGGACGCCGATACGCCGGGCCTGAGCATTGCGGAGCGTATTGACGTGATCGCCCCCCATCCATTGGCCACGCTGCGCTTTACCGAATGCAGAGTGCCCTTGAGCCAGCGTGTGGGCGCTGGCGGCGAAGGTTTCAAAGTCGCCATGCGCACCCTGGACGTGTTTCGTACGTCGGTTGCCGCCGCATCGCTGGGCTTTGCCCGCCGCGCGCTGGACGAGGCCCTGCAGCGCGCCACCACGCGCAAAATGTTCAACCAGACTCTGGCCGACTTCCAGTTGACCCAGGCCAAGCTGGCCCAGATGGCCACCACCATCGACAGCAGCGCGCTGCTCACCTACCGTGCCGCCTGGCAGCGCGATCAGGGTCGCCCGGTCACCCGCGAAGCCGCCATGGCCAAGATGGTTGCCACGGAAGGGGCCCAACAGGTTATTGACGCAGCGGTGCAAATTTGGGGTGGCATGGGTGTCGTCAGCGGCCATGTTGTGGAGCGCCTGTACCGCGAGATTCGGTCCTTGCGCATTTATGAAGGCGCCACCGAAGTGCAGCAGTTGATCATTGCCAAAGATCTTTTGCGCGAATTCGTCCAGTAACGCAACATCACTTCGGAAATTGCCATGTCCAGTGCCCACATCGACACGTTTGCGCGCGACAACCTGCCGCCGCCGGAACAACAGCCGCAGTTTGTGTTCGACCTGCCCGAGCTGCAATTTCCTGAACAGCTGAATTGCGCAACCGAGTTGCTGGACCGCCATGTCACCGGGGGCCGGGGCGACCGGGTCTGCATACGCGCGCCCAATCTGAGCTGGACCTATGCCGACCTGCAGGACAAGGCCAACCGCATCGCCAACGTGCTGGTGCAGGACATGGGTGTGCGGCCAGGCAACCGTGTGCTGCTGCACGCCCCGAATAACGCGATGATGGCGGCCTGCTGGTTCGCCGTCATGAAAGTCGGCGCCATTGCGGTGGCCACCATGCCGCTGCTGCGTGCCAAGGAACTCAAGGCCGTCATCGACAAGGCGCAGATTTGCCATGCCCTGTGCGATGCCGCTTTGGCCACCGAAATGCACAATGCCGCGCTGCAATGCGTGGGGCTCAAGACCATCCGGCATTTCAACTACGCCGGGCCTGACAGTCTGGAGGCAGCCATGTCGCGGCAAAGCGGGCTCTTCAATAACGCCAATACCGCGGCGGACGACACCTGCATCATTGCGTTCACCTCGGGCACGACCGGCATTCCCAAAGCCACCATGCATTTCCATCGGGACGTGATGGCGGTCTGCGCCTGCTGGCCGCGCCACGTCCTGAAGGCCACGGCCGAAGATGTGTTTATTGGCAGCCCGCCGCTGGCCTTTACTTTTGGCCTGGGCGGTCTGATTCTGTTCCCCATGTCGGTGGGTGCCTCCACCGTGTTGCTGGAAAAGGCTGGTCCGACCCAGCTGCTCGACGGCATCCGGGAGTTTGGTGCCACGGTCCTGTTTACCGCGCCCACCTCCTACCGCACCCTGGCACCCCGGGGCGTGGAGTTGCGCAAGACCGCCTTGCGCCGCTGCATTTCCGCGGGTGAAGCCCTGCCGGTCGCCACCCGCACCCTGTGGCGCGATGCCACCGGCATCGAGCTGATTGACGGCATTGGTGCCACAGAGTTGCTGCACATTTTTATCTCGGCCGACGAAGCGCATGCGCGCCCAGGCGCCACTGGCCGGGTTGTGCCCGGCTACCAGGCCCGGGTGGTCGACGATCAGGGCACGCCGGTTCCCCCGGGCACCGTCGGCAAGCTGGCTGTGCGCGGCCCCACGGGTTGTCGCTACCTGGCCGATGATCGGCAAACAGCGTATGTGCGCGACGGATGGAATTTCACCGGCGACGCGTACCGCATGGACGCCGATGGCTACTTTTTTTACCAGGCGCGCACCGATGACATGATTGTCTCCAGCGGCTACAACATCGCGGCACCCGACGTGGAAGACGCTTTGATGCTGCACCCCGCCGTGGCTGAATGCGCAGTCATCGGATGCCCCGACGCCGAACGCGGACAGATTGTCCAGGCCTTCATCGTGTTACGCCAGGGCCACGATGGCAGCGATACCATGGCCCGGGAACTGCAGGACTTTGTAAAAAACGCGATTGCGCCCTACAAGTACCCGCGTTCCATCCGTTTTGTCAGTATGCTTCCCCGCACCCAGACCGGAAAGCTGCAGCGCTTCAAGCTGCGCGACCTGGCCTGACCTGGTTTCTCCGCACCTTTCATTTGCCCGTTTCATCAAAGGAATCACTGTGAACCGTACACCGCATCGCATCCCCTTCTTGCGCCAGTTGATCGCCACTGCCGCCGCAGCCACGGTACTGACCGCTTTTGCGCAGACCACCGAGCCGCTAAAAATCGGCTTGCTCAGTACCCTGTCGGGACCGGGTGCCGGCTTGGGTGTGGACATTCGCGATGGCTTCCAGTTGGCGGTGAAACTGGGCGGCGGAAAACTGGGCGGGCGCAGCGCCGAGGTGGTGATTGCCGATGACCAGGCCAGCCCCGACGTGGGCCGCCAAACGGCGGACCGCCTGATCAAACGTGACAAGGTGGACTTTCTGACCGGCATCGTGTTTTCCAACGTGATGCTGGCCGTGGGCGCGCCTACCTTCCAGTCCAAGACCTTTTACGTCAGCGCCAATGCCGGTCCGTCGCAATACGCGGGCGAGCAGTGCAACCCCTACTTCTTCAGCGCCTCCTGGCAAAATGACAATCTGCACGAAGCCGTGGGCAAGACCGTGCAGGACAAGGGTTTCAAGCGCGTGGCGCTGATTGCCCCCAACTACCCCGCAGGCAAGGACGCGCTGACCGGCTTCAAGCGCTACTACAAGGGCGAGGTCGCTTCGGAAAGCTACACCCAGCTCAACCAGCTGGACTATGGCGCCGAGCTGTCCCAGTTGCGTGCCAACAAGCCTGATGCGGTCTACATCTTTTTGCCCGGCGGCATGGGTATCAATTTCATCAAGCAGTTTGTGGGTGCCGGCCTGTCCAAGGACATGACCCTGTTTGGCCCCGGATTTTCGGCCGATGAAGACGTGATCAAGGCCGTGGGTGAACCCATGCTGGGCATGTTCAACACCTCGCAATGGGCCCACGACCTGAACAATGCGGCCAACAAGACCTTTGTTGCGGCGTTCGAGAAGGAATTTGGCCGCACGCCATCCCTGTACGCGGCACAAGGCTACGACGCGGCCCGCCTGATTGACGCCGCCGTGCGCGACACCAAGGGCAAGCTGGACGACAAGGCGGCGGTGCGCAAGGCGCTGGAGGCAGCGCGGTTCGAGTCGGTGCGTGGTGCGTTCAAATTCAACACCAACCACTTCCCCATTCAAGACTATTACCTGCGCGTCGTTACCAAGAACGCCCAGGGAAAAGTCACCAACCGCACCCTCGGTACCGTGTTCAAAAACCAGTCTGATGCCTATGTGGGCAGCTGCAAGATGCCTTCCTGATCGCCGGGCTGAGGTTG
>Ga0066477_1000581_pt1 | contig 10874 bp, 10 predicted proteins | sample LakWasM115_HOW13_2_FD_59554 | JGI IMG/M metagenome (GOLD analysis project Ga0066477, IMG submission 59554) | Freshwater sediment methanotrophic microbial communities from Lake Washington under simulated oxygen tension - Sediment Metagenome 115_HOW13 | ecosystem: Environmental > Aquatic >...
TCGCGCTCGGGGCCGTAGGTGGCGAGCAAGGCCTCGCTGGCACGGCCCTTGAGCAGCCAGTCGAGCTTCCAGGCCAGGTTCTCGGTGTCTTGCACGCCGCTGTTGGCACCGCGGGCACCAAAGGGCGACACGCCGTGCGCACTGTCGCCGGCAAAGATCACCCGGCCGTGCACGAAGCGGTCCATGCGCAGGCAGGCAAAGGTGTAGACGCTGGCCCATTCGAGTTCGAACTGCGCGTCGTGGCCCAGCAGAGCGCGCACGCGCGGCAGGATGTTCTCGGGCTTCTTTTCTTCTTCGGGGTCGGCATCCCAGCCGAGCTGGAAGTCGATGCGCCAGACGTTGTCGGGCTGGCGGTGCAGCAGCACGCTCTGGTGCGGGTGGAAGGGCGGGTCGAACCAGAACCAGCGCTCGGTCGGGAAGTCGGCCTGCATCTTGACGTCGGCGATCAGGAAGCGGTCCTGGAAGATGCGGCCCTTGCTCTCCAGGCCCAGCATGGCACGCACCGGCGAGCGCGAGCCGTCGCAGGCGACCAGCCAGTCGGCGTCCAGCTGGTAGGCGCCCTCGGGGGTGTCGATGCTGACCAGGGCACCCTCGGCGCGCGGTGTCACAGCCGTCACCTTGTTGTGCCAGCGGATGTCGATCAGCGGCAGTTGCAGGGCACGCTCGACCAGGTAGGCCTCGGCGTAGTACTGCTGCAGGTTGATGAAGGCGGGCTGCAGGTGCCCGTCTTCGGGCAGCAGGTTGAACTGGTAGACCTGCTGGTCGTGGAAAAAGACCTTGCCCACGTTCCAGGACACGCCCTTGTCGACCATGCGCGGGGCCACGCCCAGGCGGTCCCAGATCTCGAGCGCCCGCTTGGAGAAGCAGATGGCGCGCGAGCCGATGGACAGGCGGTAGTCGTTGTCGAGCACCACCACCGGCTGGCCGCGCTGGGCCAGGTCGATGGCCAGGCTCAGGCCGGCCGGGCCGGCGCCCACCACCACCACCGGGTGGCGGGCCGGCGTGGCGGCGTCCTGGTCGGCGCTGCGCCGGTACGGGAACTCGATGGCCTGCACTTCAGGGCCGGTGCCACGCAGGGCTTCGAAGGGAATGTCTTGGGGTTTCATGCGGCTTGTCTCCTCACACCAATTTCAGGGCTCAGCCTTCCAGCGACTTCCACATCTGCACATCGCGCTCAGCGGTCCAGATGCGCGGATCGGGGTACTGGGTGGCTTCGTCGTAGGCACGGGTCACGTCAAAGGGCATGCAGTGGTTGAAGATCACCCACTGGCCGTACTTGGGCTGCAGCTTGGCAAAGGTGGCCTCATAGACCTTGCGCAGGTCCTGGCCTGCGGCGGCACCGGCCTGGACGCTCTCGTACAGGTCGCTGATGAAGGCACGGGTGCCGGCCAGGCCAGCCTGCACCTGCTCGGGCGTCTGCAGGGCGGCGCCACGGCCCGGCACCAGCTTCTCGGGCTTCAGGGCGGCGATGTTGTCCAGGGTCTGTGGCCAGTCCTTGAAATAGGCGTCACCGGCATAAGGGGTGGCGTCGAACTCGACCAGGTCGCCCGAGAACAGGATTTTTTCCTGCGGCAGCCAGGCCACGGTGTCGCCCTTGGTGTGACCACGGCCCAGTTGCAGGATCTGCACCTCGACACTGCCCAGCCACAGGGTCATCTTCTTGTTGAAGGTCAGGGTGGGCCAGGTCAGGCCTTCGGGCACGCTCTCGACGTTCTGGAACAGGCGCGGGAAGCGGCCGATCTCGCTGTCCTTGTCGAACTGACCGCGCTCGACGATCAGGTCGCGGGTGTCTTCGCTGGCGATGATGTGCTCAGCGCCGTAGGCGCTGGCCCCCAGCACGCGCACGGCGTGGTAATGGCTCAGCAGCACGTACTTGATGGGCTTGTCGGTCACTTCGCGGATGCGGCGGATCACGTCCTGCGCCATCACCGGCGTGGCCTGGGTGTCGATCACCATCACGGCATCGTCGCCAATGATGATGCCGGTGTTGGGATCGCCCTCGGCGGTGTAGGCGTAGGCGTGTTCGGACAGCTTGTCGAAGCTGACCTTCTTCACTTCAAGGTCGGCGGCAGAGGCAAAAGTCTTGGTCGTCATGGCGGTCTCGTGGGTGGGTTGATGATTCAACATAGGCAAATTTGTTTGCCTAAACGGAATTCGTTGATCCTAAGCAAAAAATTCGTTCATGTCTAAGTCATTCGTTTAAGTGAAAACCCTAGTCCAAAGACCTCACCCGGGAACGCGCACAATCGGGCCATGAGAAGCACAAGCGAAGAAGAACAAGGCCCCGAGGCCGAAGCCGGCACCCGCGGGCCGCGTGGCATCCAGAGCGTGGAAGTGGGTGGGCAGTTGCTCAAGGTGCTGGCCCACACGGGGCGTCGCATGGCCTTGAAAGACCTGGCCCGCGAGGCCGACATGAGCCCGGCCAAGGCCCACCCCTACCTGGTGAGCTTTGGCAAGCTGGGCCTGATCGAGCAGGACAGCGTGAGTGGCCACTACGGCCTGGGGCCACTGGCCCTGCAGCTGGGCCTGATCAGCCTGCAGCAGGTCGACCCGGTGCAACTGGCCAATGCCGAGTTGCCGGCCCTGGCACAACGCCTGGGGCACACGGTATCGGCCTCGGTGTGGGGCGCGCGCGGGCCCACCATCATCCGGGTGGAAGAGGGACCGACCGCGGTCTATGTGGCCATGCGCCACGGCACCACTGCCTCGGTGCGGCACACGGCCTCGGGCCAGGTGTTTGCGGCCTACCGGCCCCGCGAGGACGTGGCCATGGCCCTGGCCAGCGACGGCGACGCCGGCGCCCTGGACGACCCCGCCTTTGCCGCCGAGCTGGAGCGCGTGCGGCAAACCCGGTTGGGCGTGGTGAACAACCACCTGATCACGGGCATCAGCGCGCTGGCCAGCCCGGTGTTCAATGGCTTTGGTCAGCTGGTGCTGGTGCTGGCCTGCATCGGCCCCAGCGCCACGCTGGACACCGATCTCGACGGGCCGGTGGCCCTGGCCCTCAAGGCCTGCGCCCAGGATCTGAGCCGGCGCCTGGGGGCCACGGGCTGAACGCTTTCAGCCCCTATTTCAGTCCCGGTCTCAGCCCCTGATCACCTAACCCCCGTCGCCACGGCGCTTTTGCCGCTCGCGCTCGGCCTGCTCGGCCTGGCGCTGCAACACGGCCCGGGCCTGCAGGGCACGCTGCTCCTCTGCCGCGATCAGCGCCAACTCGGAGGGCCCATAGGCCAGGTCGGCCGGCAAGGGCTGGGCACAGCGTTCACAATGGCTCAGGCGACGGTTGAACACCCGGAATCCGCAGGCCGGGCAGCGAAAGCGTGCCGAGGCCTGCACGATCAGCCCCCCAGCAGCAAGGGGCTGCGCACCTTTGAGAACCCCCCGGCCTGGTCGTAGGCATGGCCCATCTGCAGCACCGCCCAATCAGCCTGGGCCGGACCGATGATCTGCAGGCCCACCGGCCAGCGGCCTTGCGGCCCGCCCAGCCCGGCGGGCACGCTGAGGGCGGGCAGGCCTCCCATCGTGGCGGCAATCACCACCTCCATCCAGCGGTGGTAGGTGTCCATGGCACGACCACCCACCTGGGCCGGCCAGTGCTGGGCCAGCTCAAACGGGAACACCTGGGCCGAGGGCAGCACCAGGTAATCAAAACGCTCGAACAACGCCCGCAGCGCCTGGTACCAGGCACTGCGCACCGCACTGGCGCGGAACAGCTGCGGCCCGGTCAAGGCCAGGCCACGCTCGATCTCCCACACCGCCTCGGGTTTGAGCTGGGCGCGCCGCTGCGGGTCGTCGTACAGCGGGGCGTAGTTGCCCGACACGGTGAAGCTGCGCAAATCCAGCCAGGCCTGCCAGACGCGCTCGAAGTCGGCCTGCGGCAAGGCCGGCTCGACCGTGCAGCCCACGCTCTCGAAATGGCGCAGCGCCTGCTCGCACAGCGGCAGCACCCCGGGCTCGGTGGCCAGGTGCCCGCCCAGGTCGCCCAGCCAGCCGATGCGCGTGCCTTTGAAATCACGCCCCAGCGGCCCGGCATAGACCGAAGCATCTTGCTGGCGCGTCAGCGGCTGGCGGGCATCGAAACCGGCCTGCACCGACAGCAACAGGCCCAGGTCGGGCACGTTGCGCGCCATCGGGCCGCTGACACCGAACTGCTGAAAAAACACCTCGTCGGCCGGCCCCTGCGGCACGCAGCCAAACGACGGCCGAAAACCAAACACATGGTTGAAGGCCGCCGGGGTGCGCAGCGAGCCCATCATGTCGGAGCCATCGGCCACCGGCAGCAGGTGCAAGGCCACCGCCGCAGCGGCGCCGCCGCTGCTGCCACCGGCCGAACGGGTCGGGTCAAACGCCCCGCCGGTGGCGCCGTACACGCTGTTGTAGGTGTGGCCGCCCAGGCCAAACTCGGGCGAGTTGGTGCGCCCGATGAAGACGGCGCCCGCCTCGCGCATGCGGGCAAACACCTGGGCATCGGTGCGCGTGCGCTGGCCCTTGAACAGGGGCGAGCCCCGGGTGGTGATCAGGCCTGCGGCCGGGGCGATGTCCTTGGGGGCCTGTGGAAAGCCATGCAGCACGCCCAGGCTCTGCCCCCGGCCCAGTTGCTCGTCACGCTCGCGGGCCTGGGCCAGCAGGCCTTCGGGCTCCAGCGCGGCCACGATGGCATTGACCTGGGGGTTGAGGCGCTCGATGTGGCCCAGCGTGGCCTGCATCAGCTCGACACACGACAGTTCACGCCGGTGAATAGCCTGCGACAACGCCACGGCATCCAGGGCCAAAGGGGCCGGCAACACCGGCTGGAGGTGAGTGGGCGCTTGGGGGGTGATTTCAGAGGGCATGGCTGGGAGCTTAAGCAGGCAAGCCCTGCGACGCAATGCAGGGGAACGCCAGCAAAAAAGCCCGGGCCTGCCCGTCTTCCGACAGGGCAGGCCCGGGCTCGATGCGGTGCGCTGGCGCGAGCTCGCGCCTTGGATCAGGCGGTTTCGGCCAGGGCGTCACCCAGGGCGTTGATCAGGCGGTCGATCTCGGCCTTTTCGGTGATGAAGGGGGGCGCCAGCTGGATGGTGTCGCCACCGTAGCGCACGTAGAAGCCCTTCTTCCAGCAGGCCATGGCCACTTCGTAGGGGCGGCGGGCCGGCTCGCCGGGCAGGGCCTGCAGCGTGATGCCGGCGGCCAGGCCGTAGTTGCGGATGTCGGCCACATGCTTGCTGCCCTGGAGGCTGTGCACCGCGGTCTCGAAGTACGGGGCCAGGGTGCGCACGCGGCCCAGCATGTCTTCCTTTTGCAGCACATCGAGGGCGGCCAGGCCGGCCGCGCAAGCCACCGGGTGGGCCGAGTAGGTGTAGCCGTGCGGGAACTCCAGCATGTAGTCGGGGCCGCCCACGGCCATGAAGGTGTCGTAGATCTCCTTGGTGGCCAGCACGGCGCCCAGGGGCTGGGCACCGTTGGTGATCTGCTTGGCGCAGTTCAGGATGTCGGGGGTGACGCCAAAGGCCTCAGCCCCGGTGAAGGCGCCGGTGCGGCCAAAACCGGTGATCACTTCATCAAAGATCAACAGAATGTTGTGGGCGGTGCAGATGTCACGCAGGCGCTTCAGGTAACCCACGGGCGGGATCACCACGCCGGCCGAACCCGAGAAGGGCTCGACGATGACGGCTGCGATGTTCGAGGCATCGTGCAGGGTGATCATGTCGAGCAGGCGGTCGGCCAACTCGGCACCGGTGGGCGGCATGCCCTTGTAGAACGAGCCTGCGGCCGGCTGGGTGTGCGGCAGGTGGTCGGCTTCGACGCCCTGGCCGAAGATCTTGCGGTTGGCGCCGATGCCGCCCACCGAGATGCCGCCGTAATTCACGCCGTGGTAGCCCTTTTCGCGGCCGATCAGGCGGGTCTTGCTGCCCTGCCCCTTGGCACGCCAGTAGGCGCGGGCCAGCTTGAGCGAGGTGTCGGCCGACTCGGAGCCCGAACCGGTGAAGAACACATAGTCGAGACCGGCCGGGGTCAGTTCCTTGAGGCGGTTGGCCAGCGCGAATGAGCCGGGGTGACCGAACTGGAAAGCCGGCGCGTAGTCCAGCTTGGCGATCTGGCGGCTCACGGCTTCGGTGATCTCGGGGCGGCCATGGCCCAGGCCGCTGCACCACAGGCCCGACAGGCCGTCGAAGATCTTGCGGCCATCGGCGTCGGTGAAGTAGGCGCCCTTGGCCTCGACGATGATGCGCGGGTCTTTCTTGAAGCTGCGGTTGGCCGTGTAGGGCATCCAGTGGGCTTCGAGCCAGGCGGCATCGGTGCGACCGGCAAAAGAGGTGTCCGGTGCCGGGGTGGCAGAGGGTTCGGCGGCGAGCTGGGTCATGGCGGTCGGGCCACGCGGCGAACGTGGCAGTGTGGGTGAAACAAGTTGCCCATTCTTCATGCCGCCGTTATTCTTGAAAATGGATCAATATCAATACTTACTTCGCAATCCATGCAAGTAAAAAACACCCCTCCCCCACCCTCCCCCGCTGCCGAGCGCCCCACCAAGAACCGCGCCATCCTGGGCCAGCTCAGCGACATGGACCTGCGCCTGCTGCAGGTGTTCAAGACGGTGGTCGAGTGCGGCGGCATGTCGGCGGCCGAACTCGAGCTGAACATCGGCACCTCCACCGTCAGCCGCCACGTGAAAGACCTGGAAACCCGCCTGGGCCTGGTGCTGTGCCGGCGCGGCCGGGCCGGCTTTGCCCTCACGCAGGAGGGCCAGCGGGTGTATGACGAAACCCTGCGCCTGTTGGCCGCCGTCGACGGCTTTCGCAGCAGCGTGGACGACATCCACCACCGCATGGGTGGGCAACTGGAGCTGGCCCTGTTCGACAAGACCGCCAGCAACCCGGCCTCGCGCATCCACGAGGCCATCGCCCTGTTCACCGAACAGGCCCCCGACGTGAACCTGGTGCTGCGCGTGGCCTCGATCAACACCATCGAGCGCGGCATCATGGACGGCAGCCTGCAGGTGGGCGTGATCCCGGCCCACCGCAGCTCACCCAGCCTGATGTATGCCGACCTTTTCAACGAGAAGATGCTGCTGTACTGCGGCGCCCGCCACCCGCTGTTCGGGGCCGACCACCGCGGTCTGGATTGGGACAGCCTGCGCCGCTGGCACTTTGCCGGCCTGGGCTACCACTCGCCCAACATGGAGCTGAGCCACCAGGCCCGCCTGTCGCGCCGCGCCACCGGCTTTGATCAGGAGGCCATTGCCACGCTGATCCTGTCGGGCCGCTTTCTGGGCTTTCTGCCCGACCACTATGCCGAGCCCTTCGAACGTCAGGGCCTGATGCAGGCCGTGCAGCCCGAAGCCCTGCACTACGAATGCCAGTTTGTCAGCCTGCTGCGCCGCTCGCCCCAGCCCGGGCGGGCCGCACAGCTGTTTCATGACTGCCTGGTGCGGGCGCATGCCCAGGCAACCGTGGCCCCAACATGACCCAGTGCCCGCGTGCAGCGGCGAGAGAAATCAACACCTCAGCAGCCGCTTGAGCAAATGGGCTCTGAAATCCTGCCTTGTCCCGATGAACAGGTGAACGATGACCAGACTGTCATCGAACTCGTAGACCAGCCGGGTTTGTCGAACCAGGATGTACCGGACATGGGACATGCCCAGATCCGCCAGCAACTCAATAGGGGTTCCGATTTGCGGTGCCTGCTGAATACGCCTGAAAGCATCCCGATACTCAGCATGAACGGTATGCCAGACAGCTTCGCCGAAGTTCTGCTTGACGTATCGCTGGATGTCTTGGAAGTCTTCTTTGGCGCTGTCAAGAACGATGATGCGGTGCGTCACGCCACGTCGCCCATCTCGTCGAGGAAGTCCTCCGCCTCGCTGAAGTGCCCTGCCTTGAACTCGGTCCTGCCCAAGGCCAGCAGCTTGAGCAGGGCGATGGTCTCCTGCTGTTTTTCATATTCGGCAATGTCCATCACCACCATCCTGGCTTCGCCGTTCTGGGTGATGATGATGGGCTCGGGGTTGACGGAAAACCCTTTGACAATGTCGGCCGCATTCGACTTCAAGTAGGTGATGGGCCTGATCTGGGTGGCAAGGGACATGGCAGCTCCTGGGAATCCTGACCGGCCAGAATACGATCCATATTCAGACCCGTCAATCCGACACCCGCTCGTACGGCCTGCAGCGGGGTGTCAGGCGCCCCCACCGAGGCGCACAGCAGCGCCACCCTGATGCAGGGTGCCCTGGTTCAAGAGCATCGCCACCTGACACGGGTCAATCCGGAGCCTGATCCCGGTCAACCCGCCTGATTGTCAAATTTATTGATACAGACCGTCAATTCCCCCTCCGATTGTCAAACACAGTTTATTGACCAACAATCTGCCGGCCCCAAGGCTGGCAGAAGTCTGCCAGCCTGAGCGGGGCGCCTTCCCCCTTCGAGAGACAAGCATGACGACAAGCCACCCGACCCTGAACCGCCGGCAGTTGCTGGCCCTGGCCACCGCTGCCGGCGTGGGCAGCCCCCTGCCAGCGCTGGCCCAGAGCAAATACCCAGGCGGCAAGCCGGTGACCGTGGTCGTGCCTTTTGCCGCTGGCGGCACCACCGACATCCTGGGCCGGCTGATGGCCCGCCACCTGGGCACCCGCCTGGGCGGCACGGTGATCGTGGACAACAAGGCCGGCGCTGGCGGCGGCATCGGTGCCGCCGTGGTGGCCAAGGCCCCCGCTGACGGCTACACCTTGCTGATGGGCACCATCGGCACCCACTCGATCAACCAGTTCCTGTACAAAAAGCTGGCCTACGACCCGGCACGCGACTTCGCCCCGCTGGGCCTGGTCGCCAAGGTGCCCAACGTGCTGGTGGTGCACCCCAGCCAGCCCTACAAGACCGTGAAAGAGCTGATCGCCTACGCCAAGGCCAACCCAGGCAAGGTGACCTATGCCTCGGCGGGCAATGGCACCTCCATCCACCTGGCCGGGGCCTTGTTCGAACAGATGGCCCAGGTCGACATGGTGCACGTGCCCTACAAGGGCAGCGCACCGGCCATCGCCGACCTGCTGGCAGGCCAGACCTCCTGCAGCTTCGACAACCTGCCCTCGGCCATGCCGCACATCAAGTCGGGCGCCTTGCGGGCCATTGCCGTCACCGGGTCGGCCCGCTTTCCCAGCCTGCCGCAACTGCCCACCATCGCTGAAAGCGGCCTGCCGGGCTACGACGCCACCTCGTGGTTCGGCCTGTGGGCGCCCGCCGTCACACCGCCCGAACTGGTGGCCCGCCTCAACGCCGAGATCAACCAGATCCTGAACCAGGCCGAAGTGCGCCAGCAGATGCTGGAGCAAGGCGCCGAAGCCGCCCCCGGCACGCCCCAGCAGTTCAGCAGCTTCATTCAGGCCGAAGCCGCCAAGTGGTCGAAAGTGGTTCAGACCGCCAACGTGCAGCTGGACTGAACGGCGCACTCAGCCGAGTCGACCTCACCCACCGCGCCGGGCGTAGTAGCCCAGCAGGGCCTGGGTGCTGTTGATGCCGGCCTTTTGCGCCCACTCCCGGCCGAAGCGCTCGCCCAGTTGGTCCAGGGTGCGGCGCAGTTCGGCGGTGGGGGGCACCACCTGCACACGCTGTTCGGCCAATTGCTTCTTGGCCGCTTCGTCGGCGCTGCGGGCCATCTGCCAGCCCTGGGTCTCGGCCTGTTTGGCGGCCTCCAGCAGGCTCTGACGCACCGCAGGGCTGAAGCCGTTCCAGACCTTTTCGCTGACGCACACCATGTTCTTGGGGATCCAGGCGCGCAGGTCCACAAAGAACTTCATGGACTTCCAGGCCTGGCTGTCGACCCCGGTGGTGCTGGAGGTGACCATCGCGTCCACCTGGCCGCTCTCGATGGCCTTGGAGAGGTCTTGCGCGGCGATGGTGGTGGCCGTGGCGCCCGCCAACTCGGCCAGGCGCTTGGTGGCGTCGTTGTAGACGCGAAAGCGCAGGCCCTTCAGATCACTCAACTGGTTGACCGCAATGCGGCTGTAAAGCCCCTGACCCGGCCAGGGCACGGCATACAGCACGCGCACGCCGTGCGCCAGCAGCTCGTCGCCCACCGCCTTGCGCGAGGCCTCCCACATGTGGGCGGCATCCTCAAATCCACGCACGATGAAGGGCAAGGAGTCGATGGCCAACAGCGGGTACTTCGCGCCATAGGAGGACATCAGCACCTCGCCAAAAGCCAGTTCGCCCTTTTCGAGCGCAGGCAGCACCTCAGCCATGGGTTTGAGCTGCGAGTTCACCCCCAGCTCGACAGGCGCACCCGCCAGTTCAGCCACACGGCGGGCAAACTGGCGCAGGTTCTGGGTATGGAACACGGCGTCGCCATAAGCGCCTGAAAAACGCAGGGCTGACGCCTGGGGCTGGGCCAGGACAGAGCCACTGCCGAACAGCGCAGCCCCCCACAGCGAAGCCAGCGCCTGACGGCGCGCAATGCAATCGGACACGGGAAAACCCTCGGTTGAAACGCTGCGGGCATGATACGACCCGTCAGCGTAAATGCACCGCTCATCGGCCGTAAAGTGTAGAAATGCGCAGCCTCCGGCCGCCCACTCTGTCAGCGCCGCGCCACACCCAACAACTGATCGAGCAGATCAGGCCTGTCGCTCAGGGCCTGGGCGCTGTCGCGGTGCACCACGGTGCCATGGTCCAGCACCACTGCCACATCCGAGATCGCCAGGATGGCCTGCGGGTGCTGCTCGACGATGATGGCGCTCAGGCCTTCGTCACGGGTGATGGCCCTGATCGCGCGCAGCAACTCCTCCACGATGATGGGGGCCAGGCCCTCCAGCGGTTCGTCGAGCAGCAGCAGCCGCGGGTTCAGCACCAGGGCGCGGGCCACGGCCAGCATCTGCTGCTCGCCGCCCGAGAGCTGGGTGCCCAGGTTGC
>Ga0066477_1000584_pt1 | contig 10861 bp, 12 predicted proteins | sample LakWasM115_HOW13_2_FD_59554 | JGI IMG/M metagenome (GOLD analysis project Ga0066477, IMG submission 59554) | Freshwater sediment methanotrophic microbial communities from Lake Washington under simulated oxygen tension - Sediment Metagenome 115_HOW13 | ecosystem: Environmental > Aquatic >...
GATCGAGATCAACCGCCTGGGCCTGCCGGCCGGCAGCGAGTTCCTCGACGTGATCTCGCCCCAATACATCGGCGACCTGATCAGCTGGGGCGCCATCGGGGCCCGCACCACCGAAAGCCAGGTGCACCGCGAACTGGCCTCGGGCATCTCGGCCCCGATCGGCTTCAAGAACGGCACCGACGGCAATATCCGCATCGCCACCGACGCCATCCAGGCGGCGGCCCGCGGCCACCACTTCCTGTCGGTGCACAAGAACGGCCAGGTCGCCATCGTGCAGACCCAGGGCAACAAGGACTGCCACGTGATCCTGCGTGGCGGCAAGACCCCCAACTACGACGCCGACAGCGTGGCCGCCGCCTGCAAGGAGCTCGAAGCCTCCAAGCTGCCCGCCACCCTGATGGTGGACTGCAGCCACGCCAACAGCAGCAAGCAGCACCAGCGTCAGATCGACGTGGCGCGCGACATCGCCACCCAGATCGAAGGCGGCTCGCACCAGGTGTTCGGCCTGATGGTGGAAAGCCACCTGCAAGCCGGTGCCCAGAAGTTCACCCCGGGCAAGGACCAGGTCGCTGACCTGGAATACGGCAAGAGCATCACCGACGCCTGCCTGGGCTGGGACGACTCGGCCGACGTGCTGGCCGTGCTGTCTGAGGCCGTCAAGGCCCGCCGCGCCCGCAAGGCCTGAGCCCTGCCGCCATCCTGACCCAGCACCCCAGGGTGCTTGTCACCCCAAGAGCGCCCTGGTGGCGCTCTTTCTGTTTCTGCAGCCCGTCTTGCGGCCTGCGTCTTTGTATAGTGGGCAGGCACCCCAAGGAGCCCCGCATGAACCAGCCCACCGCACCCCGCACGCCTTTGGCGCCGGTCTGCCTGATTGGCGCCCCCACCGATGTGGGGGCCAGCCGACGGGGCGCCTCGATGGGCCCCGAGGCCTTGCGGGTGGCGGGCCTGGCGGCGGCGCTGCAAGGCCTGGGCCGGGGGGTGGTCGATGGGGGCGATCTGAGCGGGCCGGCCAACCCGCAAGGCCCGGTGCAGGCGGGCTACCGCCATCTGCACGAGGTGATCGCCTGGAACCGCAGCGTGCACGAAGCCACCCTGGCCAGCCTGCGCGCCGGGCAGCTGCCGGTGCTGCTGGGCGGCGACCACAGCGTGGCCATCGGCTCGATCAGCGCCGTGGCCCGGCACTGCCGTGAGCAGGGCAAGCGCCTGCGCGTGCTGTGGCTGGACGCCCATGCCGACGTCAACGTGGGCGAAACCACACCCAGCGGCAATCTGCATGGCATGCCCGTGTCCTGCCTGTGCGGCCTGGGCCCCGAGGCCCTGACCACCCTGGGCGGCCCGCCGCCCGCCCTGCAGCCCGCCGAACTGCGCCAGATCGGCCTGCGCAGTGTGGACCCGGCCGAAAAGCTTGAACTGCGCCACCTGGGCATCGAGGCCTATGACATGCGCTTCATCGATGAGCACGGCATGGCCGAGACCCTGCGCCGGGCCCTGGCCGGGCTGGACGAACACACCCACCTGCACGTGAGCCTGGACGCCGACTTTCTGGACCCCGACATCGCCCCGGGCGTGGGCACCGCCGTGCCCGGCGGCCCGGGCTACCGCGAGGCCCAGCTGTGCATGGAGATGGTGGCCGACACCGGCCGGCTGGGTTCGCTCGATGTGGTCGAGCTCAACCCCGCTTGCGATGTGCGCAACCAGACCGCCGAGTGCCTGGTGGCCATGATCGAGAGCCTGCTGGGCAAGTCGGTGCTGCTGCGCTGAGCGGAGCGCTCAGCCTGCGGCCGGGGGCGTGGGGGCTGCTGCGGCCCGCTCTTCCAGATAGGCCAGCAGGCGCTGCGCGGCCGGCGTCAGCGCCTGCTGGCGCCGAAAGCAGATCGAAAAAGTGCGGTGTGCCCAGTCATCCAGCAGGGCCACGGTCTGGATGCGCCCGGCCGCGGTGTGCAGGCGGCTGATCTCCAGCGGCACCACGCTCACCCCCAGGCCGGCACCGACCACCCGGAAGGCCGCGTCGAAGTTGGACACCACCGCCCGGTAGCTCAGGGGCTTGCCCGCCTTGAGCGCGCAGCGGTGCAGCAGGGTGTAGACCGCGGTGGACGGCGGCAGGCCCACGTGCTCGAAATCCAGCGTGTCTTCAAAGCGCAGGGCCGTCTGCCCGGCCAGCGGGTGGCCCAGGGGCACGGCCAGCACCAGTTCGTCGCGGCGGTAGGGGCGGCTTTCCAGCCCGCCCAGGTCGACCTGGCTCCAGCACACACCGAGCGACACCACCCCGTCGCGCACCAGGCCCACGATGTCTTTGGACACCCGCTCTTCGATGTCGACCTGGATGTTCTGGTGCCGGGGCTCGCGCATGAAGGCCGCCAGATCGTCCAGCAGCGATTCGGCAATCGCCGAGGCGCTGGCCACCACCCGCACATGGCCTTGGATGCCCCCTTTGAAGCCGGCCATGTCGGCTTCGATCTTCTCCATCGTGAACAGCACCGTGCGGGCGTGCTCCAGCAGCACTTGGCCGGCCGGCGTGGGCTCGGTGCCGCGCCGCCCGCGCACCAGCACCTGCAGGCCCAGGGCGTCTTCGAGCTGGGTGATGCGCTTGCTGATGGCCGAGGGCTCGATCAGCTCCTGGGCTGCCGCGTCCTTGATGTTGCCCAGGTCGCACACGGCCACCAACAGGCGCAGGGTTTTGAGGTCCAGGTCTCTCATGGTGTTCCATTTCGGAATCCAAGCGGTTCCGATCTTTCATTTGATGTTTGGTTTGGAATTTTAGAAACTCTAGCCCATTGAAGAACACGTCCTTGAGACGCGGAGACAGCCCCATGCCCCCCCTCACCACCCTTCCCCCCCGCGCGGTGATCCGCGAGGTCGGCCTGCGCGATGGCCTGCAAAGCATCCAGACGATCCTGCCCACGGCGCAGAAGATCGCCTGGATCGACCAGGCCCACGCCGCCGGCCTGCGCGAGATCGAGGTGGGCTCGTTTGTGCCGGCCCGCCTGCTGCCCCAACTGGCCGACACCGCCGAGCTGCTGGCCCATGCCAAGACCCTGCCCGGGCTGTTCGCCTCGGTGCTGGTGCCCAACCTCCGGGGCGCCGAAGCCGCCCTGGCGGGCGACGCCGACCTGATGCTGCTGCCCCTGTCGGCCAGCCAGGCGCACAGCCTGGCCAATCTGCGCAAGACCCCCGACGAGGTGGTGGCCGAACTGGGCCGCATCCGCGCCGCCCGCGATGCCTCGGGCCGCAAGACCCTGATCGAAGGCGGTGTGGGCACGGCCTTTGGCTGCACCCTGCAAGGCGAGGTGAAGCCCACCGAGGTGCTGCGCCTGATGCAGGCCCTGCTGGATGCCGGGGCCGATCGCGTGAGCCTGGCCGACACCGTGGGCTATGCCGACCCGGCCTCGGTCAGCCGTCTGTTCGAGCAGGCCTTGCGCCTGGCCGGTGAGCGCTTCTGGTGCGGCCATTTCCACGACACCCGCGGGCTGGCGCTGGCCAATGTCTATGCCTCGCTGCAGTTGGGTGTGAACCGCTTCGATGCCTCGCTGGCCGGCATCGGCGGCTGCCCGCACGCGCCTGGCGCCAGCGGCAATGCGGCCAGCGAAGACCTGGCCTTTTTGCTCGAGGCCGGCGGGGTGGCCACCGGCATCGACCTGCCCCGGCTGCTGGCCCTGCGCGCCCAGGTCACGGGCTGGCTGGCCGGCGAGGCCACGCACGGCAGTCTGCACCGGGCCGGCCTGCCCAAGACCTTTCACCCGGCCAGCGCCTTGCCCTGCTGAGCCCCAACCCCTGCACAGGAAACCCTTTTCATGAACACAGAACAAGGCAGCGGCCTGCCCCTGGAAGGCATCCGCGTCATCGAATTCACCCACATGGTCATGGGGCCCACCTGCGGCATGATCCTGGCCGACCTGGGCGCCGAAGTCATCAAGATCGAGCCCCCGGGCGGCGACAAGACGCGGCAGCTGCCTGGCCTGGGCATCGGCTTTTTCCGCAGCTTCAACCGCAACAAGAAGAGCGTGGTGCTCGACATCCAGACGCCCGAAGGCCTGGCCACCGCCCAGGCGCTGATCGGCCAGAGCGATGTGCTGCTGGAGAACTTCCGCCCCGGCCTGATGGACAAGCTGGGCCTGGGCGCCGAGGCGCTGAAGGCCTTGTTTCCGCGCCTGATCTATGTCTCGCACAAGGGCTTTCTGCCCGGCCCCTATGAAGACCGGCTGGCGCTGGACGAGGTGGTGCAGAACATGGCCGGCCTGACCTACATGACCGGCCCCCAGGGCCGCCCGCTGCGCGCCGGCACCTCGGTCAACGACATCATGGGCGGCATGTTCGGGGCCATCGGCGTGCTGGCCGCGCTGCGCGAGCGCGACCGCACCGGCCTGGGCCAGGAGATCCAGAGCGCCCTGTTCGAGAACTGCTGCCTGCTGGCCTCGCAGCACATGCAGCAGTTCCAGATGACGGGCGAGGTGCCGCCGCCTTTCCCCTCGCGCGTGTCGGCCTGGAGCGTGTACGACACCTTTGAGGTGGCGCATGGCGAGCAGCTGTTCATCGGTGCGGTCAGCGACAAGCAGTTCCTCACCCTGTGCGAGGTGCTGAACCGCCCCGACCTGGCCAGCGACCCGGCCCTGGCCACCAATGCCCAGCGGGTGGTGGTGCGCCCCGACTTGCTCGCCCGCCTGGCCGAGAGCACCATCGGCTGCGAGATGGAAGACCTGTGCGCCCGCCTCAAGGCCGCCGGACTGCCCTATGCCAAGGTGGTGCGCCCCGATCAACTGGTGCGAGACGAACACCTGCTGGCCAGTGGCGGCCTGGTGCCCATGCAGACCGACGACGGCGACAGCACCCAGGTGGTGCTGCTGCCCCTGTTGATGGGCGGGCGCCGCCCGGGGGTGCGCCGGCCTTTACCCCGCGTGGGCGAGCACACCGAGGAGGTGCTGGCCACACTGAAGCACTGACCCCCGGCCTTCTTTCCATCAAAACCAAGACAGAGACAAACGCCATGAACTGCAATCTGAAACGCCGTGCGGCCCTGGCCCTGGGGGCCACCCTGATGCTGGCTGCGCCCGCCTGGGCCGACACGTCCCCCATGCGGGTGATCTTGCCTGTGGGCCCGGGCTCGGGGGTGGACACCATCGTGCGGGCTGCCCAGGTGGCCCTGGCCAAGGCCTTGAACCAGCCCGTGGTGATCGAGAACCTGCCTGGCGCCGGCGGCATCACCGGCACGTCGGCCCTGGTCAGGGCCGCGCCCGATGGCAACACCATCGCCGTCATCTCGAACAACCATGCGGTCAACCCCAGCGTGTTCAAAAAGCTGCCCTACGACAGCCTGAACGACATCACCCCGATCAGCGTGGTGGGCGGCTCGCCCTTTGTGCTGGTGGTCAACCCCAAGCTGGTGAGTGCGCGCAACGCCAAAGAGCTGCAGGCCTTTCTGAAGATCAAGCCCGAAGAGCACAACTACGCCTCGTCAGGCAATGGCACCGTCATCCACCTGGCCGGCGAGATGGTCATCGACGCCCTGGGCGTGGAAGTGCGCCATGTGCCTTACAAAGGCATGGGGCCCATGATCACCGACATCATGGCCGGCCAATTGGAGATGGGCGTGGCCTCGGTGCCCTCGGTGCAGGGCCAGCTCAAGAGCGGCACCTTGCGCGCCATCGGCGTGCTGGGCAAGACCCGCGTGGCCTCGCTGCCCGAGCTGCCCACCTTTGCCGAGCAGGGCTTTCCGGAGGTGGACATGATGGGCTGGTTCGCCGTGGTGGCCCCCGCCCGGCTGCCGGCCGCCCAGGTCAAGCGCATCCACGAAGCCGTGCTGGCCGCCTTCGCCGACCCCGAGGTCAAGGCCGCCATGGCCAAGCAGGACAACGTGATCAACCCCAGCACCCCCGAGGCGGCGCGCCAGTTTCTGAAGGCCGAGCAGGAGCGCTTTGCCAAGATCGTGGTCAAGGCCAATGTGAAGCTGGATTGAGGCGATTTTTGGGGCAAGTTGATCAAGGAGCCGCCCCAGTGGCCTCAGTCAGCATTTGGCAGATTTGCTGGAGCTCAATACCGATGAGTCATCACTCACCCTTCGTGTTCACAGTGGTCGCAGGTTTGCTCTGGCTTGGAGCTCCAGCAGACTCTCTGGTGGTCGTGGAAGGCCCGGCGGGATTTGGGGCAGGGAGCGAGGTCCCAGCTTGGGTGGTAGATGTCTTAGATGACTCGATCTTGGCGAACATACCCATTACCACTTGGATCAGTGTGGGGTACTCGTAGGCCGAGCCGGTGTTGTGGTCAATGACGGCGCCGATGCCGCCGCCAAATATGATGTTCCCGAACATGGATCCCTTGGTGTCCGAGACCACCGCAGCCTGGCCGGTTTCATAGCCCGTTTTGCTGCATTGAACCATCATGTCGTCGTTGGAGCGCCGAATTTGAACTGATCCTGGTGTGGTAACAAACCATTTGCCCTTGCTGTTGCTCAATTCGCAGGCTGCGCCAGGGACCTCGGCACCGGCCTTGTCCCTCGTTTGTAACGAAACACTCTGGCCAGTTGTCCCTGTGATGGAGGAGCATCCTGCAGTCAGCAAGGTCAATGCAGCCAGTGCAGCCAGGCTGAGCGGTTTAGCAATCGTGCTTTCGATTTTTTCGCACGGCGTCCTGAATTTTTTGGTGGTCATAAGCGGAGATTGATGTTGGCTGGTGAAGCGGATCGCTCAAGGCGGCGGTGCGTCTTCGTCGTGCGTCGTAATGACGACGCGTTCAATGATGCAAGGCCGTCAACGCCGCTCGGCGGCTTACTGCGTAGGAGCTGAGCGAGCGGCGAGTTTGGATACATGGCCGTGCGCAGGCCACCCCTGCTGGGCGGGTTTGAAAAATTGGACGAGGTCGAACGACGCACGGGCAGCGGAGCTGCCACCTGATGCTAGGGACGCCTCAGAACGCGTACTGCAGCCGCACCGACAGCATCTGCCCCTGCTGCCCATACGATTTGCCCACCAGGTAGGCCACGCTGTAGCGCACTTTGTGGCCCAGGCTCAGGCTGCCGGTCAGCACCGGCCCCACGCGGTGGGATTGGCGGGCAGCGGGCAGCCATTGGTCCCAGGGGCCCAGCTCGCCAAAGCCCTGCATCCCCACGTGCAGACCGGGCCGCCAGTGGTACTTGGCCTGCCACTGGTATTTCATGTCGGACGGAACCGCTGAGCTGGCTCGGACGGTCCGTTCAAAGAACACATTGCCATTGAGCTGGAGCCGGCCCACCTCGGTCTGCAGCACGGGCCCCCACTGCAGCATGGTGCCATCCGCGGCATCGTGGTTGAACATCAGCTTGCTGTGCAGGGCCAGGTCAAACGGGTACTGCCCCTGGGTCAGCAGGTAGTCGTTCTGCCAATGAAGCGCCTCGGCCTTGGTCTGCCAGAAGTCCGAGCCGATCGCACTGGCATACACCTCGGTGTACCAGCGGCTGGTGACACCGTAGCCCACACCCACCTCGGGCCAGACAATCTGGCGCCGGTGCTTGGATTCGACCGTCCAGTAGCGGAAGTCGAGGGTGGTCTCGCCCTCGTTGTCGTAGACCGTGACCAGGTAGTAGCTGGGGTCGGCCTGGGCGGCGCTGCAGCTCAGCAAGCTGGCCATTCCCAGGGCCCAGGAGATTGGGCCGCTGGTCCGAAGGGAGCGTCTCGACGTTGGCGTTCCGCCTGGCTGGGGGAGGGGCGTCGAGGGCATGGAAGGCCTGGTGATGGGCGATCTGGGCTCAGGCTTCGGGCATCCGCTGGAACGGCGCTCGCAGCATGCCCCAGACGCTTTGCCAGCGCTCGTCCCGCTGGCTGTCCAGGCCGATGCGGGCGGGGCCCTCGGCGCTGGGTTGGCGCGTGCTGCCCAGCAGGCGGTCCCAGATCGAAAGACACAGACCGAAGTGACAGGCGCGGCCGTCGGCTTCGGCGTCGTGGTGGTCGCGGTGCTGGGCGGGGGTCACCAGCACCGGGCTCAGCTTCTCCACCCAGTCTGGAAAGCGCACGTTGGCGTGCTGCACCAGACTCAGCGCATTGCAGACGATGGCGCGCAGCCCCTCGATCCACAGCGGCAGGCCCAACACGGCGTAAAGGCCCAGGGTGGCCAGCACATGCACGGCGGTGTCCACCGGGTGGGTGCGCAGGCCGGAGCTGACGTCCAGCTGCGAATCGCTGTGGTGCACGGCATGAAAGCGCCACAGCAGGCCGACCCGGTGGCTCAGCCGGTGCACCCCGTAATCCAGCAAGTCAGAGGCCAACCAGGCCAGCCCGCATTGCACGGCCAGCGGCAGGTGCTGCGCCAGGTTCAGTCCCCAGTCCGTGCTGCGCAACAGCAGGCTTTGAGAGGACACCAGCCACTGGCCGGCGAGGTAGTCGGCCCCCAGCACCACCCAGACAAACAGACCCAGGTTGCGCCCCACATGGCGCCAACGGGCCCGGGCGGTGCCAAAGGCCTGGCGCGGCTGGCCGTCCTCCCACAACAGAAAGAAAGCCAGCAGGCCCAGCAGGCTGCCCGCATACAGCACGCGCACCCAGACAAGGGTCTGCGGACTCATGGTGCGCTTTCAGGGGCCGGTGGCCTCACTTCTTTTTTCCACGCCGCCGGATCACCACGCCGGCCACCACCCCGACCAGGGTCACCAGGCCCGTGAGCCCGATCTCATCCAGGGTGGGCACAGACTGGGTCTGGGTGTTGACGGCATTCGCACAGCAGGCGGTGCGAACCAGCAGGAGGCCGAAAAGAACCCCAAGGGCTCGGATGGGGAGTGTCGTGTTCATGTTTCAAATTGTGGCATGAGGCGGGGGCATGTGGGGGCTGGCTTCATGTCATGCCCGATCGGGCATTGGTCACCCTCAGCGCCCTACCCACCCGCCGCACACCGGAAACACCTGGCCCACAAAGCAGGCCGCGGGCGCGCTGCACAGGTAGGCGGCAAACTCGGCGTCTTCGCGCGCACGGACCAGGCGGCCCAGGGGCACTTCGCGCCGCAGGCGCTCCTGAAAGCGCGGGTCGGCCTGCACCTCGGGCGGAAAGTAGGTCGGGTTCTCGACCAGGTTCTGGGCGATGGCATTCACCTGGATGTTGTAGCTGGCCACTTCCACCCCCAGGGCCTGCACATAGGCAAGCTGCGCGCCCCGCGCGGCGCTGTAGGTCGAGCTGCGCTTCATGCCCCGCAAGGCGGCCGCGCTGCCCATTACCAGAATTCGGCCGCTGCGCCGGGCCATCATCGCGGGCAACACGGCCTGGCACAGCCGGGGCAGGGGGTCGACCAGGGCGGCAAAGGTGTCGCGCCACTCCTGCTCGCTGACCTGATGCGCCGGGGTGCTGGGCGCCGGCACCGCCAGGTTGGCCACCAGCACATCGATCTCGCCCGCCTCGGCCACCAGCCGGGCCGGTGCGGTGGGGGCGGTCAACGGCCGTGCATCGGCCACCACCTCGGCGCCCTGCTCGGCAAACACCTCGCACAGCGTGGGGCCCATGAACTCGTTGGACTGGGTGATCAGCACCCGAAGCCCGGCCAGGCGTTGTGAAGTCACGGTGATCTCCTTGCTTGTCGATTCCAGGGGGCGCAGCAGGGGCAATGGCCCGCCATGGGGAGGGCCGGTCGCAGGGGGTGCGGCATGCCGAGGGTACCTCGGCTATACCCGCAGTGCATCCAGTGCGGGCCAGGCGACGCGCAGGATCGTCGCGCCGTTGGCTTCCGCCAGCTTGGAGGTGCTGCGCTCCACCACCTCGCCCCCCAGCCGTTGATAGAACCTCAGCCCGGCCTGGTTGGCTTCAAACATCCACAGATAAACCCCGGCTGCCTTGGCCTGGGCCGCCAGCGCCGTGGCCGCAGCGCGGATCAGGCGTTCGCCAATCTTCTGGCCGCGCAGCGCCGGCGAAACATGCAGGTTCTCGATCAGGCTGCCCCATTGAGCGTCAGCGTCGCGGTAGGCCGACAGAAAGGCCGCCGGGCCGGTGCTGGGCGACTCGGCCACCAGCACCTGCCGCGCCTCCTCAGGCACCGCCAGCCGGGCGGCCCACAGCTCGCTTCGGTTCTGTTCAATCGGCCCGGCCAGGAATTCGGGCGAGAGCACATTCGAATAGGTGTCGCGCCAACTGGCGCAGTGAATGGCGGCAATGCGGGGGGCATCGTCGGCCCGGGCTGGGCGAAGGGTGAGGGTTTGATCCATGCAGCGATGGTTTCATCCAGGCTTGGGGCCGTCAAGAACAGGAGCGCTTGAGCTGATGCGGGGGCATCGGTCTCGGTAGCGGTGAGGCCGCGTTTCGAGTAAACCTGTGACCTGACTGTGTACCAGGCGCACTATGCGTCGCAAATCAGCCTGCCGGAGATGGCCCAGCAGTTGGGGGCGCTTGTGTCGCGTATCAACTGCATCGTGTCGGCTCCGAGGGGCTGGGTTGAGGCAGCTCGGCAGGACGAACTGTGACGGTTTAAGAAAGTTGCAGAGGTCGCTTCACTTCCTGGGTCTGGGTGTAGTTCACGGCGGCAAAGGCACGGCGGAATAGGTTGTGCGAATCAGCCGCAGCCGGCTCATGGGCGGTGATCTTCGAGGGCAGTTCCTCGCTGCGCTGCAGAAGATCGGCATAGGCCATGCGCGAGCCTGCACTGTGCGGGCTTTGCCCTGGGCTTGTGCGGGCGCAGGTGTTCTTGTGGGCGGCGTGGCAGGCCGTGCGTACCTGCCTCCCATTGCCTGCGTTCCGCAGGGAGCCCGTTCGTGTCGGATAGGGGCTGCAGCGCGGGCGCCGCTGGGCAACAAAAAACCCGCCAAGCCAAGGGCTGGGCAGGTTCTATGGCAGCGGAGAGACACCGCCTGAAATGTTCAGATGGTCCCCTCGACAGGAATCGAACCTGTATCTAGCGCTTAGGAGGCACTCGTTCTATCCA
>Ga0066477_1000585_pt1 | contig 10860 bp, 8 predicted proteins | sample LakWasM115_HOW13_2_FD_59554 | JGI IMG/M metagenome (GOLD analysis project Ga0066477, IMG submission 59554) | Freshwater sediment methanotrophic microbial communities from Lake Washington under simulated oxygen tension - Sediment Metagenome 115_HOW13 | ecosystem: Environmental > Aquatic >...
AGGTGCTGGTGATCGACCTCGATGTGCACCAGGGCAATGGCACGGCGGCCATCTTTCGCGACGACCCCACGGTCTTCACCTTGTCGCTGCATGGCGAAAAGAACTTTCCTTTCCGCAAGGTGCCCGGTGATCTGGATGTGGACCTGCCGGATGGCTGCTGTGACGACGCCTACCTGCAAGCCCTGGAACTCGCCTTGCAGGAGGTGGAACACCGCTTTGATCCGGGTTTTGTGTTGTACCTGGCCGGTGCCGACCCACACGAGGGCGATCGCCTGGGCCGCCTCAAGCTCAGCCACGACGGCCTGGAGGCCCGCGACCGCCGGGTGTTCAGCTGGGCTTTCGAGCGTGGCCTGCCCCTGGCCTTTGCCATGGGCGGCGGCTACGGCCACGATCTGCAGACCACGGTGCAGGCCCAGTTCAACACCTACCGCGTGGCTGCGCAATTTCATGCGCGCTGGCAAAATCGTCGTCGATGAACACTGCCGCCACCCCCAGCGCAGCGGCTCGGCCCAGCCCCGAGCCCCGCAGCGCCTACGCCGCCTTTCGCACCATCACCACCCGCTGGATGGACAACGACGTCTACGGCCATGTCAACAACGTCGTCTACTACAGCTGGTTCGACACCGCCGTCAACGCCTACCTGATCGAGCAGGGCGTGCTCGACATCCATGCTGGCAGCACCATCGGTCTGGTGATCGAGACCCAGTGCAATTACTTCGCCCCCCTGGCCTTCCCGCAGAACATCGAGGCCGGCATCCGTGTGGCCCGCCTGGGTGGTTCCAGCGTGCGCTATGAGGTGGGCCTGTTTGCCGAGGGCGAAGACCTGTGCGCGGCCAAAGGCCATTTTGTGCACGTCTATGTGGATCGGGAGACCCGCCGTCCGGTGCCCGTGCCTGAGTCCTTGAGAGCCGTTCTGACCGGTCTGCAGCGTTGATGGATGGGGGTCGTGCCGCAGGCGTTCGCAGCCCGGCAAGGCCGCCTTTGCCCATCGCGCAGGCCTGCTCTGCGCAGGCCAGTCTGCAGGTGCCACAATGAGGGTTGGCAAGGGCCTTGAGCCCCTCACGACAACAGAGACTGATTCCCCGCCGTGCACCGTGGCCTCCGGCCTGATGCACTTCGAACCGCTGCGGCAGGCCAGCCGCGACACACCATGATCATCACCAGCCTTCTCGACACCGACCTGTACAAGTTCACCATGATGCAGGTGGTGCTGCACCAGTTCCCGGGGGCTCAGGTCGAGTACCGGTTCAAGTGCCGTAATCCGGGCGTCAACCTGGCCCGCTATGCCAACGAGATCCGCGACGAGATCCGCTCGCTGTGCAGCCTGCAGTTCCAGGACGCCGAACTGGCCTACCTGCGCTCGATGCGCTTCATCAAGAGCGACTTCGTCGATTTTCTGGGGCTGTTCCGGCTCAACGAGAAGTACATCACCATCACGCCGCTGCCCAGCGACGAGATCGACATCACCATCCGCGGGCCCTGGCTGCACACCATCCTGTTCGAAATCCCGGTGCTGGCCATCGTCAACGAGGTGTACTTCCGCAACACCCAGCCCGTGCCCGACTTCCCGGAAGGCCGGCGCCGGCTCGATGTGAAGATCGCTCAGCTCCAGGGCGAAGGCCTGTCCAACCTCAAGATCGCCGACTACGGCACCCGGCGCCGCTTTTCGCGCGCCTGGCATGAAGAGGTGCTGCGCGTGCTCAACAGCCGCCTGGGCCACCAGTTTGCCGGTACCAGCAATGTGCTGGCCGCCATGCGCCTGGGCATCACCCCCTTGGGTACCATGGCCCACGAGTACCTGCAGGCCTGCCAGGCCCTGGGCCCGCGCCTACGCGACAGCCAGGTGTTCGGCTTCGAATCGTGGGCCAAGGAGTACCGCGGCGACCTGGGCATTGCGCTCAGCGATGTCTACGGCATCAATGCCTTCCTGCGCGACTTCGACATGTATTTCTGCAAGCTGTTCGACGGTGCGCGCCACGACAGCGGAGACCCCTTCGCCTGGGGTGAGCGCCTGATCGAGCACTACCGCAACAACCGTGTCGACCCCGGCACCAAGACCCTGATCTTCAGCGACGGCCTGACCATTCCGCGCACCATCGAGCTGTACCAGCAGTTCCGTGGCCGCTGCCTGCTGGCCTTCGGCATCGGCACCAACCTGACCAACGACCTGGGCTGCGAGCCCTTGCAGATCGTCATCAAGATGACGCGCTGCAATGGCCAGCCGGTGGCCAAGCTGTCCGACAGCCCCAACAAGAACATGTGCGATGACGAGAAATACCTGGCCTACCTGCGCCAGGTGTTCGAGATCGCGCCTCCCTGAATCCAGCCGTTCTCGGGGTGCTTGCCGGGCCTGATGCCGGGACAGCACCGTTTTTTGCCCAACCGCCTGTCTGCAGCCCGCACGCCCACTGCCATGTCCAAACCCAAGATCCTTGTCGCCCGCGCCATCTTTCCCGAAACCCTGGAACGCCTCAGCGAGCACTTCGAGGTCGAGGCCAACCAGGCCGACACCCTGTTCACCCCCGATGAACTGAAGGCCCGCCTGGCCGACAAGCAGGGCGTGTTCACCACCGGCAGCGAGCGCATCGATGCGGGCCTGCTGGCCGCCTGCCCGGCCCTCAAGATCTGCGCCAACATGGCTGTGGGCTTCAACAACTTCGATGTCGAGGCCATGACCGCCCGTGGCGTGCTGGGCACCAACGCCCCCGATGTGCTGACCGAAACCACGGCGGACTTCGGCTTTGCCCTGCTCATGGCCACCGCCCGCCGCGTGACCGAGAGCGAGCACTATCTGCGCCGCGGCGAGTGGACCCGCTGGAGCTACGACATGTTTGCCGGTACCGAAGTGCATGGCAGCACCCTGGGCATCATCGGCATGGGCCGCATCGGCCAGGGCATCGCCCGCCGGGGCGCCTTCGGCTTTGGCATGAATGTGATCTACCACAACCGTTCGCGCCTGTCGCCCGAGCTTGAAGCCGAATGCAAGGCCCGCTACGTGGGCAAGGAAGAACTGCTGCGCAGCGCCGACCATGTGGTGCTGGTGGTGCCCTACAGTGCGGCCTCGCACCACACCATTGGCGCGCCCGAACTGGGCTTGATGAAGCCCACGGCCACGCTGATCAACATCGCGCGCGGCGGCATCGTTGACGACGCCGCACTGGCTGTCGCCTTGCGCGAGCACCGCATTGCCGCCGCCGGCCTGGATGTGTTCGAGGGCGAGCCCAAGGTGCACCCCGATCTGCTCACCGTGCCCAACGTGGTGCTCACGCCGCACATCGCCAGCGCCACGATCAAGACGCGTCGGGCCATGGCCGATCTGGCCGCCGACAACCTGATCGGCTACCTGGTGCATGGCAAGCCCTTGACCCCGTTGAACCCGGCCGTGCTGGCCACCTGAACAGAGAGCGAGCGACGACTTGGACCTGTGGATCTTCGGGGCGCTCTATGGCCTGTTGCTTGTCCTGCTGCTGACCTTGCTGGTGCTGCTGTTGCGGCGCCCGGCCGCCTCGTCAGAGGCCGTGCTGGCGGCCATCGGCAGCAGCGCCGAGCGAACCGAGCGCGAGCTGCGCCGTGAGCTGGCCGACAGCGCCCGCGGCACCCGCCAGGAGCTGAGCCAGTCGCTGGCCACCTTTCAGCAGACCCTGCTGCGCCAGGGCGCCGAAGCCACCCGCAGCCAGAACGCCCAGCTCGATGCCTTTGCGCAGCAACTCACCTTGCTGCAGAAATTGCTCACCGACACCTTGGCCCAGCAGGTGCAGGGCCTGAGCGAGTCCAATGCCCGCCGCCTGGGTGAGCTGCGAGCCACCCTGGAGGCCGCCCTGGCCCAGCTGCAGCAAAGCAATGCCGCCAAACTCGACGAGATGCGGCAGACCGTCGACGAGAAACTGCAAAGCACCCTCGAAACCCGACTCGGCCAGAGCTTCAAGCAGGTGGCCGACCGACTCGATCAGGTGCACAAAGGCCTGGGCGAAATGCACACCCTGGCCCAGGGTGTGGGCGACCTCAAACACCTGCTCACCAACGTCAAGACCCGGGGCATGTTCGGTGAGGCGCAACTGGCCGCCTTGCTGGAGCAGGTGCTGGCCCCCGACCAGTATGCCGAGCAGGTGGTCACCCGCCCGGGCAGCCGCAACCCGGTCGACTTTGCCATCCGCCTGCCCGGACGGGCCGAAGATGGCGCGCCGCTGTGGCTGCCGATCGACGCCAAGTTCCCCAACGAGGATTACGAGCGCCTGCTCGACGCCCAGCAGCGTGCCGATGCCCCGGCGGCCGAGCTGGCCGCCCGCGCCCTGGAGCTGCGCATCCGCACCGAGGCGCGCTCGATCGCCGAGAAGTACATCGAGCCGCCGCACACCACCGACTTCGCCATCCTGTTCCTGCCCTCCGAGGGCCTGTACGCCGAGGTGTTGCGCCGCCCCGGCCTGATCGAGGTGCTGCAGCGCGAGCACCGCATCACGCTCGCCGGCCCCACCACCTTGATGGCCATGCTCAATTCGTTGCAGATGGGTTTTCGCACGCTGGCACTCGAAAAGCGCTCCAGCGAGGTCTGGCAGGTGCTGGGCGCCGTCAAGACCGAGTTCAACAAGTTCGGCGAGGTGCTCAGCAAGGTCAAGGAGCAGACCCAGACCGTGCTCAACACCCTGGACCGCGCCCAGACCCGCAGCAACGTCATGAACCGCGCCCTCAAGAAGGTCGAGGCCTTGCCCGAGCCCGAGGCCGCGCGCTGGCTGCCTGAGCTGGCCCAGCCCGAGGCGCTGCAGGCGCCAGGCGCCGCGGATGCGGGGGAGGGCCCCACTTGAAGCGGCGTCTCAATCAGGAGCTGGCGCGGCTCATCACCGCCCAGGTCTGCATCCATGCTGCCATGGCCGGCATGCGCATGGCCACGCCCTTGCTGGCCTTGCAACAGGGCTACAGCGCGGCCTCGGTGGGGGTGCTGCTGGCCTTGTTCGCCTTGACCCAGGTGTTTCTGGCCTTGCCCGCAGGCCGCTTTGCCGACCGCCATGGTCTGCACCGGCCCCTGGCCCTCTGCGTGGGCGTGTCGTTTGCGGGCTCGGCCGTGGCCGTGGCCTGGCCGCATTTCGCCTCACTGTGCCTGGCCGCCCTGTGCACGGGCGGTGCCGCAGGGGCTGCCGTCATTGCCTTGCAGCGCCACGTGGGGCGACTGGCCGAGGGCCCGACCGAGCTCAAGAAGGTCTTCAGCTGGCTGTCGCTGGGGCCGGCGGTGTCCAACTTCGTGGGGCCTTTCTTTGCCGGCCTGGTGATCGACCACTTCGGTTTTCGGGCCGCCTTCGGCCTGATGGCGTTTCTGCCCTTGATGTCCTGGTGGTGGTCACGTTCGGTGCGGGCCCTGCCTGCTGCGGAGCAGGTGCCTGAGCACCGGCGGCGGCCGGCCTGGGTGCTGCTGCGCGATGTGGGCTTCAGGCGGCTGCTGTTGATCAACTGGTGCCTGTCCTCCTGCTGGGACGTGCACACTTTTGTCGTGCCCTTGCTGGGCCACGAACGCGGGCTCAGCGCCTCGGTGATCGGCACCATCCTGGGTGCGTTTGCCGTGTCGGCCTCAGGCGTGCGGATGTTGCTGCCCCTGTTCGCCGAGCGGGTGCACGAGTGGGCCGTGATCATGGCGGCCATGCTGACCACCGCCTTGCTGTTCGGCGTCTACCCCTTGCTGCAAGGGCCCTGGGCCATGGGCCTGTGCTCGGTGCTGGCGGGCTTTGCCCTGGGTTCGGTGCAGCCCATGATCATGAGCACCCTGCACCAGATCACGCCGCACGACCGGCACGGCGAGGCCCTGGGCCTGCGCCTCATGACCATCAATGCCTCCAGCGTGCTGATGCCCATGCTGTTCGGCTCGGCGGGCGCGCTGGTCGGGGTGGGCTCGGTGTTCTGGGCGTCAGGCCTGCTGGTGGGCGCAGGCTCCAAGCTGGCTTGGGGCATGCGAGGCCAGGACCCTCACGCTTGATGGCCCCAGCGCTGCAAGGGGCAGGCCGCGCGCCCTGATCCCTTGCCGGTGGCTCACAGCCCGTAGAAGGCCTGGATCTGCTGCCAGGCCTGCAGCGGCTCGTCAGCGAAATGGAACAAGGCCAGGTCTTCCGGCGAGATGGTGCCTTCTTCGACCATCACGTCAAAGTTGATCAGGCGCTTCCAGTAGTCGGTTCCGAACAGCACGATGGGCACCGGCTTGGCCTTGCGCGTCTGCACCAGGGTCAGCACCTCGAACAGCTCGTCCAGTGTGCCGAAGCCCCCGGGGAAGGCCACCAGCGCCTTGGCGCGCATCATGAAGTGCATCTTGCGCAGCGCGAAGTAGTGGAACTTGAAGCACAGGCTGGGCGAGATGTAGGGGTTGCCTTTTTGCTCGTGGGGCAGGGCGATGTTCAGCCCCACGTTCAGGGCGCCCATGTCGTGCGCGCCGCGGTTGGCGGCTTCCATGATGCCGGGGCCGCCGCCAGTGCAGATGTAGAGCCGGTCTTCCTTGGGGCGCTTGTCGCTCTCGGCGGCCACCAGGCGGGCGAACTGCCGGGCCAGGTCGTAGTAGCGTGCGTTGCGCACCGCCTGCACGGCGCGGGCGATGGCCCTCGGTTCGCCAGCGGCCTGGGCCTTGTCGAGCGCGGCCTGGGCCTCATCGGGCGCCAGGTAGCGGGCGCTGCCGAACACCACCACCGTGTTGTTGATGCCCTGGGCCGCATGGGCCAGATCAGGCTTGAGCATCTCCAGCTGGAAGCGGATGCCCCGCGTTTCGCGGCGCAGCAGGAACTCCGGGTCTGCGAAGGCCAGACGGTAGGCGTCTTCGTCGAGCGAATAGCCGTTGTTGGCGTGGTTTTGCAGTTCGGCCCAGGCATCAGCCAGGCGACGGTCATTGAGTTGGGTATTGGCTTCCATGGAGAATCATTGTGCCGCTGCTTTATGCGTTTTATGTGCGGTGCACAACGGTTTTTGCTGAGGCGCCACAGGGCGGTTGACTGCTATGCTGCTACCTATGACAAATGCGGCTGCAGGGGCCGGCGCTGCAGGCGCGCCCCGTTTTTCCGAGCTGTTGCAACAGCGTGCCTTCATCCGGTTCTGGTTCACCCGGCTCAGTGCCACCACCGGCAATCAAATGCTGATGGTGGCCGTGGGCTGGCAGATGTATGAGCTGACCGGCCAGGCCTGGGACCTGGGCCTGGTGGGGCTGTACCAGTTTCTTCCCGCTCTCCTGTTGACCCTGGTGGCCGGCCATGTGGCCGACCGCGTGCACCGCGCCCGCATCGTGGCCGCCTGCGTGCTGGCCCAGGGGCTGGTGGCGGCGGTGCTGGTGGTGGCCACGCTGGGCGGGTGGGTCAGCCGCGACTGGCTGCTGTGGCTGTCGGTGGTGCTGGGCACGGCCCGCGCCTTTCAGATGCCGGCCCAGCAGGCCTTGACCCCCGTGCTGGTGCCGCCCGCCATGCTGCCGCGGGCCATGGCGTTTTCGTCGGCCGGCATGCAGGCCGCCATCATTGGCGGCCCGGCGCTGGGCGGGGTGATCTTCGTGGCGGGCGCCACGGCGGTGTACCTGTGCTGTGCGGCCCTGTTTGCGTTGGGCATCGTGCAGATCCTGCGCGTGCACTATGAGCATGAGCCGCCGCCTCAAGAGCCGGTGTCCCTGGGCACACTGATGGCCGGGGTGCGTTTCATCTGGGAGCGCAAGGTGGTGCTGGGCGCCGTGTCGCTCGACCTGTTCGCGGTGTTGCTGGGCGGTGCCGTGGCCTTGCTGCCGATCTATGCCAAGGATGTGCTGCATGTCGGGCCCTGGGGCCTGGGCTTGCTGCGTGCGGCGCCCGCCGCCGGGGCCCTGCTGATGTCGGTGCTGCTCACGCGCTGGCCCATGGATCGCCATGTGGGGCGCAAGCTGCTGCTGGCCGTGGCCGTGTTCGGCCTGGCCACGCTGGTGTTCGGTGTGTCCACCAGCCTGTGGCTGTCGCTGGCGGCACTGGCCGTCTCGGGTGCGGCCGACATGGTCAGCGTGGTGGTGCGCCAGACCCTGGTGCAACTCGAAACCCCGGACGCCATGCGGGGCCGCGTGAGCGCGGTCAACTCGGTGTTCATCGGGGCCAGCAACCAGCTGGGTGAGTTCGAATCGGGCGCCACGGCTGCCTTGCTGGGCCCGGTGGGCTCGGTGGTCCTGGGTGGGGTGGGCACCGTGCTGGTGGCCGCCTTGTGGTTCAAGGGCTTTCCGCAGCTGGCGCAGCGCGACCACATGCAGGCGCGTCGTTGAGGTCCAGGCACAAGCGTTTTCTCCGTCAACAGGGGTTTTCAAGATGAGCGATTCCAAGCAGGCCGCAGGGCCGGTGTTCGAGGTGCTGCCGCGCGATCTCTGCGCCTACCGGCAAGGCAATGTGGGCATCGATTACGTGCACCGCTTCGAGTCGGGCCAGCCTGGCCCCCATGTGCTGATCAATGCGCTGACCCACGGCAATGAACTGTGCGGCATGGTGGCCGCCACCCATTTGCTGGACAGCGGCGTGCGCCCCCTGCGGGGCACGCTGACCGTGTCGTTTGCCAACGTGGCGGCCTACGAGAGCTTCGACATCGAGCGGCCCTTCGAGAGCCGCCAGTTGGTGCACAACCTCAACCGCGTCTGGTCGGCCGCCGAGCTCGAAGGCAGCGATGACAGCCCCGAGCTGCGCCGGGCCCGCGAACTGCGCCCGGTGGTGGCCGCCGCCGACCACATTCTGGACATCCACTCCACCAGCCAGGACGTGCAGCCCTTCTGGGTCTACCCCGCCTATGCACGCAACGCCGAGGTGGCCCTGGCCGTGGGCCTGCCACCGGTGCACATGGTGATGCCCAGCGGCCTGGGCTCGGGCACCCCGCTGATCCAGCACGGGCGCCATGGCGAGGCCGACAGCGATGCCGGCGCCGCCTTGGTGGTGGAATGCGGCCAGCACTTTCTGCAATCGGCGGCCGACACCGCCACGGCCGCGGCCCTGGGCTTTCTGGCCCACTTCGGGCTGATCGAGGCGGCGAGCGTTCCTGCCCATCGACCCCAGCCCCGGCGCTACGAGTTGCTGCAGACCTGCCTGGTGCAGACCTCCGATTTCGCCTTCACGCGCCCCTTGGTGGGCTTTGAAAGCTTTGCCCAGGGCGAGCTGATCGCCCGCGATGGCCCGCACGAGATCCGGGCCTTGTGCGACGACTGCACGGTGATGATGCCCACCCGCGCCCCGGTGGTGGGGCGCGAAGCGGTATACCTGACCCGCCCCCTGTGAAGCGCGGGGGTCAGCGGCCCGTCTGCAAGGTGAACTGAGCCATCGAGCCACTCAGGCGGGTGGCCTGCTCGGTCAGGCTCTGGGCGGCGGCAGCGCCTTGCTCCACCAGGGCCGCGTTCTGTTGGGTCATCTGATCGAGCTCGCCGATGGCGGAACTCACTCGCTGCAGTTCCTGCGTCTGCTCGGCCGTGGCGGCGCTGATCTCGGCCATCAGGGTGCTGACTTGCTGCACGCTGCCCACCAACTCGCTCATGGTGCTGCCCGCGGTGCCGACCAGGGCCGTGCCGTCGCGCACCTTCTCGACGCTGGCGCCGATCAGGTTCTTGATTTCGTGGGCGGCGGTCGCGCTGCGCTGGGCCAGACTGCGCACCTCTCCGGCCACCACGGCGAAGCCGCGGCCTTGTTCGCCCGCGCGTGCCGCTTCAACGGCCGCGTTCAGGGCCAGGATGTTGGTCTGGAAGGCAATGCCATCGATCAGGCCCACGATCTCACCAATCTTCTGGCTGCGCGTCTGGATCTCGTTCATGGTGTCGACCACCTGCTGCACCACGGCCCCCCCGCGGCCGGCCACTTCGGTGGCGGCGCGCACCAAGGCGGTGGCCTGGTGGGTGTTGCCGGCATGGGTGCCCACCATGTGGCTGAGCTGGTCCATGCTGGCGGCCGTCTCTTGCAGTCGGCTGGCCGTGTGCTCGGTGCGCTGGCTCAGGTCCTGGTTGCCCAGGGCCACTTCGGCGCTTGCCGTGTGGATGGCCTCGCCCGCATCACGCACGTCCACCACCACCCGGTTGAGGGCACCCACCATCTGGTTCAGGGCCTGCAGCAGGCTGCCGATCTCGTCCTGGCGCTGGTGGTCCATGCGCACCGTCAGGTCGCCTGCGGCCACCCGGGCCGCGGCGCGTGAGGCCTCGGCCAGCGGCTGCACGATGGAGCGGCGCAGCAGCCAGGCGCAGGCTGCTGCCAGCAGCAGCACGGCGGCGACGGCGATGGCGCTGATCCACTGGGCGCGCTGGGCATTGCCGATCATGCTGTCGGCATCGGCGCGGGCACTGGCTTCCGACAGTCCGAGCAGGGTGTCCAGGCTGGCCAGGTAGCTCTTCAGTGCCGCGGAGTGCTCACTGATCTCCTTCTGGCTGATCACCTTGGACTCCAGCGCGTTCTGCACCAGTTGCTGGCGCAGCTGCACATAGGCGGTCCGCTGCTTCAGGGCGCTGTCCACGGCCTGTTGGGTGGCGGTGTCGGCGCTGCCCGCCTGTTGCTGGATCGATTGGACCAGCGCGTCGTCGCGCTGAGCCTCGCCACGCATCTCATTGGCCACCGGAAACACATCGTTCGAACCCGTGGCCCGCAGGGCCAGCTCACCGAGCTTGATCGACTGGGTTTTCCAGTCGCGCACGGCGCGCTCGAGTGGCCAGCGCTGTTGGGCCAAGCGCTGGGCCTGGGCGGTGGTGGCCTCGCCGGTCAGCCAGGTGGTGGCCCCGAGCAAGGCCACTGCCAGGCCCAGCAGGCCAAAGCTCAGGCCCAGCTTCTGACCGATGCTCAAGCCATGCCGTGGGGCGTTGGGGGGCTGACCCGTGGGCCCCTGGCTGGGGCTCAGTGGGCTCGGGCGGAGCTTGGGGCTCAGACTGGGGCGGGTGGGCGA